>Ga0070660_100001882_pt1 | contig 14455 bp, 14 predicted proteins | sample KBSC33metaG_FD_64670 | JGI IMG/M metagenome (GOLD analysis project Ga0070660, IMG submission 64670) | Corn rhizosphere microbial communities from Kellogg Biological Station, Michigan, USA - KBS C3-3 metaG | ecosystem: Host-associated > Plants > Roots > Rhizosphere > Soil ... | reverse complement strand
GCTGCGCGGATTGCTCGAAGCCGACGGTGGCGTTTCGCGCGGGACCGAGATCTACTTCACGACCGCGTCCGAGCCGCTCGCCGAAGGCGTGCGCTACCAGTGCCTGCGGCTCGGCGTGCCGGTCAGCGGCCAGCGGCGCCGGCGCGATCTGGCGACGACGGACGCCCGTTTCGCGGGCGCAACCAGCTCGATCGATCTGCGCATTCCCGCAGTGCCCGAGATCGCCTCGCTCGTCGGATGCAAGCCGATCGCCAAGCACAACTGGATCACGCTCGGCAACACGGTCTTCTCGCGCATTCGCGCGATCGAGCCGATCACGCCGAGGCCGCTGGTCGTCGACCTCAAGGTCGAATGCGACGAGTCGTACCTGACCGCGGCCGGGCTCGCGCACAACGGCGGCAAGCGCAAAGGCGCCGTGTGCACGTACCTCGAGACGTGGCATCTCGACATCGAGGAGTTCCTCGAGCTGCGCAAGAACACCGGCGACGACCGGCGCCGCACGCACGACATGAACACGGCGAACTGGATTCCGGACCTGTTCATGAAGCGCGTGATGGAAGGCGGCGACTGGACGCTGTTCTCGCCCGCCGACGTGCCCGACCTGCACGACAGGTGGGGGCGCGCGTTCGAGGAAGCGTACGTCCGCTACGAGGACAAGGCCGCGCGCGGCGAGCTCAAGCTGCACAAGCGGATCCCCGCCATGCAGCTGTGGCGAAAGATGCTCTCGATGCTCTTCGAGACCGGGCACCCGTGGATCACCTTCAAGGATGCCTGCAACGTGCGCTCGCCGCAGCAGCACGTCGGCACCGTCCACAGCTCGAATCTTTGCACCGAGATCACGCTCAACACGAGCGAGACCGAGATCGCGGTGTGCAATCTCGGGTCGGTCAACCTGCTCGCGCACATGCGCGAAGTCGATGGCGGCTACGCGCTCGACCAGGCGAAGCTCAAGCGCACGATCACGACCGCGATGCGGATGCTCGACAACGTGATCGACATCAATTACTACGCGGTGCCGAAGGCGCGCAATTCCAATCTACGTCATCGTCCGGTGGGCCTCGGCATCATGGGCTTTCAGGATTGCCTCCATCTGATGCGCGTGCCGTACGCGTCGCAGGACGCGCTCGCGTTCGCCGACACGTCGATGGAAGCCGTCTGCTACCACGCGTACTGGGCGTCGACCGGGCTTGCCGAGGAACGCGGCCGCTACCCGTCGTACCGCGGCAGCCTGTGGGACCGCGGCGTGATGCCGCAGGACACGCTCGCGATGCTGCGCGACGCGCGCGGCGGCTACGTCGAGATCGATGAATCGTCCACCCTCGACTGGGACGCGCTGCGCGAGCGCATCGGGCGGCACGGCATGCGCAACTCGAACTGCGTCGCCATCGCGCCCACCGCGACGATCTCGAACATCATCGGCGTCGCCGCGTCGATCGAGCCCGACTACCAGAACATCTACGTCAAGTCGAACCTCTCGGGCGAGTTCACCGTGGTGAACGAGCAGCTCGTACGCGACCTGAAGACGCTGAACCTGTGGGACGACGTGATGGTGTCGGACGTCAAGTACTTCGACGGCTCGCTCGCGAAGATCGACCGCATCCCGGCGGAGCTGCGCGAGCTCTACGCGACGGCATTCGAGATCGAGCCTGCGTGGATCGTCGAGGCCGGCGCGCGCCGCCAGAAGTGGATCGATCAGGCGCAAAGCCTCAACGTTTACATGGCGGGCGTATCGGGCAAGAAGCTCGACGAGACGTACAAGCTCGCGTGGAAGCGCGGCCTCAAGACCACGTACTACCTGCGCTCGCTCGGCGCGACGTCGGCCGAGAAGTCGACCGGCCGCGGCGGCGAGCTCAACGCGGTCGCCGCAACCTCCGCGATGACCGACGTGGCGGCGGCGCCGCGCCCCGATGCGGCGCCCGCGGAGACCGCGGAGCCGAAGTTCTGCAGCCTCGACAATCCCGAGTGTGAGGCCTGCCAGTAGCGTATCGGTGCGGCGCGCGGCGATGACGGCGGCCCTCGCACTGTCGATTGCGCCCGATGTCGCGCAATCGGAGGCGCTGCGCGAGCGCGTGCAGGTGCTCGAGTCGCGCCCGGGTGTGCGCGAGGTGCTGCTCGTCACCGAGGCGCCGACGCGCGCACGCGGCGAGCGGCACGTCGTGCTCGTGCTCGGCGGTGGCGGCGGCGGCTTCGCCGTCGTCTCGCGCGACGGCCTCCCCGAGGTGTACGGCGGATTGTCGCTCGAGCAGCGGCAGCGTCTCGCCGACGCGATCGGCGGCGCGATCATCGCGCTGTCGCCCCCGAGCGATCGCCCGATCATGGATCGCGACTGGCGGCTGTCGAGCGCGCACGTGTGCGACATGCAGCGCGCGATCGAGTGGACGCGCGCACAGTGGCCGTGCGCGAACGCGTGGGTGCTCGGCATCAACAACGGCGCGTTATCGGCGGCGGTCGCGACGGCGAGCATCGACGATCTCGCCGGCGCCGTGCTGCTGTCGTGCGTCGACGAGGCGCTCGACCAGCCGCAGAAGTCGGAGCGCATGCGCGTGCTCGCCGTGCGCCATTGCAATGGCGCAGGCACCTCGCCGAACGCATCGGGCGGTTGCGCGCGGCGCACGCTCGTCAGCGTGCACGACGAGCGACGCGTGCCGTCGGCGCTCGAGGCTGGCAACGCGTTGCATGCGCCCCGTTTCAACGGCAAGGAACAGCAAGTGGTGGACGTCGTGGCCCGGTGGATCCTCACCGGCGCGGCGCCCGACGAGATTCGGTGAACCGGTGAAGCGACGGACAGCGATGCCCTCGAGAGCATGGCGCGGCGACACCGGAAGCATGGGACCCGCGCGAACCCGGACAGGACGCGAAGTTGGCGTGGACGCGCCAGGGAGCCTGACGACCGAAGAAGCCGGCAACGGCTTGCAGTTGTTGTTCTGGGAGCGCGCGGCAGCGGCGTCGGCCGCGCGCGATTTTTTCCCAGCGCTCGGCTCCCCGGCACCGGCAGTCGTTTCCTGCGTGGCGCACACGTCGTCACGCAGGCGGCCGCCGCACGTCTGTCACTTCGCGAAAGGAGGTTCCCGTTGGCCCGGTACGAGTACGCACCCCGACACGTGGTGGACGCGCGTTGGCTCGGTGACTACAAGGTGTGGCTGGAATTCAACGATGGCCGCAAGGGCGTCGTCGATCTCGCGGACGAGCTGCATGGCGAAGAGCTCGAGCCGTTGCGCGATCGCGATCGCTTCTCGCAGTTCTATCTGGACTACGGGCTTGCGTCGATCGCCTGGCTCGACGGCCAGGATTTCACGCCGGAATTCCTCTACGACAAATTGACGCCGATGCAATGACGGCACGGGAGCGGCTGCGCGCGCCGCGCGCCGCCCTCCCTCGACGAACGACGACACGTCGACAACGACGACAATCGGAGACCCCATGCTGACTTTCGACGACGATCCGCCCGCCGCGCCCGCCGCGTCCCGAAGCGCCGGCATCGAGCGCGCGCGCGGCAACGTCGTGGGCATCCTCGCCACGCGCCCGCCGGCGCAACCGCGGCGCGCCGCGGACGCCGCCAACGAGCCGGAGGCGCAGTTCCGCCGCGTGCGCGTCGAGGACAAGCGGGTCATCAACGGCCAGGCCGACGTCAACCAGCTCGTCCCGTTCAAGTACAAGTGGGCGTGGGACAAGTACCTCGCCGGCTGCGCGAACCACTGGATGCCGCAGGAAATCAACATGCAGCGCGACATCGAGCTGTGGAAGAACCCGGCGGGCCTGACCGACGACGAGCGTCTCGTCGTCAAGCGCAATCTCGGCTTCTTCGTGACCGCCGACAGTCTCGCCGCGAACAACATCGTGCTCGGCACGTATCGGCACATCTCGGCGCCCGAATGCCGGCAATACCTGCTGCGCCAGGCGTTCGAGGAGGCCATCCATACGCACGCGTACCAGTACATCGTCGAAAGCCTCGGCCTGAACGAGGCCGAGGTGTTCAACGCCTACCACGAGGTGAAGTCGATCCGCGAGAAGGACGAGTTCCTGATCCCGTTCATCGAGACGCTCACCGATCCGACGTTCAAGACGGGCACGCTCGAGGCGGATCAGCGCCTGTTGAAGAGCCTGATCGTGTTCTCGTGCATCATGGAAGGGCTCTTCTTCTACGTCGGCTTCGTGCAGATCCTCGCGATGGGCCGGCAGAACAAGATGACGGGCGCCTCCGAGCAGTACCAGTACATCCTGCGCGACGAGTCGATGCACTGCAACTTCGGCATCGACCTCGTCAACACGATCAAGCTCGAGAACCCGCACCTGTGGACGCCCGAGTTCCGCGACGAGATCCGCACGCTCATGAGGAAAGGCGTCGAGCTGGAATACGCCTACGCCGAGGACACGATGCCGCGCGGCGTGCTCGGGCTCAACGCGACGATGTTCAAGGAGTACCTGCGCTTCATCGCCAACCGGCGCTGCCAGCAGATCGGCATCGATCCGCTGTTCGAGAAGGCCGACAATCCGTTCCCGTGGATGGCGGAGATGATCGATCTCAAGAAGGAGAAGAACTTCTTCGAGACGCGCGTCACCGAGTACCAGACCGGCGGCGCGCTGAGCTGGGACTGAGGCGGCAGGAAACGCGCGGCTCCGCATCGCGGAAGCAGCGCGTTTGCTTCAGGCGAGCCCTTCTCGCGCGGTCACTCGTAGACGCATGCGTCCGCGACGCCGTCGCTCGGCGCGCACTCGCGTGATGCGTCGACACGTACCGCATCCGTCTGCACCGCGGCGGCGACCTGCGCAAGCACGACGTTCGTCGTCCCCGCGGACGCTTCGGCGGCGATCTCGAGGGTTGCGGGCGCGACATCCATGACACCCGAGGCGAGCATCGCGTCGGGAGGATTGCCGAATCCGTAGACGATCACGACGAGCGCCGGCCCGAGCGCGGCGAGGTTGAGGCCGCGAACCCGCGGACCGTCCCGCTTATGATCGAGCTTCGTGTTACGTGCCATGTCGACCTCGGGCTGGGTGGAACGATGCGCTCGCTATGTGCATCGTGGTGCCCCGAGCATCCTTCGAAACGCCCCCGCCGTCTTGAGAAACGTCTTTAATTTTCCTTAAACTCGACCGGCAGGCGCCTCCTTGGCCCCCCGGACAGCAGGAACCGCATCGGTGGCAGGAGACGTAACGCGTCCTTGCCTGGAGTGGATGTGGCGGACAGCTACCGGATCGGACCCTTCGTGCTCGACGTCGACAAGCGCGTGCTGACGCAGGACGGCACGCCGCTGGCGTTGGGCAGGAGAGCCGTCGCCGTCCTCATCGAGATCGTTCGCGCTGCACCGGATTACGTGCCCAAGTCGCGCATCCTGGAAGCGGCCTGGCCCGGCGTCGTCGTCGAGGAGAACAACCTCGCCGTGCAGGTATCGTCGATTCGGCGCGTGCTCGCCGCCGCGTCCGATGGCGATCGCTGGATCGAAACGCTGACGGCGCGGGGTTACCGCTTCGTCGGTCCGCTCACTCGGATTTCCGCCCCTCCGCGAGACCCCGACCGTGTCACACGGCCGAGGCCGCCCGACACGCTGACCTCGTTCATCGGCCGCGAGCGCGAGCTCGCCGAGCTTGGCGCGTTGCTGTCACGCGCGCGCCTGTTGACGCTGACCGGCGCGGGCGGCGTCGGCAAGACGCGGCTCGGGCTTTGTCTCGCGGCCGACGTCGAATCGCGCTATGCCGACGGGTGGCGCTTCGTGGATCTCTCGGCGCTTCGCGACGCCGACCTCGTTCCGCAGGCGAGCGTCACCGCGCTCGGATTGCAGGAGCAGCGCGGCAAGGACCTGATGCAAACGTTGATCGAGCATCTGGAAACGAAGCAGATCCTGGTCGTGCTCGACAACGCCGAGCATTTGCTCGATGCATGCGCGCGGCTGGTCGACACGCTGCTGCGTCGTTGTTCGCGGGTCACGGTGCTGGCCACGAGCCGCGAGCGCCTCGGCGTGCCGGGTGAGCTCACCTATCGCGTTCCGTCGCTATCGATTCCGCACGAACGGCGCGAGCAGGACCCGCTGCGCCTGCTCGATTACGAGTCGGTCCGGCTCTTTCGCGACCGGGCGCAGTTGCACGTTCGCGACTTCGACATGACGCAAGGCAACGCCGCCGCGGTCGCGAGCATCTGCCGGCGCCTCGACGGCATCGCGCTCGCGATCGAGCTCGCCGCCGCGCGCGTGCGGTCGATGTCGGTCGAGGAAATCGAAGCACGTCTCGACGATCGGTTCGCGCTGCTCACGGCCGCGTCGCGCACGGTGCCCGCACGGCAGCAGACCCTTCGCGGTGCGATCGACTGGAGCCATGACCTCTTGAGCGAAGCAGAGCGTGCGCTGTTCCGCGGCCTGTCGGTCTTCGGCGGCCGCTTCGCGCTGGACGCCGTGGAAAGCGTCTGCGTGGGGCCGCACGTGGGCCGCGACGACGTGCTCCCGCTTCTGACGTCGCTCGTCGACAAGAGCTTGATCCTGGTCGACGAGGTGCACGGCCGGACGCGCTACCGCATGCTGGAAACCGTGCAGCACTATGCCGACGCGCGTTCGAGGGAAGCGCCGGACGGCATCGATGGGCATGCGCGACATCTCGCCCATTTCGCCGCGCTGGCGGAAGAGGCGGAGCGCGAGCTCACCGGAGAGCATCAACAGGCGTGGCTCGATCGCCTCGATGCGGAACATGGCAATTTTCGCGTCGCGCTGGCCTTCGCATCGGCATCCGACGGCGAGGTCGGACTTCGGCTCGCGACGTCGCTTTCGCGGTTCTGGCTCGTGCGCGGATTCCTTGCCGAGGGACGGAGCTGGCTCGCGCGCCTGCTTGCCGCTGCAGGCGACGCGGACCCGGCGACGCGCGCGAAGGCGCTCAACTGGGCCGGCGTTTTCGCGTGGAAGCAAGGCGACTATGCCGCATCGGCGGCGCTGTACGAGCAGGGCCTCGAGATCAGGCGCGGCTTGCATGATCGGCGCGGCATCGGCGCGGTGCTCAACAATCAGGGATTGCTCGCCTACGAGCAAGGCGATTACGCGCGGGCGCGCGCGCTCCACGAGCAAAGCCTGGCGATCGACCGCGAGCTCGGCGACCGCTGGGGCGTGGCGGTTTCGCTGGTGCATCTCGCCGGGCTCGCGTCCATGCAGGGCGACTATCGATCGGCGCGCACGCTGTCCGAGGACAGCCTCGCGATGTTTCGCGAGGCCGGTGATCGCGGCCATGTCGCCAACGCCCTTCGCAGCCTCGGCAACGTGTTTCTGCAGGAAGGCGACGATCGCGCCGAAGAGCGCTTCCGCGAAAGCCTCGCCATCTGCCGCGAGCTCGGCGACCGGCCAGGCATTGCGCGCGCGCTGCACGGGCTCGGCGTGCTGGCGCGGCATGCCGGGGATCGCAACGCGACGAAGCTTCTCGACGAAAGCCTCGCCATCGCGCGCGAGATCGGCGACAAGGAGGGCGAGGCGAACACGCTCGACGATCTCGGCAAGCTCGCTGCCCGGCGCGGCGACTACGCATCGGCGCGCCGCTTGCACGTGGACAGCCTGCGGATCTACCGAGCGCTCGGCGAGCGGTGCGGCAGCGCCGCGGCCATCGAGGCGCTCGCCGGCGTTCTGCTCGCGAAGCAGGACGCGGCCGGCGCAATCGCGCTGTTGAGTGCCATGGATCGACTCCGCGAAGCGATGGGTGCACCCGTGCCGCCGCGCGAGCGCGAGGCTTACGCGCAAACGCTCGCCGGCGCGCGGGCCGCGCTCGGCGACGCGAATTCCTTCGATCAGGTGTGGCAGGACGGTGCGGCGCTGTCGCTCGACGAGGCGATCGCGCGTGCGCTGAAGGATGACTGACCTCGCAGCCGACGTCTAAAGTTCGCGCTCCTCGTCGCGATGGAGACACCGTGCTGCGCATGCTCGTGGTGTCGAGGGTCGTCGGCCTCGCGCCGCATTGCGCGGCTTCCGCCGAGATCGGCGCGAGCGGCCATCGCGTTCGGTACGAGCAAGTCGACCGATTGGAGCGCTACGTCGAGAAGGGCGCGCCGGAGGCGCCGAAATGAGTCGCGACCGTGCCCAGCGGCGCGGCGCGCGGCCGATCAACGATCGACGCGTGTTGCCCGCCACCGCCACACGAAGAGGCCGACCACCCCCGCAGCGGCTCGCACGATGCGAGCGCTCTTCGTCCCGTGCTGCATTATGCTTCGCGCCTGCGCGCCTCCCGGGACGGCTCGTCGTCCGGAAGCGTACCCGGGGCGAGCGCGCCCGTTGCTTACCGCCCTGTCATCGCTCGCATGCGCCTGCGCCACTGTCACAACTTCCACGACTTCCGCGAGCTCGCGCGGCAAAGGCTGCCGGGCCCGGTCTTCGACTACATCGACGGCGCCGCCGACGACGAGGCGACGTATCGCCGGAACACGGAAAGCTTCGAACGTTGCGACCTCGTGCCGAACGTCTTGCGCGGCGTCGACGCCGTCGATCTGTCCGTCACGATCATGGGGCAGCGCCTCGCGCTGCCGGTGTACTGCTCGCCGACCGCGTTGCAGCGGCTCTTCCACCACGAGGGCGAGCGCGCGGTGGCCGCCGCGGCTGCGAAATTCGGGACGATGTTCGGCGTGTCGTCGCTCGGGACGGTGAGCCTCGAAGAGGTGCGCAAGGCCTATGCGACGCCGCAGGTCTACCAGTTCTACTTTCACAAGGATCGCGGCCTGAATCGCGCCATGCTGCAGCGCGCGAAGGAGGCGAACGTCGACGTCATGATGCTGACGGTCGACAGCATTACCGGCGGCAATCGCGAGCGCGACTTGCGCACGGGCTTCTCGATCCCCTTCCGGCTTACGATGGCCGGCATGCTCGAGTTCGCGCGCAAGCCGATGTGGGGCATCAACTACGTCACGCACGAGCGCTTCTCGATGCCGCAGCTCGACGCGCACGTCGATTTCGGTGGCGACGCGCTGTCGATCGGCCGCTACTTCACGGACATGCTCGACCCATCGATGACGTGGGACGACGTCGCGCAGATGGTCCGCGACTGGGACGGCCAGTTCTGCCTGAAGGGCATCATGTCGGTCGACGATACGAAGCGCGCGGCCGCGATCGGTTGCACGGGCATCGTGCTGTCGAATCACGGCGGCCGGCAGCTCGACGGCTCGCGCGCGGCGTTCGACCAGCTCGCCGAAGTCGTCGACGCGGTCGGTGACCGACTCGACGTCATGATGGACGGCGGCGTCCAGCGTGGCACGCACGTGCTGAAGGCGCTGTCGCTCGGCGCGAAGGCGGTGGGCCTCGGCCGCTACTATCTCTTCCCGCTCGCGGCCGCCGGCCAGCCCGGCGTCGAGCGTGCGCTCGGCTTGATGAAAACGGAGCTCGAGCGCGACATGAAATTGATGGGATGTCGCACGATCGCCGAGCTTTCGCGCGACAATTTGCGCTTTCGCTGACGATGTCGCCGACATCGAAGGAGGTCCGGTGAACGAACCCGTCGTGCGGGCGATTCGTCCCGACGTGGAAGTGATGACGCGGCAGGGTCTGCCCTACTTCATCGGCATCTCGGGCGAGACCGTGGGCGCGCAGGGCCTCGCGATGCACGTCGTCGTCATCCCGCCCGGCGGTCGCGCGGAGCCGCACGTGCACATCGGCTACGAAACCGGCATCTACGTGATCGCCGGCCGGGTACGTACCCGCTGGGGCGAGCACCTCGAGCACGAAGTCGTCAGCGAGCCGGGTGATTTTCTCTTCGTCCCGCCCGGCGTGCCGCATGAAGCGATCAACCTGAGCGACACCGAGGCAGCGCGCGCGATCGTGGCGCGCAACGACGCGGCCGAACAGGACAAGGTCGAACCGTACGAGACTGACGCGAAGGCGCGCGTGCGCGATGCTGGAACGGCTCGATAACGTCGTCTGGCATGCGCTCATCGGCCCGCACGCGGGCTTCGCGGCCGGCGCCGGCGATGTGCGGCGTTATGCGCGGGGCTTCTCGCCGATCGTCGCGTTCGCGGACCCCGCTCGCCCGGACTTCACGGCCCTCGCCCGCCATGTCGACCTGCACGAGCCTTTCTACTGCGAAGGCCCGGCGGCTCCGGTGCCCGGCGGTTGGCGGATCGAAGCCGAATCGACGATGTTCAAGATGTACTGGGACTCCGACGCGCGCGCTGTCGACGCCGCGCCGGATGCCATTCGGCTGGGACCCGAACACGCCGCGCAGGCGCTCGAACTCGCGACGATGACACGACCGGGCCCATTCGGTCCGCGCACGATCGAGCTTGGCGAGTATTTCGGCGTTTTCGACGGCGACCGGCTCGTCGCGATGGCGGGCGAACGGATGTACACGGGGACGTTGCGTGAGATCAGCGGCGTTTGCACGCATCCGGACTACCAGGGACGCGGCCTCGCACGGCGTCTCATGCTGAAGCTCGTCGGGCGCGAGCTGTCGCGCGACGAGCGTCCGTTCCTGCATGTGATGCGCGACAATGCCGCCGCGCGGCGACTGTATGAACACCTCGGCTTTCGCGACTATCGCGAGGTGGTCGTACGCGTGTTGTCCAAAGCCGCATGAACGCATCTTCACGGAAGCCGGCCATGCCGAACGTCGTGTCGCCGCGGAGCGTGGCTGCAACGCTCGCCGAATACTGGTCGCCGCGCGTAATAGCGGAGATCGACGATTGCTACGTCAAGGTCGCCAAGCTGAAGGGATCGCTCACCTGGCACTGTCACGACGACGAGGACGAGCTCTTTCACGTCCTGTCCGGCTCGCTACGGATGGAAATGGACGATCGCACCGTGGTGCTCGACCAGGGCGACGTGTTCGTCGTGCCGAAGGGAGTGCGCCACAATCCCGTCGCCGACGAAGAGTGCCTGATCATGCTGATCGAGCGCAAGAGCACCCGGCACACCGGAAACGTCGTGAACGACAAGACGCGCTCCATCGACGAGCAGCTGCGGCCTGTGTGACGCCGGACCGGAGGCACCGCGATGCTTCCCCGACAAGGAGAACGAGACGCATGACCACGAACACGATTCGACTGCATCGCGTGCTGCGAGCGCCGCCCGAGCGTGTCTATCGCGCGTTCCTCGACGCAGACGCGCTCGCGAAGTGGCTGCCGCCGAACGGCTTCACGTGCAAGGTTCACGCGCTCGATGCACGCGTCGGCGGGACCTACCGCATGTCGTTCACCAACTTCGGCAACGGCAGCGGCCACGCATTTGGTGGCGAATATCTGGAGCTCGTCCCCGGCGAGCGCATTCGCCATACCGATCGCTTCGACGACCCGAATCTGCCGGGGACGATGGTGACGACGATTTCGCTTCGGCAGGTATTTTGCGGAACCGAGCTCACCGTGGTGCAGGAAGGCGTGCCCGCCGCCATTCCGCCGGAAGCGTGTTACCTCGGCTGGCAGGAATCGCTCGTACTGCTCGCCCGGTTGGTCGAAGCCGAGATTCCGGGCTGATAGCAGCGACGTGACGATCGTCGAGACCGAGCGTCTCGCGCTGCGCCGCTTCGAGCTGAGCGACGCGCCGTTCGTGCTGCGGCTCGTGAACGAACCGTCGTGGATCGAGCACATCGGAAACAGGGACGTGCGCACGCTCGACGACGCCGCGAAATACCTCTCCAGCGGTCCGATCGCCATGTACGAGCGCGTCGGCTTCGGGCTCTATCTCGTCGCGCTCAAGGCATCCGGCGAGCCGATCGGCATGTGCGGACTCATCAAACGCAATGGGCTGAGCGACGTCGACGTCGGCTTCGCCTTCCTCCCGCAACACTGGGGGCGAGGATTGGCGTATGAATCCGCAGCGGCTGTCCTCGATTACGGTCGACTTACGTTGGACCTGTCGCGCATCGTGGCAATCGTGTCGAAGACCAATTTGCGCTCGATTCGGCTGCTCGAGCGGCTGGGTTTCGCTTGCGAAGGAACGACGAGCGTCCGTCCCGGCGAAGAACTGCTTCTCTTTGCATCGGACGCGACGAATGCGTGAGCGTGATGCAGCGGCAGCTCGTGCGTGGTCGATGCACCGGTGCTTGCGTACGTTAGCGTTCGGCGCTTTCATCGCACCGGGGCTCGCGGCCGCTGTCGATCTGACGCCGTTGTGGAACTTCGACGATCCCGCCCAAAGCGAGCAGCGTTTTCGGGCCGCGCTGGCGCAGTCGACGGGAGACGACGTTTTCATCCTGCAAACACAGATCGCCCGCACCTACGGGTTACGGCGTCAGTTCGCGCGGGCACGCAGCATTCTCCATGCACTCGACGCGCAACTCTCGAAAGCAGGACCCGAGGCGCACACGCGATACTGGCTCGAGCTGGGGCGGACCTACTCGTCCGCGACACACCCACCCGAATCGCAGACGGCTGACGCCAGGCAGCAGGCGCGAACGGCCTATCTGCGCGCGTACGAATATGCGCAAGTCGAGCGACTCGATGCGCTCGCCGTGGACGCGTTGCACATGCTCGCGTTCGTCGACACTGCCCCGACGGATCAATTGAGGTGGGTCGAGCTTGCGCTCGACGCGGCCCTCTCGTCGCCCCAACCTGCCGCCCGCGCATGGGAGGCGTCGTTACGCAACAATGTCGGCTACGCGCTCCTCGAGCTCAATCGAAACGACGAAGCGCTCGCGCAGTTCCAGATGGCGCTCAGGCTTCGCGAGAAAGCCGGCGACGCTGAAGCGACGTGGATCGCCCGTTGGATGGTTGCGCGCACGCTTCGCGCGCAGGGCCGCGTCGACGAAGCGTTGGAGATCCAGCGTCGGATCGAACGCGAGCGCGACGAGGCGCACGCGCCGGATCCCGAGGTATTCGAGGAGCTGGCGCTTCTCTATCGCGAGAAAGGCGACCTCGCTCACGCCGACGCGTACGCATTGCGCTCACGTCCCCCGGGGCAATAGCGTCAGTGCCGGCGCGCGTCGGTCGCGTTCGCCGGGAGGCGGTCGAGCGGACTCGCGACGCCGCGGCCACCGCGGTTCAGCACGTGCGTGTAGATCATGGTCGTGCTCACGTCCGAATGCCCGAGCAGTTCCTGCACGGTGCGAATGTCGTAGCCCGCCTCGAGCAAATGGGTGGCGAACGAATGCCGAAGCGTGTGAGGCGTGGCCGGCTTCACGATGCCTGAGCGCCGCAATGCCTCGCGCATCGCACGCTGGAACGACTGTTCGCTGATGTGGTGACGGCGCACCTCCCCGCTTCGTGGATCCCCCGCACGGCGCTCGGCGGGAAACACATACTGCCAGGCCCATTCCCGCGGTGCGGTCGGGTACTTGCGCGCGAGCGCCGAAGGCAGCCAAACGGCGCCAAATCCCTGGGCGAGATCGTTCGCGTGAATCTCTTTCGCGCGCGCGATCTGACGTCGCAGGGGTGCGAACAACCGCCGGGGCAACATGGTGACGCGGTCCTTCGCGCCCTTGCCGTCGCGCACGAGAATTTCCGCGCGGCCGAAATCGACGTCCTTCACCCGAAGGCGAAGCGCCTCCATGATGCGCAGACCGGTGCCATAGAGAAGCTCCGCGAGCAGCCGATGCGTTCCCTGCATGGCACACAGAAGCCCCTGCACCTCATCGACGGTCAAGACGACCGGCAGGCGCCTTGGAGACTTCGCGCGTACGACGCCATCCAACCAGCGCATGTCTTTTGCAAGGACCTCGCGATACAGGAACAACAAGGCGCTTTGCGCCTGGTTCTGCGTGGAAATCGCCACGTTCAGGTCGACGGCGAGGTGCGTCAGGAATTGCTCGACTTCGTTCGCGGTCAGCTCGTCGGTAGAACGTCGGCCATGGAACCGAACGAACCTACGCACCCAATCGACATAAGCTTGCTCCGTGCGCAGGCTGTAGCGCCTGTAGCGAATCCGGTCTCGCAGCCGCCCGACGAGCCGATCCAATTCGGTCTGCATCTCGAATATTCGGTATAGGATGCGCAAATGGCACCCTTCCCGTTGATTCTGTTCATGAACCAGCCGAGCCCATATCGTCCGTTTGGCCTAAGGACGCGACCTAAGGCGTCGATTGGGATGGGAAATATGGAAACTAGGATTGCTACATCACGTTAGGCCCCATCCTTGCCTTCGATGAACAAGATCCGTTATCTGCCCGGCATCGTCACCACGTGTTCGATGAACAGCGATTCGGCCACCTGAGCTGCCTTCGCCTGCCCAACTGGTTGCGCGCCCTCCGTGCTTTCGCGACCGCTTCCACCCATGGCTGCCCGGGCGCGCCTGATCTCCCACGTCAACGCTTCGTGCGTACAACAGATCGCGCTCCGTCCGTGGCCCCGCTCGCACTAGCCCGTGTGGCTTCGCTCACTGTCGGGTCGCGCGCCCCTTTCAGTTATATGAACGGGTTGTGTGGTCGCGCTCGCATGCCGGCACCGCACTTCGTCCCGGCACGGCTAATCGCGGCATTGGCGATCGCGCCATGTCTCGGTCATTGGCAATCCGGTCCGAGTCGTGCACGTTGGGGCCTAACACTACGGTCAACCGGACGCGCCGGCACATGCTTTGATCTT
>Ga0070660_100001879_pt1 | contig 14465 bp, 12 predicted proteins | sample KBSC33metaG_FD_64670 | JGI IMG/M metagenome (GOLD analysis project Ga0070660, IMG submission 64670) | Corn rhizosphere microbial communities from Kellogg Biological Station, Michigan, USA - KBS C3-3 metaG | ecosystem: Host-associated > Plants > Roots > Rhizosphere > Soil ... | reverse complement strand
TCACCAAATCGTCGGCGGAAATCCGGAGAGCTTCGGCGGCGCTCATGCAATTGTCATCGACGCTGCTTCCGGCGCTTTCGTCGGCGGCTCAGACCCGCGCAAGGGCGGCTGCGCGCTCGGGTTCTAGCGATAATTCCAGCCGTTCGAATCGTTCAAAACATTTCAACTGAAGTCTGTATGTAGTGAAACGACATTCGGGTCATTGGGATAACCCGGATTCGCTTTGTTCAACGGGTTAGCGATCGCCGCTCTCTTTCCACGTGTCTTATGAGGAGCGTAGCGACGAAGAATCTCGTGCCGATAACAGACTCTTCACAGATCTGGCTTCGACTCCGTTCGCTCAAACTCTAGTGATGAAAATTCGGGACAAGTTTGGGGGCATGCCTCGGAATAATCCAATGAAAATGATTGACTAAGACAGCGACTTAGCAAGTAATTCAATTCCTCCCGCCCTGATCTTGCTGGCGCTGCCTCTCCCTATGGGGTTCCGCGAGTATGTGCGTAACGCGGCGGCTCTATCACCGCCGACAAGGAGCAAACCAGATGTGGAGCCCCGAGTTTTGACAAACGTCAGAAAACTCGTCAGATCTTTTAACTCCTACCCTTTTGGTTGGTCAAATTATGGTGCCATGAGCCCGTGTTGTTGCTGTCTCCGCGAAACTACTGGAAATAGGCGCTTCCGGGCACGTCAGCAACAACGTCTGCTAACGTTGCCACGCATTTTCTGCGCCTCACGTCGCCAGCCGGGTTCTACGAGCGTCAGACCGGGAAGTGAACGCCCCAGAAGAGACGCACATCGAGGTCGTCCGCGATATTGCTGCCGTGCGTCCCGCGCCCCGTTGATGGATCGATGTGCGTCCCGTGATCTGACACAAATGCAACGGCGTGTGACGTGGTTGCCCAACGGTCGCGCGCCGAACGAGCGACGCGATCGAAGTTGCGTACGTGGTTGGCCATCGCGCGCAGCGCCTCTGGACTCCGTGGTACGGTGGCATGCATCTTGTCGTCGTACTCCTGCTGGTACGCCAGAATGAAGTCATGCTGGTCTGCTGCGACGAGATTGAGCGTCCGCTCAACAACCTCCTCGTCGTAGGTCTCGGTGAAGTAGTCAATCCTTCGATTCCGGAAGATCAGATCGATTGAGGAGTTCTCCACGGCCACGATGGCGACACGGCGGCCGGCCCGCGAGAGCGCGTCGAAGAGGGTGTCGCAGGTCAGCGTCGGCCTTTCGGATTTGCGGATGCCATGGATTTCCGGAGGGGCGCCCGTGAACATCGATGCGAAGCAGACGGGCGTGACCGAGGGCATCACGGCGCATGCTTCAACCGATGTTGGTGCGTGGCGCGCGACCGGCTCAAAGGCCTCCGCATAGGACCGGACCAGGTGCGCGCCGATCGCGTCGGCTGCGAACACGAGTGCCTTCGTCACGGTTCGACGCGCCGCGAACGCAGCGACTTCGCTGAATGGGGGCGCAACGCATTGGACCGGTCTAGGAATTCCGAAGAGGTCACATACAGTGCTCGTCACCGACGCCACGTCAAGCATGCCTTGCATCATCTCGGATTCCGACGGAGGGAGCAAGGTGTCCCGGGTCGACGTCGCCCATCGCTCCGAAGCCCGCTAAACCGTGCACAGCAGGCATGCTGGGCGACACTGGCAACCTAACTAACGTGGAATATACATCTTGTTACAGCCGACGAACGGGTTACCTTGTGAGACCATCTGACTACGCTGTTACCTTTGATGCAGGGGCCGATGTCCAGCCCTCTCCGCAGTTCGGTGCCGAAGTTGACATAAGCCCCATGTCGGATACTCCCGGCCAAAAATACAGCTGTGAGGTTGGTTCGCTCTTTGCGGCGGCACGTTTCGGTTCTTAAGGCCGGGTTGGCGGGAGATCGTCGGCGGAATTCTTAAATTCTTGGTGGCGTACCTTCAAAAACAAAATTCCTATCAGTAATTCTTATTGGTTTTAATCGTCTAATCGAAACGTTGGTATGAGAGCGCGATTGTTAACAATCACGGGACTGGTGATATTTTCTTTGCTCACCGCGATTTCCGAGGCGGATCAACCGTCAAGCAAAGCTTCAAACGTAGTTCCGGTTTATCAACCCACGCATTATCCTTTTGACGGGGGCGAGAGATTGGTTTATCACGCCACTTGGAATGGGCTGTTCGCCGTGGCAACCGCTACGGTTCATACAACGTCCGAATGGGTCGATGGCCAAAAATTTTACAACGTTCGCGTCGAAGCGAGTTCATCAAAGCTCTTGGACTTCATCTGGAAAATGCGGGATACGATCACATCAAAAATAAATGCCAATGGCCTTACGCCGACGCATTTCACGTTCAGCCAGAGAGAAAATCGCAAAGTCATTGATACCGTCGCGAGCTTTGACCGGACCACGAAAACATGGTCGGTGCATCGAGATGAGCGAGAGAAGGTTAAACGCTATCAGTTCGATCAACCGAACAATACGCTCGACGTGATAACCGCCGTTTACCTTGCCAGAAGCCTAGACTTCAAAGTGGGCGACCATCTTTATTTTCATATCTTCGGCGGAAAATACCGCTATCTGTTGGATTTACAAGTGGAATGTAAGGAAACTATCCGACTCAAGTCCGGCAATATCGAAGCGTTTAAGTTTGTTCCCAGGATTGAGGATGTTCTGCAAGAGGGATACTCAACAAGGTTGAATGAAGCGGCGGTTTGGATATCCGCCGATGAGCGTCGCCTGCCGGTCATGCTCAAAGGCAAGACTATTTTCGGCAGCGTCTACATTGAAATCTCGAATGATAGCGCTCCGATCCAGACATTTTCGGAAAAGAGCTCCGGATCTTCGTAACTCTGCCCGTTTAAACACTATTCCCGACTTGCTCGAGCAGGAAAGTCACGCACTGGCCGGGCGGGAGAAGAGCGAGCACAAGCGAAATGTTTTGGAGCAGCCCGGATCTGGAAGCCGAGGCGGTTTACGATGAGGTGGGGGAGTTGATTCCAGAGCTTTGTCTTTAATGGTTGGCGAGTGAGGATTTTGCGCGACCTGCTTTCTTTGGAAACCGATGATGGCGGCCGAAATAAGCTTTCGAAAACTCGACGCGCACCGTTGTTGGACAAAAACCCTTGATCGCGTCACAACGTACTTTGTCGGTTATAGACCGGAAATCACAACAGTGACTTTGACCGAAGCAGTCATGACAGAATATCTACTGGGCACCTCGCAGCCCACACACTGAACGCTACCTTCTTTTAGCTCGCGGGTATCTGTGGTTGCCGTGAATCATGGCGAATCCAACGACTGAATGGGCTGATTTCTTTGTCAGAAATAAATTTGAGCACGAGTCGCGTATAGGACTGATAGGCAAATAAGGTCCGGTAAAATTCAGGAGCCATACGGTAAAGGTGCGGCAGTCGGCTCCACGCGACCATGGGAAAGTCATGATGTTCATTATGAAATCCCATATTGAACATCACCCAGTTGAGCGGGCCATAATACGAATAGGTCTCTTGCTGTTTGCCGATTACATCATAGTGCTCTTGAATCCATCGGCCGCCTAACGGATGCAAGCCCAAAGCAAAGAATGTCGAGAGCAGCAAGTACATCAGTCCACCCCATCCTACATACAACCAAAGCAAGTAACTGACCCCTAACTGTAACGCGATATTGGCAACCACCCACGGGTCGACAAACGGTTGACCGGGGACCTTTAGCGGCCGCAATGCCTGCGAGACAGACAAAAAAGCGAGCCAGAGCGACTTGCGCAGAGGACCATGACCAATCAGCCGGCCTTCAAATTGGCTAACCACGTCCGGATCCATCGTTATCTTATTTAGGTGTTGGTGATGCAAAAGATGATACTTTCTGAAACTCATAGCGCTCGGAACAATTAAGGCAAAATCAGAAGTGAGGCCGGCAAGCTTGTTTAACACGGGTCTTGTGAAAATCAAGTTGTGTGTTGCCTCGTGCATTAACACATACAACGCATGATTGAGAACCGCGCCGGCAAGATAGGCCACAGGCAAAATCACGTACCACGGCCGATCGCAAAGCAGCCAGGCCACTGTCCATTGCAGAGCGACCAGTCCGGCAATGAGGAGGGCTGACAGACGATAAGGCCCAAACAATGTCTTCACGTCCGGATAACGTTTGACGATGTCTTTACGGCGCTGGGTGTGAACCTGCTCAGACTGTTCGTTGATGGTAAAAGAATCCATACGAACCTGAACGCTTCATAATCGGCGTTCTTTAACCTCTTTCAGCTCGCGTCCCGGCTGCGCAAAATCAGGAGAGATACGTCGGACATTTTGCTCGCCGGTTCCTTGCGCTGACAGCCGACACCACTGGTCGGGATATCGTTGTATCATGTCTTCCAAATGGCGACTAAACAAGGCGAGATTTGCCGTAACATCCTCCTGCAAATCTCCCGTCTTGACGAGATCGATTTCGGGGCTGATACGAAGGGTCAGACGATCCTTAGCGTCCCGCGTGACACACATAGGAAGTACCGCCGCGCCCGCGCGTAAGGCCAGGGTCACGGGACCACGGCGAACATAAACAGTGGAACCCAAAAACTGCGTATTGACTTTGCCAGTTTTGAACACATCCGGGAGGATACAAACCACTTCGTTTCGCCTCAAGGCGATGAGGATTTGCCGGGCCGCCTGCCTACGCGGCTTAGCTGAGATCGTTTTCAGACCAGTTTTCGCTCTGTAGCTGTCAAGTAAACGGGCTAATCTTTGGTCCGATGGGTGCTTGACTAAAATGCTGAAAGGGTATCCCGCCGCAGCGACACGGGGACCAATCATAGTAAAATTTCCTAAATGCGCGCCTAGCGCGATCACCCCGTTGCCCTTTTTCAAGGCCTGTTTCAAATACTCCTCGCCCTCAATGGCAACGCTCGCACATATCATGTCTCTCGAGGTATAAAGCGTGCAAGCAGTTTCATAAAGTCCCTGGACAAAATTCCTCCAGGCCATACGAGCCACGATCTTTCTCCTCTCCACCGGCAAGAATTCGTCGCTCATAGCCATGGAGACATTCTCTTCCATCAGTTTTCGGTATGGCCATAAAATAGCGAAAGTCAGGTGGACGGTGGCCGACGTCATGAGAACACGCACGCGTTGAGGCATCCGGGGGACGAGAAAGATAATTGCTCTTAGGCAATATTCCGCTGTTCGGTATAGTAACCAGTAGAGAAATTTCATGAAGGGAAAACGGTCTTTCTCGGACTATCCGCAAGCCTTCAAGCTTTTTGACACATTTGATGATTGTGCGTCAACATTTTCTTGAATGAAGCTGAGGACGATGTTAAAAGAAACAAAATTTGTAGCATGTGGAGGTTATAATTTCGCTCATCCGAAGGAGCTGTGGGTTGTAATCCCGGTTACGTCTCAGCGCTTCGCGGTTTGGGTTCCGGCGAGTGAGCTCCTGTCGTGCGTCCCGCTGTCGAATCCCTGAGAATCGTGCCGGTAAGTGACTCACGCGAGATCCGTCGGTTCATTCGCGCGCCTTGGTCGATCTATGCCGACGACCTGACGTGGGTGCCGCCTTTATTGGTAGAGCGACGCGAGCACTTTTCTGCCCGCAACCCATACTTCGCGCACGCGCGCTGCTGTTTTTGGCTCGCCTATCGTGGGACCAGGCCAGTCGGTCGGATCACCGCGCACATTGATGAATTACACCAAGAGCGCTATCGGGATGACACGGGATTTTTCGGCTTGCTTGAAGCCGAGGATGAGGCGGAGATTTTTCGCGGACTGTTGAGTACTGCTGAAGGCTGGCTGCTTGAGCAGGGCATGGTGCGTATTCGCGGCCCGTTCAACTTTTCCATCAATCAGGAGTGCGGTCTTCTTGTGGACGGTTACGATGCGCCTCCGATGATTATGATGGGCCATTCACGCCCGTATTATGCCGCTCGGCTGATTGCCGAGGGATACCAGGGCGTAAAGGACTTGTTGGCCTATCGTCTCCCCACCGACTTCACTCCACCTGAACTCATGAAGGCCATTTTGAACAAAGCCGCCGGCTGTGCACGAGTCAGGCCGCTGCGCAGATCGCGATTCCGTGAGGACCTAAAAATTATCCAGGACATCTTCGAGGATGCCTGGTCGACAAACTGGGGATTTATTCCATTCACCGAAGACGAGTTTCGACATTTAGGATCGAGCTTGCGACTCCTCGTCGATGACGACGCCGTGCAAATTGCGGAAGTGGACGGAGTGCCGGCGGCGATGATCGTAGCCTTTCCGAATTTAAATGAAGCAATACGAGACCTCCGCGGACGTCTGCTCCCATTGGGCTGGCTTAAGCTTTTGTGGCGGCTGAAAGTGAAATCGCCGAAAACGGCCCGCGTCGTTCTGATGGGAGTGCGCAAAAATTTTCAACGAAGCCCGCTCGGAGCCGCACTGGGGTTCCTGCTTATCGATGCGCTGCGCCGTTACGGAATCAGGCGCGGCGTTCAGGAAGTTGAGTTGTCCTGGATTCTGGAAGATAACATGCCGATGCGGGATATGCTGACGATCATCGGCGGCATCCCGTATAAACGCTACCGTATTTATGAAAAAGCATTCTGAGTAGCGAACTGCGATTGTAAGAAAAACAGCTTGAGTTAGTTGATTTTGTGATAAAAGAGAACGCTAATGGATACCTCCAAAACAGCCGACGTACGGGTCAACGACACCATCCTCGCGCCGTTGGAACGAACTGCGCTGCAGTGGCTATGTAAACAAATGCCTGTATGGATGACTCCCGACATTCTCACCGCAATTGGCCTGATTGGCGGACTAGTGATGGCGGCTGCGTACTGGTTGTGCAACACGAATAAAAATTTTCTCTGGATCGTCGATCTTGGCCTTCTGATCAATTGGTTCGGAGATAGTCTCGACGGCTCTTTGGCACGCTACCGCAGAATCGAACGATTCCAATACGGCTATTTTGTCGATCATACTGTCGATATCACAACGCAAACCATATTTTTTCTCGGACTGGGATTCTCTCCGTTTGTCCACTTCAACGTCGCGCTTCTAACGCTCGTGGGCTATCTGCACCTTGGGATTTTGACGTATATCAACACCGCCGTATCCGGGGTGTACAAAATTTCTTACGGCAAAATCGGTCCCACAGAAGTTCGCGTGTTCCTTCTCGGCGTGAACGCCATATTTTATTTCGTCAGCAATCCGCTGATTAATCTGGGTCGCGTAAGCATTTCATCTTTTGATGCTATGGTGTTGTGCATCGCCACAGCCTTTTTTATCTATTTCCTGGGCTTTATGTTTCTAAGGATGAGAGAACTGAATATTCAAGATCCGCCCAAAGAGAATCGTTCGCGGTCGCAATCCTATCAAGCTGGCGTCTCAAGAAAAGTGGTGTGACGTAACGGAGCGTTTCGCGGTGGCAGTAGCAGGCATCACAAAGGCTGTTGTTTTGGCTCTGAATTCGGGGCCGAGCGGAGCAAAATATGACGCCGTGTACGGTGGGGAACCCCTATTGATCCGCGCGCTGGTTGCCCTCTCGAAGGCGGGGATACGATCCACACGGATAATTTGTCACGAGGAACACGATAAAAAGATTGCCGCGCTAATCGGGACGGCACGGACCCGCATTGCGCTGGATTATGATATTTCGCCGGTGCGCACTGGCGAGATGCTTTCTGGGGCAGTGTCGCGTCTCGTCGCAGAGTGGGATACGTCTTTTTTGCTCTTTGAAGCTAATCAAGTTGTTCACCCTACATTTTTTGCGCAGTTCGCCCAATTTGTTGGATCACGAAAGCCGGTGCTTGTCGTCTATAAGCATGTGTGGCTGACTGAAGGGAAGGTCGCTTTCGCGAGTGCTTTCCCGGACAAATTCAAAGTGATTTTTGTCCATGCCGAGTCCTTTACCAAGATTGCGCTTGATAAAAGCGTTTTCCAGACCAACACCTTCGATGTCGGACCGACTCATCCGCTAGAAATCTGTCCCATCCTCTCCAATGGCATCTTCAGTACCGATGTGGTTGTTTGTCATCGCGTTCATTTGCAACACCATTCATGGGGCGATGTTGCTGCTTTGATCCAGCACTGGCACAAGCAGCAACTCCTCAGGCTGGGGTTCGTAGAAAAAGTTTGGTGGCTGCCGGTTACTGGAAGAGAGTCGCAAGAGGACCGGACTGAGTTTTTTTGGCGTATTGCCTTCAAAGAAATTAGTGGCGAGTTTTCCAAACTGGTCAACTCCCATCTCTCCAAACCCTTGACGTTCTTGTTTGTGCGTTTTGGCTTCAGCCCAAACGCTATCAGCATCCTGGAACTCAGCTTATTCCTGGTCTCCTCCGCTTTTCTGCTCATACCGCAGTACTGGGCAATGCTGGTGTTTGCCGTTGTATGGCAGTTTTCTGCCGGAGTGTTAGACCGGTGTGACGGTGAAGTCGCACGCATCCGCAATTACGAATCGGAAGCCGGAGCGCGGTTTGATATGCTCATTGACGACCTCCGCTTTGCGCTTCCATTCATATTTTTGACCATCGCGTGTTATCGCGAATCGCATCGCGATCTGACCTACCTTGTCGCCGCGGTGGCAACCGCTGCCTGGTATAGTACTGCCGTCTTTTACCAAAATCGCTTTTTGCGGCGAGCCGGATACGTGAGCATCCAAAGTATGGGCGTCGATTTTTTGAAAACGCAGGCGGAAACCCGTTGGTTCGCTGTATTTCGGAGAATTCAGCCGTTTACGAAAGGCGACATTCGTACGTTTTACATCTTTCTGGCAAGCTTCCTCGGCAGCAAATCGGTCCTCTTCTGGATGCTGGTTGCCTATGCGTGGCCGTTGGGCGCGTCATATTTTTTTACCGTTGTAAAATTTCGCGATTCGTCCGTCAGCGCGCCAGCCACCATCCCCTGAAGCGACTGCTGTCTTACCGCGATCGTACACACGATGGCCTTACTAGAGAAATCCCGTAGAGTGGCTCGTTCACCAGGCACGCGTGCACAGCCTGAGTGTGTTGTTTTAGGCGTAAAGGCGGGTGTAGCCCCAAGTCCAAAACCGCGGGTCCGTATCTTTATCGGTACCGAACCCGCACAGTATCGCGCCGAACGGGTCTTCTTCTGGTCGATCGAACAGGTCCGCGACCCAGGTCGGATCTATGAGATCCACCTCCTGAAAGAGTTAGTCGGATTCGACCGACGACGATGGCTTACGGGCTTCACCAATTATCGATTCGCCATTCCGCATTTTGCTGCGGGTTCCGGCAAAGCCATCTATAACGACGTTGACCAGGTCTATCTTGGCGACCCGGGAGAATTGTTCGATCTTGATTTAGGAGAGCATGGTTTTCTGGCGCTCTCCGATGAAGATACGTCAGTCATGCTGATCGATTGTACCCGGATGGTTTCTGTTTGGAGTCTGTCGGAAGCCCAATGCCGGCGCAGAAGCTTCATGGAGGCGAAGGCACGAAAAATACATGGCTTATATGGACGACTCGACTCGGTGTGGCACGCACGCGATACGGAATATGTCCCTCATCACTCGAAACTCTTGCATTACACCGCCATTCATCTGCAACCTTGGCAACCAACACCGCACCGGTATGTCTACCAGCACAACCCCGCCGGCCAGGTCTGGTTAGATCTGGAGCGTGCTGCAGATGCCGCCGGCTATCAAGTTTTCACCGCCGCGCACCCAAGCCAACAGTACAAAATTTTATGCACGCAGATCCGTCAGGCTTACGAATCCATGGATACGCGGGCCGAACTCCCAGCCAAGGAGCATCTGTCGACGCCTGAGCAGCTAACCGTTTCCTGGCACGATCTTATTTCGCTGTCGGAGACAGGCCGCTCTAAGAGACCGATTACCGACGTCGTCTCCACCGCGGTCTTAGATTGTTTGCCAGACGAGGATGTACCGTGGGTGCTCGATGAGTTGTTCCGCTCTGCGCGCCGCGAGGTGGCGGTGACCGTCACAACGGCTCGACGGACGACCGTGTTCGTTCACGGAACACACGTGTCTCAGCGCCCGCGCCCCGAGTCTTGGTGGGTGGCACAGCTTGAAGCCGCGAGTTGCCATCACGCAGAGAAACGCTGGCAGCTCATCGTGCATACGCACAGTGCCCTGGGCCGACAAGTGACTCATCTATCCGAAGGCGGCCGTCGCTTTAACAGCAATCCCACTGTTTGGGTATTGACTGACGATCACCCAGGAAACACCACTCAATCTCTCGGCCTCGCAAAAGCCCTCGGTTGGCTCTACGAAGTCAAAGCACTGCGTTTTACTTCGCTTGTTCATCTTCACGACGTGCTGTTCGGAGTGTTTGGCGCAACGCGGCTTGGTCTGCGACGAATGCACTCGGCTGTACTCACTCGACCCTGGCCTGATCTGGTAATTACCACCGGGTGGCGTACCGCCCACATCGCACGTTGGATCAAAAAACAAAGCCACGATCATACGCGCCTTGTCCAAATGGGACGCAAGGGAACTCACGTCGCGCACCTGTACGATCTTGCGATTAGTTGCCAGTACTTTCGTTTGCCGCCTGATTCTCGGCGGATCGAAACCCTCGTTCCGCTTACTGAAGTCTCTTCAGAACAACTCAGGCAGGCTGCCGAACGCTGGCAAAACTTATTCGCGAATACGCCACGCCCGCGTATTGCTCTGTTGGTTGGCGGAACATCTTATGCTTGCCGTTTCGATGAGGAAACGGCGTATCGTCTGGGTGCAGACGTACGCGGCTTCGCCGAGGCTATGGGAGGCACGGTCTTCGCCACGACGAGTCGCCGCACTGGACTACAAAACGTTGTGGCGTTGAAGAAAGGGCTTGGAGATTCTTGTTATTTGCACAAGTGGCAACCGGAGAAGTCAGAGAATCCCTATGTCGCATATCTGGGGTCAGCAGACATCCTGATTGTGACAGGGGAGAGTGAATCGATGCTGGCGGACGCGGCAGCAACTGGAAAGCCACTCTATATTTACCCGCTTCCCAAACAACAACTCGATCTGTGGACCCAACTGAAAGAGTTGATCGTCGCACGCAGTGAGAAACAGCGCCTGGGACTTCGGGGGACTATAAAGCCTCAGCGTGGGCTGCAATATCTGTGCGCGCGACTTGTCGAACGAGGCATTATCCTTCCACAACCAGATTTACACATGCTGCATGAGACGCTGGTGGGAGCCGGAATCGCCCAGTTCTTTGGTTCTGGCGCGAGCCCGACTAGCAGTGCCGCTTTGCGAGAAGTCGATGATATTGCCCGCCGCGTCCGAATGCTCATGGGAATGCCTCCAGAACGTGGCGTGGTAACGCGCACTGAAAGAATAGTCAAAGCTGCAAATGCAGGACGATGAAAAGTCCCAGCGATGGCGTACCTGGATTTAGTACAGCTTCAGACTATCTATGCTAGGTGATCGCCTTGACTGTATTAGCTAAAGTCACTGTCCTTAGTCGGGTTTATAACCGGAAAAAGTATGTCGGTATAGCAGTCGACAGCATATTGTCTCAGACATGTTCCTGGTTTCGAACTGCTAGTTATCGATAACGGATCGAGCGACAGAACCAGAGCCAATTGTCCGATCCTAAAGCGATGCTCGCATTCGGGAGGATGGGGCCTACCGCGAGCGGCTCGCCAATCAGATCCGCCTTGATTGGGGAACCATCCAGATCATACAGCAGTGGAATCTTGGATCGGATGGATAGAGCGACGTCGGGCAGGATTAAGCGCAACCCCCCCTCACCCGAAAATGTGCCGCGTGGCGGCTCTTCCAACAAGCGGATTGAGAATTCCGACCGCAGTGATGTGTTACATGCGTAGAGGCATCTGGAAACTGACCGACACTATACCTGAACTGTTGATGCGTCGCCTCGAGTGCACGCTGATCAGGATATCCAAGAAAAGGGTTCGCAACAAAGGCGACAATTGACTATCTATGAAGCGCACTCCATCTCCGCGGCGTTTCGTTTACTGCATCAGCGGCTTCCGTAGGGTCAACGAGACTCGCGCGAACTTGGAGCCACGCTCAAAGTTTGAGCCGAACAGTCCTAGAGGCCTCACGGAACCCACCTATTAATTCTTGGCGAGCAAATGAGGCACGAACTTCTGCAAGGTCCTGCGCAGTATCAATTTCTCTCCACCACAGGCCTTTGATGAGAACAGTCTTCACTGACAGTGTAGAGGCCATTACGCTAATGACATCGTGATACCACAAGCGCAAAGCCTCCGGGTCCCGGACCGTCATATCCAGCGCGGAACGAAACGCCGCGATGCCGTCATCGCGAAATGCCATTAGGCCGATCGATTCGCCGTCGATTTGCGACGCCCGAAGGGATTTTCCGACCGCTATAAGTTGTCCACCAGTGGTCAGCATCACTTTCATATCGTCAGCGTCGTAACTGGGTTTTTGGTCAACCGCCATGACGAGCGGCGCCCGTGGTGCGGCCAATAGCCGACGTAAAATTTCTGAATCAAAGAGCGTATCACCGTTGAGCAGAACAAAATCCTCGGTCATGTCGCGAATTGCCAGCCAGCAGGTCACGGCCGTATTCGTCGTAGCAAAGAAAGGATTATAGCGCGTTTGAACTGTCAGAGACGCGATCGTATGCGTGGCCAGAAAGTGTTCGATCTTCTCGGCCTCGTAGCCAACCATGATCGTGACGTGTCGAATCCCACAGTGCGCGAGGGTGCGCAATTGCACCTGAAGCACCGTCTGATCTGCGTCGACCGGTAAAAGGCATTTGGGAAGGCCATTGGTCGTGGGGCGCAAACGACCCCCATACCCTGCATTCAAGACGATTGCTTTCATAACGAGCTTAGAGGGATTGGCATCGGTTTATTCCAATTCGCATGAGAAATTGCCTTGCCTCTGCGGCAGGTGGCGCGATAGGGATTGAGTTCTGTACGTAATAAGAGAAAGCCGCGAAGGAATCAAGAAAAAACCACTTGTGATGCTCGAAAACAGGTGCTGGCGATTAAAACCCGCCTCAGGCCAGTGACGCCATTGTTGGAATGGGCGGACGCTAGCGTTATATTCCTCTATTACTCGTGCGCAATCGGATCGAAATCCAGCAAGATAGAATAAGCATTTCTGTGCACCGGTCACCGTGATCAAATTACAGGCTCGCACCAAACGACATTCGGGAGCGGCGAAGCCGAGCTCGCTGGAATATAAAGACTTCCCACGGACGAAATTTAGCCCAACGTTCTCCAGAACTTTCACATCGACCGTCGACCGATATATCGCCGGAGATATATCCAAACCGCTGCTGATTTTCTGCCCGGCTCTCTTATTTCTCTACGTCAACTTTTCAGCGATCCGCTACCTGGACGTGGTTGCTAGCGGTTTGCTGCGGGCCGATGCTGTCCTCCCGCTGCTCCTGCTCGGGTTGGCAATGGCCTTGGAGATCCTCCTGCCTATCGGCTTTCACATCTCGGTTGTCGTCGGTCTGAGCCGGCTCTATACGGATTCCGAAATGACCGCGTTTTTTGCCTGCGGCATAAGTCCCATGCGGATCTTTCGCGTGGTGGTTGTCATATCGCTGCTGATCGCGCTTCTTATGGCTTGCCTTACATTGTACGTGCGTCCCTGGGCCTACGGTTTGCGCTATTTGCTTGAGCATCAAGCCATCGCCGAGTTCAATTTCGCCGATTTAAAACCAGGGCATTTCTACGAAAACCCGTCCGGAAATCGTGTGCTGTTTTTTGAAGGTGTTGATCCGGCCTCTGGCCGTATGCAGCGGGTGTTTATTCAGACGATTTCGGGTGACACGGTAACCATCGTGTCGGCGGACGAAGCCTTTCATGAGCCGGGCAACGATGGGCGTGGTCGCGGATTTTTAGTGTGTATTCGGGCACGGACTTACGACTTTGCACCGAAGGAGGTTGGCGTCTCGCAGACGGTTAGCGCGGAGCTTCGCGTCAAGCTGGACAACGCCGATGATGCGCCGATCGGCTATAAACGCAAAGCAGCGCCCACCTGGGAGTTGGCGCATTCGATCAAGTCTTCCGATATCGCAGAGCTGCAATGGCGGCTATCGATGCCGGTCTTTGCATTTCTAATGGGGTTGCTCGGGTTTCCGCTCAGCCGCGCAAACCCGCGCGAAGGCAAATACGCCAAGTTACTCATGTCCGCTGTGAGTTATGGGGCATTTTACAACCTGCAGCTAATCGCTCAGACCTGGGTGGAACAAGGCGTCGTGAAGCCGATCCCGGGTCTCTGGTGGCCGGATCTCCTGCTCGCTCTGCTGATTGTCGGACTGATTTGGAATCGTCCGCGGCGAGCGAAGGACAGAGGCCCAACGCCGGGGTCTCGGCGCTAGCTAGTTCTCACTGAAAAAGTCACAATTTTTTCTTGGGTCTGAGCAGCGCTCTAGTGTACAAGAATAAATCATGCGCAGGCCCATATCGCAGCAAATGAGTTTTGGTGATTGTTTTATCGATGCTTCGCTCTATGCATTGGACGAAGAACTGGAAAAGGTTGATGAGCTTTTGTCCGATGCGCAGTTGCTCAGACCCTTTG
>Ga0070660_100001878_pt1 | contig 14467 bp, 14 predicted proteins | sample KBSC33metaG_FD_64670 | JGI IMG/M metagenome (GOLD analysis project Ga0070660, IMG submission 64670) | Corn rhizosphere microbial communities from Kellogg Biological Station, Michigan, USA - KBS C3-3 metaG | ecosystem: Host-associated > Plants > Roots > Rhizosphere > Soil ... | reverse complement strand
TGCAGGGGCTGGTCGTCGCGCAGTACGCGCTGCGCGAGGGCCGCGACGACATCGGCAAGCAGGCGATCGACGACACGCTGGGCCGCGCCCGGGCGCTCGTCGACAGCCAGCTCGAGACGCTCCACGGCACCGATTCACCGGAGCCGGGCACGCTGCGCCGCAAGAGCGGCAAGATCCGCTGACCCTAGTCTGGGGCCATGGCCGACCTGAGCCCGCAACAGCGCCTTGCCGCGCTGCGCGAGCAGTTCACGACGCTCTCCGCGGGCGTCGACGCCGACGCGCTCGCGGCGCGCGCGGCCGAGCTGGAGCAGGCCATGGGCGAGCCCGGGTTCTGGGACGACCAGGAGAGCGCGGCGAAGGTCTCGGCCGAGCACGCGCGGGTCACGCGGCGCCTCGAGGAGTTCCGCTCGCTCGAGCGCGACGTCGACGACCTCGAGGGGCTCGTCGAGCTGGCGGCCGAGGACGAGTCGATCGCCGAGGAGCTCGACGGGCAGCTCGCCGAGATGGAGGGCCGGCTCGAGGAGCTCGAGCTCGAGCGGCTGTTCAGCGGCCGCTACGACGCGGGCGATGCGCTCGTGACCGTCAACGCGGGCGCGGGCGGCACCGACGCCCAGGACTGGGCCGAGATGGTGCTGCGGATGGAGATGCGCTGGGCCGAGAGCCGCGGGTTCGCCGTCGAGCTGCTCGAGGCGAGCGCGGGGGAGGAGGCCGGCATCAAGTCGGCGACGTTCCGCGTGTCGGGCGAGAACGCGTACGGCCTGTACTCGGCCGAGAAGGGCGTCCACCGCCTCGTGCGCCTGAGCCCGTTCGACTCCGCCAACCGCCGCCAGACGAGCTTCGCGGGCGTCGAGGTCTCGCCGGTCATCGACGACCCCGGCGAGATCGAGATCGACAGCGACGACCTGCAGGTCGACACATACCGCGCGTCGGGCGCCGGCGGCCAGCACGTCAACAAGACCGACAGCGCCGTGCGGATCACGCACCGGCCGAGCGGCGTCGTCGTGCAGTGCCAGAACGAGCGCTCGCAGACGCAGAACCGCGAGACCGCGATGAAGATGCTGCGCTCCAAGCTCGTCGAGCTGCGCGAGCGCGAGCGCGCGGAGGAGCTCGCGCGCGAGAAGGGCGAGACCCAGGACGTCAACTTCGGCTCGCAGATCCGCTCCTACGTGCTGCACCCGTACACGATGGTCAAGGACCACCGCACCAACCACGAGGTGGGCAACGCCCAGGCGGTGCTCGACGGCGACCTGGACGGCTTTGTGCGGGCCGAGCTGCTGAGGTCCGCGGGCCGGTAGCCTCGGCTCGCGGTGCCCCACCACCCCGAGCAGCCGAGCGCTCCGTACCTCGACGCGCTGGTCGCGTACGCGTTCCGCGGCAGCGGGCGGTTCCACGTGCCGGGCCACAAGGGCGGGCCGGGAGCGGACCCGGGGCTGCGCTTCGCGCTCGGCGACCGCGCGCTGGCGGTCGACATCCCGCAGGACATCCACGGCATCGACCTCGGGCCGTCGCCGACGCCGTACGAGCGCGCCGAGGCGCTGGCGGCCGAGGCCTACGGCGCGCAGCGCACGTGGTTCCTCTCCAACGGCGCGACCCAGGGCAACCACGCGCTGTGCCTCGCGCTGGCCGCCCAGGGCACACGGGTGGTCGCCCAGCGCAACTCCCACGCCTCGCTGGTCGACGGGCTCGTGCTCAGCGGCGGGATGCCGGCGTTCGTCGCACCCGAGTACGACGCCGAGCTCGGCATGGCGCACGGCGTCATGCCCGAGTCGCTGGCGCGGGCGCTGGCCGCCGCGCCGGACGCGACAGCGGCCTTCGTCGTCTCGCCGACCTACTACGGCCTCGCGGCCGATGTCGAGGGGCTCGCCGCCGCCGCGCACGACGCGGGCGTGCCGCTGATCGTCGACCAGGCCTGGGGCCCGCACTTCGGCTTCCATCCCGACCTGCCGCCGTCGGCGCTCGCGCTCGGCGCGGATGCCGTGCTGACGTCGACGCACAAGCTCGTCGGCAGCCTCACCCAGAGCGCGATGCTCCACGTCGCGCCCACCGGCCGCATCGACGTCGACCGCGTCTCGCGCGCGGTGCGGCTCGTCCGGTCGACCTCGCAGAGCTCGCTGCTGCTCGGGTCGCTGGACGCCGCCCGCCGCCAGCTCGCGGTGCACGGCGAGGCACTGCTGCACGACACGCTCGCGTGCGTGCACCGGGTGCGCGAGAAGCTCTCCGCCGTGCCGGGCATCGCGCTGATCGGTCCCGAGCTCGTCGGGCAGCCCGGCATCGCGGGCTGGGATCCGCTGCGGATCGTGCTCGACGTCCGCGCCACCGGCCGCTCGGGCTACGAGGTCGCCGACGCGCTGCGCCAGAGCTACGACGTGCAGGCCGAGCTCGCGACCCACGCGACGGTCGTGCTGCTCGCCGGCATCGCCGAGAGCCCCGACGCGCTGGAGCGGATGGCCGGCGACGTGGACGAGACCGTGAAGGCGATCACGACCGAGGGCTCGAGCGAGGCGCTCGTCCGCGCGCCCGGCGCGCTGGAGAACGAGATGGTCGTCGCGCCGCGCGAGGCGTTCCTCGGCGACACCGAGGTCGTCGAAGTCGACGACGCGGCGGGCCGCGTCTCGTGCGAGTCGATCGCCGGCTACCCGCCGGGCATCCCGGCGCTGCTGCCGGGCGAGCGGATCACGACCGAGACGATCGCCTACCTGCGCGAGCTCGCGACCAGCGGCGCGCGCCTGCACGGCGCGAGCGATCCGTCGTTCGTGACGATCAACGTCCTGCGTCAGTGATCGTGATGGTGGCCGTGGCGCACCGTGCGCCACGACTGCCACGTGATCCGCAGGATCACCGCGGTGATGGCGAGGCCGATCAGCGGGTCGCCGATCGTCGCTCCGAGCGCGACGACCGCCGCGGATGCGACGACGGCGAGCGACACGTAGGCGTCGGCGCGCGCGTGGTCGCCGTCGGCGATCAGCGCCGGGCTGTCGAGACGCCGGCCGGCGCGCGTGCGGACCCGCGCAGCGGCGAGGTTGCCCAGGTAGCCGACGACCCCGGCGGCGGCCAGCGGCCAGAGGTGCCCCGGCGCGCTGGGGTGCACGAGCCGGCGGAACGCCTCGACGCCCGCCACGCAGGCGCTGACGAAGATCGCGAGCACGACGAACAGCCCGGCGCGGCGCTCGGCGGCCTCCGAGCGCAGCAGGAACGCGATGCCGAGCGGGATCGCCGTGAGCGAGTCGCCGAAGTTGTGGATCAGGTCCGCCAGCAGCGCGACGCTGCCGGAGAGCGCGAAGACGACCGTCTGCGCCGCGGCGGCGAGGGTCAGGACGCCGAGCGACGTCAGCACCGCCCGCACGCCCTCGCGCGAGCGTTTGATCGAGTCGTCGACCAGCCCGTGGGAGTGCCCGTGCTCAGCCATCGGCCCGCCCCACCGCGAGGTGCAGGGCCTCGCCGCCGATCAGGCGCTCGAACGGGCCGACCACGGTCCACAGCGCGCGCAGCCGCAGCCCGGCCCGGCGGTCGGTCGCCGCGACCCGCGCCTCGGAGTGCAGCGTGCCGCGCTCGACCCAGTGTGCGAACAGGACCTTGGCGCTGGCCGGCTCGTCCCATGCGCGAAACGCGTCGGCCCCGTCGAGGCGCGGGTAGTCGCGCTCCAGCGTCCAGATGCGCCCGACCAGGCCCGAGACCAGGCAGCTCTCGCCCTCCGTGAGGACCGTGAACGGCGCCGAGCGAAACAGCTCGCCGTAGGTCATGTCGGTGGGCGTGCCGGGGATCCGCCAGCGCACGAGGCGGCCGAGCGTGCGCGTGTCGCGCACCCGGATCGCCTGCGCCGCCGTCCAGATCTCGGCGTCGGATGCCTGCGCCGTCCGCTGGTGGCGCGTGCGCAGCAACGGCTCGGGCAGCCAGGCGTCGAGGTCGGGAGACGGCATCTACAGCAGGACGACGGGCTTGCCCGTGATCCGCCGCTCGCCAAACGCCTCGAGGACCTGGGCCGTGTCCTCGATCGGGTGCTCGGTGATGCCCGCCGGAGTGAGCAGGCCCTGCTCGAACCAGCCGCGCAGGTCGGCCCAGGCGGCCTGCGGGAACGCCGGATCAACGCCGAGCATCCCGCCGTAGTTGACGCCGATCACGTCGGTGTGGCCGAGCAGCAGCTTGTTGACCTTCAGCTCGGGGATCGCGCCGGACGCGAAGCCGACGACCAGCAGGCGGCCCTCGGGGCGCAGGCAGCGAAGCGCCTTGCGGAACGCCTCGCCGCCGACGGGATCGACGACGACGTCCGCCGCCTCCCACTCGGCGTCGGCCAGGTGGACCTCGTCGGCGCCCGCGGCGCGTGCAACGGCGGCGCGCTCCTCGGACGAGACGACGCCGACGACCCGGCCCGCGCCCAGCGCCTTGGCGACCTGGATGGAGGCGACGCCGACGCCGCCGGCGGCGCCGAGCACGAGCACGGTCTCGCCGGGCTGGAGGCGCCCGCGGCGCTTCAGGCCGAGATGGGCGGTCTGGTAGTTGGTCACCATCGCCGCGCCCTGCGCGAACGTCATCGCGTCGGGCATGTCGAAGACGGCGAACCCCGGCGCCAGCGCCCGCTCGGCCAGCCCGCCGAAGGCCACGGTCGCCGCCACGCGCCGCCCGTCGACCGTGCCGGCGACCTCCGTGCCCGGGACGAACGGCAGCGGCGGGCGGATCTGGTACTCCCCGCGGGTGATGAGGTAGTCGACGAAGCCGAGCGCCGCCGCCTTGACGTCGACCACGACCATGCCGTCGATCGCCTGCGGCTCGTCGACGTCCTCGAAGCGCAGCGCGCCGGGACCGGTCGTGTCGGGGAGGACGAGCGCCTTCATCCTCCTATCCTCGCGGAATGGAGATCGAGACCGCCGATCTGGTCGCTCGCGCACTCGCCGAGGACCTCGGCACGGGCGACGTCACCACGGCGGCCACGGTCCCCGAGGACGCCCGCGGGACGGCGACGATCACCCAGAAGGCGCCCGGCGTCCTCTACGGGTTCGACGTCGCGTTCGCGGCGTTCGCGGCACTCGATCCGGACGTCGAGCTCGAGCGGCTGGCGCCCGAGGGCGAGTGGCGCGACGGCGGCGTCGCGCTGCGCGTCCACGCGTCGACGCACGCCATCCTCAGCGCCGAGCGCACCGCGCTGAACTTCCTCCAGCGCCTGTCGGGCGTCGCCACGCTCACCGCGCGCTACGTGCAGGCCGTCGAGGGCACCGGCGCGCGGATCCTCGACACCCGCAAGACGACGCCGGGCCTGCGGATGCTCGAGAAGGCCGCGGTGCAGGCCGGCGGGGGTCACGTCTACCGCTTCGGGCTCTTCGACGCCGTGCTGATCAAAGAGAACCACGCGGCGGCCGCCGGGGGCGTGGGCGCCGCCGTCCGCGCGGCGCAGCAGGCCTATCCGGACCTGCCGCTCGAGGTCGAGTGCAGCGACGCCGGCGAGGTCGCCGAGGCGCTCGAGGCGGGTGCGCCGCGCATCCTGCTCGACAACATGGGGCCGGCCGAGCTGATCGCCGCGGTGGGGCAGGTCGGCGGGCGCGCCGAGCTCGAGGCGAGCGGGGGGATCACCCTCGGGAACGTCCGGGAGCACGCGGTGCCGGGACTAGACTTCATCTCCGTGGGGGCACTGACGCATTCGGCTCCCGCACTGGATCTGTCCCTCATCCTGGAGTAGCGATTGCCATGCAGCTGCCCATGGCTCCCATCCCCAACCCGTACGCCGAGGAGAACCTCTCGGCCGAGGAGATCGCGCGCCTGCAGGACGAGGTCCGGGCGCTCGCCGAGGAGCGCAACGCGGTCATCCTCGCCCACAACTACCAGCTGGGGGAGATCCAGGAGATCGCCGACTACGTGGGCGACTCGCTCGGCCTCAGCCGGCAGGCCGAGCACGCGGACGCCGACGTCATCGCGTTCTGCGGCGTGCACTTCATGGCCGAGACGGCCTCGATCCTGTCGCCGGAGAAGACCGTGCTGCTGCCCGACCTCGAGGCCGGCTGCTCGCTCGCCGACACGATCGACGCGGTCCAGCTGCGCCATTGGAAGTCACAGCACCCGGGCGCGGTCGTCGTCATGTACGTCAACACCACGGCCGAGGTCAAGGCCGAGACCGACTACTGCTGCACGTCGGCCAACGCGGTCAAGGTCGTCGAGCACATCTACCGCGAGCACGGCGAGGACACCGAGATCCTCTTCGGCCCCGACATGTTCCTCGGGGCCCACGTCGAGCGGATGACCGGCCGCAAGATGCAGGTCTGGGTCGGCGAGTGCCACGTCCACGCTGGCATCCGCCCCGAGGACATCAACGAGATGCGCGCCCGCGAGCCCGGGGCCGAGTTCCTCGTGCACCCCGAGTGCGGCTGCACGACCTCGATCCTCGAGTACCAGTCGGCCGGCGACATCTCCGGCGACGAGCTCTACACGCTCTCGACCGGCGGCATGCTCGAGCACGCCCGCGAGATGGCGCCCGGGACCAAGGCGATCGTCGCGACCGAGACCGGCATGCTGCACCCGCTGCGGATCGCCGCTCCCGAGGTCGACTTCGTCGCCGCCAACGAGATGGCGGTGTGCCGCTACATGAAGAAGATCACGCTGCCGAAGCTGCGCGACACGCTGCGTGACCTCTCGCCGGTGGTCAAGGTCCCGGCCGACATCGCCGAGCGCGCCCGCATCCCGATCGAGCGGATGGTCGCGATCTCCTAGAACTCGTCGGGCGTGTGGGGCCCGACGCAGGCGACGGCGAGGTGCTCGGGGTCGATCGACCTCGCGATGTCGGCGACCTCGGCGGGCGTCACCGCGTCGAGCGCGGCGATCTCGGCGGCCGGGTCGATCGGCTCGTCGTGGACGATCACCTGGGAGGCGGCGTAGCGGGCCACCGCGTTGGTGTTCTCGAAGGCGATGACGCGGCGGCCGGCGGCGTAGGCGCGGGCGCGCTCGACCTCCTCGTCGGTCGGACCGTCGGCGTGCAGTTCGCCGACGATCTCGCGCATGCGGGTGTAGGCCTCGACGCACTTGGACGACTCGAGGCCCGAGCCGAGCTGGAGCACCGCCTGGTCGGCGAAGCTGTGGTCGATCGACCAGACCGAGTAGCAGAGGCCGCGCTGCTCGCGGATCTCGTCGAAGAGGCGCGAGCCCATCGAGCCGCCGAGCAGCGTCGAGTAGACGGCCAGCGCCGCGCGGCGCTTCGCGTCGGTCGCGTCGATGTCGGGGCGGTAGATCATCCGCAGGTGCGACTGGTTGGTGTCGCGCTCCTCGGTGAGCTTCTCGGTCTGCACGCCGGGCGCCGGCTCGAACGCATCGACGCCGCCGTTGACCGGCAGGCGCTCGAGCAGGTCGAGCGCCGCCTCCTGGTCGAGGTGCTCGAGGTTGCCGACGGCGAACGCCGCGCCGCGCGACCAGCGCCGCTCGCGGAACGCGACGATCGCGTCGCGCGAGAAGGTGCGCAGGTGCTCCTCGGGCCCGAGGACAGGCCGCCCGAGCGGGTGGTCGCCGAAGGCGGCCTCGTCGATGAGGTGCTCCGCGACGACCGACGGCTGGTCCTTGGAGCGGTTGATCTCCTGGATGACGACGCCGCGCTCGCGGTCGAGCTCGCCGGCGTCGAGCCTCGGGCGCCCGACGAAGTCGGTCAGCAGGTCGAGCCCCTCGCCCGCCGACTCCGCCCGCACCGTTATGTGGAACGCGACGAGGTCGTGCGACGTGTAGGCGTTGAGGATCCCGCCCATGCGCTCCGCGGTCTCGTTGACCGCGCGGTGGTCGGGGTACTTCTCGCCGCCCTTGAACACCAGGTGCTCGAGGAAATGGGCCATCCCGTTCTCCTCGGGGCGCTCGGTGCGGGCGCCGGCGTCGAAGGCGAGCAGGAGGGTGGTGGCGTGCGTCCCGGGAAGCGGGACGCGATGGAACGCAGCTGACACGTCACGCAATGCTAGGTGCAGGATTTCGCAGGGTCCTCTCGTACCCTCAGGACCACATGGCTGCGACCCAGGAACGACCCACCGCCGGGGATCCGCGCGCGCCGCGCCCCGCGGAGCCGACCGGCCCTGCCGTCATCGAGTTTCGTGACGTCACGAAGATCTACGAGTCCGGCGACGTCGGCGTCGAGCACGCGACGTTCCAGATCGGCCGCGGCGAGTTCGTCTTCCTCGTCGGCTCGACCGGCTCGGGCAAGTCGACGCTGATGCGCCTGCTCATCAAGGAGCACGAGATCACGTCGGGCCGCATCCGCGTCGCCGGCAAGGACCTCGCCGACATCGACCACAAGCACGTGCCGTTCTACCGGCGCAACATCGGCGTGGTCTTCCAGGACTTCAAGCTGCTGCCCAACCGGACGGTCTACGACAACGTCGCCTACGCGCTGCAGGTCACCGGCCACTCGCGCAAGGAGATCCGCTCGAAGGTGCCGGACATCCTGCGCCTGACCGGCCTGTCGACCAAGCTGCACAACTACCCCGACCAGCTGTCGGGCGGCGAGCAGCAGCGCGTCAGCGTGGCGCGCGCGTTCGTCAACCATCCGCCGCTGCTGCTGGCCGACGAGCCGACCGGCAACCTCGACCCCGAGACGTCGATCGGGATCATGCAGCTGCTCTACCGGATCAACAAGGCCGGCACGACCGTGCTCGTCGCTACCCACGACTCGCACATGGTCGACCGCATGCGCCGGCGCGTGATCGAGCTGCAGGGCGGCCACATCGTCCGTGACGAGGCCTCCGGCCTGTACAGCCCGACCGAGCAGAGCACCGGCGAGTTCACCGCGATGCTGCGCGGCGATGACGGCATGCCGCTCCAGCGCCGCGCCAAGCCGCTGCGCCAGCAGACGGCCGAGGACCTCTTCGACGAGGCATTCGGGGAGGACCTGTGAACCTCGGCTTCTTCGCCCGCGAGGCGTTGCGCTCGATGAAGCGCAACGCGGTCCCGAGCTTCGCCGCGATGGCGGCCGTCGTCGTGACCGTGATCGTCCTCGGCGTCTTCATCCCGGTCGTCCAGGCCACGACCGGCGCCGCCAACGAGGTTCGCGGCCGCGTGCTCGTCGACGTCTACATGCAGACGACGGCGACCCAGGGCGACGACCAGCGCGTCCGCACCCTGCTCACGCAGAACACGCCGCACGTCAAGAGCGTGCAGTTCGTCTCCAAGAACCAGGCCTACACGCAGGAGCGCAAGCGCAACCCCGAGGCCTACAGCCTGCTCGGCTCCAACCCGCTGCCCGACACCTTTCGCGTGACGCCCGACAACCCGGACAACGTGCTGAAGATCGTCGCGGCGCTGACGCCGACGTCGGCCTCCGGAGGCCACACGGTCGCCGACCCGGCGATCGCGGTGGTCAAGAGCGGCAAGGACGACACGCAGAAGATCCTCACCGCCACCCGCGTGATCAAGCTCACGATGGGCGGCCTGGCGCTGCTGCTGATGATCGCGTCGATCCTGCTGATCTCCAACACGATCCGCCTGTCGCTGTTCAGCCGCCGGCGCGAGGTCGAGGTGATGAAGCTCGTCGGCGCGACCGACTGGTTCATCCGCGTGCCGTTCCTCATCGAGGGCGTGCTGCTCGGCGCCCTGGGCGGCATCTTCGCGATCGCCCTGCTCGGGCTCGCCAAGGTCACGCTGATCAACTCGCTCACCGACAACTTCGCGCTGATCGCGGCGCCGAAGACGATCGGCTTCGTGCCGCTGATCCTCGTGCTGATCGCGGCGAGCATCGCGGTCTCCGCGGCGGGCTCGGGTCTGTCGCTGCGCCGCTTCCTGCGCGTGTAGTCGGCGCTTCGGCTTTGCCGCACGAGTCGCCCCGCTTCGTGCCCAAAGCGTCCGCGCGCAACGCCGCTCCCTAGCCTGCGACCGGTGAGGCGCTCGAACCTCGTCGGACTGGTCGCGGCCGTCGTCGTGGCGCTGCTCGCAGGCATCGCCTGGGGCGGTCACCCGAACCTGCTGCCGTCGTTCCTGCGCGACTCGCTGGTCGGCGACAAGGACACGCGGGTGGTCCGCGAGGCGCTCGACAAGATCCACGACGTCTACTACCGGCAGATCCCGGACAAGACGCTGGCCGACGCGGCGATCGCCGGGATGGTCAGCTCGCTGCACGACCGCTTCTCGAACTACCTGTCCCCGAAGGACTACGCGCGCTTCAAGGAGGACACCCACAGCGAGTACGAGGGCGTCGGGATCACGGTCGACACCACGAAGCGCGGTCTGCGCGTCAACGCCGTCTTCGACGGCTCGCCGGCCAAGCGGGCGGGGATCAAGCCGGGGGACATCATCGTCGCGGCGCAGGGCATCCGGCTGGCCGGCAAGAGCTCCGAGAAGTCCTCGAAGATCATCAAGGGCCCGCCCGGGACCACGGTCACGCTGCGGGTCGTGACGGCCGGCAAGGCGCGGACGCTGAAGGTCGATCGCGCCCGGGTCACCGTGCCGGTCGTGGCGTCGTCGCTCAAGCGCTTCGCCGGCAAGAAGCTCGGCGTGGTGCGCCTGGCGACGTTCAGCTCGGGGGCGCACGGCGAGTTCGACCAGGCGCTGAAGAACCTGCTCAAGCGCGGCGCGAAGGGCTTCGTCGTCGACCTGCGCGAGAACCCCGGCGGGCTGGTCGACGAGGCGCAGATCATCGCCAGCGCGTTCCTCAACGGCGGGACGGTGGTCACGACCGGCGGACGCGCCGTGGGCCGCGACACGCTGCACACCGTCGGCAAGCCGGTCGTGCCGGCCGCCGATCCGGTCGTCGTGCTCGTCGACCGCAACAGCGCCTCGGCGTCCGAGATCGTCACCGGCGCGCTGCAGGACCGCAATCGCGCGGAGGTCGTGGGCACGCGGACGTTCGGCAAGGGCGTCTTCCAGCAGATCCTCGACCTGTCGAACGGCGGCGCGCTGGACATCACCGCCGGGCAGTACTTCACGCCGAGCGGCCGCAACCTCGGCGGCAAGGGCGTCCACACCGGCGCCGGCATCACGCCCGACGTCCGCGTCAAGGACGATCCGAACACCCGCGTCGACGAGGCGCTGCGCACGGCGCTGCGGGTCCTGGCCGCGAAGGTCGCGTGAAGCAGACCGACGACGTCGTCGGCCTGCTCGCCCAGCGCGGGCGCTTCCTGGTCGCCGAGCCGTTCTTCGAGAAGGGGCGGCGCCTGACCGTCGAGCGCGACCGCAAGGCAACCCCGGGAAGGCTCGCGCTGCTGCGGCCGCCCGCGCGGGGCCGCAACGCGAAGGTCGTGCGGATGCTCGGCCGCCCCGACGTCGCCCGCGACGTCATCGAGGCGCTGATGCTCGACCGCGGCCTGGCACGGCGCTTTCCCGCCGGCGTCGAGAAGGCCGCCGAGGAGCTGCGCCAGACCGTCGATCCCGGCCCGCGGAAGGACCTCGTCGACCTGCCGACGTTCACGATCGACCCGGCCACCGCGCGGGACTTCGACGACGCGATCTCCTGCGAGGCCCTCGGCGAGGACGCCTGGCGGGTCTGGGTCCACATCGCCGACGTGACCGCCTACGTCAAGCCCGGCTCGCCGCTCGACCGCGAGGCATACCGGCGCTCGACCAGCGTCTACGTCCCGGGCGCGGTCGAGCCGATGCTGCCGCAGGCGCTCTCCAACGACGCGTGCTCGCTCGTCCCGGGCGTCGACCGGCTCGCGGTCTCCGTCGAGATGGAGCTGCACGGCGCCGAGGTCGAGCGCGTCGCCTTCCATCGCTCGCGGATCCGCTCGGACGCGCGGCTGGACTACGACCAGGTCGACCGCGTCTTCGCCGGCGAGGAGCCGGCCGAGGAGCCGTGGGCAGGGCCGCTCGCGGCGGCGCGGGCCGCCGCGGCCGCGCTCGAGGCCAAGCGCGCGAAGACGAGCGCGCTGGTGATCGAGGGCGCTGAGCCCGAGTTCCGCTTCGACCTGCACGGCCACGTCCTCGAATCGACCGAGAAGCTCCAGACCGAGTCGCACCGGTTGATCGAGCACCTCATGATCGCTGCCAACGAGCAGGTGGCGAAGCTCCTGTCCGAGCGGGGCATCCCGACCCTGTACCGGATCCACGAGCAACCGGAGCCGAGCTCGGTGCAGCGCCTCGTGGCCCAGCTCGCCACGCTCGACGTCGCCACGCCGCCGCTGCCGGAGCACCTGGCGCCCCAGCAGGCCGCCGAGGCGATCGGCGAGATCTCGCGGCTCGTCGACCAGCACGTGCGCCGCACCGGCCACGGCCGCCGCGCGCTGACCTCGCTCGTCCTGCGCTCGCTCAAGCAGGCCCAGTACTCGCCGTCCAACCGCGGGCACGCCGGCCTTGGCCTCCAGCACTACTGCCACTTCACCTCGCCGATCCGCCGGTACCCGGACGTCGTCTGCCACCGCGCGCTGCTCAGCTCGATCGGCGGGGGAGAGGACGCGCCGCGCGCGAGCACCCTCGACGAGGCGGCGCTGCAGACGTCGGGCCGCGAGCGCGACGCGATGATCATCGAGCGCGACGCCGACGACGTCGCCCGCTGCTTCCTGCTCGAGCGGCGGCTGTTCGAGGACGGGTTCGACGCCGTCTTCGACGGCGAGGTCACCGGCGTCATCGGCGCGGGGGCGTTCGTGTCGTTCGGCGACGGCTACCAGGGCCTGCTGCCCGTGCGAAAGCTCCGCGGGGACTGGTGGGAGCTCAACGAGGAGGGCACGCTGCTGCGCGCCAGCGAGTCCGGCAAGGCCATCCGGCTGGGCGATCCCGTGGCGGTCCGGGTCGAGCGGATCGACGCCCCCAGGGGCCGCGTGGACCTTCTTCCGGTGGATTGAGCCTGGACGGATGTTCTAATGATTTCTGACTACTCAATGCCGATACTTGCCGTGCGATGCGGGGGACAGCCGCCATCGACCTACATACCAGGGCCCGCTCCTAGCGGAGCGGTACCGGGGAACCGACATGTGCAGGCTCGAGGGGCGCTTAGGCGCCCCTCGCGCCGTTAACGTCCAACGTGATGTTCGAACCGTGGGAGATCGACCTGCACGGCCACACGGTCGTCTACCGGATGATGGGGGACGGCCCTCCGGTCGTCCTGATCCACGGCATGGTCAACTCCTCGCGCCACTGGCGGGGGGTGGCGGAGCGGCTCGCCGAGCGCTACACGGTCATCGCTCCGGACCTCGTCGGCCACGGTGACAGCGCGACGCCGCGCGGCGACTACTCGCTCGGCGCCCACGCGACGGTGATCCGCGACCTGCTCAGCGCGCTGGGCATCGAGCGCTCCACGATCGTCGGGCACTCGCTGGGCGGCGGCGTGGCGATGATCTTCTTCTGGCAGTTCCCCGAGCGAGTGGAGCGCCTGGCGCTGCTCTCCAGCGGCGGCCTGGGCGAGCAGGTGAGCCCGCTGCTGCGCTCGGCCGCCCTGCCGGGCTTCCGCCGGGCGCTGGGCGTGATCGCCAACCGCCCCGTGCTGCGCGCGCTGCGCGCCGGCGGCGTGCAGACGCGCAACGTCGCCCGCGCGCTGGGGCCGCTGGAGACCCGGGGCGCGCGCGACGCGTTCGTCCAGACCCTGCGATCGGTCATCGACCGCCACGGCCAGCGCGTGTCGGCCAACGACCGCCTCTACCTGCTCGACGGCGTGCCGACGCTGATCGCCTGGGGCGACCGCGACCGCACGATCCCCATGGAACACGGCCTCGCGGCCCATCGGGCGGTGTCCAGCAGCCGTTTCGTCACGATCCCGGGCGCGGCGCACTTCCCGCACATCGAGAAGCCCGAGGCCGTCGCGGCGGCGCTGGGCGACTTCATCGAGACCACCGAGCCCGTGTCTCTTGACGAAACCACATGGCGCGCGGTGCTGCGGGGCCGCTCGGTCGCCCGCCCACGGGCCGTGGCCTGATGGCGAAGGGCAAGAAGAAGGTCGCCCCGGGCGACGTGGCGAGCAATCGCCAGGCGTCGCATCGCTTCGAGCTGATCGACAAGCTCGAGTGCGGCATCGTGCTGCAGGGCACGGAGGTGAAGGCCCTGCGCGAGGGGGGCGTCCAGATCAAGGACGGCTACGTGACCGTCACCGACGGCGAGCTCTGGCTGCAAAACGTGCACATCGCGCCCTACGCGCCGGCCGCACGCGAGAACCACGAACCCGAGCGCCCGCGCAAGCTGCTGGCCCACCGGCGCGAGATCGAGCGCCTGCTGGGCCGCGTCAAGGAGAAGGGCCTGACCATCGTTCCGACTCGCATCTACTTCAAGGATGGGCGCGCAAAGGTCGAAATAGCTCTCGGACGCGGCAAGGATCGCTTCGACAAGCGCGAGGCGATCAAGGGCCGCGAGCAGCGCCGCGACATGGAGCGGGCGCTGCGCGACGCCCAGCGATGAGGATCCGAACACTCACAGGACTGCTCCTGACCGCCGCGTGGCTCGCCGCGGCCCCGGCGGCCCACGCCCTCAGCCTGGGGCTCACGACGGCCGCAGGCCCGCTGTCGCCGTTCAAGACCGGGTCCACCGCGACCTCGACCGCGGCGCTGACGGTCGTCTCGGTCACCCCCTGGACGCTGCAGGTCGCCGACACCACCAGCACGTC
>Ga0070660_100001876_pt1 | contig 14479 bp, 14 predicted proteins | sample KBSC33metaG_FD_64670 | JGI IMG/M metagenome (GOLD analysis project Ga0070660, IMG submission 64670) | Corn rhizosphere microbial communities from Kellogg Biological Station, Michigan, USA - KBS C3-3 metaG | ecosystem: Host-associated > Plants > Roots > Rhizosphere > Soil ... | reverse complement strand
TCGTACTGCGGAGCGTTCGCGGCGCCGAACAAGGTGCGTTCGTCCCCCATATTGCGATCAGTGGGGCAATCCTGCTGGCCTTGCTCTGCGTGGCCATGCTTATCTATTTCGTGCATCACGTTGCCAGTAGCATAAATTTCGACACAGTGATCGATTTGGTCTATAGGGATCTGCGGCAACGCTTGGAACAGATTACCGCAAGTCCAGAGCAGGTCGGCAGAATAGCCGACGCTTATTGGAGCGATGGTTTAATCGTCACGCATGCAGGCGGAGGCTACATCCAGCAGCTGGATGACGAAAGGATCGCTGATTGGGCCAAACAGCATCGTGAAGCGGTTCGGCTCAATGCACGGATTGGCGACTTTGTCTTCCCCGGCGCGCCCCTTGCACGCGTTGTGCCTGGAATCGAGAATCCGTGCGAGGCGATCCGCGAGGCGCTTGTGCTGGGACCCTATCCGACCCCTTCTGGTGACTTGGAATACGCCGTGGAGCAATTGGTCGATATCGCAGTCCGCGCTCTATCATCGGGCGTCAATGATCCCCGCACCGCCAACCGCATTCTGGATAGATTGGGAGCAGCCCTGTGCGATCTTGCTATAAAGCGCTTGCCGACCGGCGCCATCGCCCGAGACGGTCATGTGGTCTTTCAACGCGATGCGACGACCTATGACGGTTTGACAAACTCGATGTTTCACACCATTCGTCAAAGCGCCAGCGGCAGTCCCTCTGTACTAATTCATCTGCTGGAAATTCTAATCAAGGTAGGACAGTGCGAGCGAGATTGTGAACGCCTACAGGTACTGGGGCGCCATGGCGATTTTGTGATGGCGGACAGCTTACGCGAGTTAGACAATGCGAGCGACAAAGGAGACTTGAAACAGCGTTTTGAAATGCTCACTAGGATTCTTGCGGAAAGTTCCGGTACGATCGGCGGCGCACCATCAAATAATCTCGTGCGGTCCGGCGCAGACTCCAGCGAATGAGGTGATGCATGTCCTACGCAAAATTCGCATCGATGGTTGTGGTTTCAACTTTCGTGATGTTCGGACTAATGTATCTGAACACTTATGGCATCGATCACCTATGGTTCAGCCAAATGCGGGCCTGGATGGCGCTTTTAATGGGCGCGGCGATGACCGCCATCATGATGAGCTTTATGTGGTCGATGTACAAAAGCGCAGGAATCAATCAATCGATTCTAGCCGCCAGCGCCGTCGTTTTCATATTAGCTCTTTGGTTCGCAAGAAGTCAGCAGACTGTAGATGATATCTCTTACATGAAAGCCATGATCCCGCATCATTCGATCGCTATCCTAACAAGTGAAAGAGCACATATAAGCGACCCACGAGTAAGAAAGCTTGCTGACGGGATTATTCAAGCCCAGGTACGCGAAATCAGGGAAATGAAACTCCTAATAGCAGACCTGGAAAAGCATCCCATTCCCGCAGATGCTCAGAACCTGCCACCCATTAAATAGTTCTAGACAGCAAAAATATTGCGATCGACCACGCCTCCTCAGCGAGTGGAATGCATCGATCTATCTCTTTGCCGGCATACTACAGTTGTGCCAAAATGTAGGAAACAAGCACAAGCTTCAGCGGCTTCTGAAAGCATAAAAGCATCGCGAAAAAAGCGATACTCAACCCCACGCCGATCATCGAAAGCACGGATTTCACTCTTGCCGAGCCCGGCCCGCCACCCTGATCTAGACCTATTTTTAACAACAGATGCTTCCTGCTCTATTCTAAATACGATTGGCGGCCAATTGCTTCTAGCCGAACCATGAAAGCACCAGCGTCGCGTCGCGGCACTGACTACTGTTAGGTTGGTGGAATTTCTTTCGTGGCATCGCCGTTCAACAAAGCGGTGAACACGCACTTAGTGCCCTGACAAAACTGTCACGCCAAGCGTTGACGTCATTGTTCATGACACCGTGTATTAAAGCTTCCCAACGGCGAATTCGTTCCACTTTCGGCATAGCCAAGGCCCGAACAAGTGAATCGGACATACCTTCCCGACTGAAAGGATTGACTATGATCGCATCCGTCATCTGGGAAGCCGCTCCGGCGAACTGAGAAAGGATCAGAACACCTGGATCGTCCGGGTCTTGCGCCGCTACATATTCCTTCGCCACCAAGTTCATTCCGTCGCGCAGAGGCGTTACGAGACCAACCGCGGCGCTTCGGAAGAGGCCCACCAACTCGTCCCGGCGATGAGAGGCATTAACGTACCGAATGGGCACCCAATCGACAGTGGCAAAGGCGCCGTTTATCCTGCCCGTAAGGGCCTCAAGCCTGGCGCGAAGATCCTGATACGCGTCCACCGAGTCGCGGCTCAGGGTGGCTATTTGCAATAAGAAAAGCTTTTCCCGCAATTCGGGATTGTCAGCCAAGCACTGCTCGTATGCCAGGATCCGTTCTTCCAAGCCCTTCGAATAATCGAGCCGATCGACGCCAATGATCATCCGTCGGCCAGCCAAGCTCTCCTTCATGCGTTGAAACGTCAACCGCGCTTCATCGGATTGCGCGGCGGCAATGAATCGTTCGGCGTCAATTCCAATGGGATAAGCTCCAACGCGAATGGTGCGGTCGAACGCCGTAGCCCGACCGTCATCCGCAATGCTTCCTCCAGCTTCTTTCCGTACGAACCCTTCAAATGCGTCAAGTCCCTCCTCAGTTTGAAATCCGACTAAATCGTAGAAGAACAACGCCTCCACGAGCTGGCGCTGCCGCGGTAAAGTTACGACCAGTTGGCGGGCTGGCCAAGGAATGTGAAGAAAGAAGCCAATTCGATTGGAAACACCGAGTTTTCGCAATTCTCGCGCCAATGGAATTAGGTGGTAGTCATGCACCCAGATGATGTCATCGGGCTGTACCAATGGAGCAACGGTTTCTGCAAAGCGTCTATTGACGCGATCATAACCCTGTCCAAACGAGCGTTCGTAGGCAGTAAGATCAATCCGATAATGAAATAACGGCCAAAGCGTCTTGTTCGCATAGCCATTGTAATATTCGTTAACGTCCTGTTCTTCCAGGTCCAGAGTTGCAACCGTAACCCCGTGTATCCTTTGTGTCGTGAGCTCACCAGAGAATTGATCAACGGTTTTCCCGCTCCAGCCAAACCAAATGCCGCTATATTCACGCAATGCCGCTGCCAGCGCCATCGCGAGGCCGCCGACCGTTCCCTCTCCTTCATCCTCTGTGGGTGCACTCACGCGATTAGAAATAACAATCAACCGTCCCACGTCATACCTCCAACGGCCCGCCAAAGAGCGGGTGGCCTCAAGGCCTGATGCGCGCGTGCCTAAGCCGAATTTTGCCAAACAACGGACACAAGGGCATTGACACTAAGCAGACGGTACCAACGCTTTTTCCGAAGAGCTCTGCCGCGTTTCGTTGATGTTGCGACGGTGAGGAAGCGCCGAAGGAATATTCGCCTGTATGTATGTCAGTAGTTTTTCCCGCACTTCACATCGCAAATCCCAGGCCGCCGGTGAATTGGATGCGCTTACAAGAATTCGCACTTCAATCGTATGAGTCTCTGAATCGGTAACTTGAAGATTGGCGACATCCCGATCCCACAATGCAGATTGAGCCACGATTTCTTTCATCTTGGCCCTGATATTCTCAATGGGAGCGGTGTAATCGAGGCGCAGAAGCACCGTTCCTATGATGGATGCGCTGCTTCTGGTCCAATTTTGAAAGGGCTTTTCCAAAAAATAACTCAGCGGAACGATCAGGCGGCGACGATCCCACAACCGCACCACCACGTAAGTGGCATTCAGTTCTTCGATCCACCCCCACTCCCCCTCCACGACGACTGCATCATCGATTCGGACTGGCTGGGTTAGCGCAATTTGAACGCCGGCAATGAGATTTGCCAGCACCGGCCGAGCGGCAAGTCCCAATATTATTCCTGCCGCTCCGGCCGAGGCAAACAAGCTGATCCCGAACTGCCGAACAGATTCAAAGGACATCAGAGCCAGAGACACTGTAACTATCATGATAACCGTATTCAGGGCGCGCCTCAGAACCCGAACCTGAGTGGCTGACGTTCTCGCCTGAAGGTTGTCCGAGGCGGATAGATTCAATCTGTTGAGGTAGCCATCTGCGGCCACGCCGGCGGCGACAACCGCGATCCAGCCCACCATAAAGACGAGCGCGGCAACCACCGCATTCTGAGCGATCTTTTGGCCATCATTTGAGATCGGTAGAACGGGAATCGCAATCGATGCGGCAAGTATTATGATGCCAAACCTAACAATGCCACGAGTGCGTAAAAATACCCGCTGAAATGTCGGATAGCGGCTTTTTACATGACGGGCAATAATCCGAATTGCGATATCTTGCAAAATAAAAATGCAAACAACAAAGCCGATTGTGAGGGCGACAACGAGCACCCAAAGTGGTACCCAAGGAATCAATTTGCTAACGCCTGGAATGAAAGCGAGTGAGCGTTCCATTTTTTCTCCGCGATTTACCCGTGGTGGCGCGATTTTCTTTCGGAACAGCGTTGTTCAAAGCCGGCGGCAATATGAGTTTGAACAGGCTGGTAGCCGTTGCGCCTGGATCACGCGCGATGACCTCGTCTATCGCGAACGTTTCAACCGAAAATTCGTTCCGGCCCGAGCATCCGGCTGAAACAAATGCGCGTCGCGGTTGGCGCGACGATCAAATGGAAGAGTTGAAAAATGGGAGCTGCCGGTACTTGTGCGGCTTCGGCTCAATAGCTCGCGACCAAGAACGAGGCATCTGCATCTAGCTGCTCGAATTGGCTAAATGGGTACGCGATAGTCCACGTGCCTTCAACTGCAATGCAAAAATCGAGATTGAGCTATCCGCACGGATTACGGCTAGTCGGAAGGTTATTAAGTCGCCGCCGAATTACCAATTATCAAATGCACAATCCGGCTGTCAAACGTTCAAGATATGGGTCATCTATTCATTCCAGCTCGCCAACATCTCGCCAGTCGCGGCATCCTCGAACGCAACATGATTGAAGACTACCGCGTAGATGCAAATCGGTTGATGATCTGGCGCCTCTATCCAGCACTTCAACGGGTTCCCGCGCGAATATCGCGATATTTCGCCCTCCAGCACCAACCGATACGAGTGGGACAATACTTCCGCATCCCCTGTCTGCAGCTTACGAACAAACGCGTAAGGATGTTCCGTACGCCGCGGAACGCGGGATGAACCCGCTTCGAATAACTGCGCCAAACCTAGTGTCTGGCCCGTCGGGGGCGTAGGAGTGGGCGGAACGGGATAGTCGGTTTGCGCTGGACAGGAGTCGGTGTAAGTCCACGGTCGAGGGATCCAAAATCCTTCTACGGACTCGATATCCGAACCATTTATTATTTCATCCATGAGCGGAAGGGTATTCCACACCCCGGGACTGGCCGTCAGGCTAATGCTTTGACTGCTGACGTTGTACGTCATTGCCATCTGGGCCGGCCCATAGCCCCCTCGAACGCCGCCACAACCAAAGGGAATTCGCACCGAGAAACGCCGTCCGACCAACCGGTCGGCTCCAACAGGAATCTTTCCAGCGACAGTAAATTCGTCTGCTGCGTCCCTCGCCTCACGAATTAAGTCGGCTCGCGTCAGAACCGGAACTGGTTCAGGTGCGGATAAAGAACTAGCCACAGCAGAAGAAGTTTTCTTCACCTCGACATGGACAGCTTCAGGTGTGGCAACAGGTTGGCGAAAAAGCGCCAAAACCCAAATCACAATAACGATGGCCGCTATAATGACCGGCGCTACGTAAAGTAACTTGCGATCCTGCCGAGGCGTCTTATTGGCTGCCATTCCCTATTCTAACGACCAATACGTCACTAATCCACCATTCCCCTGTAAAGACATGTAAGCTATGGAGCGATTTCCTAGGGTCCCGCAATGACTTCTCCGCAAATCGTTGCGTTGGCAGTGCTCATTGGGGTCATCACGACCTTGATCTGGGGCAAAATGCGATCGGAAGTCGTTGCGCTCACTGGCGCTGCGCTCTTGCTGATAACTCGAACGATCCGCCCGGTAGAGGTCCAGGGGGCTTTTGCCAGCCCCGCGATCATCGCTTTAGCTTCTTTGTTTGTAATCACTTACTCAATGGAATTGAGCGGCCTTCTAGGCCTGGGCATACGATACGCCGTGCGCCTTTGTGCCAGGCTAGGAGTGGCGGGTCTCTGGATCGTTATTGGCTTGGCTGGCGCATTGTCCGCGTTCGTTAACAATACGCCAATCGTCGTGCTAACCGCGCCGGTCATAAGGGACGTCGCGCAATCATTGTCGCTTCCTGCCAAGCGATTCCTCATCCCCCTTTCATATGCAACAATTCTCGGTGGAACTTGCACACTCATCGGAACCTCAACGAATCTGCTCGTAAATGATATGGCCAGGAATGCCGGTCAACCCGTGTTCACGATGTTCGAGATCACGCCCGCAGCACTGATCGTGGCGTTAGTTGGCGGTGTGTATTTGTTTGCGTTTGGAGAACGCCTGCTTTCCGCTTCACAAACTTATGCCGCATCAAGTTCGCTCCCCCAACGTGCGGAAAGTGCGGCTGGAGATGAGCCAGGACTGTTTCCCACTGATCGTCCCTTCCAGCCAGCGAAAGGAATATTTTCATTAATTGTCTTCGTTTGCGTCGTGGGAGTTGCCGGATTGAACATTGTGTCAATCGCGGCCGCTGCCTTTGCCGGCGCAGTGCTGCTAATTTTGTCAGGCACGATTCACGCAGATGACGCCTATAGGGGTTTACGACCTGAAATCCTGTTTCTAATCGCAGGGATGGTTGTAATCGGACTATCTCTCGAGATAACCGGTCTCGCAGCCTTAGTTACAAATTCCGCGCTGGCATGGTTGAAATCTGCCGGTCCGTACCCCGCTCTCGCGCTATTATATGGCGCTACCCTATTTCTTACGGAAATACTTTCCAACGCAGCTGTCGCGGTATTGGTTACTCCAATAGCGGTTGCGCTAGCCCAGAGCTTGGGCGTGAGCCCTCGACCTTTTCTGGTCGCGGTGATGATGGCCGCCAGTGCCGCTTTCGCAACCCCTTTTGGCTATCAAACGAACGTTCTGGTCTATCAGGTCGGGGGCTACAGCTACATGGACTTTGTGAAGATCGGAGTACCCCTCAATCTGCTGACATGGTTGGTCGGATTTATTGTAATTCCGCTATTTTTTCCCTTTTAGGCAAGCGCGTTCGCGGTCGTAAGCGTCAAGCGTTCATGCGCATTTTGCGGTAAAATGGGTCTGGGCTAGTCAAGCGTCTATTCCGCTCATCTGCAAGAATCGCTCGGACACGATTCTTGCTCAAGCCATATTGCGCCATAAGATCTTCTACGGATGCGCCCGCTTCATAATGCTCAATCAATTCGCGATTCCTCAGCGTTTTTGCGGCACCATGCTTCATCGTCCATCATTCCGTTCATTTAATCCAATGGCCCCGCGCCGGCGCACCACATGGGAATCCTAATGGCCGCTACAGGCATCTCTATGTGCGCGTCGCATCGTCCATACTCATTAAAACGACCGGCTGCTTTGGGCGAATTATCGAAATTTCCCGCCGCGCGCACTGACTATCATCAGAATTCATGTATTTTGACGCGATTACTAGCTTGGCCGGCCGCGACAAGCTCCCTCAACTTTTCCAAACAGTGCAGACCCCGCCTCGTCCCATGACCACACTTCACTCATAGAGCAACTGGCATTATTCCTTTCTACTCATTCTTGCGCCTTCGACCACTTTCAACAAGCTTTCGCAACGCGGTGTCTTGCAGAATGTTTACGAGACGAGGTGTTACCCGACGGATCAGCCCCTCCTTTTCAAGCTTGGTGAACGCACGTGAAATCGTCTCGGGCGCGGAGCCAAGAAAATCGCTCAAATCGAATCTATTCAGCGGTATCGTCAACTGACGCCGGCGCTCATCATAAAAATCAGGATGTTCGGCCAAATCGAGTAAAAACGAGACGAGTCTCTGTGTCACATTTTGCTGGCCGAGTATCATAATACGGCGCTGAGCCTGCCTGAGATCAAACGCGACTCTGGTCAGAACCTTTATTTGCAATTCGGGCTCTCGCAACATCATTTTATGCAGTGCATCCCAAGGCAGTCGAAATACGCTAGCCCGGGACACTGTCTCCGCCGTGTTGACGTACAGCCCCGCATCGGGAAGTCCGAACAGATCGCCGGGAAGCATCAAAGCCAGAACCTGGCGGCGCCCATTGTTGGTGTGGCGTCCGATGCGAACCACCCCCCGGATGACACAATATACGAAATGTGCGTCTTCACCTTCTGAAAAGATCGTGCTGTTGTCTCGATTGTATTCAAGGACAATTCCGATGGCTTTCAACTTCGTTTGTTGCTTACGGGATAAGAGATTGACGATACGATTTTGCGGATCTAAATCGCGATCGAATAGACGAGCTCGCATTTCCGGGAGACGAGGCTTTGCTACCGTCCGTGCGAATGTTGGATATGCCATCTCTCTTATTTGCTCCAAGGGTCCACCGAAACGGAATAATTCAGATTATCTGACTACAGTCAGTGCAAGAGCTGACGTTTGACAATATCGTCCGGCCAAGTTCTGTGATTGTCGCCTGTTCGTCAAGAATTTCGCCATGGGGGAAACTGATGAGGCACTCTCTGCCAGGATTTTTTGCTGGATTATTTTTCGCTCTTGCTCTCGGCTCTCCGGCAATCGCGGCTGAAGCCATACAACCCGGAAATTATTATGCCGCCTACTATGACGGTCACTACGGAGAGATCTCCGATGGCTACTGGGGCAGGCACGGCGAGTATTTTTGGTATAAAGACCGTACCGGAGTTTGGCACAGGGATGACGGATCGCATTTCAAACGCGAGGCCATCAATGGATTTGCGCTGGTTCATGGGAGCGGCATAGCCCGCCAGCACTGAGCAAGCGTGCTGCTGAATTTCGCCCTGCGCAGCGACACCACTCTTCAAATCTATGTATTTTGCTTCGCTTGAATGGCGCGCATTCACAATTGTGGCGATAGACAGATTTCCTCGATGAGCGACTCTCCCATTACCGTTGATGTTCGTGATTTTATACTCGAATACATCGACTCCGTCGCGCAGCTCGAGGCCCTTCTCATTCTGCGCTCTTCTCCGCAGCAAACATGGGATATTCCCACTGTGGCGCGCCGGCTCTTTATCGTCGAAGCGGAAGCCGCACAAATCTTAAGCGGACTGGTCGCCAGTGAGCTTGCCACCACAGACGGAACGACCTTTAGCTACTGCATTCGAGACACCGGCCGCCGAGAATTGGTCGACAAAGTAGCTCAATCCTATTCGCAATTTTTAGTTCCGGTCACAAAACTTATACATGCAAAATCCGTAGGCATTCGGAAATTCGCAAGCGCATTCAAGTTTCGGAGAGACGATTAACATGGCATCCACGACCTATGCCCTGTGCGCAATCGTGGCGCTGTTGAGCGCCTACTTGCTTTTGACTGCGTACCGTCGTCAACGCCACCGCTTGCTTCTGTGGAGCGGTCTATGTTTTGTTGGTTTCACCGCAAATAATATCCTGCTCGTGCTCGACAAAATAGTATTTCCCGATATCGATCTTTCTATCCTTCGCACATCAATTGCTTTGCTGTCGTTCGCGATCCTTCTGTATGGCCTAATTTGGGATGTCGAATAATGGACAGGCTAGAAATCTTTCTGGCTGGCATGGTCGCAATGGCATCCGCGGTCACGGCACTTTTCTTCCTGCGGTTCTGGGCACGGACGCGCGACAGTCTGTTCGTTTGGTTTTCCTTTGCTTTTTTTATCGAAGCGGCCAACCGCTGCATTTTGGCCTTCCAATCGAGCCCAAATGAAAATGAGCCACTTTTCTATTTGCCTCGCCTTGTAGCCTTTATCCTCATCGCACTAGCCGTAGTCCTCAAAAATCGTCCGAAAAGTTGATACGCACGACGTGACAAAGCGGAAACTGAGCCACAATTTGCTAGATGCCTAAAAAACATTTTGAAAGTGCTCCGATATGCGCTTGGCTCATTCTTTGGGAGCGGGACGAGAAATTTCCGCGCGTCAACAGACCATTCATAGATGTTGTGAGTTCAAGGAAAAATATCACTTACATGACTGACTATGTTCAACGTCTCCACAACCTGTTCTGCGTATCGCCAATAGCGCGGACCTGTTCTGAGCGATATACCAACCCCAGCCCGAACCAATACGAAGCGAAATTCTATCGTGCGCCAAATGGCGCAATAGAGATTCGTTGTGGCCAAGACCCATACATTGTTGCGCGCCGCGTTCGAAATTTGATTGTGGGAATGACAAATTCTGGTGATGCCACAATCGTAAAATATGAGACAAGTTCGGCGGAACACGCCTGACAGAGCGCGTCAGGTTCAAGCACGCTGCTGTAGATGAGCCGCAGTTTCTAGCGCGGTATTAGTCGGTGAAATCCGCAAATTGTTTTAGGCCTTGTAAGCTTTCGTCCAACCAGTGGGGACTTAAAGCTATCATCCTGACCGCATGGTCACGCTAGTGCGGAGGTAAAAACCTAAGTGTCCGGAGAAATGTTTTCATGGTGAGTCCCTGGACCAGAACCGAGAAGGCGACAACTGCAAACGTTGCTATTACAATCGCGTCTCGCAGCGGGAGTGCGGGCGGCAAGGAGAGAGCCAGCGCAAGCGCGAGGGCACCCCTAAGTCCGCCCCACCACAGCACGTGCTGCTCTCGCAAATCTACCCTCCAATGCGATCGCGCAAAAAGCAGACTCAACGGATAAACTGTCGCTCCCCGGCCAATAAGGACCAGAATTATAGCCGCTGCCAGCGGAGCCCATCCGACCTGTTGGAAGGGCACGCGGGCCGCGGTCAGACCGATCAGTAAGAAGACCAGAGAATTTGCTATGAATGCGGCAAACTCCCACATCTCCAGCACAAATGTCCGGCCATCCGAAGAAAATCCGAAGCTGGCGTTTTTCCCACGAACCCCCAGCCCCCCCATTAAAAGGCCAGCACTGACGGTCGCCAGGACGCCGGATACATGCAGGTGCTCGGCCGAAAGAAACGCCCCATAGGCGACCACAGTGGTCACCGCCGCTTCCACAATATGTTCTGCGGTCCGCCCCGCGACCAAAACGCCGAGTGCCCCCGCAATGAGGCCAATCACGATCCCACCGCCGGAAATAGTCACCAGGGACCAGCTTGCCCCCCAAAGGCTGATACTATCCGCCTGTGCCCAACTCAGCGCCAGGCCGAACAGAACGGCAGCGACGCCGTCGTTGAACAGACTTTCGCTTTCCACTAGCAGGCGGAGCCTGCCGCCAAGCTTGGTATCTTTGAACATAGCGATAACAGCAACCGGATCCGTGGCCGCAATCAGAACACCGAAGACCAGCGCCGATTTCAACGGCCAGGCAAACAGCCAATTCATGCCGCACACGACGATTGCGGCGGAAATGACCACCCCTAGCACACTGAAAACCACGACGGGTACCATATCGCGACGCAGTTCGCGCCATGGGATATTGAGCGCAGCCTCGAACAGAAGGGGAGGCAGAATAACGTCGAAAATGATGTCGTGCGTGAGTGCGACACCGCTTTCGAACCGGCTGAGAGTTAAGGCAATTCCCGCGAGGACCAACCCCACAGTGTAAGGCAGCGACAGACGACGAGCAGCTATCGCAACCAAGATTGCGACCACCAAAAGAGCGAGAGTGCGAGCTATTACGATGTCCATGATTCGATACGGTCATCCCGGCAGCGCGTTGGTATTGTTTATTGACTACGGAGAGATGCCAAATGCAACAAAAACAGTGATAGTCCTCGCGTATTCAGCTGTGCGCGTAGCCTTCCCTCGTTCCTTAGCCCTGACTTTTGCGAACGTACCGCTAAATTGACGGGATCTTGAGCCCCTACGATGTGAACATCGTTGGCATTAACGTGAACCCCGATAGATCGGGTTAGGTCGTGCGCATCTGTGCACCGCGTCGCAGGGGCATTGGAGAAATAGAGTATCGACTGCCGAAGGCAGCGTCGGATCTGGAATTGTCTGGATCCGACGGCGCCTAACGAACGACTTAGCCGTATTTATCCCTCAAGCCTGGCAAGTCTTCTGGGTTCGCCATACTTTTGGCGACGTCTTCGTAATCTTCTTCATTGCGCAAACGATCTCGGTGCATATTACGGGCGAAAGACGCCTCAATTACCCAGGTCTCGAGGTACCAATTTTTTCCTTTTGCGTGCATCGCGCCCAATTTAAATAACGCGTTGCTGCCATCCTCAAAATTCGGTCCACGGAGCACAAAATGAGAGATAGGGGGACAAGACCCAAGTGGATTTGACTCCTCCTCTTCCTGCTTCTGCTCTGCCTTCTCTATGAGCTGAAGAGCCATGCGCGTAGCGCTGGCGTTACCGTTAAGGGCATTTTGAAACAGTTTTGTTACCGTGGCCTCGGTTAGGGGCACCCTGCGCGGTACGCCATCAATGGTCATAGTAACTTGCTGATTGAGTATATCTGCGAGGGAATTGACTTTCCTTTTCCCCTTGGGCCGCCCGCTAGGATTGCCACTCTTGCCCTTGGCAAACTGCGAATGGGTGGGCGGCCTCTTGTATCCAACCTTCTCCATTATGCGGCCTCCCAAGCAAGGGCGCGGGCCGGCTCAAGTCCCGTCAGGACCGACCAACGCTCCAGCGCAACATCGACGTAGGCGGGATCAATGTCACAGCCGGCAAAACGACGACCCGTCCGCTCGGCGGCAATGAGCGTAGTGCCTGACCCCAGGAACGTGTCCAACACCAGCTCGCCCTGACGAGTCACGTCACAGATGGCGTCGCTGACCAATCCTACCGGCTTCACGGTCGGATGGAGGGCCAAGTCTTGCCGGCGACTGCCCTGCATCGAGTTCACAGAGGCATAGTCCCAAACATTGGTGCGATTGCGGCCGTGCCTTCCCAGCTCCACGGCGTTGTAATGCGGCGCGCTGCCAACGCGGAAAACAAACACCAGTTCGTGGCGGGATCGGTAAAGCGACCCCATGCCAGCGTTGGACTTGTTCCAGATGCACAAATTGAGGAGTTGGCCGTAGGTCCCATCCTCCACAGCCAAGACCGAGCCCATGTGCCGCCAATCCATGCACACAAAATGCACTGCGCCATCGCGCGATACCTCTGCCGCGGCCCCTAAGGTCTCTCCCAGAAACCCCCGAAACTCAGCCTCGGACATCTCCCCAGAAGCCATGGCGAACTCCCGGTGCCGCCCGCGGGCATTGGCGTGGCCGTTGATCTTCACATTATACGGCGGGTCCAGAAACGCCGCGTCCGCCATCACTCCCGGGCCCAGCAGCGCTCGAAGAAAGGTGGGGTCCCGGGAATCGCCGCAACCCACCCGGTGGGCACCCAGTTGCCAGATATCGCCAGGATAGGTCCGCGGTTGGGCCGGGACGGCCGGGATGACCTCGTCGTCAGGGTCGACCTTTCCTTGGCCGAGCGTGACGTCGATCTCCCCACTGCTGAAGCCCGTAATCTCCAAGTTGAAGCCCACCTCCAGGCTTGCCAGAGCCTCCAGCTCGATCTTTAGCAGCTCTCCGTCCCATCCGGCGTTCTGGGCGATCTTATTGTCGGCCAGCCTGAGGGCCCGCTTCTCGGGGTCGCTGAGCCCCCTTAGTTCGATGGCCGGGACCTGAGATAGGCCCAGTTTCTTGGCGCCCGCCAGGCGGCCGTGACCCGCGATGAGGATGCCCTCTTCGTCGATCAACAGGGGGTTGGTAAAGCCAAAAGCCCCCATGCTCGCGGCGATCTGTTCCACTTGCTTCTTGGAGTGAGTGCGCGCGTTGCGCGGATCGGGCTTGATGGCCCCGATGGGCAGATACTGAACTTTCAAATCGTGTTGGTACTTCATGCGGCCTCTTTGAAAAAAACACCGCCTTTCAACTAAGGGGAAACGAAGCCCAAAAAACAAAAATACACCACTACCCACAAGCACGTGCGTTGACGCGTTGGAGAGCAACGCAAAAATCTAGGGCTAGCTGCTCGGTCATAGTGCGGGCGCAAGTCGCTCAACTCGTACGGACCGTGACCAGGTCGCGGTCCCTGATAAGCGAAGGTGGCTCCCTGTTCTGACCGCAAAATTCCCTGTTCTGGAGCAGCAGGGAAAAGGGCCTAAACCCCTGTATTTCCCGGAAAGTTTCCTGCAGGAATGGGGCTTTTGACCCGGTTTCGGCCCATTTTCCCTGCAATTTCCCTGTTAAGCAGGGAATTTCCCAAATTATCGGGAAAGCCGGCTTGAGCAGGGTTCGCACCTGACTGCCTGCACAGCCAACTCTATCCTGCTCCCAATATAAGTCGGATCCCCGTCGCTCGCCCAAGCTCGCGGCGTTCGTCGCTCTCGCAGGTCCACAGGACCTGCTGTCCGCGTTCCGCGGACCGCCCCTCACCATGGCACGGATGATGCACCACCCTCAGTGAGCGAGGAATCATGTTCAGAATTGAGACAGTCC
>Ga0070660_100001873_pt1 | contig 14489 bp, 12 predicted proteins | sample KBSC33metaG_FD_64670 | JGI IMG/M metagenome (GOLD analysis project Ga0070660, IMG submission 64670) | Corn rhizosphere microbial communities from Kellogg Biological Station, Michigan, USA - KBS C3-3 metaG | ecosystem: Host-associated > Plants > Roots > Rhizosphere > Soil ... | reverse complement strand
GTGGGCGCCTGTGAAGTAGGCGAATGACCTTCCAGGAAAGTCTCTCTCGTCTCGGCCGGAAATGCCGCTACGAAGCAGTCGTCGGAGTGAGGCAGATCCATCGCCAGGTAATGGGCCTTCTGCGGCAATCACCACAAGCGCTTCGTCGAAGTCACCGCTTCCCCCGGCGCATGCGTCAGCGGCCTATATCCAACATCTGCTTTGGAACCCTCCGCAATATGGCAGACCGCTCCGTTTTGGATAAACAACGATTGCAGCGCCGAATCTTCCCATCTGGCGCAGTCATGGAGAAAACGGGCATTGGAACCCCTGTAATCCATTCAATCTACACGCTTTTAGGGGATGATCCTATTGAAGAATCGGTATTGGTTGCCCCCCAGGGATTCGAACCCCGATTGATCGGTTCAGAGCCGACTGTCCTACCATTGAACGAGGGGGCAATGCAGGGTTGGCGCCGCTGCGAGCCGCAATCTTTGGCTGATTGCCGCTGCCTTTTAGAGTGTACGAGGTGCGCGGGATAAGGTCAAACCGCGGCTCTCGTTCGCGTACAATCTCCGCATGGACAGCGCAATTGCGAGGGTGTTTCTGGATGTTTCTGTCACGAAGCTGGAGAAAATCACCGGCCAGCTTCGCGCCTGTATGGGCAAGCTGACCGATGCACAGGTGTGGGAGCGGCATGGGGCGCATGAGAATGCAGTGGGAAATCTGGTGCTGCATCTGTGCGGGAACGCTCGGCAGTGGATCGTCAGCGGCGTTGGGTGCGTTCCGGATGTGCGGACGCGCGATCGGGAGTTCAGTGCGGATGGAGGACAGACGGGTGCTGAGCTGATGAAGATTTTCGACGAGACGATGGCGGAGGTGCGTAGCGTGATTGCTGCGGTGCCTGCGGAGCGGCTGACGGAGATCATTCATCCGCAGGGACGGACGGTGACGGTGCTTGAGGCCATCTACCAGGTAGTGACCCATGTGCATCAACATGTGGGGCAGGTCATTTTGCTGACCAAGCAGATGACGGGCAAGGACCTCGACCTGACGATTCCCCGGCCCCGTTGAGTTGGATGAGCCGGGGATGGGGTGGGAACCTCTCCGGGTGGATAGCGGCGGAGAGGCAGGCGAGACCTTCGAGCAGGGTGTGGGCCGGGGTGTTGAGGTACTCGTCCGGGATGCAGTAGACGCGAGCGCTGCGGACGGCTGCGAGATGCTGCCAGTTCCGCTGAGCGACTACTCTTTCGAGCGGGACGCGGTCTCCGGCTCCGCACCAGGCGAAGACGAGGACGTCCGGGTTGGCTTCGGCGACAGCTTCTGGGGTTGTCTGGGTTCCCGGCTCACCGAGAAAGCGGCCTCCGGCGGCTTCGATCAGCTCGGCTACCCAGTGCTGGGAGTGGATGAGGGGCTTGCCCCACTCTTCGCAGTAGACGAGCGGGGTGTTGGCTGAGGAGTCGCTCTGCCAGCGGGTGGAGGCAATGGACTGCTGCATCTGACAGATGAGAGCTTCACCTTCATGTTTCGCTTCGACGATAGATGCTATCAGACTGATGTCTTTGTAGATGTCTTCGAGGCAGTGCGGAGCGAGGGTCAGGACAGGCAGGCCGGTCTTGAGGATGGCGGCGAGCGACTCCATGCGGTAGGGGACGCTGGCGAGGACCAGGTCCGGTTTGGCGGAGAGTATCTCGTCGGTGTTGGCGGACCATGAATCGTGCAGGGTGATCAGGTTGTGAGCGGCCAGTTCGGGCAGGGCTTCGAGGCAGTAGCGGGTGCAGGCTGCGAGGCGGTCGAGGCGTCCGAGAGCGTGGAGGGTGAGGGTGATGGAAGGCTGGAGCGAGGCGATGCGAGTGACTGTCATGGTGGGTACCCCCTCCCCCCTATTAAGTGCTCAAAGTCCTTCAAACATTGGACTTAGGTCCGGACTACCTTCCGGCATATGAGAAAGGCTCCAGTGCGCCCGGAGCCTTTGTGTCTCTATTTCTATGATAGCGGATTGGGACAGAAAACCCGCCAATAGGCTTGGTTGGGGAAGGTGTTTGGTTGCTGTTGGTTGGGAGGTTTTCCACAGGGGGTGGGGGTTGACACCGATTCCCTCGTTGGCCTTCAGGACCGGGGGAGTTATATGTCGGGCCTTCAGCCCTTGGAGTATCTTGGGTTCGTTTCCCAGGGCTTCGCCCTAGGCAGTATCGACAAATAGAAGAAATGAGGCGGATAGAAGGTGGTGAAAAACAACGAGAACATCTCGATACGACGGGCCAACCGCAGGTCCTTCGACTCCGCCTCCCGCGATGAAACTGCGAGAGGCTCCGCTCAGGATGACAATTCCTCTATCAATCAATCACTTACGCTTAACCTATATGTCGATACCGCCTAGGCTGGTATAGGGCGCGCCTTTGGCGCTCGTTGATCTACTGGACGGGGAGTTTGGCGTAGTAGCCGTCGCGGGTGATGATGGAGTACTTGACCGCGTGGCCTTTTTCGTCCTGCATCCGGAGCGGGTGGCCTTCGTTGTCAACCAGCAGGACTTTGACCTTGCGGTAGGCCCCGTTGTTTTCGGTGTTGGTGGGGCGGTAGGTGAGGACATACTGGTTGCGGATGGAGTTGTTGATCTGGTTGAAGATGTCGGGCAGCTCGCCCTGGAAGACGGGGCTGAAGCTGAGGCCTCCGGTCATGGCGGCAAAGGTGCGGAGCTGGTTCTGGGCCTGGAGGTAGTTGAGGTCGCGGATGCCGCCCATCATGCCTCCCTGGCCGCCGTACATCTCGTTGAGCCAGGCGCCGGTGCCGATGGTGAAGATGGTGACGTTGGGCGTGGCCTTGATCTTGGCGAGCATCTTGTCGAGCGTGAGCTTGGAGAAGGTATCGCGGCCGGTGCCGATGAGGATGACGTACTTGCGTCCCTCGACGCGGGTGAGGCGGTCGAGCGTCTCGTAGAGGGCGTCGAACATATCGGTGTCGGAGAAGGTGGGGATGACGAGCGACTGGAGCGCCTGGGCAACGACGTCCTTGTTGTTGGTGAAGTCGGTGAGGATGTGGGTCTTGAGGTCGTAGGTGACGACGGCGATGTAGTCGTCGGGTTTGAGGGTCTGGAAGAAGGTGTAGGCCGCGTTCTGCATGTCGTAGATGTAGTAGTAACTGTTGGCGGCGAACTCGAGCAGCATGACGGCGGTGATGGGGGCCTGGGTGGTGCGGACGCCGGTGAGCGTCTGGGGCACGCCGTCTTCGAGGACGAGGAAGTTGCCGGGCTTGAGGCCGGGGACGAACTGGTGCGTCTTGTCGAGGATGACGTTGACGTTGAGGTTGACCATAGGGACGTCAACGCGGAGGGAATAGTTGGCGCCGTTGGGATTTTTGACCTTGGGTTCGGCGGGCGCGGGCGGCGGCGGGGGTTCGGCGGACTCGGGCTTTTTGCGGATGACGAGCGGGCCGTTGTTGATGGCTGGGCCGGTATCGCCGGTGTCCGGCTGCTGCTGTTGACCGCCTGGCTGCTGCGTGTCGGTCTGGGCCGGAACGGCAGGGAGCGCGAAGAGAAGCGCGCCGAGAAGGAGGAGCAACTTCGGTGCCGTGCGTTCGGAGTGGCGAGTCATCATTTGAAACTTTACTCCATTGTGTTGGACGGGACGCGAGATTGATGGTGAGTGCGGTTGGAGTCTTGCTAGTCTGGATGCTGAGACGGGGTGGGTATGGGAACGATTCGGGGTTGGGTGCGGGATGGGTCGGGCTTTCAGCCCTCACGTGCCTGCGGGGAAAGTGTACCTGGGGCTTCGGCCCAGGCTGGTATATCGGCGCGCCTTTGGCGCTTGGGTTCGGCAGTTGGGATTGCCTGGGCGACGATAAGGCCGCCGCGAAGATGGGGCACCCGGCATGACGAACGACGAAGCGAATCGACTGGGTGGGATTTGTACCTCCCACCCATCGCAAAAAGCGCGATGGATGGGGCACCCGGAGGTCGGTGGTGGTTGGGGAAGAAACAGATTCCTCCGCTGCGCTGCGGAATGGAAATGCAAAGCTGCGGAATGGAAATGCAAAAAGGCAGCCGAGTGCTCATGCGAACGGCAGGGGCGCTCTTAATGGCACTGGCTTTTTGCGTGCTGGGTGGGGTCTGCGCGGCGGCGCAGGCTGTGGGTGTTGCGGCCTTGCCGGCGACTCCGCCGAAGGTGACGGAGTTTTTCCCGCTGAAGGATGTGAAGCGCGGGCAGATGGGCGTGGCCTATACGGTCTTTGAGGGTGTGAAGCCGGAGCCGATGGCGGTGGAGATTCTGGGCGTGCTCCACAACTCGCTGGGGCCGGGGCGGGATTTGATTCTGGCGCAGTTGAAGGGAGCGAAGCCGGAGTACACGGGCGTGGTGGCGGGCATGAGCGGGAGCCCGGTGTATATCGACGGCAAATTGGTGGGGGCGTTGAGCTACAGGATTGGCGAGTTCAGCAAGGAGCCGATTGCGGGGATTACGCCGATTGCGCAGATGCTGGAGGTGCGGGATGAGGGTGCGTCGGCTGACGCAAAAGCAGATTCCTCCGCTGCGCTGCGGAATGGAAATGCAAATGTGCGGCGGAATGGAAATACAAATGCGCTGCGGGATGGAAATGTAGATGTGCTGCGAGGTGGAAACGCAAAGGGAGTGGGTGTCGATCCCACCCTTCGCGATGAGACTGCGAAGGATGGGGCACCCGGATTTGGTTGGGCTGGGCAGGGTGCGATGCGGCCGATTGAGACGCCGCTGGTGATGAGCGGGTTCAGCCGGGAGACGGTGGCGCGGTTCGGCGACAGGTTCAAAGCGATGGGGTTGACGCCGGTGGCGGGGTTGGGCGGCGCGGACGCGAACGCGGTGCAGCCGGAGCCGCTGGAGCCGGGCAGCGCGGTGAGCATGATTCTGGTCGAAGGCGACCTGTCGATGTCGGGCACCTGCACGGTGACGTATGTGGACCCGAAGCAACTGCTGGCGTGCGGGCATCCGATTACGCAGTACGGGCCGGTGGACATGCCGATGACCAAGGCTGAAGTGGTGACGACGCTGGCTTCTCCGCTGAATGCGTTCAAGATTATTAACACGACGCAGACGGTGGGTGCATTTACGGAGGACCGCGCGGCTGCGATTCTGGGGCAGTTCGGGGTAAAGGCGCAGATGATTCCTGTGACGTTGGAGGTCGCTGCGCCGGGCGAGACGAAGAGCTATCGCTTCGAGGTGCTGGACAACCGGGCGCTGACGCCTTCGGCGATGCTGGTCTCGGTGTATCAGACGTTGCAGGCGACGAATGCTTCGGCAAAGGAGATGAGCTATCGGGTCTCGGGCGAGTTGGGGTTGAAGGGACTGCCCGCGGTGCGGCTGAGCGGCGTGATGACGGAGAACGGGTTGAATCCGGCGGCGATCAATACGGCGCTGCTGGTGAATGACCGCTTCAGCAAAGTGTATGAGAACGATCTGGAGCAGCCGGTGGTGACGGGGTTGACGCTCAGGGTGAAGGCTGTGCCGGAGCGGATGACGGCTACGCTGGATTCGGCGCGGCTGAGTACGATGGAGGCCCATGCGGGCGACACGATGGATGTGGAGGCGGTGATTGATCCGTATCAGGCGAAGGCGCGGACGGTGAAGATCAAGGTGAAGCTGCCGGTGTCGCTGACGCCGGGGCCGATGCGCGTGGTGGTGAGTGATGGCGCGACGGCGGATAAGCTGTCGGCCATGACGGGCGCGCAGCACGCGATTGGACTGGCGGATACGGTGGCGGAGTTGAACCGGCTGCACGCAAACGATGGAGTGTATGTGACGCTGCTGGCCCATGTGCCGCAGGCGGTGGTGGACGGCGAGGCATTGCCGGGGCTGCCGCTTTCGATGGCCAATGTGCTGGAGCCGCTGAAGGCCGAGCAAAAGATGTCTCTGACGGGCGAGAGCGCGGTGGCGGCGGGCTCGATTGCGACCGGCTACGCGGTGAGCGGGTCGGTGGTGCTGGACCTCGACATACGGCCATGAGTCCGCGTGTGATGCTGCGAGGCCGATGCGAGGCGACAGGATTGGTTGCGAAATTGTTATCTGCGTGCTGTTCTTATTTTTGCTCCGCGAGGTGTTGTAGCATCTAAGCTGCGGCGCGCGCGACAACGTCCGCGCTTAAAGGAAAAGAGTTGAGATGAGCGAGATTCATGGTTTAGCTGCGCATGCGGCAGGCGCGCAATTGTTGCCTTTCAAGTACGATCCGGGGGAGTTGGGGCGTCATGAGGTGGAGATCAGGATTTCGCACTGTGGAGTGTGCCACAGCGATGTTCACCTGATCGATAACGATTGGGGTTTTACGAAGTATCCGTTTATCCCGGGACACGAGATTGTGGGCACGGTGGTGGGTGTGGGCGCGGACGTCGCAGGCTTGAAGATGGGCGAGCGCGTGGGTGTGGGCTGGCAGGCCGATAGCTGCGGTATCTGCGAGATGTGCCGGCAGGGCGATGAACACCTTTGCGCGAAGGCGCAGCCGACCTGCGTGGGGCGCAACGGCGGATACGCGGACAAGGTGCGGGTGAATGCGCGGTTTGCGATTCCGATTCCGGCGTTGCTGGAGAGCGAGAACGTCGCTCCGCTGATGTGCGCGGGGATTACGGTGTACTCGCCGCTGAGGAACCACGGGGTGCGGCCTTCGTCGCGTGTGGGGATTATCGGGATCGGCGGACTGGGGCATCTGGGGATCCAGTTTGCGAAGGCGTTCGGCGCGGAGGTGACGGCGTTTTCGACGGCGAAGGACAAAGAGGCCGAGGCAAAGTCGCTGGGAGCGCACCATTTTGTGAACACGCGGGACACAGGCGCGCTGAAGAAGGTCGCGGGGTCGTTTGATTTTCTGCTTTCGACCGTGAGCGCGGACCAGGACTGGCAAGGTTACGTTGGCGCGCTGAAGCCGAAGGGGACGTTCTGCCTGGTGGGCGCGGCGACTTCGCCTATTCAGGTGCAGGGCTTCTCGCTGCTGGCCGGGCAGAAGTCGATTTCGGGCAGCCCGACGGGAAGCCCGCGCGACCTGTACGAGATGCTGGATGTGGCGGCGCGGCATGGCGTGAAGGCCATCACCGAGCGGTTTGCCATGGCCAAGGCGAATGATGCCGTGGCCAAGGTGAAGAAGAACAAGGTGCGGTACAGGGCTGTGCTGGCGAATTAGGTGGGCTCCATCTGGATTTGACCCCGACTTAGCGCGTTTTCCGTATAGGTGTAGCCGAGCGCGGGGCGATGCGAAACGCAGATTCCCTTCGGGAATGACAACAAAAAAGCGGGGACGGCAGAGGCGAAATGCGGGGTTCTTCGCTTCTCTCAGGGTGACAACGTCGTCAGAATTGAATGGGTGGGGCTTCGGCTCCGCCTTTTTGCTGCGCGTGCTTTAGACTCGATTCACGATGATGCGACGGGTGTTTGTGGCTGGAGTGATGGTGGCGGCTTCCCTGCTGCCGGCGGTTGTGCGGGCGCAGGGGACGAAGCTGTGGAACGTGAACAGCTACGACGAGATGGAAAAAGGCTCGACGAGCGGGGTTGCGATTCGCAGCGATGGGCAGATGGAGGCCGGGCCTGCGACTTCTCTGCTCTACTCGACGGGCAAGAGCTATGTGTGGTCGCTGGGTGCGGATGCGGCGGGCAGTGCGTATCTGGGGCTGGGCGGGACGGCGGCTGGTTCGGCCGCGGTGCTGCGGGTGACGCCTGATGGCAAGGAGACGCAGATTTTTTCGGGCAAGGAGCTGGCCGTGCAGGCGCTCGACGTACTGGCGGATGGAAGCGTGCTGGCGGCGACTTCTCCGGATGGCAAGGTGTACAGGATTTCGGCGAGCGGCGGTGGGCCTGCGGTTGTGTTTGATCCCGCGATGACCGAGGAGAAGCCGAAGTATCTGTGGGACCTCGCTGTGGGTAAGGATGGCGCGGTGTATGTTGCTGCAGGCGGGCCGGCGGTGGTGTATCGCGTGCCAGCAGGTGGAGGCAAGGCGGAGGTCTTGTTCAAGACGACCGACCAGCACATTCGCTGCCTGATGATGGCTCCGGATGGAACGCTGTGGGCGGGCAGCGATGGCGCGGGTGTGATCTATAAAATTTCGACGACAACGCCGGGGGCGAAGCCCTTTGCGGTGTACTCGGCCACGCGGCGGGAGATTACTTCGCTGGCGATGGATGCGGCGGGCAACGTGTACGCGGCAGGCGTGGGCACGGGACGGGCGCCGCTGCCTCCGCTGCCGGTGACGGGAACGACGGGCGTGACGATTACGTTTTCGACGCCGGGTTCGGCTTCGTCGGTGGGGTCGAACACGCTGGTGCCGGAGGGGAGCGAGATTTATAGAATTTCGCCGGACGGGTCTCCGATGAAGCTGCTGACCCTAAAGGATGACGTGGTGTATGCGCTGGCGGTGCGCAATGGGGCGCTGCTGGCGGCGACGGGAAATCGCGGGCGAGTGTATCGCGTGAGCACGGATGGCTCCGGGCAGTTCAGCGATGTGGCGCATCTGGAGGCTTCGCAGGACTTGGCATTTGCCGCAGTGAAAAATGGACTGTTGGTGGCGACGAGCAACAGCGGGAAGGTCTTCCGGCTGGGCGATGCGGTGGCTGTGGACGCGACGTACACGAGCCAGGTCTTCGATGCGAAGGAGTTCTCGCAGTGGGGGCGCGCGGAGGTGCATGGGAGCGACGCCGGTTTCGATCTGTTTGCGCGGAGCGGCAATGTGGAGAATCCCCTGATGGGGTGGAGTGAGTGGGCGCGCGTGGCGGCGGACGGAAGCGTGAGCGTGCCTTCAGGAAGGTACATCCAGTGGAAGGCCGTGCTGCACGCGGGCGGCACGCTGAACGCCGTCGGGTTGAACTACCTGACGAAGAACATCGCGCCTGTCGTGGATGCAATTGTGGTCGAGCCCGGAGCGCGTGTGCCGCCTCCTGCTGTTTCGCCGATGAATGCGACGGTGCCGGTGGCCTTCCCTGCTGCTTCGTCCGGCGCGGTGAACATTGTGCCTGAGCCTGGCTCTGCTCCGCTGCTGGCCCAGAAGGACAAGACGGCGGTTACGGTGCGATGGCTGGCGCACGACGGCAACGGTGATGATTTGCGGTATTCCATCTGGTATCGCGGCGTGGGCGAGCAGAACTGGCGGCTGCTGAAGGACAGGATTACAGGGAGCTATTACAGCTTCGATGCGGCGCGGCTGCCGGACGGGAGCTATGAGTTGAAGGTGGTGGCGAGTGACGCGCCTTCACACACGGCGTCCGATGCGCTGACCGGTGCGCGGGTGAGCGAGGTGTTTGTTCTGGATACGACTCCGCCTGTGCCAGGGGTTTTGACCGCAACGCTGGAGAACGACAAGATTCACGCGAAGCTGGAGGCGCGCGATGCGACCTCGCCGATTGCGCGCGCGGAGTACAGCGTGGACGCGGGGCCGTGGCAGTATCTGGAACCGGTGGGTAAGGTTTCGGATTCGCAGGTGGAGCGGTATGACTTTGTGGCGAATGTGCCTGCGGCGACGACGCCGGTTGCCGATGCGAAAGAGCATGTCATCGCAGTGCGGGTATATGACCGCTATGACAACATGGCTGCGGTGAAGGCGGTGGTCCGCTGAGGAGAGTCTGATCTAAAGTGGTTTCGGTCTCGTTGTGACAGTCGAGTCGGAGAGTGGTGGTCTCCCACCCTTTGTGCAAAAGACGCACAAAGGATGGGGCACCCGGCCCGGGGCTAAAGCCCCTTGAAATTGCTGGGATTTTCGCAGGGCTAAAGCCCTGCGCTCCCACCGAAAAGCACAAACGCGTATTTTTCCGCAGTCTGTAAAGCCGCGTTGAATCCAAGCGGTTTGCGGCATCCTTCGACTATGCTCGGGACAGGCTCTGAAGCCATGCCCTTAACAAAGCAGGACTTACTCAGAGGTTCCCTGATGCGGACGTGGCTGACGGCGTGGTTTCCCAAGTACCGGCAGGATGCGCTGCTGCTGACAATCGACCTGATTGGCACGTTCGTCTTTGCCATCGAGGGCGCGCTGGCCGGGATTGCCGCCGGGCTGGATGTGTTTGGCCTGATGGTGCTGGCGTTTGTGACGGCGCTGGGCGGAGGCACGATCCGCGACCTGCTGATTGGGGCGATTCCGCCGAACAGCATTCGAGACTGGCGATATGCCGCGACGGCCTTTGCGGGCGGGGGCGCGGTGTTCTGCTTTCATGGGCTGATTCAGGAGGTGCCGGTGCATCTGCTGATCACGCTGGATGCGGCAGGACTGGCGCTGTTTGCCGTGGCCGGTGCGGACAAGGCTCTGGAGGTTGGGATTACTCCTCTGCTTGCGGTGATGATGGGCGTGGTGACGGGTGCGGGCGGCGGAACGGTGCGCGACGTGCTGCTGGCGCGGGTCCCGGCAGTGCTGAACTCGGATGTGTATGCGGTGGCTGCGCTGGTGGGGGCTGTCGTGATGCTCGTTCTGCTGAAGGCGAAGATGCCGCGCGGGCTCGCAATGAGTCTGGGTGCGGCGGTGTGTTTTGCGGTGCGGATGGTGGCGGTATGGCAGCATTGGAATTTGCCGAGGGTGATGCATTAGCAGGTTTAGTACGTTGGCGGCGTGCATTCGGGAAAGTGCAGAAGCAGATTCCTCCGCTGCGCTACGGAATGGAAATACAAAAAATCAAGCGGAATGGAAATCAAGCCGAATGGAAATACGAGGGGCGTGCCTGTCTGGATTGTGTTGGCGCGAAGGGTAGTAAGCTGAGACTCGATGCGATTTGAGTTATTCGTAGCGGCGCGGTATCTGCGGGCGAAGCGGCGGCAGGCGGTGGTGGGCGTGATTACGCTCATCTCCGTGATTGGCGTGGCGGCGGGCGTGGCTTCGCTGATTATTGCGCTGGCGATTACGAATGGAATGCTGCGCGATTTGCAGGCGCGGCTGATTGGCTCGACTTCGCATGTGAGCCTGATGCGCGTGGCGGGAGATGGGATACGCGACTGGCGGCCCTTGCTGGCGAAGCTGCGGCAGGTGCCGCATGTGACGGCGGCTGCTCCGGGGCTGTATGGGCAGGTGCTGGTCTCGCGCGGGGCGCGCAGCGGCGGGGCTTTGATTAAGGGCGTGATTCCGAAGGATGAAAAGACGGTCAGCGATCTGTTGCAGTCGGTGAAGTTGGGGTCGGCTGCGGCGCTGGAGCCGATTCCGTCGCCCGATACCCACGTCCCAGAATCGGGACGTGGGGCACCCATTCCGCCGATTGTGATTGGGAGCGACCTGGCGGAGACGCTGGGGGTGCAGGTGGGAGATTCGGTGCTGGTGACGAGTCCGCAGGGTGAGCTGTCGCCGCTGGGGATGGTGCCGAAGTACAGAACGTTTCAGGTTGTGGGGATCTTCAAGTCGGGGTTCTATCAGTACGATTCGAGCTATGCGTTTACGCGGCTGGCCGATGCTCAGAGTTTGTTCAGTGAGCCGGACTTGATCTCAGTCATCAGCTTCAAGGTGGACGACCTTTACAACGCGGACAGGATCGGGCGCGTGATTGAAGCGATGGCCGGGCCGGGGTTCGAGACGACAAACTGGATGGTGGAGAACCGCGAGCTGTTTCGCGCGCTGAAGCTGGAGCGCGTGGTGACGTTTATCGTGCTGGCGCTGATTGTGGCGGTGGCGGCGCTGAATATTCTGATTGCCCTGACCATGATGGTGATGGAGAAGACCAAAGACATCGCCGTGATGATGAGCTTTGGCGTGCGGGCCGAGCAGGTGCGGCGAATCTTTCTGATGCAGGGGTTGCTGATCAGCGTGATTGGCACGGCGATTGGGCTGATTGCCGGGTATGTGCTGAGCTGGGCAGGCGGGCACTACCGGTTTATTCATCTGGATGCGCAGGTGTATTCGATTGACTATCTGCCGTTCGCCCCGAGGGTGAGGGATGCGGTGATTGTGACGGCGGTTTCGCTTGGGGTGAGTCTGCTGGCTACGATTTATCCGAGCAGGAGTGCGGCGAAGGTGCTGCCCGCGGAGGCGCTGCGGTATGAGTGACTCAATGGAGCCCCAGGTGAGGTACGAGGGAACGCTGGAGCCGCTCTCGGCGGCCGGGCAGGCGGTGGTGCTGCGTGCGGTCGGGCTGACGAAGGCGTATGCGGCGGTTGCGGCTGGCGGCGTGGCGCTGGAGCTGTTTCGTGGGCTTGATCTGGCGATTCATGCCGGGGAGATGGTGGCGATTGTGGGGGAGAGCGGCGCGGGCAAGAGTTCGCTGTTGCATCTGCTGGCGGCGCTCGACAAACCGACGGCGGGTGAGGTATGGTGCCGGGACCTGTGCGTGAGCAGGCTGACGCTGAAGCAGGCGGCAGACTTTCGTAACCGGGAAGTTGGGTACGTCTGGCAGTTTCATTACCTGCTGCCGGAGTTTACGGCGGCGGAGAACGTGGCCATGCCGCTGCTGGCGCGGGGGATGGGGCGCAGTTCGGCGCTGGAGCGGGCGCGGACTTGGCTTGCTGAAGTGGGGCTGGCGGAGCGGGCGGAGCATCGGTCGGGCGAGCTGAGCGGGGGCGAGCAGCAGCGGGTCTCGCTGGCGCGGGCGCTGGTGACGGAGCCGGGAATCCTGCTGGCGGACGAGCCGACGGGCGACCTGGACGGAAAGACGGCGGAGGCGGTGTTCTCGCTGATCCAGCGGCTGCACGGGGCGCATGGGCTAACCAGCGTGATTGTGACGCATAGCCTTGAATTTGCAGGGCGATGCGGACGGATGTTGAGGCTCAGGGATGGGCGGCTCACCGGCGCCGGTCTTTAGTGCATCAAGTTTGGTGCCAATTTTGCACAGCGATCATCTAAAAAGATGCTAGGGTATGCATAACTTTCGAGGGATTTTCCCGAGGGTTCGGCTGGAGGCTACACTAGCAGCAGAAGTACGGGCTGTTTCGCAACTTGGAGCGGTCCGGGGGGTTTTCGTGAGCAGCCGGCACGAAGACGGCAAGGGCACCAACGGCGTCAGGCGGCTTCGGCCGGGTGACGACGGGGCTTGAAGGGGGAACATGTTCGAACGCTATACAGAGAAGGCGCGGCGGGTGATCTTCTTTGCTCGGTATGAGGCGAGTCAGTTCGGTTCGCCGTATATCGAGACGGAGCACCTGTTGCTGGGGCTACTGCGGGAGGACAAGGCGCTGACCAATCGCTTTTTGCGGAGTCATGCGTCGGTGGAATCGATTCGAAAGCAAATTGAAGGACATACCACGATTCGGGAGAAGGTTTCGACTTCGGTTGACCTGCCGCTCTCGAATGAGTGCAAGCGTGTGCTGGCGTATGCGGCGGAGGAGGCAGAGCGGCTCTCGCACAAACATATCGGGACGGAACATCTGCTGCTGGGTTTGCTGCGCGAAGAGAAGTGCTTTGCGGCGGAGATCTTGCAGGAGCGCGGGCTGCGGCTGCCTGCGATCCGCGAGGAGTTGCAGCGGACAACGCAGGAGAAGGCGCCAACGTCACAAGGAAGTAAGAGTCAGCGCGGAGAGCAGAGTATGCTGTCCGAATTCTCACGTGACTTGACGCAGTCGGCGATGGACCAGCAGCTCGACCCGCTGGTGGGGCGTGATGCAGAGGTGGACCGGGTCATCCAGATCCTATGCCGCCGCACGAAGAACAATCCTGTGCTGATTGGCGAGCCTGGCGTGGGTAAGACTGCGATTGTCGAAGGACTGGCGCAGAAGATTGCCGACGGCGAGGTGCCGAGCTTCCTCGCGGACAAGAGGGTGCTGGCGCTTGACCTTTCACTGATCGTCGCCGGGACGAAGTATCGCGGGCAGTTTGAAGAGCGGCTGAAGACGATTATGAAGGAGCTGATGGAGAACCAGAACGCCATCGTCTTCATCGACGAGCTGCACACGCTGGTGGGCGCGGGTTCGGCGGAAGGCTCGCTTGATGCCGCGAACATTCTGAAGCCTGCGTTGAGCCGCGGCGAGATTCAGTGCATCGGCGCAACGACTCCGGCTGAATATCGCAAGTCGATTGAAAAGGACCGGTCGCTGGAGCGGCGCTTTCAGGCCGTGAAGGTGCCGCCGCCTTCGGAAGACGACGCGGTCAAGATCATTATGGGGATCAAGGAGAAGTATGAGAAGTTTCACGCCGTCAGCTATACGGACGACGCGATCAGCTTCTCGGTGGCGCACTCGAGCCGCTACATCCCTGATCGCTTCCTGCCGGACAAGGCGATTGACCTGATCGACGAGGCGGGCGCGCGCGTGAAGCTGCGGCAGACCTCGATGCCCGAGGAACTGACCGAGGTGCAGAAGCGGATCAAGTTCATCGTGCACCGCATGGAGAACGCGATTGCGAACCACGAGTTCGAGAAGGCGCGGTTCTACTCGGACGAGGAGCGCAAGGAGCGCGAGAACCTGCGTGCTCTGCGCGACAAGTACCACCTCGACGATTCTTCGGCGGGCATTGTGACGCGCGAGGACATCGAGGACGTGGTGAGCCGCTGGACGGGCGTGCCGATTACTTCGCTGAAGGAAGAGGAGACGCAACGGCTGCTGAGGGTCGAAGAAGAGCTGCACAAGCGCGTGATCTCGCAGGACAAGGCGATCTCGGCGCTGGCGCGGGCAATTCG
>Ga0070660_100001869_pt1 | contig 14498 bp, 11 predicted proteins | sample KBSC33metaG_FD_64670 | JGI IMG/M metagenome (GOLD analysis project Ga0070660, IMG submission 64670) | Corn rhizosphere microbial communities from Kellogg Biological Station, Michigan, USA - KBS C3-3 metaG | ecosystem: Host-associated > Plants > Roots > Rhizosphere > Soil ... | reverse complement strand
GAGGAGCTGCGGTCGGGCAAGCCGATCATCGGCATCGCGCAATCGGGCAGCGACCTGTCCCCCTGCAACCGCATCCATGTCGAGCTCGCCAAGCGCACCGCCGCGGGCATCCGCGACGCGGGCGGCATTCCGATGGAATTCCCGGTCCATCCGATCTTCGAAAATTGCCGCCGCCCGACCGCCGCGCTCGACCGCAACCTGCTCTATCTCGGGCTGGTCGAGATCCTCTACGGTTATCCGATCGATGCGGTGGTGCTGACCACCGGCTGCGACAAGACCACGCCGTCGCAGATCATGGCGGCGTCGACCGTCGACGTTCCCGCGATCGTACTGTCGGGCGGGCCGATGCTCGACGGCTGGCACGAAGGCGAGCTGGTCGGATCGGGCACGGTGATCTGGCGCTCGCGCCGCAAGCTCGCAGCGGGAGAGATAGACGAGGAGGAATTCCTCAAGCGCGCGACCGACAGCGCGCCCTCGCCCGGCCATTGCAACACGATGGGCACGGCTTCGACGATGAACGGCGTGGCCGAGGCGCTCGGCCTGTCGCTCCCCGGCTGCGCCGCGATTCCCGCGCCCTATCGCGAGCGTGGGCAGATGGCCTACCGGACCGGCCAGCGCATCGTCGAGATGGCCTATGAGGATCTGCGCCCGTCGAAGATCCTGACGCGCGAAAGCTTTTTGAACGCGATCGCCTTCGTCAGCGCGGCGGGCGGATCATCCAATGCGGAGCCGCACATCATGGCGATGGCGCGCCATGCCGGCGTCCACCTGTCGCCCGACGACTGGACCACGCACGGTTACGATCTGCCGCTGCTGCTCAACATGCAGCCCGCGGGCAAATATCTGGGCGAGGGCTTCCACCGCGCGGGCGGCGTGCCCTCTTTGCTGTGGGAGCTGCTGCAGGCGGGCAAGCTCCACGCCGGCTGCGCCACCGTCACCGGCCGCACGATCGGCGAGAATGTCGCCGGCCGCGAGAGCCACGACCGCGACGTGATCCGCCCCTTCGCGGAACCGCTCAAGGAACGCGCCGGCTTCCTCGTTCTGTCGGGCAATCTGTTCGACCATGCGATCATGAAGACCAGCGTGATCTCCGAGGAATTCCGCAACCGCTATCTCAGCCAGCCGGGATCGGAAGGCGCGTTCGAGGCGCGCGCGATCGTGTTCGACGGCGCGGACGATTATCACCATCGCATCAACGACCCGTCGCTGAACATCGACGAACATTGCATCCTGGTGATGCGCGGCGCCGGCCCGATCGGCTGGCCGGGCTCGGCCGAGGTGGTCAACATGCAGCCGTCCGATGCGCTGATCCAGCGCGGAGTGATGTGGCTGCCGACCTTGGGCGACGGCCGCCAATCGGGCACGTCGGACAGCCCGTCGATCCTCAACGCCTCGCCCGAAAGCGCGGCGGGCGGCGGGCTTTCCTGGCTGCGCACCGGGGATAGGATCCGGATCGATCTGAACGCGGGCACGTGCAACGCCCTGGTAGACGATGCCGAGATTGCCCGGCGCAAGGCCGAGCCGGCGCCGCCCGTTCCGCCGAGCCATACGCCGTGGGAAGAGCTGTTCCGCGAGAAGACCGGCCAGATGCACGAAGGCGCGGTGCTGGAATTCGCGCTGAAGTATCGCGGTATTGCGGCGAAGACCCCGCGGCATAATCACTGAGCCGGTCGTCACCCCGGACTTGTTCCGGGGTCCACTCAGCGGCTTGATGCCCGCCTCCCGGTGGATGCCGGAACAAGTCCGGCATGACGGAGCATAAGAAAAGGCCCGCCGCTCACAGGAGCGACGGGCCTCTTTCTTGTCCCGAAGAGGATGGGGAGGTTTAGCCCTCCATCTGCTCCAGTTCCTTGCCCTTGGTTTCGTGGATGAAGCTCTTCACCAGGAAGAAGCTGATCACCGCCGATACCGCGTAGAAGGTGTAGGTGGGCGTGAGACCGAACTTCGCGGCCATAACCGGGAAGCTCTGCGCGATCAGATAATTCGCGAACCATTGCGCGAAACCGCAAACGGCGAGCGCCGAGCCGCGGATCTGGTTCGGGAACATCTCGCCCAGCATGACCCACATGATCGGGCCCCAGCTGGCGTTGAAGAAGATCACGTAGAGGTTGGCCGCGATCACCGCGATCCAGCCATTGTGCACCGACAGCTGCAGATTGCCCGCCGCATCGAGCGAGCCGCTGTGGAACGCAAAGACCATCGCGAACAAGGCGACCGCCATGCCCGCCGAGCCGATCAGCAGCAGCGGCTTACGGCCGATCTTGTCGACGAAGACGATCGTGACGAAGCAGGCTGCGATCGAAACGAGCCCCGAGATGATGTTGCGCTGAAGCGCGGTATCCTCGGTCGCGCCGGCCAGCTTCCACAACGTCTCGCCATAATAGAAGATGACGTTGATGCCGACGAGCTGCTGGAACACCGCGATGACCAGGCCCGCCCACACGATCGGGCGGAACAGGGTGCCGGGCGCGAGCACGTCACTGAAGCGCGGACGGTGATCCTTGCTGAAGCTACCCTTGATCTCAGCCAGCTTGACCTTGGCTTCGGCGGCACCGAACAGGCGGGTCAGCACGGTCGCGGCTTCGTCGTCGCGCTTGCGCGAGACGAGGAAGCGCGGGCTTTCCGGAATGAAGAAGAGCGCGACCAGGAAGACCGCGGCGGGCAGCGCCTGCATCAGGTACATCCAGCGCCACGCCTCGAAGCCGCCCCACCACATGTTGGTCGACTTGCCGGCAGCCGCGGCGAGGAAATAATTGACCACAAACGCGGCGGTGAGGCCGGTGATGATCATTACCTGCTGGATCGTCGTCATGCGGCCGCGGATATTCGCGGGCGCGACCTCCGAGATGTAAGCGGGCGACAGCACCGAGGCCGTACCCACCGCCATGCCGCCGCACAGGCGCGCGATCAGGAAGATGATATGGTCGTGCGATACGCCCTGGACGAGCGCGCCGCACAGGAAGAGCGCGGCGGCGACCATCATCACGTTGCGGCGGCCGAACACGTCGGCGAGCCGCCCCGCGAGGAAGGCGCCGATGAAGCAGCCGATCAGCAGCGAGCCGACCGTGAAGCCCAGGCTCGCGTCGCTCAACCCGAAGGCGGCGCGCAAGCCGTCCTGCGTGCCGTTCACCGCGCCGCTATCATATCCGAACAATAAACCGCCGATTGTCGCGACCGCCACGATCGCTGCGATAAAGCCCAGGCTTCCCTGGTTCTCCCCTCGCTCCATGTCCCTCTCCCTGCTTGAAACGCTGTTGTTGTCGCGGGTCAGCTTAGCCTGACCAGATTGCCGGGCAATCCCGGAACCTCCACCTCGAAGGCGAAGATGTTCCCGGCCAGAGGTTGACCGTCCAAGGCGGCCGCGTCGAGCCCCTTTCGTGCGCTGGTGGCGTATATGGTGCACAAATCAGGCCCCCCGAACGCGATCTTGGTGATATTTGCCGCCGGCAGCCGCACTTCGGACAGGATTTCGCCCGTCGGTGCATAACGCCGCGCGCGCCAGCCGCCCCACAGGCCGATCCAGACGCAACCCTCGGAATCGCAGACCGACCCGTCGGGCCAGCCGTCCGCCTCATCGATTTCCGCGAAGACCGATGGCGCACCAAGGCTGCCATCGTCATGGATCGAAATCCGGTGGATCACGCGGCCGAGCGTGTCGGTGTGATAAAGCGTCCGCCCGTCGGGGCTGACCGCAGGGCCGTTGGTGATGCACACCGGCGGCAGGCCGCTGTCGCGCACCTGGCATCGGTCGAAGCAATAAAGGCGGCCGCTGGTCGCGTCTTCGCCGTCGTCCATCGATCCGAACCAGACGCGGCCGGCTGGATCGACCGTGGCATCGTTCAGCCGATTTCCCGGCGTCGCCGCCTCAGGGGTCGCGATCACGTCGAAGCGGCCATCGAGCGGATCGAACCGGGCGAGACCCTGCTGGAGCCCCGCGAGGAACGACCCATCGTCCGCCGGCAGCACCCAGCCGACCTGGCAGGGCGCGTCATAGCTCTTGTGATCGCCACTCGCGGGATGAAAACGATGGACCTTGTGGCTCTTGATGTCGACAAACCAGAGCGCCTGGTCGCGCTCGACCCAGACGGGCCCCTCGCCCAAAATCGCCTGGACCGGAAGGACGCTGCGCACCTCGGTCATCAGCGCCAGCCCGCGTCCACGAAATAATCATGCGCGGTGCACATCTTCGCGTCGTCGGAGGCGAGAAACAGCACCATAGCGGCGACGTCGGTCGGCTGGATGCGCCCGTCGATGCATTGCGCCGCGACGATCTCGGCCTCGCCCTCAGGCGTGTACCATTTCATCTGGCGCGGCGTCTGGACGTTGCCGGGAACGATCGTGTTGACGCGGATATTGCAGCGCCCGAGGTCGCGCGCCAGCGCGCGGGTCAGGCCTTCGATCGCAGCCTTGCACGTCTGGTAAAGCACCAGGTCCGCCATCCCCAAATGCCAGCTGATCGAGCCGAAATTGAGGATCACGCCGCCGCCCACGCGCTTCATCGCGGGCACCACCGCCTGCGCCGCGAAGAATTGATGGCGTAGATTCACGTTGAGGCGGTCATTCCAATATTCGGGCGTGACCTCGTCGATCGTGTGGCGATCGTCGCTCGCGGCGTTGTTGATCAGCACGTCGATCCCGCCGAGCTTGTCCTCGAGCTCCGCGATCGTCGCCTTGAAATTATCGATCTCGGTGATGTCGCACTGGCGATAGAGCGGCTTGTGCGGAGCCTCGCACAGCCGCTCGACCAGATCGCGCGAAGCCTGATCGGCAATGTCGACGAACGCGACCTGCGCGCCCTGCCAGGCGAAAGCCTCGACCAACGCCTCGCCGATGCCGCTGCCGCCCCCGGTGACGAGGACGCGCTTGCCCTTCAGACTTGGATAGATTGCGCGATTGGTGAAATCAGTCGCCAACATAGACGGTCTTCATGCTCGTGTAGAACTCCACCGCCGCAAAACCCTGCTCGCGCGCACCGTAGGAGGAGCCGCGGGTACCGCCGAACGGGACGTGATAATCGACGCCCGCGGTCGGCTGGTTGATCATCACCATGCCCGCGCGGATATTCTTCTTGAAGTGGCGCGCATGCTTCTGGCTGGTCGTGACGACGCCCGCCGACAGGCCGAAATTGCCGCGATTGGCGAGCTCGAGCGCATCCTCGTAGGATTTGGCGCGCACGGTCGAGACGACGGGTCCGAACACTTCTTCATTGTTGATCCGCATGTCGGGATCGGTGTCGGCGATGAGCGTCGGGCTCATATAATAACCGGGCGTGTCGAGGCTGAGCTTGTCGCCGCCCGTGACCAGCCGGCCGCCTTCCTTGGTTGCGATCTCGACATAGCGCAGATTCTGCTCGAACTGCGTGTCGGACGAGGCCGGACCGACCTGCGTGCTGGCGTCGAGCGCGGGACCGACCTTGAGCGCCTTGGCGCGCTCAGCAAGCGCCGCGACGAAGCGGTCGTGGATGCCGTCCTGCACGATCACCTTGGACGATGCGGTGCAGCGCTGGCCGGTCTGGAAGAAGCCGCCATCGAGCGCGATCGCGACCGCGCGATCCAGATCGGCATCGTCGAGCACGACGAGCGGGTTCTTGCCGCCCATTTCGAGCTGGACGCGCGCCTGGCGCGTCATCGCGGCAAGGCCGACCTTGGCGCCGACGCCCTGCGAACCGGTGAAGGAGATACCGTTGATCTCGGGATGCTCGACGATCGCGGAGCCGACGCCGCCCTGGCCCAGCACCATGTTGAAGATGCCCGCCGGCGCATTGAGCGACGCGGCGACCTCATGGATGATCTTGGCGAGCGCGTGCGCGATCGTCGGAGTCGGATTGGCGGGCTTGAGCACGACCGTGTTGCCAAAGGCGAGCGCGGGCGCGGCCTTCCAGGCGGGAATCGCGATCGGGAAATTCCACGGCGTGATCAGGCCATAGACGCCGACTGCTTCGCGCCACACCTCGACATCGAGGCCGGGGCGCGTGGATTCGAGCGTCTGGCCGTGGCGGCGCAGCGCCTCGCCGCCGAAATATTTGAAGATGCGCGCGGCGCGCATCACCTCGCCCATGCCCTCCGGACGCGTCTTGCCTTCCTCACGGCTGAGCAATTCGCCCAGCTCGGCGGCGCGCGCCATGATCGTGTTGCCGACCTTGTCGAGCAGGTCCGACCGGAGCTCGGGCGAAGCCATCGACCAGGCGGGGAAGGCCGCGCGCGCGGCGGCGGCGGCGGCATCGACCTCGGCCTTGCCGCCCGCCGGGTAGGACGACACCACCTCGTTCGTATTGGACGGGTTGATGCTGGTGAAAGGCGTGTCGGCTTCGACTTCCTTGCCGCCGATGAAATGGGTGAGCTTCATAGGTCCTTACCTTGTCTTACGGTCAGCCGAGCAGCCCGCGCTGCACGAGATTGCGCATCAATCCGCTGATGCCGAGCGTCCACGGCCGGGCATCCTTCGAATGGGTTACGCGGTTGACCAGTTTGCCGAGCTTGGGGGTCGAGATCGACACGACGTCGCCGACCTTGTGGGTGAAACCGCGCCCGGGATCGTCGCGATCCTGGGTCGGGGCGAACAACGTGCCGAGGAACAATATATAACCGTCGGGATAATGATGCTCGCTCATCGCCTGCGCGACGAGGTCGGTCGGGTCGCGGCTGATCTCGCGCATCGAGCTATGACCCTTGAGGACATAGCCGTCCTCGCCCTCGATCAGCAGGTCGACCTCGGCCTGCCGCACATCGTCCATCGTGAAACTCGCGTCGAACAGGCGCACGAACGGACCGAGCGAGCAGGAAGCGTTATTGTCCTTCGCCTTGCCGAGCAAAAGCGCCGAGCGGCCTTCAAAATCGCGCAGATTGACGTCGTTGCCCAGGCTCGCGCCGACGGGCTCGCCATGGCTGTCGGCCAGGATCGCGATTTCGGGCTCGGGATTGTTCCACGAGGAATCCGAACGCACGCCGATTTCGGCGCCCCAACCGACGGTCGACAGGACCGGCGACTTGGTGAAAATCTCCGCATCGGGGCCGATCGCGACCTCCAGATATTGCGACCACATGCCTTCGTCGATCAGCGCCTGCTTGAGCGCCATCGCCTCCGGCGAGCCCGGCTTGAGACCGCGTATGCCCCCGCCGATTCGGCCTTCGAGCATCGCGCGCACCTCGGCCGCCTTGCCGGCGTCGCCGCGCGCGCGCTCCTCGATCACGCGTTCGACCGCCGAGACCGCGAAGGTCACGCCCGCCGCCTTGACGCATTGCAGGTCGACGGGGCTCAGCAGGTTCGGCGCACCGTCGCCGCAAAGATCGAGACTTTCGAGATCGCCCAGGGCCTGTCCACGCGATACGTCAAAGGCGCGATCGGCGACCAGTTGCGCCACCGTGGGCGCGACGCGGCTCATGTCGTAGAGGATGCCGCCTTTGAGCAGGACGGGCGTCGGACCTTCCGCGGTCTCGATCCGGCCGAGGAAAAGACCTCTGCGCCAATCGTCAGCCAGCATCGTCGCCGGCGCGAAAGCCGTCATCGTCTCACTCTCCCACCTTCAATGTGTTAGCGCTAACAGTGTGGGGTCCGCGCTATTGAGTCAAGGGGCCGGTAACAGGTTCGCTCCTTAGCGGCTACTCTATTGTCCGACAAACGTGGAATGGTCGTAGTCCCGCACGCGATACGCAGCAGCGAGGCAATCCGGGCCGGCCGGATCGCCTCGCTGCGCATAGGGATGATGTCCCGCTCAGCAGAACGCGTGGCGGATCAGTTCTTGGCCTTGTCGACCAGCTTGTTCTTGGAAATCCACGGCATCATCGCGCGCAGCTCCGCGCCGACCTTCTCGATGCCATGCTCGGCCTGGAGCTTACGGCTCGCCTTCATCTCCGGATTGCCCATGCGGTTGTCCATCATGAAGCGCTGGACGAAGCGGCCGCCCTGGATGTCAGCGAGCACGCGCTTCATCTCGGCCTTGGTCTCGTCGGTGATGATGCGCGGACCGGTGTGATAATCGCCATATTCGGCGGTGTTGCTGATCGAATAGCGCATGTTGGCGATACCGCCTTCATACATGAGGTCGACGATCAGCTTCACCTCGTGCAGGCATTCGAAATAGGCCATTTCCGGCGCGTAGCCGGCTTCGACCAGGGTTTCGAAACCCGCCATGATCAGGTGGCTGAGACCGCCGCACAGAACCGCCTGCTCGCCGAACAGATCGGTCTCGCATTCTTCCTTGAACGTCGTCTCGATCACGCCCGAACGACCGCCGCCGACGGCGGAGGCGTAGGACAAAGCGACGTCATGCGCGTTACCGCTCGCATCCTGATGGATCGCGATCAGGCAGGGCACGCCGCCACCCTTCACATATTCGCCGCGCACGGTGTGGCCGGGACCCTTGGGCGCGATCATGAAGACGTCGATCCCCGCGGGCGGCTCGATCAGGCCGAAATGCACGTTGAGGCCGTGCGCGAAGGCGATCGCGGCGCCGTCGCGGATATTGTCCTTGATGTCCTTGTCCCAGATGCCCGCCTGATGCTCGTCGGGCGCGAGGATCATGATGATGTCGGCCCAGGCCGAAGCCTCGGCAACCGGCATGACCTTGAAGCCGGCTTCCGCCGCCTTGACGCCGCTCGGCGAGCCCGGACGCAGGCCGATCGCGACCTCCTTCACGCCCGAATCGCGCAGATTCTGCGCATGGGCATGGCCCTGGCTGCCATAGCCGACGATCGCGACCTTCTTGCCCTTGATCAGGCCGATGTCAGCGTCGGAATCATAATAAACGCGCATTTGGATAATCCCTGGTCTCGTCGCCCCGGCGGAGGCCGGGGCCGTTGCAATTGAAGCGTCGCGCTGGCCGCAAGCGGCCCCGGCCTCCGCCGGGGCGACGATATACTAAAAAGTGCTGTGCCCCCGGCTGATCGCGGCGACGCCGGTGCGGGCCACTTCGACCAGCCCGACCTCACGCATCAGCTCGAGGAATTTGTCGATCTTCTCGGTGCCGCCGGTCACCTCGAACACGAAGCTCGAGATGGTCGCGTCGACCACGCGCGCGCGGTAGACCTCGGCCAGGCGCAGCGCCTCGATCCGATGATCGCCCGTGCCCCTGACCTTCACCAGCGCGAGCTCGCGTTCGACATGCGCGCCCTCGGCGGTGAGATCGTGGACGCGATGGACCGGCGGCAACCGGTCGAGCTGCGCGATGATCTGGTCGATCGTCGCGGGCGCGGCCGAGGTGACGATGGTGATGCGGCTGACGGTTTCGTCCTCCGTCACCTCGGCCACGGTCAGGCTCTCGATATTATAACCCCGCCCCGCGAACATGCCCGCGATCCGCGCAAGGATGCCCGGCTCGTTCGTGACCGTGACGGAGAGCGTGTGGCGCTCGATGACTTCAGTACGGATATGCATTTAAACTCTCGTCGCCCCAGCGGAGGCCGGGGCCGCAGGAAATTTGAAAGCGTCGCGTGCCGCAAGCGGCCCCGGCCTCCGCCGGGGCGACGTACAGATTACACCAGCGCCTTGGCCTCATCGTCCATTTCGCCGGAGACTTCGTTCGCCTGCAGGATCATCTCGGTATGCGCGGCCCCGCTCGGGATCATCGGGAAGCAGTTGGCGAGCTTGGCGACGCGGCAATCGACCATCACCGGGCCCTTATAGGCCAGCATTTCGGCGATCCCATCATCGAGCGCATCAGGCTGGTCGATCCGCATCCCCTTCCAGCCATAGGCTTCGGCCAGCTTCACGAAATCCGGCAGCGCTTCCGAATAGCTATGCGAATGGCGGCCCTGATAGGTCAGGTCCTGCCACTGGCGGACCATGCCCATATATTCGTTGTTGAGGATGAACACCTTGACCGGCAGCTCATATTGCGTCGCGGTCGACATCTCCTGGATGTTCATCATGATCGACGCCTCGCCGGCGATGTCGATCACCAGCGCATCGGGATTGCCGATCTGCGCGCCGATCGCGGCGGGCAGGCCATAGCCCATCGTCCCGAGGCCGCCCGAGGTCAGCCATTTGTTGGGACTTTCGAAGCCGAAATGCTGCGCGGCCCACATCTGATGCTGCCCCACTTCGGTGGAGATGATCGGCGCGCGATGCTTGGTCGCTTCCCACAGCCTGCGGATCGCGAGCTGGGGCATGATCTCCTTGGTCGATTTGGGGAAATCGAGACTGCGCTTGCCGCGCCACTGATCGATCTGCTCGAACCAGCGCGTCAGATCGGCCGCGCGATGGCCGCGCGCCTTCCAGGTCGCGATCATCGCCGCGATCGCGCGATCACAATCCGCGACGATGCCAAGCTCCGCCGACACGATCTTGTTGATCGACGAGCGATCGATGTCGACATGGATCTTACGCGCGTGCGGCGCGAAGGCGTCGAGCCGCCCGGTCACGCGATCGTCGAAACGCGCGCCCAGGCAGATGATCAGATCGGCCTTGTTCATCGCCATATTGGCTTCATAGGTGCCATGCATGCCGAGCATGCCCAGCCACAAAGGCGAGGAAGCGGGCAAGGCGCCCAGACCCATCAGGGTCGACGTCACGGGTGCGCCGGTCAGCTTCGCCAGCTCGCGCAGCCCCTCACTCGCCGCCGGACCGGCATTGATGATGCCGCCGCCGGTGTAGAAGATTGGCCGATCGGCCGCTGCGATCATCTCGACCGCGCTTTCGATCAACGCGGGGTCCGGCTCGGTCTGCGGCTGATAGCCGATGCTGATGCGGGATTTGTTCTCCGTGGTCGCGGCGACCTGAACGTCCTTGGGCAGATCGATCAGCACCGGGCCGGGACGGCCGGTTGTCGCGATATGGAACGCCTCGCGGATCACGCTTTCCAGCTCCGCCGGATCCTTCACCAGGTAATTCTGCTTGGTGCAGTGGCGCGTGATGCCGACCGTATCGCATTCCTGGAAGGCGTCCGACCCGATCAGGGCGGTCGGCACCTGCCCGGTGATGACCACCATCGGGATCGAATCCATCAGCGCATCGGTGATGCCGGTCACCGCATTGGTCGCACCCGGTCCGGATGTCACGAGCACCACGCCCGGCTTGCCGGTCGAGCGCGCATAGCCCTCGGCCGCATGCGCGGCGCCGCCTTCCTGGCGAACCAGGATGTGGCGAATGCGATCCTGCTTGAAGATCGCGTCATAGATGGGAAGCACGGCCCCGCCGGGATAGCCGAATACGACCTCGACCCCGAGATCGCTCAGGGTTTCGATCAATATGTCCGCGCCGGTTCGTTCCTGGGTCATGGCCTTCGCTCATTCTTTGGAGGAAGGGCGCGGGTAACCGTGCCATCCCCGGGTGTCAATCAATATTCGATGTTTTATTTCTTATATTGGCGTTATTTGCGCAACTTTGTTGCCGCTCTCTCAAGTTTGCAGACAAAAAGAAAGCCGCCCGAAGGCGGCTTTCTGGAAGATTCGGTCGCGGAGGTCTGGATCAAGCCGCGGCCAGGCGCTCCGTTCGACGCCGGCTGCGAATAAGCGATCCGATGATACCGAAGCCCATCAGCATGGTCATCCAGCTCGCCGGCTCGGGCACGCCGGGCGTGCCCCCACCGCCGTTGGGAGGCGGAGCCACCAGAAAGCCGGTGCTGCCGTTGAAGGTGCCGAGATGAACCTCGCCGTTCGACTGGAAGATCTTGGCGACCACGCTGCCGTTGATCGGCGAGTTGCCGGTGATCTTCGCCTTGGGCGCGAGGATCGAACCATAGACCGCAGTGTTCACCGCGATCGTGGTCGCGTCCACGAAGTTCCAGATGATATTCTGCTGCACGAGGCTCCCATTGCCGACCTCGTTCGCCCCGAACGCCACCGAGGCGCCCGAGACGTTGATGATCAACGTCTTGCCGTTGGTCGAGGTCGCGTAGTTCGGCAGGTTGAACGTGCCGCTGGAAAGCTGCGATGCGGTGATGTTCGCGATCGCGAAGCTGCCATTATTGGCATCGGCCGTGAAATTGAAATGGATGTTGTTGGTGTCGCTGCTGACCAAAGTCGCGTTCGGCGTGAGCGCGCCCATGATCTGCGACAGCGTGGTCAACTCGCTCTGGTAGCTCGACGTCACGCCCGCGATCGCCGCCTTCAGGTCAGCCGTACCGCCGGCATGCAGCGTCGTATCCTGCGTTTCGTAGGGCGTGTCCTGCGCTTGCTGGTTCACGACCGTGCCGCCATATTTTACGGTCTTGGTGGCGTTCGGGTTGAAATTCTGCGCGTCGAAATTGCCGCCGACCCGCAGGCTTGCGGCGGTGCTGCCATTGTTGATCTGCACGCCGGCGGCATTGCCGCCGACCACCGCCTGGATGTTGCTGAGGCCGATGCCGTTATTGACCTGGACGTTGCTCGCATTGCCGCCGACCGTGAGCGAACGATAGATAGGGTCGTGCAGGTAGGCCTGGCCCTTGGTGCCGTTGCCGATCGCGACCGGCGCATTGTTGCCGTCGAGGTTACCACCGACGAAAACCTTGCCCTCCACATCCGAATGCAATGTGGCATTGCCGAAGGTCAGGAGATTGAGTTTCTCCATCGCCTTAAGGCCGCCCATGGCAGACCAATATTGCTGTGCAGTGAGCGTATTGGTAGCGCTCGCCGGCGCGCACAACGCCGTCGCCACGAAGGCGATTCCCAAACCCAGCTTTCGCATGACCACCCCAATTAGCGCGAAACAGGCGCGCTCACCCCCCAATTAATGGTCATTTCGCTAGTGCAAAAAAGCCCGACTGGCAATATCCCGAACGGCCGTTAACCCTCTTTATGGGGCTCTTAACACTCTTTAACCGCAGCGCTATTTCGGCAGTTGGTGCCGCAGCCAGGTCCGCTGGCGCTTGGCATAATTGCGTGTCGCCTGTTTGATCGCGGCGACCGCTATATCGAGCGATATCTCGCCATCAAGATATTGAATTAATTGATGTACGCCGATCGCGCGCATCACCGGCAGATCGGGATCGAGCCGCCGTTCGCGCAGTGCCGCCGCCTCGGCCACCGCACCCATTTCGATCATGCGATCGACGCGGGCGTCGCAGCGCGCGTAAAGCTCGGGTACAGAAGTTACAATTGTTTCCAAATCGATATTGGCCGCATCCGCGATCCCGCCGACGCGCGATTCGCGCCAGGCGGCGATCGGTGTGCCGGTCGATCGGATCACCTCCAGCGCCCGGTGCAGGCGGGCGGTGTCGTTGGGGTGCAGTCGCGCGGCCGCGGCAGAATCTTCGGTCGCTAGCGCCGCATGAACTTGCGCCGCCGGCAAGGCGCGGACCGCGGCCCGGATTTCGGGATCGATTTCGGGCACGGGCGCGATTCCGTCGAGCAGGGTGCGGATATAGAGGCCGGTGCCGCCGACCAGGATCGGCAGCCGCCCCGCCGCCTGGGTCGCGGCGATCGCCGCTTTGGCATCCGCGGCCCATTCGGCCGCCGAGCAGGCGTGCGCACCGTCGCGATAGCCGAACAACAGGTGGGGAACGCACCGTTCCTCCTCAGGGCTCGGTCGTGCGCTCAATATCCTGAGGTCGCGATAGACCTGGCTCGCATCGGCATTGATCACTGTGCCGTTTTCGCGTTCGGCCAATTCGATCGCGCGCGCCGACTTGCCGCTGGCGGTCGGCCCTGCAATGAGCGCGATCCGTGGAAGCTCTGAAGGACGATTGGTGGACATCGCGACTTTGATAGCATCGAACGGCGGCCTGTCTTCGGCCGATCTCGACACGGCGCGCGACGCGCTGGCGGGAATCGGGGCGATGCCGGGCGTGGCGGCCTGGCTGGATGAGGGTCTCGCCGCCGATCTCCCGTTCGGACGCGCCGACCGCGCGGGCGCCCGTGCCGCGCTCGAAGGTCTGCTGCCGAACGTCGATGTCATCGTTCAGCCCGAAACCGGCCGCAGGAAGCAATTGCTCGTCGCCGACATGGATTCGACCATGATCACGATCGAATGCATCGACGAACTGGCCGATTATGCCGGGATCAAGCCGCAGATCGCCGAGGTGACCGAGCGCGCGATGCGTGGCGAATTGGATTTCGAGTCCGCGCTCGATGCGCGCGTCGCGCTGCTCAAGGGACTGGAAGAAAGCGCGATCGACCGCTGCCATGCCGAGCGGGTGGCGCTGATGCCCGGCGCGCGCATGCTGATCCAGACGATGAAGGCGCATGGCGCGCGAACGATATTGGTGTCCGGCGGCTTCACCGTATTCGCCGACAAGGTCGCGGAAGCGATCGGGTTCGATCGCGCGATCTCCAACCGGCTCGGCCTGTCGGGCGGCATGCTGGACGGCACCGTCGCCCGCCCCATCGTCGGCGCGTCGACCAAGCGCGAGACGCTGGTCGCCGAACGCGACGCGCTCGGCCTCACGCCCGGACAAACGCTCGCGGTCGGCGACGGGGCCAACGATATTCCGATGATCGAGGAAGCCGGGCTGGGTGTCGCCTATCACGCCAAGCCCAAGACCGCGGCGGCCGCCGATGCCCGGATCGAGCATGGCGATCTGACCGCCTTGCTCTATACGCAGGGCTACCGGCGCGCCGACTGGGTCGCCTGACCTCCCCCCC
>Ga0070660_100001866_pt1 | contig 14503 bp, 12 predicted proteins | sample KBSC33metaG_FD_64670 | JGI IMG/M metagenome (GOLD analysis project Ga0070660, IMG submission 64670) | Corn rhizosphere microbial communities from Kellogg Biological Station, Michigan, USA - KBS C3-3 metaG | ecosystem: Host-associated > Plants > Roots > Rhizosphere > Soil ... | reverse complement strand
CCCTCGTTGACTCGTGTGCCAACACCGTGGTAGGTTCGAGCTCGGCTGCGGCGCTCCGCTGATCGGAGGATCGCGATGTCCCGCACGCCCGGCAGCTCCTCGCTCGACCGCCCGAACCGGAGCGACCGGGCGTGAAGATCGTCGACTACACGCTGGACAGCCTCACCCCGGCGAATCCGGATGCGTCGTGTCCGGCAACGGTGAGCGGGTGCACGGTCGTCGCCGGCCCCGGCGCGACGACACTCGGGACGTACCCGAGCGCGCTCGAGTTCGGCGCCTCCGGGCGGCTCAGCACCACGCTGCCGCTCGCGAGTCTCGATGCGAACCGCTTCTGCGTGCGCGTCGTGTTCACGGCAGGGACGAACCCGGTCACTGCGCGCGAGACGCTCGTCGAGTCGGACGCCCTGCCCTTCGCCCTCAATCTGGTGCCCGGCACGGGCGGCAGCGACTTCCACCTCGTCTCGGAGGTGACGACCGGCGCCTCCGGCCAGGGGAGCGCATCGACCGAGTTCTTCGTCGACCTCCACCTCGACACCTGGTACACGGCCGACCTCGTTTACGACACCGACACGCTCGGCGTCTTCGTCGACGGCGTCATCTATTCGGTGCACGCCTTCCCGGAGGGGACGCTCGCTGCGGGCACGGGCGACCAGCTGCTTGCCGGGACATCGAGCGGCGGCGCGGACCCGTTCAGCGGCGCGATGGCGGCGCTGCAGCTCCACGACGACATCCCCATCGAGCTCGAGTCGCAGCTCGACGAGCGGCGCTCGCATCCGCAGTGGTACCTCACGTGGAAGCAGGAGGAGATCAAGTTCTCGCTCGCGTTCGGCGCGCCCTCCGGCGAGTTCTATCTCGACCTTCCCAGCGCCTCGTGGATCCAGGAGTTCCCGGGCGGGATCGTGATGTACCACGACGGCAACGGGCAAGCGTACGAGATGCACGGCGCCATCCTCCAGGCGTACCGGGCCCTGGGGATCGGCGGTCGGATGCCGATCGGCTCGCTCATCTCCGACGAGCTGGACGGCGCGCAGGGCGGCAGCCGAAAGAGCCTCTTCACGCGCGGCGGCATCTACTGGTCGGGCTCGACCGGAGCCGTTCCCGTCATCGGCCAGATCTGGGTCGACTACGAAGGGATGGGCGAGTCGGGGGTGCTCGGCCTTCCGGTCTCTCCTGCAGTCGGCGTCGGCGGCGGCGCGCGCCAGGACTTCCAGCATGCGCAGATGTATCTGAAGTCCGGAGCGTCGAAGGCCTTCGAGGTGCACGGCGCAATCCTCGGGAAGTTCCTCTCCTCCGGAGGAACGGGTGTCTGGGGCTTCCCCGTCAGCAACGAAGCCGACCTCACCTCCGGCGCGGCCCCGATCGGGCGCACGAGCGAGTTCGAGAGGTGCACGATCTACTGGAGCGCGAACAGCGGCGCCTTCGAGGTCCACGGCGACATCCGGGATGAGTATCGAAGCGCCGGCGGACCGGCCGGTGTTCTCGGCTTCCCGACGTCCGACGAGTCGGATGTCCCGGGTGCCGCTGCGCCCGCTCGCTACAACACGTTTCAGCAGGGCAGCATCGTCTCGTTCGGAAGCACGGCGGAGACCTATGTCTGCGTGCCGTTCGACATCAACCTCGGTCGCGTCGACACGGTCGAGTCGGAGGGGTGGGGGCGCGGCCAGAACGACGTCTACATGCATGCGACGATTGCGGACAACGGACACGTGATCCACGCCGAGCGCATCCCGGCAAGCGGGGACTCCGACGGCAACAACATCTACGACCCCGAGAAGACGTTCGATCTCGGGCCTACGGGCATCGTCCCGAACGACCCCAACCGCATCATCACCTTCGGTTTGGATATCTGGGACAGCGACTGGCCCGACGACGACGACCACCTGGGCGACTTCGAAGCCACGCTCGAGCTGGCGAACGCGTGGGGCTTCCGGGGCAACCGGAGCGGCCTCATGAACAGCGGGGCGTTCGACAACATCAACTCGATCGCCTGGTCGGTCTCACCACGTGTCGACGAAGCGCTTCTGACCGAAGCGCAGAAGTGGTGGGGCGTCACGAACCGGAAGACCGACCCGCTCACGTGGGACCAATACGCCTCCGCGTTCAGCGACGTGGACAGCGAGACCGAATGGTGGGATCCAACGGACTGGCTCGCGAAGCTCTTCTATGCCGCAGTCGTCAAGGGGCTGGCAAGCCACGGCAACTGCTTCGGGATGTCGCTCGAAGCGATCTACAGCAAGAAGGATCGCGCCCTCCTCCGGCTGCCGCTCGACCGGTTCACGGAGCCCGACTGGGAAGGGGTGCGGAACGAGTTCAACATCAAGCACCAGTACCAGGTGGGCGCGCCGGCGATCTGGTGGTTCGTCGGGCAGTTCCTGTCCGGCCAGACCCATGACCCCGTCAGCGTCTTTCGTGCAACCCGCGACGCGTACTACTCCGGCTGCGATCCCGTGGTCTGCATCTCACAGAACTACGACTTCGGCGGCGCCCCGCACTGCATCCTGCCCGTCGGCTGGGACGACAGCGTCACGCCCTGGCGGATGCTCGTGCACGACCCGAACTTCCCGTCGCTCAGCTCCGGCGATCCGGGGCCGCGCCCCCTTTACGTCGACCCCGGCGCCAACACGTACACCTACGAGGGCAGCCACCACTATCACGGCACTGCCTGGAGTGGCGGACGCTTCCACTACATGCCGTTCGACGTCGTGAACGAACGGCCGCGCACCCCGATCTACGACGCGCTCATGCTGCTTCTCTCGGGCGCCATCCTGATCGTCGGCGCCGACAGCGAGACCACGAGCCTCACCGACGCGAACGGCGTCGATCTCGACGCATTCGGGGCGGACTCGGTCGCTCGGCTGCAGGCGGGCGCCTCGCTCACGAACAAGTTCGTCTCCGTCAAGGGCTTCGATCGCGACAGGCGCGAGTGCGCGAAGGAGCGGACGACGCCTCAGCCGAAGGAGCCGCACGATGTCCGCAAGCCGCGCGGACACGGCGTCCTGACCTCCGAGGTGTACATGCGCTCGGACCCGCGGACGTTCTCGCGCAAGGTCCCGCCGAACAAGCGCTCGGGAGATGACTGGACACGGGCGACGCTGAAGGAATATCTCTGTCAACTGGCGCCGGCACGCATCCGCGAGCAATTCGCGCGTCACCCGGAGTTCGTCTCGTCGAACCAGGGACGCCTGATGTTCCACCTCACCGAGTCCGACCTGGTGAAGGAGATCCTCGGTGGAGCTGTCGCGGGCCTGCCGTCCCCGGTCGGCTTCCCTGCGGTCTCGAAGGATTACGTGCACACGACGCGTGGACTTCGCTCCGGCCGGCTGGAGTACGGGGTCAAGCAAGGGTTGACCCAGCTTCTGCTCAGCGCCGAGACCGCGGCGGGCGAGACGCACGTCATACAGGTCAAGGACCTCGGCACGCACACGAATGCGATCACGGTGAAGGGTTACCGCGACAAGGTCTTCAGCCTGCGAGTGGACAACAAGCTCGGCGCCGGGCGCGACCACCTGCGCGTCACCGTCGACGGCATTCCCCTCGTAGCGGGAGGTGAGGTCCAGATCAACGTCAAGCCCGGCATCGGCGGCATCGAGCTCGTCGCCGCGGGTCAGCCGATCCGCGCGACGGTGAGCTTCGACTACGAGCGCCGCGGCTCCGCCCTCTCCAGCAGGTTCGAGCTGGACGGCCAGGACGGTGTGCGGATCGTGCCGTCGACCTTCATCACCGACAATCGGCTCAAGGTGAGTCGCATCGCGACGCTCTTCGGCGACTCGGTGTCGAGCAGGCTCCTCGACGCGATGCCCTAGAGGACGGTGACCGTGCCGGCGGTTCCGTCGACGCGGACGCGCGTGCCGTCGACGATCGCCTTCGTTGCGCCGGCAGCGCCGACGACCGCGGGGAGGCGGTACTCGCGCGCGACGACCGCCGCGTGGCTGAGGATCCCGCCGGTCTCCGTCACGAGCGCGCCAAGGGACGGGAAGAGCGGCGTCCAGGCCGGCGTCGTCGTGGTCGTGACGAGCACATCGCCGTTCCGGATGCGCGCGAAGTCTGCGGGGCCGGCGACGACGCGGGCGATTCCCTCGGCGATGCCGGGCGACGCGCCCGAGCCGCTGAGCGCGGTGCCCGCCGAGCCGTAGAAGCGCTCGACGACGGCATCGCGCTCGCGCTGCTCCGGTGGATCGCCGAGAAACGGACGCGCGCCTTCCCCTCGCCCCCGCTCGAGGTCCGCCCGCCGCGCGGCGACGATCGCGCGCAGGTCTGCCGGCTCGGTCAGCGCCGCACGCAGCTCCTCTCGCTCGAGCATCCACACGTCGTCCCGCTCGTCGAGCAGGCCCTCCGCCACGAGACGGAGGCCGAAGCCGAGCAATGCCTCGCGCGTCGCGAGGAGCCCGGGATAGTCGATGTCGTAGGTGTGCAGCTCCTTCAGCGCATACGCCGCGCGGGCGCGCATGAAGAGGTCGCGCAGCTCGGCCGGCGGCTCCGGCGCGGGCTCACGCGCGGGCCGGGCCGGCGCGTCGAGCGTGAGCCGGATCGACTCGAGCGTCAGCGTCGGCTGCTCCACCTCCCGCGGCAGCGAGAGCTCGTGCCAGCGGGCGCGTCCCCCGTAGCGCGCGAGGTAGTCGTCGAGGACGACGAGGAATCGCCGCCCCGGCGCGGTCTCGCGAAGCCGCCCGAGCGCCGCCGCCGGCGCGAGGTCGCGCACCAGGTCGTCGACGCCGTGCCGGCGCGCGGCCTCTGCGAGCTCCCATACACCGTCGTCAGCCGGGTTCTCCATCCCCTCGAGCAGCCGGAAGGCCGCCAACGGATCGTCGCCGCCGGCCGCCTCCTGCAGCAGCTCCGCCGACACGAGCGCCGGCAGGACGACGAGGAAATGGATCCGCCACTCCTCCTGCACGAGCGCGGACAGGCGGTCGAGCATCGTCGCCGCTTCGTCGCGGGGCGGCCGGTCCGGGCGCATCCGCTCGAGCTCCGCGTTGATCTCCAGCACGCGCGGCCGCAGCTCGTGCTCCCACCGCTCGGGCAGGTCGAGCGCCGCGCGCTCGAGCTTCGCGCGGTCGGGCTCCCACTCCGGCTCGAGCTCGCCCTCGTACGCCCAGCCGAGCTCGACCCGCGTCCGGAACCCGCCGAATGCGGCACCGAGCTCGCGCGCGGCCGCATGCACGCCGCGCCCCATCGCGTCGAACCACACGCTCGCCGAGAGCGGGGTCATCTGCTCCGGGTAGTGCGAGGGATCCGGCAGCCAGGTGCGCGGCTCGCCGCTCACAGCGTCGTGATCGGCCGGCATTGCACGAGCCAGAGCTCGCGGTGGTCGAAGCAGAACTCGACATCGACCGGCACGCCGAAGCCCGCCTCCGCCTGGCGCACGAGGTCGGCCATCGTGCGCACCTCGTCGTCGCGCAAGACGCGCACCGCGCCCGCCGCCCGGGCGCGGACGCGCTCGCCGTCGAACGAGTAGCGATCCGGCGTCACGAGGCCGGAGACGATCGCCTCGCCGCCGCCGAGCGCGCACTCGATCACGAGCTCGTCCTCGCCCGTCACCGGGTCGCGGGAGAACGCGACGCCTGCCCGGGTCGCCCGTACCTGCCGCTGGATTACGACCGCGACGTCACCGCCGGCGCCGTACGCCTGGGCGCGCTCGTTCGCAGCGGACGCGCGCACGCGCCGGACGGCGTCCGGCAGCCCGGCGAGGTCGACGTCGAGCACCGTCTCGTACTGCCCCGCGGCAGAGCGGCCGGCCGCGTCCTCGCCGACCGCCGACGACCGCACCGCGAGCGGCTCGCCCAGCCGCGCCACCACCCGTGTCGCGTCGGTCAGCTCGGCACCCACCGGCAGCACCACGGCCGGAGGCACGGGGAGCCCGAGCGAGACGAGCTGCGCCAGCCCGGCCGCCTTGCCTCCGACCTGCTTGACGGCCCCGTCTCCCAGCTCGAGGATCACCAGGACGGAGCTTCGCACCAGCGCTCGACCCGTGCGACCGCCTGCTCGAGCTCGGCGCGGGTCAGGCGCAGCCACGAGCCGTACGCCGCGCCCGTCACGAGCGGCCGCGGCGGGTCGTCGCGCAGCGACGTCAGCGTCAGGCCGTGCGCGACGACGAGCACGCGCGACTCCGCCCGCGCGAGCACTGCGCGATACGCGCGGCAGAACCGTCGGAGCGTCGCGACGCGGCTCTCGCCGCCCGGCGGCCGATCGACAGGCCCGTGCGCGGCTATCCACGCGCGATACTCGTCGAGCGGACGTCCCTCGAACCGCCCGAAGTCGATGTCCCCGAGCTCGTCGACGACCGCGCAGAGAACGTCGCGTCCCGCGAGCGCGATCGCCGCCGTTTCGCGCGCGCGTGCGGAGCGGCTCGTCAGGCAGACCTCGAACGACACGCCGGCCAGCTCCGAGCCGAGAGCCGCCGCCTGCGCGCGCCCCGCCGCCGTCAGCGGGGTGTCGCCGCCGACGATCCCCTTCGCGCTCGCCTCGCTCTCGCCGTGCCGCGCGAGCACGACCTCATCCATCGAGCCCGACGAGCCGCGCCGGGTTGTCGGCGACGAGCATGCGCACCTCGGCCTCCGTCATCCCCGCCTCGAGCAGCCGGCTGCAGATCTTCCGGAACGAGTCGACGGGGAACGGGTTCCCCGCCTGGCCGAGGTCGGAGCCGAGCGACGAGCGCTCCGGGCCGACCCAGCGGATCCAGTCGACGAGGGTGTCGATCTGCCAGTTGTGGAAGCTCGACTCCTCGTCGTACATGCAGAGCGAGTGCTCGATCAGCGCGCCGAGCTGGGCGAGCTGCTTCACCTCGTCCTTCGTCGCCTCGATGACGAAGTTCGGGTGGTTGACGATCATCCGCCGCACGCCCGCGTCCCGCGCGGCCGTGAAGACCGCGATGATCGACTGGGCGGGCATGTGCCCCGACGCGAGCACGGCGTCCGCTTCGGCGATCATCGCGAGAATGGCGTGCACCTCCGGCCGCAGCGAGCGGCCGTCTGCCGAAAACACGTCGATGGGCTCCTCCGGGATCAGGTCGACCGCGAGCGAGGGGAACTTCAGCTGCGGATGCTCGCGGTGGTGCTCGATGTGCTTCGGCGACGCGATCGTCGGAAACCAGACGACGCGGCCGCCCATCGCGAGCGACATGTTGACGGCGTGCGGGTTCAGCCCCCCGACCTGCGTGTTCAGCGCGATGCCGCCGAAGACGTCGATGCCGGCGGCGTCGATGCCGTGCGCCTTCAGCGCCGCGACGTCGGTCGAGGTGTCGTGGTGATGCGACTTGACGACGATCGCCCGCATGCCGGCGTCGGCGGCGCGCTGCGCCGCCTCGGCCGCGTCCAGCCGCCGCGGGAACGGCGAGGGATACGGGTGGACGTGCAGGTCGACTGCACCGTCGAGCAGCCGGTCGACGACGTCGCTCATGCCGAGACCTCGAACGTCTGCAGCCCGTAGCCCATGATGCGGTGCGCGTAGTACGCCTCGACGAGCGGCTTCGCGTCGAGCGGCAGGGCGCCGCGCATCGCGAGCCAGTTCACGACCTCGACGGACTCGGTGCCGCCGAGCTTGATCAGGTCCTCGTACTTGTACGCGGTGAGCGACTCGGGGTCCTCGGCGAGGATGCGCATGAACTTCTGATCCCACTCCGGCTCGACGCGGCCGAACTGCGGGCCGGTCAGCTGATGCGACAGGCCGCCCGTCCCGACGACCACGACGCTCAGGTCCTCCTCGTAGGAGAGGATCGCGCGGCGGAGCGCCTGCCCGAGCTTCCAGCAGCGAAGCGGCGACGGCAGCGGATGCAGGATCACGTTCACCGCGAGCGGCACGATCGGGATCTTCCAGCCGGACTCGCCCTCGCTGAAGTCGACCATCGGCAGCGGCGAGATGACGCCGTGGTCGACCTCGAGCTCCTGGCAGATCGTGATGTCGAACTCGTCGGCGACGAGCGAGCGCGCGATGTGCCAGCCGAGCTTCGAGTCGCCGGGCACGGGCGGCAGCGGGCGCGCGCCGAAGCCCTCGTCGGCGACGGGATACGTGTCGGCGACGCCGAGCGCGAACGTCGGGTACGCGTTCAGGAAGAACTCGTCCATGTGGTCGTTGTAGATCACGACCAGACGGTCGGGCTTCAGCTCCTCGAGCCACTCCGCGACCTGCTTGAACGGCCCGAAGAGCGGCTGCCACTCGTCGGACTCCCGCACCTCCTCGCCGGCGTCGTAGATGTTCTCCATCGACGGCGCGTGCGAGGCGCCGATGCCACCGATCACCCTAGCCATCGACTCCTCCGCTCTCGCGCATCTGCCTGCCGACGTCGGGGAGCGCCGTGCCCGTGACGCCGAGCAGCTTGACCATCACGTAGATCGACATGCCGCTGCGCCAGAGCCCGATCCAGTCGCGGCTCCGCATCAGCTCCTGCTCCTCCGTCGTCAGGCCGAACTGCTCCATCCAGCGCTCCTCGTCGGCCGCGAAGAGCGCGCGTTGCTCCTCGTGCTTCAGCGAGTACGCGGCCTTGTTCAGCCGCATGCCCTTGCGCGCCGTGTGCTCGTCGAAGAGATCGAGCGTCGGCGGGAGGTTCTTCGGCTGGACGGCGTCCAGCCGGTCGAGATAGTCCTGCGTCAGTTCCATTGCACCCTCAGATGGTGGGGGGACCGAAACTCCCAGCCCGAGATCTCGGTCGGCTGCGCCGGGTCGAGACGGAGGCTGGGAAGACGTTCGAGGAGGACGCGCCACGCGGTGCGCGTCTCGTAGCGCGCGAGCCGCGCGCCGAGGCACAGGTGCGGGCCGGTCGCGAACGCGAGGTGCGACCCTTCCTTGCGGCGGATGTCGTAGCGCTCCGGATTCGTCCAGTTGCGCTCGTCGCGGTTGGCCGAGGCGAGCACGGCGGCGACGAGCGCGCCCTCGTCGAGCTTGACGCCGGCGAGCTCCGTCTGCGCGGTCGTCTGCCGCGTCGAGGTGCCGACGGGCGAATGCCAGCGCGCGGCCTCCTCGATCGCGGGGTCGATCAGCGCGTGGTCGGCCCGCACGAGCTCGAGCTGCTCGGGATGGGAGAGGATCGCCCACATCGAGAGGGCGATCAGGTCGGTCGTCGCCTGGAGGCCGCCGACGATCATCACCTTCAGGTTCGACTGGATCTCCTCGCGCGTCAGGCGGCCGCCGTCGACCTCCGTGTTCACCATCGAGGAGAGCAGGGTCGAGTCGGGCTCGCGGGCGAGCCGCTCGATCACGGGAGCGACCGTCTCGTTCACCTCCGCCGACGCCGCGTCGGCGACGCGCTGCCGTTCGGGATCGCCCTCGAAGTTCGCCGCGCCCTCGGCGAGCTGCGCGAACCACCGCCGCAGCGTCTCCTCCTCGACGAAGTCGAGGCCGAGCGCTTGCTTGAGGACGCGCGCCGAGAGCGGCTCCGCGAACTCCGAGACGAGGTCGCAGCTGCCGGCTGCCTCGAAGCCGTCGACGAGCGCGTTCGCGAGCGGCGCGATCACGCCGTCGGGATAGTCGCCGATCGCGCCGACGCGGAACCACGGATAGATGATCGAACGGATGCGATCGTGATACGCGCCCTCGGAGGCGAGCAGGTTCTTCCCGAACGTCCGCTCGAGCGTCGACGGGTCCGTCTCGCCCGTGAAGAGCGCGGGGCTCTTGTCGACGTACTGCACGTCGTCCCAGCGCGTCACGAGCCAGAGGCCGACCGACTCGACGTGGCAGACCGGCTCCTCCGCCCGCAGGCGCTCGTAGACCGGGTAGGGATCCGCCTCCAGCTGCTCGACGGTGATCTCAGCGCCTGCGCTCAACGGCCACCTCCTCGTAGGTTCTCACCAGATCCGCCGACTCGCCGACGAGCTCGCGCGCGGACACGCCCTGCTCGTCGAGATAGGTGTCGAGCTCGTCGATCGCCCGGCCGAGCGCGGCGGCGCCGTCGGTCATCACGACGCTCGTAAGCTGCACGGCGCTGGCGCCCGCGAGCAGCATCTGCGCGACGTCGCGCCCGTCGCGGGCGCCGTTCGTGCCGACGAGACACGCGTCCGGCCGGGCCCGCCGCGCCTTCGCCAGATGGCGGCATGTGACGGGAACGGCCCAGGCGCCGCCGATCGCCGCAAACGTGCCGAGCACGGGCCGGCGTGTCTGCAGGTCGCTGACGAAGCCCTGCGCGCGCGCGGAGAGCACGACCGCGTCGGCGCCCGCGTCGATCGCCGCGACCGCCTGAGCGACCGGGTCGGCACCGCCGATCTTCACCGTGAGCGGGATCGAGACGGCGTGACGCACAGGCCGCACGAGCTCGGCCCCCGTGCGGATCGCGCCGGCGGCAGCCTCCTCCGCGTGCGGTGCGCCGACGTTCAGCTCCAGCCAGCGCAGCCCGGCCTGCTCGAACGCGCGCGCCATCTCGACGGCGGCGCCGGGGTCGCTCACGATCAGGCTCGGGACGACGTACGCGTCGCCGGCGCCCGCGTCGAGCTCGGCCAGCGTCGTCACCCAGCGCTCGAACGGCTCGTCGACGAGGCCGGAGCGGCAGAAGAGCGAGTCGAAGCGCCCCGCGGGGCCGAGCGGGCGCGCGGCGAAGTGCTCGTCGAGCACGACGTACTCCGCACTCCGCAGCTGCGCCTTCGCCGCCTCCGACTCGTTCGTCGACTTCGCGACGACGGCGGCTGCGCCGGCGTCGAGGCACGCGCGGATCTGCGCCGCCGTTCGCGTCGACTCGCCCGACCCGGCGATCAACGGATTCACAAGCTCGAGACCGGCGACCTCGACGCGCAGATCAGCCATGCGCGTACGCCTGCCGGAGAAGAGCGACGTCGGAGGAGGCGATCGAGTACAGGAACCGCTCGTCGGCGCCGAAGCCGCCGAGCGTCACGCCCGCCTCGGCGGCGGCGTCGGCGATCTCGTCGACCCGCTGCGCGGTGCGGTCGGCGTCGAGCCCGTACTCGACGCTCAGATCGGTGACGCCGACGAACACGACGTCCGCGCCGGCGCCGGCGATCGCCGCGAGCGGGTCGTCGGTCTCCGCCGTCTCGAGCTGGATGACGACGAGGGGATCCGGCGTCGCGGCGAGGTAGTTCGCGAGTGGGGTGGCGCCGAAGGCGGCGAGCGGGTGGGCGAGGCTCACCGAGCGCGAGCCGCGCGGGGCGTAGAGGCACGCGTTGCGCAGCGCGCCGACCTCGGCCGCGCTCCGCACCGACGAGAGCTGGATGCCGGCCGCGCCCGCCTCGAGCAGGCGGTTCACGAGCCCGCGGTCAAGCTCGTGCAGGCGGACGAGCGCGGGGAAGCCGAGCGCCCACGCGTGGCGGACGAGCCGCAGCGCGTCGGCCTCCGAGAGCTGCGAGTGCTCGAGGTCGACGACGGCGAAATCGAGCGTGGCGGCGGCGATCTCGATCACCTCGGCGGCGGGGAGCTTGACGAACGTCCCGCGGGCCCCGCGCCCGGCCCGCAGGCCCTCGGCGAGGCTTGACACCCGTTCGCTCATGTGGGACGTTATCTCACATCGTGAGGTGGGCCGCAAGCTCGCCGGCCCCGATCCTGCGTCCTAGGAGGAACAAGTGGAAGATTCCGGACACGAGGGGGGCCGCGGACTCAGGCGCAACGCGGTCGGCCTGCCGGGTCTCGTCGCGCAGTCGCTCGGCGTGACGGCGCCGGAGATCTCCGCCGTCGTGATCGCCGCCGTCGTCGCCGCGAAGGTCGGCGCGTTCACACCGCTCGCGTTTCTCGTTGCGGGCATCGGGGCGATCGGCCTCGCCCTGATCTACGGGCGCTTCGCCCGCTACGTGCCGAGCGCGGGCGGGACGTACTCGATCGTGCGCACCGGCCTCGGCCGCGACGCCGGCTTCCTCTCGGGCTGGACCGTGCTCGCGGTCGGCGTCGTCTTCGTGCCCGGCCTGCTCATCGCGGGCGCGTTCCTGCTGCAGAACTTCTTCGGCCTCGTCGCGCCGCACCACCCGTTCTTCTCGACGAGCTGGTGGGGGTGGGCGCTCGCCCTCGGTGGGCTCCTCATCGTCGTGTCGTATCTCGGCATTCAGATCTCCGCGCGCGTGCTGCTCACGCTCACGGCGATCGGCGTCGCGATGCTGCTCGTGCTCGACATCGTCATCCTCGCCAAGGGCGGCCTGAACGGCTGGGCCTGGGCGTCGATCTCGCCCTGGAGCACGCACGGCTTCGGGCTCGGCTACTTCGCGCTCGGCGTCGGCATAGCCATGACGGGCTTCTCCGGGTTCGAGACGGCGGTCTTCCTCGCCGAGGAGGCGCACACGCCGAAGCGGGAGGTGCCGAAAGCCGTGCTCGGCGCGGTCGTGCTCGCGATCGTCTTCTTCATCGTCACCACGTTCGCGATCGTCAGCGGCTACGGCATGGCGAAGGCGGGAACGCAGTGGCCGCAGGACTCCGGCGGCGCCGTCGTCGGCCTGTCGGCGCAGTACATGACGCTCTGGTTCGGCAAGCTCCTGCTGCTGCTGCTCGCGATCTCGTCGTTCGCGTCCGCGCTCGGCACGGCGAACTTCACCACGCGCCTCGCCTTCAGCTGGGGCCACGACGGGTACCTGCCGCGCGCCTTCGGCCATACGCATCCGCGGTTCAAGAGCCCCGACGTCGCGATCGGCGCGCTCGCGATCGTCACCGGCGCGGTTTTCATCGCCGGTCTCGCGTGGCAGGGGCGGACCGTGAACGACGCGGTCACGTTCTTCAGCTGGCTGCTCCAGGTCGGCGCGACGGGCATCCTGCCGGTGTACGCGGCGGTCGGCATCGCCGGCGCGGTGTTCGCGTCGCGGACCGGCGGCAGCCCGGTGGACCGCTACCTGGCACCGGCGCTCGCGGTGATCGTCACCGGCGCGGCCGAGGTGACGGAGTTCTACGGACAGCAGGGCATCTTCCGCTGGGCGCCGTACGTGATGCTCGGCTGGATCGCGCTCGGCATCGTCGTGCGGCTCGCGACCCGCAACCAGGTCGCCGACGTCGAGCGCCGGGCGGAAGCGGCCCAGCCGGAGTTGACGCCGGCGCTGTGAGTGCCGGCACGATCAGCTGCGGGCACCTGATCGGCGGCGATCAGGTGCCGGCAGCGTCCGGCGCGACCTTCGACGACATCGACCCCGCGACCGCCCAGCCGTTCGCGACGCTCGCTCGCGGCGATGCGACAGACGTCGACCTCGCGGTGCGCGCCGCCCGTACGGCGCTCGCTGCGTGGGCGGAGAGCGACGCCTTCGAGCGCGGGCGGGCGCTGCAGCGTCTCGCCGACCTCCTCGAGGCGCACGCGGACGAGCTCGCGTCCCTCGAGGCGCGCGACGTCGGCAAGCCGCTGCGCGAGGCGCAGCGTGACGTGGCGCTCGCCGTGCGCACGTGGGTCTACTTCGCCGGCTGGCCGACGAAGATCCACGGCACGACGAACCCGGCCGACGCAGGCGTCTTCTCATACACGATCCGCGAGCCGGTCGGCGTCGTCGGCGCGATCACGCCGTGGAACTTCCCGCTCCTGATCGCCTCCTGGAAGATCGCGCCCGCGCTCGCGTGCGGCAACACGGTCGTGCACAAGCCCGCGGAGGAGGCGCCGCTCTCGGCGGTCCGCCTCGCCGAGCTCGCGCTCGAAGCCGGCGTTCCCGCGGGCGTCTGGAACGTCGTCACGGGCGACGGCGAGGCCGGCGCCGCCCTTGCCGCGCACGACGACGTCGACAAGGTCTCGTTCACGGGCTCCACCGAGGTCGGCCGCAAGATCCAGGCTGCGGCGGCCGGCAACCTCAAGCGGCTGACGCTCGAGCTCGGCGGCAAGTCGGCGAACATCGTCCTCGCCGACGCCGACCTCGACAGCGCGCTCGAGGGCGCGCTCCGCGCGACCTTTCGCAACCAGGGGCAGGTGTGCACCGCCGGCGGGCGCCTCGTCGTGCACGAGCGCGTCGCGGGCGAGCTCGTCGAGCGGCTCGCGTCGGCGGTCTCGCGGATCAGGCTCGGGCGCTACGACGACCCGGAGGCGCAGATGGGGCCGATCGTCTCCGCACGGCAGCGCGACCACGTGCTCTCGCTCTACGAGGCAGCGGTCGCCGACGGCGGGCGGGCGCTCGTGGGCGGCGGCGCAGCGCGGGTGGACTCGAGCCCGGACGGCTTCTTCGTCGAGCCGTCGATCTTCGTCGAGACGACGAACGAGATGCGCATCAACCGCGAGGAGATCTTCGGGCCGGCCGTCGCGGTGATCGAGGTCGCCGACGCGGACGAGGCGGTGCGCGTCGCGAACGACACGCGGTTCGGTCTCGCCGCCGCCGTCTGGACGAGAGACGGAGCGGCCGCGACCCGCATCGCCCGCGCGCTTCGCACCGGCACGGTGTGGGTGAACATGTACGGCGGCCTCGACCCGTACGGGGCGTACGGCGGGCGCGGCCTCTCCGGTTACGGTTACGAGCAGGGGCCGGAGACGATCGACGAGTACACCACGCTGAAGACCGTGCGGAGCGCACTGTGAGCGTAGGCTCGACGGAGCTCACCAAAGAGCGGAGGCGCCGGCTTTGCCGGCGCCGGGAGCGGGACCTGTGAGCGTAGGCTCGACGGAGCTCACCAAAGAGCGGAGGCGCCGGCT
>Ga0070660_100001860_pt1 | contig 14529 bp, 13 predicted proteins | sample KBSC33metaG_FD_64670 | JGI IMG/M metagenome (GOLD analysis project Ga0070660, IMG submission 64670) | Corn rhizosphere microbial communities from Kellogg Biological Station, Michigan, USA - KBS C3-3 metaG | ecosystem: Host-associated > Plants > Roots > Rhizosphere > Soil ... | reverse complement strand
TACCGCCGCAAACAAAAAAAATGACACACCCCCCTTTGCAAACCCAATTCGCATTTTGAGTGTTTATAAGGCTTCTATCGTTATTTTTGGATAAATATTATCTTATCTCGGACAACAATAGTCTTATATTTCTAAAATAAACAGTAAGCAAACAAATAGAAAGGATTTCTGTTTGCAAGAAGGTGAGTGTAAGACTAATACCATTCCAGTTTATCTCAACAGACACAAGTGCCGGATTTAACCATATTTCGATGTACCAATTCGTTTGTGATGACTATTGGCGAAAAAAATAAAAATAAATTTGGTAGAACTAATTTAATTAGTATTTTTGTTCTAAATAAATTAGTCAACCATGTCATTAGCCGGTCAAAATCTCAAATATTTACGCAAACTGCGGGGATGGACCCAGGAGGAGTTTGCTAACAAATTAGGAATTAAACGTTCCCTCATCGGGGCCTATGAAGAAGAAAGAGCGGATCCGAGATTGGATGTGCTGGAAACTTTAAGTGAAATATTTAAAGTCAGCTTAGACGAGTTATTGTTACACGATCTCGGCGAAGAAAAAGGCGGAAATTACCTCGCTAAAAGAAGGCAAATGAAAATGATGAGCGCCGACAGGAACCTCATTCATTTTGTACCGGTAAAAGCAGCAGCAGGATATCTTGCGGGGTATGCCGATAGCGAATTTATTGATGAGCTGAACACCTTTACACTGCCGATGCTGACAGGCGGAAGCTATCGCGCCTTTGAAATAATTGGTGACAGTATGATGCCTACCCCAAGCGGAAGTGTAATTGTAGGTGAAAAAGTAGAAAAAATAGATGATGTAAAAAATAACGCTGCTTATATTGTAGTAAGTAAAAGCGAAGGCATTGTTTATAAGCGTGTCGTTAAAAATAATAAGAACAAAAATAAATTAACCCTTGTAAGCGACAATCCTTCATTTCAGCCGTACCAGGTTCAAACGGCTGATGTGTTGGAAGTGTGGCAGGCGCAGGCGATTATCAATAAGGTAACACAGCAGCAAAGATGGGACGTGGATTCTCTTGTAAATTTAGTCAGCAATTTGCAGGACCAGGTAAGTAGTTTGAAAAAGAAAATGAATTAGAAAATGGTTAAGTTTGTATTTACTCAAAAGAGTTTCGCTTCATTCTTACAAATAGAATGTGGCTATGCTGATACATCAATTAACATTAAAAAAAGCAGTTATGATTAAATTACAAATTATTGGACGTCTTGGTGGTGATTGCACCACGAATGAAGTAAGTGGAAGAACCGTAATAAATTTCAACGTAGCGCATTCTGAAAAGTTTAAGGATGCGCAAGGAAATTTAGTAGATAAAACGACTTGGGTAAAGTGTGCCTATTGGACAGACCCCAACAGAACCGCGATTGCACAGTACCTAAAAAAGGGTCAATTAGTTTACGCGGAAGGTTCTCCTGAAGTTGACGCCTTTATGAATAAAGAAAATCAAGCTGCCGCCAGTTTAAAAATGAGTGTCTTCAGAATTCAATTATTAGGTGGAAAGAATGATAACCAGGAAGGAAGTTCCCAGCAAAGCCCTCAGCAAAGTTCTTATCAAAGAAGTTCATCTCCCGCTTCTAATGCTGTACAACACGCTCCTTCCCCGGTAGAAGAACCGGCAGATGATTTACCATTTTAAGTTTAAAAATATATTGGGGTTTGTACATTCAGCGGCTTATTACTAAGCCGCTTTTTTGTGCATAGCAAGAAATAAGTAGCAAGAAGAAAGTCTCTCATCCCTGATCACTCATACCTCATTCCCGATCACTGATACCTCATAACTAATCACTGATACCCTACACCTCACTCCATCTCCCTCGCCCACTTATCTCTTTCATCCGGGCTGAACTTCCAGGGAGCAAAATTATTTTCGATATTACTAAACATTGCATTCCATTCTGCCGGAGCATTGCTTTCTTCCATTACCAATGAACGGCGAAGTTCAAAAATGATGCTAAGAGGGCTAATACTCACGGGACATTCTTCTACACACGCATTGCACGAGGTACACGCTCTTAATTCTTCTACAGTAATATAATTATGAACCAAAGTTTTTCCGTCATCTTTAAAGCTTCCGTTTTCATTGATATTTTTTCTTACATCTTCCATCCTGTCACGCGTATCCATCATAATTTTTCTCGGGCTTAAAAGTTTGCCGGTAATGTTTGCGGGACAAGCAGCAGTGCATCTTCCACATTCGGTACAGGTGTAAGCATCCAGCAAATTTTTCCAGCTCAGGTCAAAAATATCTTTTGCGCCAAAGCTTTTAGTCGTTGCATTTTTCGTTTGATCTTCACCGTTAGCCGGCGCCAATTCGGGTTTAAAAATATAGGATACTTCCTGTTCTACATTCTTCATATTTTTCATTTCACCTTTAGGAATAAGAGGTTTGTAATATGTATTGGGGAATGCCAAAATAATATGAAAATGTTTGCTGTATGGCAAATAATTAAGGAAAGCAAAAATGCCTGTAATGTGAAGCCACCAGCATGTACGCTCAATTCCGACTAATGCATTTGAGTGTAAATGCTGCATGGAGTTTGCCAGAAAAGCGGAGATAATAAAACTTCCATGATCTGCGTAATGAGGATTCCCCTGTAATTGGAGCGCTTTGTCAGCCGAGTTCATTGTGAGGAATAGTCCCATCAAAATAATTTCCGTAATCAGGATTAAATTAGCGTCCGTATGCGGCCATCCATCCAAATCGTGATTGACAAATCGTTTTAATTTTAAAATATTTCTCCTGATTAAAAAAATAACGCAGGCTAATAAAACACCAAGTGCAAGTAGCTCAAAAAAATCTATTACAAAAGTATAAAAGTCTCCCAGTGTATCAGCGAACATCCTGTGCGTACCGAAAATACCATCCAGTATGATTTCTAAAATTTCAATGTTGATAATAACAAAACCGGCATAAATAACAAAGTGCATAACGCCTACCAAAGGATACCTGAACATCTTCTTTTGGCCCAACGCCAGTAAAAGAACATTTTTCCATCTTTCCTGTTTATTATCGGAGAGGTCTTCGTCGTGGCCTAACTTAATGTTGGCTGATATCTCTTTTACTTTCTTTGAAAAAAGATAAACTGAAAACGCTACAAGAATGATAAATAATATTTGCTGTAATAAAAGCATAGTTGTAAATATGGTACGCTAAGATAAACAAATATGAATAGCCACAAGTCATCGCTTAATAAGCAACAACTAATTTTCTGCCTTCCAGACTAAACCAATAGTAGGGCTTTCTGCGCGCAGGAAAATGAAATTTCTTTTTAACGATAAAGGACTACAATTTTTTTGTATTTACTACGTTCTAAAAAAAACTGAAGCTATGATCGTTCCTACTATGTCATTACCCGAAATCAGAAAATCAGTATTCAATGATTTTGTATGCGAAATAAAAAGTAAGATGCATTCCCTGCAAGTTAGTTACCATAGTAAATGGATAAGAAGCGGAAGAAAGGATTTTGTGGAAACAATTTTCTTTCCTGTAAAAAGCAGAAATAACTGGCGCATAACAGTTGCTTGCGATAAGAACGGTGTAGATACCATTCCTTATCTTATTTCGTACAACAACAAAGGCGTGACGGCTTCGCACATTCCTTTCGATGATGATTCCATGCCGTTGATGCATTTCAACACCCACTTTTTTAAACGTTACAGAGAACGCGGAAGAATTACTATTGAAAAGCCGGAAGATCTTGTAAAAAAATTTTTCAGAAAGAACGTCGTTCTTATACCTTGCTATTTTTCCCGGGAAGATGGCACTCAGCAGCTTTTTACTCCGTTGGCAGGAGGCGTGGGATTAGGCAACTATCATGAAGAATCTGATATATGCGAATTCAAAACATTTGTAGATGACAGTTTGTTGCGCCAAGACCAGAAAGACGAAATCTGTAATATATGGAACCAGACTGCGGACGACTTGATGGCTGAAATGCAAAGACGTATTGATAAGAGGCAATCCCGCAAACGCTAGGATAAGTCTATCTATCCAATTTAGTGCCCGCTTGTGTTTTTCATTAAAACTATTTTCCTTTAAAAACACCAGTCATTAAATTAAACAGTACCCCAGTAAAGCAATAATTAATGATGATTTTTGTTTTGAGAATACTGATTCCGCTGGCTTGTTTTTAAAATCATCAATCTATCCTAACAATCGCATTTCAAAAATTGATATAAACCAAAAATACAGATCCGGTTATTTTGTTTTTAATATTCGTAAACCAAATATCCCCACGGCTGCATTTCGTAAACATGATTTTTAAATAGCTTTTCTTTTTGGCCGCTGAAAACATTAAGAGGATCACCATACGCTTCATTTTCTTTTATAGTAAAATGTTGAGGTTGGGCAGAAAGATTGAGCACAACAAGAATCTTATGTTTTCCCTTTTGCCGGATGTAAGCAAAAATAGCATCGTCATTGGCTGTAGCTATTTTTTTATAAGAAGCATTGGCAGCAAGCGCTTCATCCTTCCGGCGCAGGTGAAGTAGTGTGTCGTAAAAAGGAACCATTGCATAATCGTCCCAGTTGATTGGATCTCTTACAAAAAATTGCAGCCTTTTTTTATTGGGCGCTTCCTGGCCGTTATAAATTAACGGAATACTTTCATACATGGTTTGAGTGAACACAGCAAAGGCTTTATACGCATCGCCATATTTTTCAAATTCGGTTCCGTTCCAACTGTTTTCATCATGGTTGGAAGTGAAATACATGCGTTCCGCATTTTCAGGAAATGTTGAAAAATTTTGATTCAAAACGGAATCCAAAAAGGTTAAAGGTTGTTTTCCCTGTGCCACCTCAACGGTTGCCCACATGATGTTCCACGCATAAGTAGCGTCAAAACCTGCATAGTGAAATTCGGGTTTTTCACTTTCAGCCAACATAAAAACATCTTTTATTTTTCTGAGATCTGTAATACACTCTTTCCAAAAGTCTGCAGGTATCGGATCTACATGATCGCACCGAAACCCGTCTATTCCAGTATCAGTTATCCAATACTTCATCACGTCAATCATGCTATCGCGTAATTCTCTATTGGTATAATCCAAATTGCGGGTATCTGTATAATCGGCATCATAGACGGTGTTACCATTGGCATCATGTTTATAAAATGCTGGATGATTTCTAATCCACGGATTATCGGGGGAAGTATGGTTAGGCACCCAATCAATAATGACTTTAAAACCCAGGTTGTGCGCGTGTTGTACCAATTCTTTCCAGTCGGCCATAGTCCCGAATTCAGGATTCACTTCTTTATAATTCATCACTGCGTAATAACTTCCTAAATCTGACGAAGTCATTTTCCTTCCTTCTATTCCAATGGGATTGATGGGCATAAACCACAACGTTTGTACTCCCATTTTTTTCAGCCTGGGCAGGCTTTTTTCAAAAGCTTTAAAAGTTCCTTCAGGCGAATATTGCCTTACATTCACTTCGTAAATATTACCCTGTTCGCTCCAGGCCGGAGGCGTGAAAGAAGTAGCCTGCGCGCCAAGGTTCGCTATCGGCGCATACTTTGGACTACAGGAAAAACCGCAAAAGAAAATAATAATAATTACGGCGGCTGACAGTGACTTTTTTTTCATGAGAATTATTTAAAAAGGATCGCAGAATATGCTATCCAAAATGTTTGATAAAATTAAAGGTAAAAAAATCAATAAAGCAATTTCTGAAAACTTCGGTTAATTAATATTATGATGGCATACTTATCATGAAACGAAAATAGAAAAAGCAGTTATAAGTTCATTTACTGCCGGGGCAATTCAAGTTTGAAAAAATCAATTTCAAAATATCCGTTGCGCTATTGTATATCCTTTATTCGTAAATCCGGAATCCTTATTATTTGTTTGTCTGCTGCGCACTTAAACTGAATCATAATTCTAAATTCCAAACTGTAGGATTAAATCTATTCTTCCATTTCCCCTTTTATTTCATCAGATATTTTTACCAGCACTTTATCTATGCGGTGGCCATCCATGTCTATAATTTCAAATTCAAATCCACGCCATTCAAACTTATCGCCCGTCGCAGGTATTCTTTTCAACTCATGCAAAATAAAACCGGCCAGCGTATCAAACTCATTTTCTCCCTCACTTATCCAAATGGTTTTATCGAACCTTGTGAGAAAATCATAAAACTGAATTTGGCCATCTATTAAATAAGTCCCATCGTTTCGTTCTATAATTTCATATTCATCATCTTCCTCTTCCGGCATCTCCCCTACTATAGCGTTTAAAATATCTTTTACGGTAATCATCCCAAGTAAGCTGCCATATTCATCAACAATAAAAGCATAATGGATTTTGGTTCGTTTTATTTTTTCGAGTACCTGGTAAGCAGAATTGTTTTCAGGAATAAAAAGGGCTTTTCTCATCAGTTCTTTTAGCGGGGCGTCGGGCTTCAGGTACATATCCTTCACATATACAATGCCTTCAATATTATCAATTGTTTCATTACATAAAGGATAAACGGAATGCTGGAATTCTTTAATTTTTTCTTTTACCGACGATCGCTCTTCATTCACGTCAAACCAAACAATATCTGTACGATGCGACATTAAAGATGTAATATTTCTGTCGCCCAGGTGGAAAACCCTTTCTATAATATCTTTCTCTTCTTCCTCAATAGCCCCCAGTTCGCTACCCTCATTTATCATGGCTTTTATTTCTTCTTCGGTAACCTGGGTGTCAGTACTTTTCTCAATTTTAAAAAGCGTAAAAAAACCTGAGCTAATGACACTTAACAGCCAGACGAGCGGGTAAGAGATCGTACTTAGTAATTTTATCGGAACTGCTACGCTTTTGGCAATGCGTTCCGGGTTCATCAGCGCCAGCCTTTTTGGGATTAACTCTCCTAAAAGAATGGACAAAAAGGTAACTATAATTACAATAATTACTAAGGCAACTGTTTCTGAATAAGGCCTGATAAAATTGAATTTATCAAGAAAAGGCTGTAGGTAAATACTGAATCTTTCGCCTGAATAGACACCGGTTAATATTGAAATAAGTGTAATATAAATCTGGGTGGTTGATAAAAATATTTCCGGATTTTCTTTCAGTGATAAAGCAATCTTAGCATTTTTATCTCCCTTAATAGCGCCCGCCTCCAGCCTGCTTTTCTTAGACGAAACCAACGCCATTTCACACATCACAATGAAGGCGTTTAAAAGAATCAGGAATAATAATATAATCAGTTCAACCATAAATAATTTTTTCAGTGAAGCATCTCCAATCCAATTCCTTTATTGAATATGGCTGCCGGAATGTATCCCGTAATCAGGCCCGCTATCATCCCGCAAAATATATCGAACGGAAAATGAACTCCTACATATACCTGTGCATAAGAAATAGCAAATGCCCACAAAAAAAGAAACGCCCATTTTGGACTTACCGCTTTACGAAACGTTGTAAATATAAACATTGCTGCGGCAAAATGATTGACCGCGTGAGAAGAAGTAAAACTGGAACTTACCGGGCAATAGGAAACCAACACTCTTATATTTCCAACAAGGTAAGGATCGTGGCATGGCCTCAGCCTGAGAAAATTATCCTTTATCAGCGTACTACTTACGAAATCGCTGAGCATCACGTTCGCAATTAAAAATAACACCCATAACCAGCCTCTCGTTTTAAAATTTATAGTCGCAAAAACCGCCAGGAAGAAATAGAACGGCACCCACACTGCCGGCTCGCGGATAAAAGGTAAAAAAACATCAAAAAATGCGTTATGCCATTGCCCGTTCATTTTTTCAAACAACCTGTAATCAAATTGTTTTATAGCATCGGGAAGGAATGCAGCATTCTGTATCTCTAAGAGGATCATTTACGCAAAAATAACCATTGATTAAAAAACATAGTTAAATATTTACTTTTGCCGGATTCATTTACTCCCTCATCGTTACACTTTTATATCTTCATCTAAATTTCTCTAATGAAAAAACGAGCCAACTTTCCCCTACTGGTAAAATGGATGTTCCTTACAGGAATCGCGTTTTTGATTTTTATGACCATAATGCGTTTTGTGTTTTTTTACCATTTTGCTCCGCACAACTATACTTTTTCTAATTGCCTTTCGGCATTTTTACTTGGGTTTCATTTTGATGTGAGAATCGTGAGTGGAATCGTGCTGTTTCCGTTTGTGGTTGGCAATCTTCATTTGAAATATAATGCTAAAAACCGTCTTACAGGCGGAAGTATCGCTCAAATCATATTGACTGTAATCATCATGGTTGTGCTGGTTTATTTTATGCGTAAAGGACATGCTACTCCGTCCACTTTAATCTCTATAAGTATTTTATTCGCGTTGATACTGGTATGGCTTTTCAAAACTAAAAATTGTAATCCTTTTGAAAATACCGCATCGCGCCGGATCTTTAAAATATACTTTTTAATAATCGCTTTCATTCTAACCTTTTTTTATGCCATTGATTTTGAACATTTCGATTACCTGCATGAAAGGCTCAATGCAGGCGCTATGAATTATCTTGACGATGCTAAGATATCGATGAATATGGTTTGGGAAACCTATCCTGTAATCACCTTGTCAATTTTAGTAATTATTGCAACCGTCTTAATATATTGGCTGATTGTAAGATGGTACAAAAAAATAAAAAATTCTTCTTTCGCCGGCCATGTGGTTACCAGGTTTCTGATGGGATTCTTTTTCGCGCTGCTGCTCGGTTTAGGCGTTTTCGGAAAATTAAATCAATTCCCGTTGCGATGGAGCGATGCTTTTACTTTTGACGATAATTTTAAGGCCAATCTATCATTGAATCCGGTTCAGAGTTTTTTAAGCACTTTGAAATTTAAAAATTCCAATTATGACATTAAGAAAGTAAAGGAATATTACCCTTTGATGGCTCAATATCTTGGTGTTCAAAATCCAGATTCAACCCATTTGAATTATACCAGGATTCACAAAGCAGTGGCGCCTCCAAATCCGCCCAATGTAGTAGTTGTTATCTGCGAAAGTTTCTCAGCTTATAAAAGCAGCATGTGGGGTAGCCCTTTAAACACGACTCCTTATTTTAGTGAAATGTGTAAACAAGGTATTTTTTTCGACCGTTGTTTTACACCGGCTTACGGAACCGCGCGGGGCGTATGGGCAGTGATAACCGGAATTCCCGATGTAGAATATCCAACTACTTCCAGCCGCAATCCTTCTTACGTGGATCAGCATTCCATTATTAATGATTATAAGGGTTATCAAAAATATTATTTCATTGGAGGAAACCCAAGCTGGGCAAACATTCGCGGGTTACTTACCAATAACATAGACAGCCTACATCTTTACGAGCAGGAAGATTATAAGTCAAAGCCAATAGATGTTTGGGGTATCAGTGACAAAAATTTATTTCTCGAAGCCAACGATGTTCTTAAACAACAGAACCATCCATTTTTCGCGATTATCCAAACCGCGGATAACCACAGGCCTTACACGATTCCTGAGGAAGACAGAAAGGAATTTACATTGAAAAATTTCCCTGTGGATACCTTAAAAAAATATGGTTTTGAAAGTAATGCCGAGTTGAATGCTTTTAGGTTTACAGATTTCAGCTTCCAAAAATTTATCGAGGCGGCTAAAAAAGAACCTTATTTTAAAAATACCATTTTTGTATTTGTTGGTGATCATGGAATACGCGGCAATGCCGGAAGCATGTTTCCGGAGGCCTGGGAAAAGGACGGGTTAACTACGCAACATGTACCGCTGCTTTTCTATTCGCCTTCATTATTATCGCCACAAAGGATTGACAGAACCTGTTCGCAGCTTGACCTGATTCCATCGGTAAGTTCCCTCGCGGGGATTTCATATACCAATACCACTTTGGGAAAAGATTTGTTTAATACAGTTCAGCATAATTTACAATTTAAAAACAATGCATTTCTATTTGATCCGGAAGTAAAACAAATAGGAATGGTTACAGACAGTTTTAGTTATGTACACAATCTTTTGAGCGGAATAGAGGATTTCCGTTCGTCAAAAGATAATTTACCATTACCACAAAACGAAGCAACAGCTTCTGAAAAAAAGGCGCTTCATGATTTGTCGCAGGCGTATTATGAAACGGCCAAATACCTGCTGCTTAATAATAAAAAAGAAAATGAAAATAAACCTTAATAAATTTTTACTGGTGAATGGTCAATCGTGAGTTAACTCACCACTAACAATTCACGCTTAGCTTTACAAACCACTTCCGGTTGCAACTTCCTATGAAAATTAATAATTCGCTTTTCTCATGATTATAAAAACTAAAATTTCAAAATCAATTCCATTGACCATTCAATGGCTTTTGATGCTTTGGTTTATTTATATCATCATCTTTACACTTCTGAGAATAGCGACCGTAGCCTTGTTTATCCCCGAAGGTGATTCAGTGTCTTCGTTGCTGCCTTCCTTTTGGCTGGGCTTCAGGTATGATGCTAAATGGATCGCTATTATTTTATTACCTATAGCAATTCTGTCGGTTTACGCAAAGTTTTCTCCGTTCTATTCTCAAAGAAATAAAAAAATCTGGTCTTATTACCTGGCAATCGCTACGTTAATTGTCTTGTTTTTTTTCAGCGCCGATTTTGGAAATTTTAGTTACAACCACACCCGTATCAATGCCAGTGCTTTAAACTTTGCAGAGGATCCGGCGATCTCTTTCGAGATGCTTTGGCAAAGCTATCCAATGGTATGGCTGATATCAGCGTTAATCATTGCTGTAGTTTTACTATCAAGACTTTTTAAAAGCACTCATGTGCTTACCACTAAAAGAAACCTCCAGGAAAACAGGATATATAAAAGCCGTTGGCATATCGGCGCTATTTTATTTTTGCTTTGGAGCTTGTATGGAATTTTTTCATTAGAGCCTTTAAAGTGGAAAGATGCTTTTGAATTGAACAATAATTTTAAATCCTATGTAGCATTAAACCCACTACAAAATTTCTTTTCTACCTTAAAATTCAGAAATCCTTCATTTGATGATGAGAAAGCAAAAGGAAATTTTCCATTGATCGCAAATTTTCTTCAATTAGACACCAAAAATATCGCCGATGAAGATTATTCAAGAGATATATTGCCCAATAGCAAATCGCTGGAAAGCAGGCCTAATATAGTATTGGTTATTTGCGAAAGCTTTAGCATGTATAAGAGCAGCATGAGTGGTAATCCGTTAAATGCGACTCCTTATTTTAAACAATTGTGTGATAGCGGGATTTTTTTTGACAGATGCTTTACACCCACTTTCGGTACGGCGCGTGGCGTTTTTGCCATCGTAACCGGAATACCGGACGTGCAACTTTCAAAGTTTTCGACCCGAAACCCCGCTGCTATCCATCAACACACCATCATCAATTCTTTTGAAGATTATAATAAATTTTATTTTCTCGGAGGCAATAGCGACTTCAACAATTTTGACGGGTTGATAAAAAACATAAACGGAGTTCATATTTACCAGGAAGGTTCTTATAAATCCAAGCCATTAAATGTATGGGGCATTAGTGATAAAAATCTGTTCCTTGAATCAGAAAATATTCTTTCCGAACAACGAAAGCCTTTTTTTGCAATTATACAAACTGCCGACAACCACCGGCCATACAGCATTCCCACGGAAGATTCTGATTTTGTAAGAAGAACCGTAGATGAAGATACACTTCATAAATACGGGTTTGAATCGCTGGAAGAATTTCAGTCTTTTTGCTACACTGATTATTGTTTTAAAACGCTGATAGAAAATGCAAAAAAACAAACCTGGTTCAATAATACCATCTTCGCCTTTGTCGGCGATCATGGAGTAGAAGGTGAAACTTCAGCGATGTATCCCAAAGCCTGGGATAAAGGAGCTTTAAGCGATGAGCATGTGCCCATGTTGTTTTACGCGCCAAAACTATTAACGCCGCAAACAAGGCATGAGGTCGCTTCGCAAATTGATATACTTCCCACCATTGCAGGAATGCTTCATCAGCCATACATCAATACTACTTTGGGCCGCGATCTTTTAAATTCAAAAGATAAGATGGATGCCGCCTTTATCATTCATCATGATGAAGGCAACATCGGCTTAGTAACTAATGATTATTATTTTGTAAAGAATTTAAGAGTTACTACCGCCGACCTGATGCCGGTAAAATCAAACACGCTTGCACTAACGAAAATACAGAAAGACTCTGTGAAAAATGAGCTTTCAAAACTTACCACAGCAATTTATGAAACTTCGAAATGGATGCTCGTGAATAATAAGGATAGCGCCAGTCAACCGGTAGCTTCGGAAGTTCAGAATAAATTTTAAAACAGTGACAAAGGCGCAGTTCGCGACTTGTTTAATTAAAAAAATGTATTCTGAATTCAAATAAAAATTTATGCCAACTACCTCATTAAAAAATAAGATCATTAAAAGTATTGAAGAAATGGATGCAAAGCACCTTAAATTAGCTTATCAGATTCTTAAAGAGTTTTCGGGTCAGCAGGAATATGCCGGTGTTGAAATAAATAAGAATTTGGTAGAAAGAAAAATTACCAAAGGTATAAGAGAATTGGACAATAATGAAGGAACCGGTTTTGGAATATTTCTAAGCGAAATGAATATAAAATATGGCAGTAAGAAATAAACAGCCAAAAACTGTCATCATTTCTCCACAGGCAAAAGAAGACATAAACAATATTCTGTATTACCTGTCACAAACCTGGAATCAGAAAGTTGTAGATGAATTCCTCAAAAAATTAGAAGCTTTTTATTATATAGTTTCAATTAATCCACGTCTTTTTGGGTATTTTGATAAGAAAAAATATCCGAAAATATACTATTACCAAACAAAATATCATTTATTACAGAAATAAGAGAAATGAGGTCCAGATAATTACCGTGTTTGATGTAAGGCAACATTCATCAAAATTAGAAAAGCGATTGCGTAATTTATGAATGAGTTCATATAATTTGTTTTTATCCTAATTGTCTTCTGCCTTATTTTTATGCTACGTTACGATACTATAGTAAACCAATAAATTTTAATGATTCCTGTTCCCAGGACACGCCTCTGTCACGGCTAAGAAGTACATAAGCCAGAATTTAATGACTTAGAGAATTCATTCAAATGTTCAATCTTAAATTCTACTTTTGGAGTGGTGAACATAAAAACTTAAAATATGAAAAGTCAAAAACCGGTTGGATTGTCTCAACAATCTTTACAGGATGGCCTTAATAAAAACGTCATGCAACCATCCTACAGCAATATTATTAAAATTCCTTTAGCAGCCCAGCCGTCTGCAATTTCCCAGGAGGTTACCAAAAAATTATTTGCACTAACTGATAATGCAGGCTTAGCGCTTGTACAAAACCGGATGCCTTTGAGATTACTGCTGAATAACGCTAATGATGACATCAACAAAAATGTTCCATCAATTCTTTCTTCATTATATAAAAAAGAAATTTACCGAATTGACCTTTCACAACTATCCAATCATTATATTGGGGAAACAGAAAAGCATTTAGAACAGATATTCAAAACGGCTGAAGAAAAAAATTGGATATTATTCTTTGATGAGGCCGATGCCTTATTTGGAAAGCGCACAGGGGTGGCCGATTCTCATGATAAATATGCGAACCAGGAAGTTAGTTATCTGCTACAGCGGTTGAAAAGTTATACAGGTTTTTTGTTGATAAAATGTTTATCTCCGGAATGTTTACAATTAAGCAGCCTTTATCATTTTAAAACACTTGGCTAAAGAGAAGTAGCCTGCAAAATAAGAATCCCGGCTATTTGTTGTTTTACTACTCCAATGCACAAATGTGAAGTTTTATCAACAGGTTTTTGAAACACTCAATCTGGCATTAAGAAGAAAATCGAATATGCGTTTTTTAATTTTACTTTTTATAATAACACATTTAAACTTTTGCTCGTACGCACAATAAACTGACGACACGAATCATATAGTTGACCAACGGGCAAAGGAGCTTAATGATAGTGCTGTAACATTGATATTTCATGGAGAAAGCTATGAAACAGCAATTGCCCTGCTTGATAAAGCATTACAAATTGATAGCAATTATTTAATGGCACTGGCAAATAAATATAGCTTCGAACTTGCACTTCACCAATATAATCAAGCTATCCATATAGCTGAAAAAATGATGAAGATAAAACCGCAAGTACCAAAATATTTTGTTTCAACTGGTTTGGCTTACTTCTTATCAGGGGATTCGATATCCTCTCAAAAATATTACTGTTTCAAGTTTATTTTTTTCCACAACAAGAAAAAGTCCTGACTTAACAGTTGCTGTTACTTTATTTGCAAAAGTCTAAAACAGCATCGAATATTTCTTTGCGAATCGAATTTGGATTGTAGTAATATCCGGTAGATAATAATCCCATATTCTGACGATTAATTAATAAGATAACAGAGATATCTAATGAAGGAACGACAACAATACTTGTTCCGGTAAAACCGGTGTGCCCGAAAGTGCCTGCGGGCGCGTTTTTCATAAATGAATCTCCCGGATCCATCATCCAGCCAAGTCCATTTT
>Ga0070660_100001857_pt1 | contig 14536 bp, 8 predicted proteins | sample KBSC33metaG_FD_64670 | JGI IMG/M metagenome (GOLD analysis project Ga0070660, IMG submission 64670) | Corn rhizosphere microbial communities from Kellogg Biological Station, Michigan, USA - KBS C3-3 metaG | ecosystem: Host-associated > Plants > Roots > Rhizosphere > Soil ... | reverse complement strand
TACCTTTTTGCAGTAATAATTCTGAGGCGCCCTTTACGGTTTGCTCTACTATAAGACTCGCAGTTGCCACATCAAAACCAATCTCAATGCCGCCCTGTGTATTGGCACGGATGAATCTCATCGCAAAAGCGGTGCCGCAAGCGCCAAGGACGGTTGCAGCTTCCATTAATTTTTCATCTATTACAACTACTTTTCCCAGCGCCAAAAATACTTTTTTTACGAAAGTGACGTGTACTGCCGCTGCATTATTATAGCTCATACAAGTCATGCTTTCCTGTATGGAAATAGCCGTGTTAGGCATCGCTCTGAATACGGGTATTTTCTTTTGGATACAAGCTTCTATATCGGAGATCAAAACCCCGGTAACAACCGACACTAAAATTTTCTTTACAGAAAGCTCATTTTTGAAACCATTTAATACATCACTTACTTGGTAAGGCTTTACTGCAAGGATTACCAGGTCACTATTTTGAACCGCCTCACTGTTATCGGAGGTTATTTTCACACCTTTTTCCTTTAATTTACTGAGGGTTTCAATTTTTCTTTTTGTAATAGTAATATCTGCAGGCTTACAAAATTTGCTTTTTAGTAATCCTTCTGCAATAGCGCTGCCTAAATTTCCGCCTCCTATAATGGCAATTTTTTTACTCATGGCTCAATTGATTTCTCCTGATTTTTTTGATGAAATACTGCAAAGATGAAGCATTGAACTCAATTATCGGAAAATATTGAGCCGGTTTAAAAAATCATTCTAAGATTTAGCAATAAAAAGTTCTAAAAAGTGGGACACAAGGCTTGTCGCTTATCTCCATTAAACTGACTGTAAAAGCCTTTGTTCATTACATTAAATTCTTCGGCGCCCATTGAATGATTGTAGTTTTTTAGAGAGGATGTGGTAACATCATAGCTAAATGTAAAACGAATATTGCTTATTTGCAATCCTACCATCGGGATGACAGCATCATTATACCTGTAGAATAAACCTCCGATAATTTGTTTGGAGCCATCTCCGGAAAGGTCGTAAGCGGCATTCATTCCCAAACTAAATTCAGTAGCTCCCGCCATAGTAGTGAAATAGGCTGCAGGGTTTATAATAACAACATCGCTGGTTTTAATAATAGCATTCAAAAAGGCAATATTGCGGATAGAGATGCGACTGTTATCCCCTTCTTCAAAGAAAGTTTCTTTTGGCCTGTTTATGTGCTGAATGGAATAACCCGCATTAATATATATATCTTTTGTAGGGAAATAAGCATAATTTAATCCGGCCTGCATATCAAAATAACTTGAACTATTATTGAGCAATTGAACAGAAGTAGGTAAAGTATTGTCAAAAAATTTCCCGTCAAACTGATCAGGAAAAGTAAGCTTACTCTGATCAATTCTTTTGTTGGCCCAGCCTACATTAAACCCCGCGGAGAGCAGGCTGCTCAATCCCAGCATCTGATGATACGCAACAGATGCATAAACCTGGGTAGAAGTGAGGCTGCCGGTTCCGGCTACGTCACGGACAATAACACCACCAAGCCCCATCCAGCCATTCTCAAGTTGGTTTCTAAAAACCTGTGCATCGCCATAAACGCTCATTGTTTGATATGGAACTGACATAATATTGGAATATTGGTTGCGGTAGGAAGCACCCAATCTATAATCAGCATCAGGAATGAACCCGGTGTTGGCAGGATTCGTCAATAAAGGGTTATTGAAAAACTGCGAAAAGTGCAAATCCTGCGTATAGCTTTGTTGAACTACAATTGATGAAGTGAAAATGAAAAATAATATTTTAGCCGATTGCATCATTTCTGAAATCCTTTATCTTAACAAAGTGATATCACCCGTTTTAGTGAACTTTTTGCCATCAGAGAAAATCACAGACAAGGTATAGGCATATACGTCCATCGGCTGTAATTTGCCCTGAAAAGTCCCATCCCAGCCACTTTTCAAATCGCTGCCTTCATATACTTTTTGTCCCCATCTGTTATAAATTGTCCAACGCATTTCTTTAATTCCAAAACCCGCTACTTTTATAGTAGCGTTAGACCCAAATTTTCCCGGGGTAAATGCGGAAGGCACATCTACCAAAGGCCTAATCAAAGAGGCAACCGCAATGCAGGTATCATCACTACATCCGGTTTCATTCATCGCATTCAGGCATACATTATAGCTACCGGTAGCATTAAATATATGGCTTGGATTTACCAAAGTTGATGTATCGCCATCTCCAAAATTCCAAACATAAGAGATTGCTCCCTGAGACTGATTTACAAAATTAGTGAAAGTATTTTCTTTCGGCGGATTAGGGTTATAGGTGAAAGATGCCGTTGGGATTGCGCTAACGGTAATGGTGAAAGTAGTCTCATCCGTTTTGTTGCATGAAGTAGAATCGAAGGCTTTTAAGGTCACCACATAAGAGCCTATATTGCTATACAAATGTGTTGGATTTTCATCAGTGGAAGTAGTACCATCACCAAAATCCCATAAAAAGTTAAGGCCACCTAATGAATTATTTGTAAACACCGCATTGTAAGGCACACAACCACGAGCGGGAGTAGCAAACGCAGCTTGAACCTGCGGCGATAAACGGACCGATTTTACAGTATCGTCAGGAGAATTACAAAAGGTAGTATCATTAATGCTTAATGTTACTTTATAGGTACCGGCGCTCGCATAAGAATGTATTATAGGTGGCGACTGGTCTTGTGTCACAATTGGGGTATTATCTCCAAAATCCCATGAGAATGTACCCGGATTAAAACTTCCAAAAGTAGGTGTAGAGATATTGGTAAAGCTGTAGGCAAGACTGGTACACGGCGGAATCTTTTGGGAAATAAAATCAAGGTTGGCTTTATTATTTCCGGCTTTAATGTGTCCGTAAGAAGTATCAGCAACATTACAGGTAGCGCTATCAATACTAACAAGCATTACATTATAAAATCCTACATTAAGATAAGTATGGCTGGCCAGCGGAACAGTTGTAGTATCGCCGGTTCCATCGCCAAAATACCAGTAGTATAATTTCCCTTTTTTCAAAGTGTCTGAAAAATTTACTAATAAAGGAATACATCCCACTGAATCGTTCGGCCTTCCGTCAATAGAACTTTGTAACCCGGCGCGTACGCCTGAAAAGTCCATTTCTATCTTGAGCATGCCAAGGTTGCATTGGCCATTATTTCCCCGCGACAAATTCCTGGGTCCCCATACTCCCGGAGGGCTTCCCGGGAAGACAACACTTTTAAAGCAATTGGCACATATTGCCTGGTAAATAACACCATTTCTGTCAAACCTGCTGGTACCGCCATCCACATGGTCGCCAAAAGTATGCGGATTCTTTACAGAAAGAGGAGGATCTTCCTGCCCAAAAAAAGTTCCGTACAATAGCGAGTCTGCATTTTTTTCTAATACAATAAAATAAAAATCACTACCGGAAGCATCTGTGTTAGGTTTTATCGCATCCGGAGTGGTTACCATCCCTTTAGTAGTACCTGGTCCAAAACCAGTACCCTGGTTGGCTTTGCCACCCCAACCGGAAACATATACATTCTCGCAACGATCAACCAGGAATGCGGTAGGTGAAATATTGGGATAACTGGAATTAGAGCCAAAAACCGTTTGATAAATTACAGCGCTAAGATCAGGTTGCAATTTGGTAATAAATTGTTTGGAGTTTGGGTTGAAATATCTTGCAGTAATTACTTTCATATTCCCTTCCGAAGTACCCATTACATAGATATTCCCCGATTTATCTATGTCTATTCCATATATCTGATCGGCTTGGTCTGTACCAATATAAGTTCCTCTAATTACAGCAGTTCCGGTGTTATTCATTTCAGTAACAAAGCCATCGCAGACGCCGCCCATAAAAGCGGGGTTTAAAACGCCTGGAGTAACCCCTTTAAAATCAGCACTTGCGGTACCCCCTGCAACATATATATTGCCATTATTTCCTAAAGTCAACACATAAGCAGCATCATCACTTTTCCCACCTAAGAAAGTGCTAAAAAGAACTGAATTACAATCGGGCGATAACTTTAGTACCACCGCATCCTGCATGCCTCCAATCGTGGTCTGAAAAGCGCCTGGCGTAGTTTTAAAATCCGCAGAAGATGTGCATGATGCCAGGTATATATTATTGGAAGCATCAAGTAATACTTCGCTGCGTGCATCGTCTCCATAATTTCTCTTAAGAGATTCTGTGCCGGAACCACTGTTTTCATCAGCAATATTGACACCGTCATTAGCAGTCCCTCCAATTTTCATAGATCCTAAAAGAACACTTCCCGTAGGATTTAATTTACTCACAACAATATCGAAAGCGCCCAACTGGCCGAAAGTGTTGGTAGTTGGATAATCATCTGAATTTGATCTGCCTGCTATAATAAGATTGCCTGCCGCATCTACAACAAGGCTATGCGGTTGTTCTTCACCCTTTCCGCCGAGATAAGTTGTATAAATCATTCTTTTCCCATCGGGAGAAAGTTTCATAATCGCAATATCAAATGAGCCATTAAAAGTTTGGTCGTAACCTGAAGATGGAGGAAATCCTTCACCAAAAGCAATACCACCACCGTAAAATGAACCATCCGGGCCATAAGTAGCTGTAAAGCCCCAATTATCTGCCAAACTCCCTGAATAGCTAAAGAATATTTCCGTGGGATCTATTATCAATGTTTTATCAGGAGAATAATTTTTTACTTTCAACTTTACCACATCTCCTTTTACTTCATACCGGCAATCCAACTCCTGTTTTTCATTGTTATTAAGCTGATAAGTATAAGGGCGCAACTCCTTGCTTACTCCCATTGGTGTAGTAATGGTAAGCTCCTTGTTCTTTACTTTGATTTTATCAGCACCGGAATATTTCATAGCAATGTCATCCACCTTAGCGCCCGGATGTACAATGAAATCATACTTCAAATTTTGGGCAACATCTACATAATAACGAACATCAATCCCCGGATAAACATCTTTATAAGTAACTCCGAGGTAAATTTTGCAGTTGGAAGCCCACTTACGCTTGTCATTGCCTATAAAATAATTATTTACTGTCGGCAATGGCTTATCAGGAATGATGGTTGGCGTTTGAGCATTTAAAAATGCCACTGAGTAGTTATGAGAACGTATTTTATCTTTTGGAGCATCATCAATTTGCCGCGCATTTGAATTTGTATTTGTATTTGTAGGCGAAGCCGTATGCCTTCTTATTTTTATATTTTCAAGATCATCCGGATTGTACTGAACAATGGTAAACCCTTTTTCAGTTAAAAAAAAAGAACCGCTTCCTGCCTGGCTTTTGAACTTCACACGCGAATCCCATTGACCATTGTTTTCGATAAATTGTACCTGGGCAAATAATTTTTGCGTTATAAAAAATGAAAGTGATGTAAAAGAAAGAACAAAAAAGTATGGTCTTAATAGTTTCAAGTGAAGTGTTTTTTATAAAAAAAGGTAATCAAATATCTAAAAACTTCATAAAAAGTAACAGGGTAATTTAAAAAATAAATTTACGAAAGAATTATAAGAGAAGTTTGGAATAATTTTCAGCAATATTGATTTAATAGTGAATTAACATAAATACTTTAAGTGCAATCTATGAAATTTTACTCCACGCGGTTTTACCTTTCTGCGCTTCGAGGTAATTTTTAAGGCATCTGTTTTCATCAGAAGATAATGTGGCATCTTCCGAAATTATTTTTTCTGCCGTTAATCTTGCCGCTTCCAGAATTTTTCTGTCCTCAATAATATTAGCAAGTTTAAAATTAAGTAATCCACTCTGACGTGTTCCTTCTATATCTCCCGGCCCGCGTATCTCCAAATCCTTTTCTGCAATTTTAAACCCATCGTTCGTTTCGCACATAATCTTCAACCGCTGTTTTGCATCGGCGCTTAATTTTACTTTGGTAGAAAGAATACAATAGCTTTTTTCACTGCCGCGCCCTACCCTTCCACGCAATTGATGCAATTGCGGCAGGCCAAATTTTTCCGCGCTTTCTATTACCATCACGCTTGCATTGGGCACATTCACGCCCACTTCTATCACCGTTGTAGAAACCATTATGTTCGTATCACCGGTTACGAAGCGGTTCATATTGGTTTGTTTTTGAACAGATTTTTGCCGCCCATGCACCATGCTTATATAATATTGAGGTTCAGGGAAATAGGCTTTCACTTCTTCATATCCTCTCATCAAATCTTCAAAATCAAGTTTGGCCGATTCTTCTATCAAGGGATAAATAATGTACGCCTGCCGCCCGCGCTTTATTTCTGATTTAATAAAATTCATTACCTGCGGACGTGCATATTCCATGCGGTGAACAGTCGTTATTGGAATTCTTCCCGGCGGTATTTCATCCATTATACTGTAATCCAAATCTCCATACGCCGTAAGCGCAAGTGTACGCGGAATGGGAGTTGCGGTCATTACAAGAATATGCGGATTAATATCATTTTTCTCCCAAAGCTTCGCTCTTTGCGCCACACCAAACCTATGCTGTTCATCTATAATAGCAAGTCCCAGGTTTTTAAACTGAACGGTATCTTCAATCAAAGCATGGGTACCTGTTAATATCGTAATTTCTCCTTCTTTAGTTGCCTTTAATATTTCCCTCTTTTCTTTTACTGATGATGAGCCTGTAAGAATTCCGATTTTTACAGGCACATCACCCAACATAGTTTTCAGGGTTTCAAAATGCTGGCGCGCCAATATTTCTGTGGGCGCCATAAAACAACTCTGGTATCCATTATCAGCAGCGATAAGCATCGCCATCAGCGCTACCATTGTTTTTCCGCTTCCTACATCGCCTTGCAAAAGCCGGTTCATTTGTTTGCCGCTTCCCACATCTTTTCTTATTTCTTTTAATACTCTTTTTTGAGCGCCTGTCAATTCAAAGGGAAGATGATGATTATAAAAATCATTAAACAATCCACCTACTTTTGAAAATACCAACCCTTTCGAAAATGTATGCCGTTTAAATCTCAATAAACCCATGCGAAGCTGAGAGATAAAAAGCTCTTCAAACTTTATTCTCTTTACAGCATTTTCATAATCTGCCTGCGCAGCCGGGAAATGAATATTTTTAAAAGCATCAAATCTTTTTGTTAGACGAAATTTTTCCAAAATATCTGCGGGGATATTTTCAGGAATATCTTTTTCGGAAAGTAATTGCAAAAGTGTGAAAGTCAATTTTCCCATTTGCCTCCCGCCCATACTTCTTGCTTTTAGTTTTTCCGTACCGGGATAAATGGGTTCCAAAAAACTTTTAGCATTCTTATTTTCTTCTGTCAATAATTCAATTTCAGGATGAGTAATTTGCGCAACATTCATAAAAAATCCTGCCTTGCCAAAAACAAGAAACGGCGCTCCAATGTGCAGGATTTTTTCTATCCAGCTTATTCCCTGAAACCAAACCAGTTCGAGTTCACCGGTACCATCATATAATGTAGCTACTAATCTTCTGCCGCGCTTTTCGCCAAGAGTTTCTATTGAAGTTATTTTGCCTTTCACTTGCACATATTCCGTCTCAGCATCTATTTTGCTGATAGGTGTTATCTGTGTGCGGTCAATATGCCTGAAAGGAAAATATTGCAACAAATCGCTGAAGGTAAAAATGCCTGCTTCTTTTTTCAAAATATCACCTCTGAATGGGCCAACACCTTTGAGGTATTCGATAGGATTGCTTAATATGGAAGCGGTATTGCTGATGATTAATATTTTTTTGGTTTAATTACAAATATAGGAAGTAGCGATATGCAAAGTGAAGAGAGAACTCACTTCCTTTGTCCAAACATGACCAAATAAGCACAATAAAAATTTAAAAAAAATGTTTTAATAAAATCTGTATGTTAAGACCTGTGTAAAAAAAAAATTTGAATAAATAAAAAAACACATAAAAACCCCGTCAAAACCTATATTTGCATCTCACTAAAATAAAAAATCCATATTTTAGTATGCTAAACAATAACTATGAAAATACACAGAGACTTTTTAGCTCGTATATATTTTCAAAGAACCATAATCTTAGAAAAACTAAAATCACAGCAATGAAAGATTACTGTAAAAAGCCCTATTTACCACTTGTTTTTTTTCTCATCTTCCTGATTCATCTTCCAGTTGGTTTTGCGAAGTCTAAACCCGCGTATGTGCGTGTCAATTCAACTCCTGAAAAAATTACTGAAGTTAATTTAAGTCTAAAAAACGCTAATATTTATGATAGTTTACAATTAGATACTCTTGGCTTGTCTAAACAAGCTTTTATAGATGGTTTAAAAGGATATGATTATCTGCGTTCTACCGGCAAGTTATCCAATGATAATGTTTTAACTATTGCAGATTTTAGCCTGCCGTCTAACGAAAAACGCTTATTCGTGATAGACATGGACAATTTTCAAATTCTTTATAATACCTATGTTGCTCACGGCCGCAATTCCGGAAGAGAATACGCAAACAGGTTTTCCAATTCTCCCAGAAGCAATATGAGCAGTCCCGGTTTTTATGTAACACAGAATACCTACTTTGGCGAGCATGGTTTTTCATTGAGATTACAAGGGGAAGAGAAAGGAATTAATGATAATGCGGGACGTAGAGCGATTGTAATTCATTGCGCTGATTATGTAAGCGAAAAATGGATCCAGGATTTAGGCTATATTGGTCGTAGCCTTGGTTGCCCTGCGCTTCCGGAAAAATATGCAAAGCCTATTATTGAAACCATAAAGGATGGTTCATGCTTTTTTATTTACAGTCCTAATCAGAAATATCTTTCACGTTCACATTTGCTACAAAAAGCTTCATAATATAAAAAAGCCTCAGTTATTGAGGCTTTTTTAATACAGTAAATGAATCAATAAGTAAGATTTTCATTTTTACTTTCTCACGAATTTGTTGGAATTATTATTTACTGCCTTCTATTAATTCTTGTTCTCAAGATTTATTTTTTGGCCCGTTTTAGCATTCGCCTTTAATTATAAAACTTGCTCTTTACTTACTTGATCTTTCATCCATTGCTTTTCTTCTTTTCGCCACGACCTATCCATAATAAAAGTGCCAAAAGGCAACAACGAAGCCACAAACGACAGAAGTGTTTTCTTAAATTTCCACTCCAGGTTTATTCTCACTGTTACTAATGCCAATATATAAAGCATAAAAAGCAACCCGTGTACCCACCCCACGTATAATACGAGGCGCGGATCGCCCGCGAGGTATTTTACTGGCATGGCGATAAATAAAAGTGTAACAAAAGAAATCCCTTCTGCAATACCTGTCATTCTCAATCTTCCGATGGCGCTGTTGGAAAAAGACCAATTCATTTCTGTAAATTTTACGTTTAATGCGCTATTGCTGCTTTGCTGCGAATGTACCCCTTGCATCTCAAAGCAGAAAACTAATTTTCTTTTCGCCTTTACCATTTATATAGAAACATTTCCATTCAAATATCAAATATGCATCTTCATGTACTATGTTTTACATAGTACTACCTTTTAACTATATCTTTGCGATGTAATTCAATCAAAACAATTAAAAACAAACAAAATGAAAACAGTAATCAGCAACAAAACAGGAGAAGCTCTTGAAATTGCAAAACAAGTTTTATATTCTTTACAGGTATTAACCGTAGGATTATTGATACCTTTTCTGTTCGTATTTGGAATTACCTATAATACGCCAAAGGAAGCATCACAAAATGAGATCAATATCAGTAAACCTCATCACGTAATTTCTGATAAAACAACAGTTGATTATAATAAATTTTTATCTGATCAAAACAGTTGAGCCTTTAGTAAAAACGAGTTTGCCGGTATCGCGGAGCGTATATTTTAAAGTCCATACAAAAACACCAGATTCCTGCGGCTGGCCTTTAAATGTTCCATCCCATTTTTGAGTCCAGTCGCTCGATTGATAAACCAATTGGCCTAAACGGTTGTAAACTTTGAATTCGAGATTATCAGCCTTAAATGCATTGAGCGGATACAGATAATCGTTTAGGCCATCGCCATTAGGAGTAAATGCGTTGGGAACGGCAATATAACAGCTTTTCAGCACTCTTATATTGTTGACAGCAGTATCATAACATCCGATATCATTCTTAACAATTAAAGTAACCGGATAATATTTTTCCATAAGCAATACCGGATATTTTTGCGGAAACGGATTTTGATCCATGCTTGTATTTCCATTTTTAAAATCCCAATAATAAGAAATTATGTTGCCGGTACTTTGATCTTTAAAAACTGCAGAATCTTCGGGGCATATTATATTATTTGTTTCAAAAAGCGCTTTTAGCTGAGGTCCCAAATCAATTATTTTTGAAACCGTATCACTGCAAAATCCGTTTGAGACCTGCAGAATAATATTCTTTTTTCCGTAAGGATCAAAAGAAGTGGTGGGGTTTTGCAAAGCGCTTGTTCCGTTATAATCCAATTGCCAGTTCCATTGATTTACTTCGTTGCTTCCAGCATGTAAAAATTGGACAACATCTTTTTTACAGCCTTCAGTTAAATGATAAGTAAAATCTGCTGACACTGTATCCTTTATGGTAAAATTCAAGGTAGAGCCTGCAGGAGTTTGTTGACCGCATTCATCAATGATAGTATTTCCATCATTTCCAATTTTCAATTTTATTTGATAAGTGCCACCATGCACAAGAGGCTTGTCCAAATTTAAAGTAATGGTTGGCGAAAGATTATTGGTACAATTAGTTGCTGCGCCAACCACATTTACAGGCGATGGTCCCGTAACCGTAAAATCGCTTCCATCTGATGCTACCGTGCTGCAGAGGATATTTTTTTTAAAGACCAATTGCAATGACTGAAGTGCGCATTGCAAAGGCGACAGGCTATCCATTGGAGTCGGTGCCAATGGCGGGATGATTAATGGCAAAGAATTTCCAACAGCAATGGCAGTACCACAATCATCTAAGAGCGTATTTCCATCTGTTCCTTCTTTCACACTCAATGTATAGTTTCCAACAGGTAATGGCCCGCTTAATTGCAGTACAATTGAATCCATATCAAATGCGGTACATAAAGCCTGGGCTGAAATTATTTTAGTAACTCCTGGTGAAATAGTAAAATCACTCCCATCGGCAGCAAGGCTGCTACATTGCACGCTTTTATTAATTTTCACATACAGTTGCGTGGCGTCGCAGGAAGATTTTACGCTTTTCAAAGCAGGCTTGGTAGTATCGGTGATGCTGGCTGTTCCTCCACCAAAAGAAAGCGCGTAACCACTTTGTGAATCCGTAAAATGGCTTATCAGTAATATATATTGGTGTCCTTTGATAAGGTTGGGCATTTTTGCAAAGCGTGGATCAGTGCCAGTGTAAGAAGACGCACATTGAATAAAATTAGCACCACCTTGTGAAGCGCCGGTAGTTCCGGGATTTCCGGCCCAATTACCTGATACAACCAAACTATTATTCGTAAAGATATCGTCAGGGTTGTGGCCGGTAACGTCGTAAAGCTGCCAGTCATAATCATCGGTAAGGTTATTAGGCGTAATTACAAATCCCAAAGTACCTGAAGTAAAGCATGTAAATTTATACCAGAATGGGTTTTTATTGGCGTAGTCTGCATTACCTGAACCTGAACACCCTGGAACAAATAAAGAATTCGAACTACACAGCGGAACACTACTTTGACTGAAAGTAGTGGTACCGCATACCGGGAAAGCTGTAGAAGGAGTTTGTCCAATTGTTGTGCATGATTGTGCCGCTGTAAATAAAACAGAAAACAACAGAACAGAAAGAAAAATTACCCTTTTCACACCCATACTTTTTATGACCCGCAAAAATATCTTTTCGTTGCAAGGGCAAGCGGGATTTCTTTAAATAAATTGTTTCCTTTTTGCTAAAAATTCAACCAAACTTTAATTTGAAGAATCAGATCCGGCAAACATAGGTTAACGGCTTATAAATTAAAAATTAAATTCTTTGCAAACTCAGGATTTAAAAAACAGGATTTTACCCAAGGCAAAAATTTAAACAAAACTTTGTTTACAGTAAACCGGGAAATAACAGGAATTTTCATTTAAATAGAAAAATCAAATTTCCTTTTTAAAGCCATTAACATCAGGCTCTATTATTACTTAAAAGATGGATCGCAGTTTCTTTTTTGCACAAAAAAAATTTAGCCAACGAAGTTTAATTTCCTTTGACTATAAAAAGATATAGTCAAAGATGTATTTCTTTTTGATTACTAAATGGTAGAAGAGTATAAAGTTTGATTTTCATAATTTTGCCATATATCAACACTAAGCATATCCCGAATTCCGGAATCAATTACCGGAGATTTAAAGCTGAAAGGATTCAAGATACACCGATTGTCAGAAACCGTAAATCACTCAATTGGGTATGGCAGTATTTTTATTCAGTAGAAAAAATAGTTTTTAAAAACAAGAACCCTGAATATTTATTCGTTTACTGCTATGGCATTTTTTCTCAATTTAAAAACATTGACAAAAATGCAAACCGGCAAAATTCAATAATCAAAACAATTCTTCGCGTGGCCGGAATCCTGTAGATAAGATGTATAAAGCAACAATTTCTGGTGCAATTCACGAGTTTGAATTGGATCAATTAAATTGTATCCCATTCAATTAAATTTTTTGTGCAATGTCGCCCATCACTCTTAAAAGCACCACCGGAAAATGGATCATGGCATCGGCAATACTGGTTTCTGCCATGGCTTTCATTGATGGTACAGCGTTAAATGTGGTTTTACCCTCTCTTCAAAAAGATTTAGCCGCAACAGGAACTGACTTGTTCTGGTTATTAAATTCATATTTACTCATGCTCGCTGCGCTCATTTTACCAGGCGGCTCATTAGGTGATAAATTAGGAAGGAAAAAAATATTCATGATTGGCATTGCCCTTTTTATGCTTGGCTCCACAGCAAGTGGCCTGGCGCCAACGGTTGGATATTTAATTGTATTCAGAGCCTTACAAGGTATTGGCGGAGCATTGTTGATACCGGGTAGTCTTTCCATTATTACAGCATCATTCGATAAAAGCGAAAGAGGCAAAGCAATAGGCACCTGGTCTGCCATCACCACAATGGTAACTGTTGGCGGCCCGATACTTGGCGGAGCTTTGGCAGATGCCGGATTATGGCGGGTAATCTTTTTTATTAATGTTCCTATAGGCATCATTTCATTAATAATCCTCTGGCGCAAAGTTCCGGAAAGCCGCGATGACGAATCGGATAAATCGCTGGATTATCCGGGTGTATTATCTATAGTTGCCGGTTTGGCTTTATTGACTTATGGCTTCTTAAAAATTCCTGTAACCGGCTTTAATAACTGGCAGGTATATATCTCTCTTGCCCTTGGAACATTTTCTTTAATCATTTTTATAATTGTTGAACATAAAAGCAAACATCCCATGATGCCGCTGCAATTGTTCAAAAACAAAACATTTAGCGGCGCTAACCTTCTTACATTTTTTTTGTACGCAGCACTTACCAGCGCCATGTTATTTCTCACTTTGAATATGGTTCAAATTCAAGGCTATAGCCAGTTACAGGCTGGCATGACTTTATTGCCTTTTACCATTTTATTAATTACCATTTCAAGATGGTCAGGTAAGTTAGTTGATAAATATGGCCCTCGCTGGTTTTTGATTCTTGGCCCTTCGGTTACTACTATCGGATTGTTGCTCTTATCTTTTGTAAAACAAACCAGTGGGCCATCAGCATATTGGGCCACATTTTTCCCCGGAATTTTAATTTTTGGATTAGGCATGTCTTTTACTGTAACTCCGCTCACCACAACAGTAATGGGCGCTGTTGCCAATCATTATTCAGGAACAGCATCGGGAGTTAATAACGCTATCAGCCGCATTGCCAGTGTGTTTGCCAACGCCATTATCGGAGCATTGGCCATATTATTTTTTACAGGATTTTTAAATACAAGAATGAAGCAAAGTTCTTTAAAAGAAGAAGCCAAAATACAGGTTGTATCACAGGCCGCAAATCTTGGCGATGCAAAAGTTCCTGCAAATATTACTGGCGAAAACAAAATTAAAATTGCCCGGGATTATAAAGAAGGATTTATAAGTGTTTATGTAAAAGTGATGCGTATTTGTGCTATGCTGGCAGTTTTGTCGGCGTTGATGGCTTTTTTATTTATTAAGAATATGAAGGCTTCTGAATGATGTCCCATATTGGGCAAGATTATAGTTTTGTTTTTTTGTTGAACATTTATGCCCTGAAAGCCACAATTTTGCTGAACTTTTAGTGACTAATGTTTTACCATAGAAATAGAAAATAAACAATAAAAGAAATAGAAATAGTTGCTTATGCGTTTCATCAATTTGTCAATTTATCAGCAGATGATTTTAAACTTCCGCTTCTATATTGGAAACAAAAAGAAAGCACAGAGGGACTGCCAATAGTTTTGAAATTTCCAACTCCTGCCACCGGCGATGTTGTACGCATTGACCCGTCAGGTGTAAGAACAACTATTGTATCAGGGCTTAACTTTCCAACAGCAATGGTAATGGGGCCTGATAATAAATTGTACATATCCAATTGGGGCTTTGGGCCTCCA
>Ga0070660_100001855_pt1 | contig 14542 bp, 12 predicted proteins | sample KBSC33metaG_FD_64670 | JGI IMG/M metagenome (GOLD analysis project Ga0070660, IMG submission 64670) | Corn rhizosphere microbial communities from Kellogg Biological Station, Michigan, USA - KBS C3-3 metaG | ecosystem: Host-associated > Plants > Roots > Rhizosphere > Soil ... | reverse complement strand
TATGCGATGCCCGACCCCGCCGCGGCGCTGGCCGAGATGCGCCGGGTCCTCCGGGCCGGCGGGACGCTCGTGCTCTTCGACTACAACCGCCGCATGCAGCGGCAGCTGAGCGAGCGCGAGGGCGCCGCCCGGCCAGGCTGGACCGCGCTCGGCCTGCGGGCCCGGGTGCGCGAGGCCGGCTTCGTCGCCCCGCGGCTGCTGGTGGCGGCCGAGCGCCAGCCCACGGGCCTCCTCCGGCTGGCGCGGCTCGCCGACGAGGAGCTGCGCGGGCAGTGGGCGGTGGTCAGCGCGACCGCGCCCTGAGCGCGCCGAGGCGGCCGCGCAGCCCGCGCAGGCCGCGCAGGACGACCGGCGAGCGGCTGCGCTCGTAGCGGCCGACCTCGACCTCCACGCCACCGAACTTCTCCTTGAAGCGGCGGATGCCGGCCTGCCTGTCGTCCGCCGGCACGGGCGCGTAGCCCGCGAGGTCGAAGAGGCGGTCTCCCTCGTCGCGATGAGCCCGCAAGGCCTCCAGGTGCAACAGGTCCTGTGCCGGAGCGCCGGCGGCGAGTCCCGCGGGCGTGCGGCCGGACATGACCTCGGTGGCGACGCCGTTGAACCGGTAGGTCCCCAGCGTCGCGAGGACGGCACCCGCGGCGTCGGTCGCCACGAAGAACCGGTACGCGCGGGCCGCGTCGAGCTCCCAGAGCCGTGACAGCCGCTCCCGGGCCTGCGCGCCGGCGATCTCCGCGTAGCCGCGCGCGAACAGCCGCAGGAACTCCTCCTTGTCGGCGCAGCGCACGCAGAGGACGCCCTCCTCGGCGGCGCGGCGGACCGCCTTGCGCGCCGTGCGGGTGAACGACGCGGCGAGCGTCGCGTCGTCGGCGGCGATGTCGACGAGCCGCGTGAGCCACGGCAGCCGGTCGTAGCCGCTGCGGGCGAGCAGGTCCGCCACGCCGGGTCCGTCCAGGGCCGCCGCGGCCGTCGCCGGCGGCGACAGCCGCACGGTCTCGGCGCCCGCGGCGGCAGCGAACCGGTCGATCTCGTCCAGCAGCCGCTCGGTCGCCTCGTGGTCGTCGCCCAGCACGGGCCCGTCGTGGCAGTCGGCCGCGACGCCGCTCGCCCACCGCGAGCCGCGGGTGCGCAGGAGGGCGCCGGCCGCGAGCACCTCCCCCCGCCGCGCCACCACGAGCTGCGTCCCGGCGCCGTTGAGGGCGGCATCGATCGCGGCCCATTGCGACGACTGCAGGAACCCGGCCCGCGGCCCCTGATGCGTGAGCCACGCATCCCACTCGGCGGCCATGGCGCTGCCGGGGACGAGCGGCGTGGAGACGACCTCGATGTCGCTCAAGCGGGCGCCGGGCCTCCGTCGTCGACGACGGCGCTCGAAGGGCCGAGCAGGATCCCGCGCAGCTCGGCGATGCTGTGAGGCGTCAGCTCCCGCGGCGCCGCGCGCAGCACCACGGCCAGCAGGAGATACAGGGCGACGCCGAACACGACCAGCACCGCGAGGCCGAGGAGGTCGTGCATGCCCAGCAGCTCGGAGGCCGCCCAGACGCCGGCGCCCATCCCGGCCGCCGCGAGGACCATCCGCACGATCGGGGTGACGGGGGTCCGCAGCGTGCCCAGGCGCGCCGTCACGGCGAGCACGAACACCAGCTGCGCCGCGAACGCCGCGGTCGTGGCGATCGCGGCGCCGTAGAGCGAGTACGGCGGGATCAGCAGGAAGTTCAGCGGGATGTTGACGACGAGCGCCACCCCGACGGCGGCGCTAGACAGCCATTGGCGTTCGACGAGGCCGAACGTGATCTCGTAGTAGGCCGCCAGCATCATCAGCAGATAGCCGGCCATCACGATCGGCATCACCGCCGCCGCGGCGTGAAACGACGGCGGCGCCAGGAACGCGATGATCCGGGGACCGAGCGCGATCGTGCCCGCGATCAACGGGGTCATCAGGAAGAGCGTCGCGCCCCCGGTGCGCTCGAACAGCTCCTGCACGGCGTGCCGGCGCCCACGGTCCCACTCCGCCGACGCGGCCGTCGGGAACATCGCGTAGATCGGGTTGGCGATCACCTGGATGCCCATGTAGCCCAGCCCGTAGGCGAGGCTGTACACGCCGATGTCGCGCAGCGTCGAGTACTGGACCATGAACAGGCGGTCGATCCAGTTGAGCCCCCAGACCGCGAAGCCCGCGGGGACGAGCGGGAGCCCGAAGCGGACGAACTTCGCCATCAGCGAGAAGTCGGGCCTGGCGATCCCGTCGCGGCGCGCGATCACGATCGAGAGCAACGCCGCGAGCGTGAGGTCGGCGAGCAGGAGGTAGACCACGAGGGTGTAGACGCCCTTGTGCTCGACGAGCATCACGACGGTGGCGACCAGGCTGAGCACCGCCTGCCCGACGGTGACCGAGCTGTAGAAGACCGCGTCGTTGCGCACGCGGAACCAGTTGCGCAGCCCGGTGATGAGCACCGTCACCCACACGTTGGCGGCGGCCAGCGGGATGAACCGCTCGTAGTCGGCGCCCCCGCCGAAGAACGCGTTGGCCACGAACCCGCGCGCCAGCCACAGCAGGGCGCCGAGGAACGCCGCGAGGCCGAGCATCGTGACGAGCCATCCGGCGAAGTGCCGGCGCTGGGCGGCGGGCGGCATCCCGGGCAGGAACCGCACGACCGCGCTGTCGGTGCCGAGCATCATGAGCAGCGGCACGAAGGTGACGATCAGCAGCACCTGCGACCAGACGCCGTAGTTGAGGCTGCCCAGGCGGTGGGTCAGCAGCGGCAGGATGACCAGGCCCTTGAGACGCGCGAACGTCTCGGCCAGGGCGATGATCCCGGCGTTGCGGAAGAACCTCCGCACGCCGAACTGCTGGGCGTCCTCGACGGGACTGTCGGGCTCTGGGTTCGAGGCGGCCGACGCGGTCGGGCTCACGGCCCGCCCACCGACGCCGCTCGCGCGAGCACGAACTCGTTGCAGCCGAGCCCGCCGCCGCACGTCCGCATGCGCAGCAGCTCGAAGCCGCGATCGCGGTAGAAGTCGAAGATCTCCTCGGGCTTGGCCACCTCGAACGGGTAGCCGCCGACCCAGTCGACGAGATCGTGCCAGCGGCTCATGCCGCGCGTGGCCTTGTAGCGCGTCCACGACCGGACGTAGTCCTGCGGCCGCCCGCGCAGCGTCTGCATCAGCAACGACCTCAGCTCGCGTGGCCCCATGACCAGCGTCAGGAACACGGGGCGCAGGACCGCGGGCAGGCGGTTGTACGTGCGCTTGATGACGCCCCAGCGCCGGCTGGTCGAGCCCTGGTCGTTGTAGATGGCGATGAACAGCCGTCCGCCGGGGGCGACGGCGTGCTCGATGCGCTCCAGCGCGCTCCACATGTCGCCGGTGTGGTGCAGGACACCCCACGAGTACGCGACGTCGAAGGTGCCGAGGTCTGACATGTAGGCGGCGTCGAGGACGTCGCCGCGCTCGACGGTCCAGGCGGTCTCGGGAACGGGGTAGCGGCGCCGCAGCTCCTCGGCGCAGGCGACCGAGGCGGGGTCGTAGTCGAACGAGTGCACGCGGGCGGCGCCGAGGCGCGCGGCCGCCAGCGAGAACAGGCCGCTGCCGCAGCCGGCATCAAGGAAGCTCTTGCCGCGCACGGCGTCCTCGCCGAGCCACTCGACGAGCGAGCGCTCGGCCTCGGCGATGCGCTCGTCGTCGAGGACGTCGAGGAAGCGGCGCCAGTTGTCGCCGAACCCGAAGCGGTCGTCGGTCACGAGCGAGCGAGCTCCAGGGCCTCGCGAATCGCCGCGCAGTGGCCGTCGACGAACGCGTCCATCGGATAGCGCTCCTCGACGCGGCGCGCGGCGGTGGCGCCGAGGCGCTCGCGCAGCGCCCGGTCGGACACGAGCCGGGCCAGCGCCGACGCGGCAGCGGCGCTGTCGTCGGGGTCGACGAGCGCGCCGACCTCGTCGTCGACGAGCTCGGGGATCCCGCCGACGGCCGTGGCGAGCAGCGGCCGGCCCATCGCCGCCGCCTCGACGAGCGCGTTCGGCGAGCCCTCGTGGTCGGAGAGCAGGACCGCGATGTCGCAGTCGCGCCAGAACGCCGGCACGTCGTCGATCGCGCCGGCGAACTCCACGCGGTCGGTGAGCCCGCGCCGCTCGGCCTCGGCCTCGATCTCGTCCTCGAGCGGGCCGTCGCCGCCGAGCCGCGCGCGCCACGCCACGTCGCTGTGCAGCTCGCCGAGGACGCGCAGGAGGCGGTGATGGCCCTTCTCGGTGCGCATCCGGGCCAGATAGCCGAGGGTCACGACGTCGCGGGAGGGTAGTGGCGCGGGACCCGTGCCGAGGTAGCCGTTGAGGATCACCCGCACGCGCTCGGGCGGGATCCCGCGGCGCACGGTCTCGGCGGCCACCGCGCGCGAGTTCGCGGTTGCGAGGACCGCGAGCCGTTCGGCGCGATGGATCGCCGCGACCACGAGCCGGCCGCGCTCCGCGTAGTGCCCGGAGACGTTGCGCCGCGCCAGCAGGACCGGGACGCCGAGCAGGCGGGCGATCGGCGCCGCGACGAGCGCCGACTGCTCGAGCCACGGAGAGACCAGGTCGGGACGCCATGACCGCATGAGCCCGGCGAGGCGCCGCAGCGCGCCGAGGACGCGGGCCGGACGGGTCCGGCCGACGCCGACGACGTGCAGCGGGACGCCCGCCTCGGTCAGGCGCGTGACGTGCCGGTCGTCGCTGGGCGCCGACAGCATCGCCACGACCGCGTCGATGCGCGTCCCGTGCGTTCGCGCGAGGAGCTCTGCGAGCTGGCCCTCGCTCCCGCCAGGGTCGAGGCTGCCGATCACGAACAGCACGCGCGGCAGCCGCGAGGCGTCAGCCGGCATCGATCCACCGGCGGTGCCACAGCTCGAGCATCGCGAGGTTCCACAGCCGCGGCGTGTGATCGGCGCGGCCGTCGAGGTGGTCATCGAGCAGCCGGTCCACCTCGGCCGGCCGGAAGTACTCTCGCTCGCGCGTGTGCGGGTCGCGCAGGAGGTCCTCCAGCCACGGTCGCAGCTCGCCGCGGAACCAGTGGCCGACGGGAATCCCGAAGCCCTTCTTCGCGCGGGTGACGAGGTGCTCGGGCAGGCCGCGGCGGCGGGCGAGCTGCTTGAGGATCCACTTGGTCTCGCCCCGGCGCAGCTTCAGGCCGGCCGGCGTCCGGGCCGCCAGCTCGTGGACGCGGTGGTCGAGCAGCGGCGAGCGGACCTCGAGGGCGTGGGCCATCGACATGCGGTCGACCTTGAGCAGGAGGTCGCCCGGCAGGTAGGTCGCCGTGTCGAGCGTGAGGTAGCGGTCGACGCCGGACGCACCGGGCAGGGCGAGCACCTCGTCCCAGGCGCGGCGCGACCCACCCGCGCGCTCGAGGAACTCCGGCGTGCACAGCCGCTCCATCGCCGACGGGTCGAAGTGGCACATGATCGTGGCGTAGCGGTCGTGCGAGGAGCGCGAGATGGCGACCGCGCCGCGCTTGACGCGGCCGAGGCGGCCCTGTCCCGGGATCGTGTCGAGCGCCCGGGCGAACGGCGCCGCCAGCGCCGGGAGCGGCCCCAGCCGGTCGGCGGCGGCGGCCAGCCGATGGCGGACATAGCCGGCGAAGGCCTCGTCGCCGCCGTCGCCCGACAGCGCCACCGTGACCTGGCGCCGCGTCATCTCCGACAGCAGATAGGTGGGCACGGCCGAGGAGTCGGCGAACGGCTCGCCGGCCGCAGCGACCGTCGCGGCGATCGTCGGCACGATGTCCGGGTGGACCGTGAGGTCCTCGTGGCGCGTCCCGTAGACCTGGGCGACCTCGCGCGCGTACGCGCCCTCGCTGAAGCCGGCGTGGGGGAAGTCGATCGAGAACGTGCGGACGTCGCCCGCGTGCTCGGCCATGTAGCTGACGACGAGGCTCGAGTCGATCCCGCCCGACAGGAACGCCCCGACCGGGACGTCAGCGATCAGGCGCAGCCGCGTCGCCTCGCTGAGGGTCGCGTCGAGCTCGTCGAGGCGGTCCTCGCCGGAGACCGCGCCGTTGCCCACGCCGTGCTCGACCGTCCACCAGCGCTCGGTCCGCCACGAGCCGCGCTCCCAGACGAGCATCTCGCCCGGGTGGAGCTTGCGGATGCCGGCGAAGCCCGACAGCGGCGCGGGGACGTACTGCAGCGTCAGGTACTGGGCGATCGCCGCCGGGTCCGGGCGCGCGGCGATCGCGCCCGACGCGAGGATCGCGGACGGCTCGCTGCCGTAGAGCAGGCCGCCGGGGACCTCGGCGTAGTACAGCGGCTTGACCCCGAGGCGGTCGCGGGCCAGGACGAGCCGGTCGGCGTCGGCGTCCCACAGCGCGATCGCGAACATGCCGCGCAGGCGCTGCAGGAATCGCGGCCCCTCGTCCTCGTAGAGGTGCAGGGCGACCTCGGCGTCGGAGTGCGTCGAGAAGCGGTGTCTGCGGGCCTCGAGCTCGCTGCGCAGCTCACGGAAGTTGTAGAGCTCGCCGTTGACCGTGACCGCCATGCGGCCGCTCTCGTTGCGGATCGGCTGCGCGCCGCCGGCGAGGTCGATGATCGACAGCCGGCGGAAGCCGAGGGCGACGCGACCGGGCTCGACGAGCGCCTCGTCGTCGTCGGGACCGCGATGCGCGATCGCGGCCCGCATGCGTGCAAGCGCCTCCTGGGGCAGGCCGGGATCGCCGGCCCATCCGGTGATGCCGCACATCCGCTCGACGGTAGCGCCCGGCTACTGGCGCGCGAACGACGGCCAGCGGACCCGCAGGGCGCTCGGCGTCGTGGTGTCGCCGGCCGGGGGCTGCGGCAGTCGGCGCCCGATCGCGTAGACGCCGGCGGCACCGGCGGCCATGAGCACGCCGGCGAGCGCGGAGTGGAGATCGAGCGCGGCGATCGGTGCGAGCACCAGCAGGACGGCGGCCCCCCGGCGCAGCGACACGGCCCACGACTGCCAGCCGGCCACGATCAGCAGGATGGCCAGCGGCTCGATGCCCGATCGCTGGCGCACGCCGCTGTCGATGGCGAGCGTGTACTGGGCGGCCAGCAGCACGATCGGCACGACGAGGAGCGCGAGGACGTCGAGACGCCGCCGCAGGCGCCACAGCCCGAGGGCCGCGACCGGGAGCAGCAGGTACCACAGCCACATCGCGGGATACAGCGGCTGGTACCAGTCCAGCGGGACCGTCGTGAAGGCCCAGGCGCGCGGGGACACGAAGAACCGGACCGCTGCCGCCGCGTACGTCTTGATGCCGCCCGAGCCGATGCCGCGCACGAACGGCGACTCGAAGTCGCTGCTGTCGCTGGCCGGCGTGGCGCTCGGAGTGGAGGACCCCTTCGCACCGGTCTTCGGCTTCGGCTTCGGCTTCGTCTGGCTCGAGTTCTGGAAGCGGTGGATCGAGTGCTGGGCGAGGCTCACCGCCTCCGCGGGGTTGCCCGAGGACCCGCTGGCGACGTAGAGGGCGACGCCGGCGACCGCAACGGTCGCCAGGACGAGGGTCGTGGCCCGCTTGAACAGCGTCTCGGCGCCGCGCGTGCGCACCGCCACCGCGAGCCACCAGGCCAGGACCCCCGCGCCGATGCCCGCGAACAGCGTCGACCGGAAGAAGGCGAGGGTGGTGAGCAGGACGAGCGTCGCGAGCAGGCCCCGCCAGCGCGGCGCGTAGGTCGCGGCGTACACGCTCGCCACCGCGAGGAACGTCGCGGTGGCCTCGCGCAGCATCGGCGCCGTCCACCAGACCAGCGTCGGCGCCAGTGCCAGGGCCCATGCCGCCGGGCGCATGCGCTCGGTGCCGAGCAGCCGCCCGGCGAGCAGTGCGCCCACCAGCACCGTGCCCGCACCGGCCAGCACGTTGACGGCCTTCATCGCGACGACGCTGTCGCCGGTCATCAGGAACACGCCGGCCACGAGATGGAAGAAGAGCGGGCCGCCGTGCGGCAACGTGCCGAGCGGCTGCAGCAGGTTGCCGGGATGGCCCTGCGACCAGAGGTCGGCGAGCACGTGCCCGTCGATCGCGTAGCCGTGGTCGTCGAAGTAGAGGAACCCGTGGTGGCCGTTGGCGACGGTCACCACGTGCGCGACGGTGGTGACGAGCGCCCGCACGCCGAGCCCCACGGCCACCGGGAGCAGCAGACCGGCGCGATCAGCCACGCGCAAGAGCGCGTACCCGATCGCAGCCGCGAGCACGACGAACAGGACCACACCGAGCACGAGGGCGACAGGGTAGGCAACCTCGGCCCACGGTCGCGTCAGACGGGTTCCGGCGAGGCCTCCTCGGCCGCATAGGCGCCCACGTCGGCCGCGAACGCCTCGATCTCGCCGAGCATCGTGGCGCGCAGCGCGTCCCAGCGCCCGCGCTCCCGCAGCGCGACGGCATCGAATTCGACGATCCGGTCGACGCGGTCGCGCACGGCTTCGACCGGGTCGTCCTCCAGCACGAAGTCGATGTCCCACTCCCCGAGCCCGAGCGTTCGCACGAGGCTGAGCGAGCGCTCGTCGTAGCTGAGGTTGATCGCGGGCGTGCCGAGCGCCAGGGCCGGCACGGACGCGTGCAGGCGGAACGACACGAGCAGCGGCGCCCGGCGCAGCAGGCCGAGGTAGTCGTCGAGATCGTCGGCCAGCAGATAAGGGACGCCGTCGAGGGAGGCGGCGAAGGCCATGTCGCGCCGGTCGTTGCACAGAAGGCACACCGGCGCCGGGGAGCGCTCTTCGAGCAGCCCGACGATGTCGCCCACCGCGCTCGCGACGCGCGCCCGGTGGCGCAGCGGCACGCTCATCAGCTCGGGGTTGCGCACGGCCACGAGCACCGGCGCGGAGTCGGGACGCGGCGAGAGGCGCGGCGCGAGCTCACCGGCGAACATGGCCGGGCAGCCGGCGAGCCGGACGTCGTCGAGGCCGAGCCCCTCGAGATGGGCGAGCGTCGCGTCGTCGCGGACGAGATGGCGGGATGCCGCCGCGTGAAGAGCGCCGATCGCGTCGTCGGGGAGCGAGTCCGTGCGGGGCCGCAGCCGATCGCGGCGGTCGTAGATGCGACCCCACGACAGCCCGCAGAGCAGGAGCGGCGGCTGCAGGCGGCGCAGCGCGCCGGGGTCGAACTCGAGGCGGCCGTTCTCGTAGAGGTTCCCGCCGCCCAGGACGACCCCGTGGCCGTACTGGTTCATCTCGTGGACCGCCCGGGCGCTGAGCCCGGTGACCCAGCCGTCCTGCTCCGGGCCGTCCGCCGGGACCTCGATGAGGTTCACCGGCTCCTCGAAGCTCTCGCGCAGCATGCGGCGCAGCGACGCGTTGATGATCTGGTTGCCGATGTTCAGGCCCCGCGGGCGGACGCAGAAGAGGTTGATCATGCGAGCGCCGCCTCCCACGTCTCGCACCAGGACCGCGCCATCGCGCCGAGCGTGTGGCGGCTCTCGAACCGTCGCCGGGCGGCCAGGGCCATGCCCCCGCGGCGGTCCGGGTCGGCCAGCAGCCCAGACACCGCCGCGGCAAGCGCGCCGGGATCCTCCGGCTCGACCAGCACCCCGGTCTCGCCGTCGACCACCGCGAGCGCGAGGCCGCCGGTGCGCGACGCGACGACAGCGCGGCCGGCCGCCATCGCCTCGACGGGAACGCGGCCGAACGCCTCGCAGCGGCTCGGCACGGCGACGACGTCCGCCAGCGCCAGCCAGGGCGCGATGTCGGCCTGGTGGCCCACGAGGTGCACGGGCACCTCGGAGCGGCCGGTCATCGCCGCCAGCCGCCGCCGCTCCGGCCCGTTGCCCACGATGGCGACGTGGGCCTCACGAGGCATTCCGCGGGCCGCCTCGACCAGGACGTCGAAGCCCTTCTCCGCGCGCAGCCGGCCGATCCCGACGACGACCGGGGCCGCGGCCGGGATCCCGAGCCGCGAGCGCAGCCGGTCGGTCTCGCCGGGCTCCACGCGGCGCAGATCGGCCGCGCCCGAGCCCGCGATGAGGACGCGGTCGCCGTCGACGCGGTCGGTGCGGACCGCCTCGGCGCGTGCGGCATCGTTGGAGACGATCGTGCGATCGGCGAGCCGCGCGGCGATCCGGCTCGCGGCGACCAGCCCGCGGGAGCGGCTCACGTGGTGGCGGCGGTAGACGACGCGCGCGCCGCAGCCGCGCGCGGCGATGCCGGCGGCGATGGCGGGCAGCGGCTCGTCGCCCTCGACCACGTCGGGCCTGCGTGTGCGGATCAGCCGCCGCACGCCGGGCACGACGCCGGGGATGAGCAGCGCGCCGCCCGCCGACGGGGTGACCGCGCGGGATCCGACGACGTGGACGCGCACCTGCGGCGGCAGGCGGTCGCGCAGGCCCTCGGGGTCGCCGAGCAACACCACCTCCGGGACGACTCCGAGCCCGGCGACCTCGTCGAGCAGGGCCGGGGTGCGCGAGGCGACGACGTCGCGCGCCTCTGCGAAGGCCGGACCGGCCATGACGATGAGGATGCGCACGTGGGCGGCTCAGGCGGCCCGCGGCAGCGCGGGCCAGACGTCGACTCTGCTCGAGATCGTGAAGTACAGCCAACGCCGGCGCCCGGCGAGCCGGCGGATGCCCCGAGGCCCGTGAAAGCCCCGGTTGGAGTTGAGGAAGATCACGCCCGTGTTGTGGCGCGGCGCGAACTGCGCGGTCAGCTCGGGGTCGTGGCACCAGCGGTCGTCGCCGTACTCCCGGTCGCGGTAGAGGGCCAGCTCGCCGCCTTCGAGGCCCTCCTCGTCGGCGTCCGAGAAGAACAGGATGCCGCCGACGATGCGGCGGGCCCAATCGAGGTGCACGAACTCGCGATAGGCGCCGAAGCCCTTGGACTGGAAGTCGAGGCGCGTGAAGACCTCGTCGGGATCGGCGGCGGCATCGAGCACGGCGCGCTCCTTGTCGGCGCGCGACTCCTCGAAGTCGGTCAGGCGGGCCCGCTCCGCGTCGACCAGGCAGCCCGCGGCACGCATGTCGTCGGCGAAGGCGGCGAGGACCGAGCCCACGAACCGCTCGCCGCGAAGCTCGTCGTGCAGCGCCCGCCAGCCCGGGTCGCGCAGGACATCGGCGTAGGCGGGGTCGCCGGGGGTGATGCCCCACGGCGCGTCCGGCGCCACGAGATCGTCCGGGAACGTCAGCGCGGCGTAGGCGTCGGGAGCCGCGAGCTGCTCGACGACGAGGTGGGGATGCGGCTCGGCCTCATGCCGGAACCGGATGCTCGGCGACATCGGTCGCGACCCTACCAGCGGCCAGCCCGTGCGACACGGCCGTCCGGTAGCACACCGCCAGGCTGACCGCGTACCCCGCGACGCCGCCGGCGGCCAGCGCCGCGACGGCGGCGAGCGCGCTGCCGCCCGCGGCCCGCGCGACCGCGAGCGGCACGAGCACGGCGGCCAGCCGCAGCACGGCCAGTGCCGTCTGCAGCCGAACCCGCCCGAGCACGACGAGGACCTGGTGCAGCGGCGTCACCACGAACTGGGCGAGCATCATCAGCGCGAGCGGGCGGACGTAGCGCCCCGCCGGCCCCCACGAGTGGCCCAGAGCGCCCAGCAGCGCCGGGCCGAAGACCGCCAGCGCGAGCGCGGGAACGAGCCCGGCGACCAGCAACACCGCCGCGGTCTGGCGCAGGCGCGCGGGGACGAGCGCGGGGTCCGTCCTCGACATCGCCGCCGTGTCGCCGAAGAACGTCCTCGACACGCCTTCGCCGGCGATCCGCACCGGCACCGCGAGCAGGCGATACGCGATCGCGAACAGGCCTGCCGCCCGCGGGCCGTAGAACCCGGCGAGCAGCAGCGGGACGACCGCCGTGCCGAGGCCGTTGCACAGCGCCGTCGCAGTGGTGAACGCGGCCAGCTCGCGGTACCGGGAGAGCACCGGCCGGAACGCGCCGCGAGCGGGGCGGATGCGGGCAAGGCAGGCGAGCGGCGCGCGGGCGAGCCGCACGGAGCCGCCGGCGGCTCCGAGCATCGCGGCCGCCGCGAGCCCCGGAGCGCCGGCGCCCGCGGCGCCGAAGCCGGCCTGGGCGGCGACCTGCGTCAGCGCCTGGGCGAACCTCGTGCGCCCGACGAGGCCGTACGTGCGCTCCCGGGTCGCCCACTGCAGCAGCACGGTCACGGCGCCGCTCACCAGCAGCGCCGGGAACACCAGGAAGCGCAGGTCCGCGAGCCGGGCGGGCCCGCCCGCCCAGCGGACGAGCGCGGGACCGAACGCGATCGCCACCGCGCCTGCGACCGCCGACGTGATCGCCACGAGCCCGAGGCATCCCGCGAGGACCTCCGCGGCCGACCGCTCGTCGCTCGCGAGCGGGATCGCGAGGTCGCAGCGCAGCGCGGCGACCACGCTCAGCGCGCTCAGCAGCGAGACGAAGCCCGCGGCTGCGCCGAGCTGGGACGGCGTGTACAGCGCCACGATCAGCACCGAGCCCGCGGCCATCACGAGCTGCGCCGCGAGGCTGCCGCCGCTGATCACGGCAGCCGCCCGAACCCACGGCGGGAGCGAGCCGCGCATGGACCGACCCTAACGCGCGGGCTAGCCTCGCCACGTGCCGGACGCGCCCCCGAGGACCAGCGTGCTCATGCCCGCCTACAACTCTCACGCGACCGTGCGCGAGAGCGTCGAGAGCGCGCTGGCCCAGACGATCGAGGACCTCGAGGTGATCGTCGTCGACGACGGCTCGGCCACGCCGATCGCCGACGCGCTCGACGGCATCGACGACCCGCGGCTGCGCCTGCTGCGCCACGACCGCAACCGCAACGCGCCGACCGCGCGCAACACCGCGCTGAAGGCCGCGCGCGCTCCGCTCGTGTCCTACCTGGACTCCGACGACCGCTGGAAGCCGGCCTACCTCGAGCGCGTCCTGCCGCGCTTCGAGAATCCCGCGACAGGCCTCGTCTACACGAACTGCGAGATCGTCGACCACCCGACCGGCCACGACACCTACATCGTCGACGCGTCGGTGCACCCGATGGACGCGTTTCCCAAGATCGCCGAGCAGAACCCGATCCCGGCGCTCACCGCGACGATGCGCACGCAGGCGGTGCGGGACGTCGGCGGGTTCGCGCAGTGGCTGTGGGTCTGCGACGACTACCACCTGTGGATGAAGCTCGCCCGCGCCGGCTGGCGGTTCGACTACGTCGACGAGAAGCTCGCGGTCTACCGCTGGCCGACCGCCGACCGCGGCCACAGCTTCGACCGGCGCTCGGCCGAGCGCGACGAGCTGAAGATGTTCGCCGGGTTCATGCTGCGCCACCCGCTCACGCCCGGCCCGCGCCGGCAGGTGCGCCACCGGATCAAGCGACTCCTGCGCGAGCGATGATCACCGTCGCGATCCCGGTCAAGAACGGCGGCGCGCTGTTCGTCGAGGTGCTCGAGGCGGTGTTCGCCCAGGAGGCCGAGCTCGAGGTCCTCGTCTGCGACTCCGGGTCGGCCGACGGGTCGCCGGCCGCGGCTCGGGCGCGCGGTGCGACGGTCATCGAGATCGCGCCGGAGGAGTTCTCGCACGGCGGGACGCGCAACCTGCTGATGGAGCGCGCGCAGGGCGATCGCGTCGCGTTCCTCACGCAGGACGCGGTGCCCGCCTCGGCGCGCTGGCTGGCCTCGCTGACCGGCGCCTTGGAGGGCGACGTGGCCCTGGCGTGCGGCGCCTACGTCCCGCGGGCCGAGCACTCGCTCCCGGTCCGCCGCGAGCTCGAGGCGTGGTTCGCCGAGCTCGGCACGACGACGACCATCGACCGCCTCGAGCCCCACGAGCGCGAACTCGAGCCGTGGACGCTCGGGCCGAAGCGCACGTTCTTCACCGACGCCAACGGCGCGATCTCCAAGGCCGCCTGGCGCGAGGTGCCGTTCCGCGACGTCCCGTACGCCGAGGACCGCCAGCTGGCCGTGGACATGCTCCGCGCCGGCTACGCGAAGGCCTACGTCCCCGAGGCCGCGGTCGTCCACTCCCACGACTACCCGCCCCGCGAGCTGCTGCGCCGCTCGTTCGACGAGTGGCGCGGGCTGCACGAGACGACGGGCCTCGTCGAGCCGATCGGGCTCAACGCGTTCCGCGGCCACGTCACCTCGCGCGTGAAGCTCGACGTCCGCGAGGGCGGGGGCATACTCACCTCCGTGGCCCACCACGGCTCGCGATGGATCGGCGCGCTGCTCGGCACGCGCGCGCACCGGCTGCCCGCGGCGGTGCGCCGGCGGCTGTCGCTGGAGGACCGGCCGTGAGTCTCGCCCGGCGCGCGTGGCTGACGCTCCGCCATCTCGGTCCGGCGGAGCTCGTGCGGCGCATCGTGCGGTTTCCCGGGCGCATGCTGCGCCCGTACCGCCTCGAGGGCCACGAGCACATCACCCGGGCGGCGCGCGTCTGGTACGCGCTGCACGCCAGTCCCGTCCGCATCGTCATCCCCGCCTACGGCGACCCGGGGATCGTCGTCGACCTCGTCCGCTCGCTGCGGGCGACGACGCGCAAGGACCGGGTCCGCATCGTCGTGGCCGACGACGGCAGCGACGAGCGGCACCTCAGGCGCCTGCGCAAGATCAGGGGGATCGAGCTGATCGAGGGCGGCGAGCAGAAGGGCTTCGCCGCGAACTGCAACCGCGGCATCG
>Ga0070660_100001854_pt1 | contig 14546 bp, 11 predicted proteins | sample KBSC33metaG_FD_64670 | JGI IMG/M metagenome (GOLD analysis project Ga0070660, IMG submission 64670) | Corn rhizosphere microbial communities from Kellogg Biological Station, Michigan, USA - KBS C3-3 metaG | ecosystem: Host-associated > Plants > Roots > Rhizosphere > Soil ... | reverse complement strand
TCGTCGATCTCGATCTCGAGCTCCAGCGTCGAGCGTACAAGCGGGGAACGACCATACGAGATCGCTGATCCAAACATCGCAGGTCTTTTCGCCGGGCGGCCCGTGGACGCATCGATACGAACCTTCTCGTAGCAAATAATCCCGGCGGTTCCCGCTGCCGCGAGTGACCAGAGTGGAGAATCGCATGCAACTCGGCATGGTCGGACTGGGACGCATGGGCGCCAGCATGGTGCATCGCCTGATGGGCGGCGGACACGAATGCGTTGTCCACGACGTACGGCCGGATGCGGTCGCGCGACTCGCCGACGCTGGTGCGATCGGTACTTCGACCCTCGAAGACCTGGTCGCCCGACTGACCGAGCCGCGGGCGGTGTGGCTCATGCTGCCGGCCGCGGCAGTGGATCAGGCGATCACGCGGCTCGCGCCGATGCTCGAAGCGGAAGACATCGTGATCGACGGCGGCAACTCGTACTACCGCGACGACATTCGGCGCGCCGCCGAGTTGAAGCCGCACGCAATTCACCATGTGGACGCGGGGACGAGCGGCGGTGTCGCTGGGCTTTCGCGCGGCTACTGTTTGATGATCGGCGGCGAGGATGCGATCGTCCGCCATCTCGAGCCGATCTTTGCAACGCTTGCACCGGGCGCGAACGCCGCGTCGCGAACACCCGGCCGCCGGAGCGGCAGTGGCACGGCGCAGGAGGGATACCTTCACTGCGGGCCGCACGGCGCAGGGCACTTCGTCAAGATGGTCCACAACGGAATCGAGTACGGGCTGATGGCGGCGTATGCCGAAGGCCTGAATGTCCTCCGGAACGCGAACGTCGGAAAGCGAGCACACGACTCGGATGCCGAAACGACGCCCCTCGAACATCCCGAGGACTATCAGTACGACTTCGATCTACCCGAAATCGCGGAAGTCTGGCGGCGTGGCAGCGTGATCGGCTCGTGGCTGCTCGATCTTACTGCGGCTGCACTTGCCGCCGATCCCCGTCTCGAGCAGTACGCGGGGCGCGTGTCCGACTCGGGCGAGGGACGCTGGACGCTCGCGGCGGCGATCGATGAAGCAGTACCTGCGCCGGTGCTGAGCGCTGCGCTCTTCGCGCGCTTCAGCTCGCGCGGCGATGCGGATTTCGCCAACCGAGCGTTGTCCGCAATGCGTCACGCATTCGGCGGCCACGACGAAAAGCCGGAAAGCGCGTAGCGCGGAGGGTAGCCCGATGAGCGCTGCAAAGCCGCCTCCAAGCGCGAATTCCGCCCCGGCGGGGGGCAGTGAAGCGCGTGAGCCCGAAGGGCCGCCCCGAGGGCGAACGGGCGAGAGCGAAGCTCGGGCGTCGTTCAACGCGCCGCGAGCGTGGGGGGATCATACAAGCGCGACACGGCCGACCTCGGATGCGTTCGTCTTCTTCGGCGCGAGCGGCGATCTCGCCTACAAGCAGATTTTCCCCGCACTGCAGGCGTTGACGCGCAGGGGCTGCCTCGACATGCCTGTGATCGGCGTCGCCAGCTCACGATGGACCGTGGATCGCCTGCGGGAGCGCGCCCGCGAAAGCATCGAACAGCACGGCGGCCTGGACGCCGCGGCGTTCGCGAAGCTCTCGGCTCGGTTGCGCTACGTCGAAGGCGACTATCGCGACGAAACGACCTTCATCGACCTGCGCCGCGCCCTCCAGGATGCCGCCCGGCCGCTGCACTATCTGGCGATTCCGCCGAGCCTGTTCGCGTCCGTCGTGCAGGGCCTTGCGCGGTCGGGGTGCGCGAGGAACGCGCGTGTGATTGTCGAAAAGCCGTTCGGTCGTGATCTCGCGTCCGCACAGGCGCTCGACCGCGCGCTTCACGAGTCCTTCACCGAGCCGGCGATCTTTCGCATCGATCACTATCTCGGCAAGGAGCCGGTCGAGAATCTCCTCTATTTCCGGTTCGCCAATGCTTTTCTCGAGCCGATCTGGAACCGCGACCATATCGCGAGCGTGCAGATCACCATGGCGGAGAAATTCGGCATGGAAGGCCGCGGGCATTTCTACGAAGAGGTCGGGGCGATCCGGGATGTCGTGCAGAATCACATGCTGCAGGTGATCGCGTTACTCGCGATGAATCCTCCGATCGGGCATGGCGTCGATCCGGTACGCGACGAGAAACTGCGCGTCTTCAACGCGATGCGGCCGCTCCAATCCAGCGCCATCGTGCGCGGCCAGTTCGCGGGCTATCGCCGCGAGCAGGGCGTCGCGGCCGACTCGCAGGTCGAGACCTTCGCCGCGCTGCGGTTCGACATCGATACATGGCGCTGGGCGGGCGTGCCCTTTTATGTCCGCGCAGGCAAGCGGCTCCCGCTGACCGCGACGGAGGTGATCGTCGAGCTCAGAAAGCCGCCCCAGGCCGTTTTCGACGACAGCGAAGCGAGCCAGCCGAACCGTTTCCGATTCCGCATAAGCCCGGATGTTCTGATCGCGATCACGGCCCGCGTGAAGCGGGCGGGAGAAGGCGCGCTCGGCGAAGCGACGGAGCTCGTCGCGCACCAGGAATCGGGCAGCGACATGTCCCCTTACGAGCGTCTGCTCGGCGACGCTTTGCGCGGCGACGGCTCGCTGTTCGCGCGCGACGACTGCGTCGAGGCGGCATGGCGAGTCGTCGACCCGATCCTCGGCAACACCACCCCGCTGTTCGAGTACGAGCCGGATACGTGGGGACCGCTCGAAGCGAAGCGTGTCCTTGCCGTCGGGGATGCCTGGCACGATCCGGCACCACCGCCGACGTCGCCGTCGTGAGGCCGCTTCACGCAATCCAGGAGAACGCCGCGAAAGAATCGCAACCATGAATACCACACGACAGTTGCACGACCTCGGGCAGAGTCTATGGCTCGACAACATCACGCGCGAGCTCCTGACGAGCGGCACGCTCGAACGCTACATCGCGGACTATGCGCTCACCGGTCTGACGTCGAACCCGACGATCTTCGATCACGCCATTCGTGCGAGCAGCGCGTACGACGATGCGATCCGTGCGCGGGCCGAAAAGGGCCTTACGGAAGAGGCACTGTTCATCGAGCTCGCGCTCGAGGACCTCGGGCGCGCCGCGGATCTGTTCCGTCCGGCTCACGAGACTTCCGACGGCGTGGACGGCTGGGTTTCGCTGGAAGTCTCACCGTTGCTCGCGCACGATACCGCACGCACCGTGGAGTCGGCGCAGCAGCTTCACGCGCGCGCGAAACGCCGCAATCTCTTCATCAAGATACCCGGCACGCCGGAAGGCGTACCGGCGATCGAGGAGGCGATTTTCGCCGGCGTGCCGATCAACGTCACGCTTCTCTTCTCCCGCGAGCAATACCTGGCGGCGGCCGAGGCGTACCGCCGCGGGATCGAGCGCAGGATCGTTGCCGGGCTCGATCCGAACGTCGCTTCCGTCGCCTCGCTCTTCGTCAGTCGCTGGGACGTCGCCGTGGCAGACAAGGTCCCGCCCGCGCTCCACAACCGCCTCGGCATCGCGATCGCGAAGCGCACGTACAAGGCCTATCGCGAGCTGATGGCCTCGCCACCATGGCAGAAAATCGTCTCTGCGGGCGGGAAGCGCCAGCGCCTGCTGTGGGCGAGCACCAGCACGAAGGATCCGAAAGCCTCCGATGTGCTGTACATCGAAGCGCTCGCCGCGCCGGAGACCATCAACACCATGCCGGACAAAACCCTGAAGGCCTACGCCGACCACGGGCAGGTGAAACAGCTTCTGCCGGACGACGGCGGAGACGCCGAGCGCGTGCTCGCCGAATTCGTCCGCGCCGGCATCGACGACGCCGCGATTGCGCGCGAGCTCTTGCGCGAAGGCACCCGGTCTTTCGACAAATCGTGGCGCGACCTCATGGACTGCATCTCCGCGAAGCGCGATGCGCTGAGCCGGTCGCGCTCGTGAAGGAGGCGAAGATGACCGAGGTTTCCGCACGCACGCCGCCGCTCACCGAGCGGCCGGCCTGGATAGCGCTCGTGCGCCACTACGAGACGATTTGCGGCGTGCATCTGCGACAGCTTTTTGCCGACGATCCTGCGCGCGGGCAGCGCTACACCGCACGAGCCGCGGGCCTTTATCTCGACTACTCGAAGAACCGCATCACGCACGAGACGCTCGCGCTTCTCGTCGCGCTCGCGGAAGAGTGTCGCCTGCGCGAGCGCATCGAAGCGATGTTTCGCGGCGACAAGATCAACGTGACTGAAGACCGGGCGGCGCTGCACACCGCGCTTCGCGCACCGAAAGGCGAGCACGTGATCGTCGACGGCGTCGACGTCGTGCCCGAAGTCCACGCGGTACTCGATCGGATGAGCGAATTCTCGAACGCGGTCCGCAGCGGGCAATGGAAAGGCTACACGGGCAGGCGCATCCGTAACGTCGTCAACATCGGCATTGGTGGGTCCGACCTCGGCCCGGTCATGGCGTACGAAGCCCTGCGCCACTACAGCCAGCGCGACCTGCGCTTTCGCTTCGTCTCCAACGTGGACGGCACCGACTTCGTCGAGGCCACGCGCGGGCTCGATCCCGCGGAGACGCTTTTCGTCGTCTGCTCGAAGACGTTCACGACGCTCGAAACGCTGACCAACGCGCACGCCGCGCGCGCCTGGGCACTGCATGCCCTGCACGACGAGGCGGCGGTGCGAAGGCACTTCGTGGCGGTGTCGACCAATGCCGAAGGCGTGGCGAAGTTCGGCATCGACGCGAAGAACATGTTCGGCTTCTGGGACTGGGTCGGCGGTCGCTACTCGATGGATTCGGCGATCGGGCTTTCGACGATGATCGCGATCGGACCGGAGCATTTTCGCGCGATGCTGGCCGGCCTTCGCGCCATCGACGAGCACTTCAGGACCGCGCCGTTCGAACGCAATCTGCCGGTGCTGATGGGGCTGCTCGCCGTCTGGTACAACAATTTCTTCGGCGCGCAGACGGTCGCGGTCCTGCCCTACGACCAGTATCTGAAGCGCTTTCCGGCCTATCTGCAGCAGCTCACCATGGAGAGCAATGGCAAGCACGTGACGCAGGACGGCGCGCGCGTCGATTATCAGACGGGGCCGATCTACTGGGGCGAGCCCGGCACGAACGGGCAGCACTCGTTCTACCAGCTGATCCATCAGGGCACGCGCCTGATCCCGTGCGACTTCATCGGCTTCTGCCAGCCGCTGAATCCGCTCGGCGACCAGCACGATCTCCTGATGGCGAACCTCTTCGCGCAGGCCGAGGCGCTCGCGTTCGGCAAGACGGCGGAGGACGTTAAAGCCGAGGGCACGCCCGCGCCGCTCGTGCCGCACCGCATGTTCGAAGGCAATCGGCCGAGCAGCACGCTGCTCGCGCAGCGCCTGACGCCGCAGACGCTCGGATCGCTCGTCGCGCTTTACGAGCACAACGTTTTTACGCAAGGCACGATCTGGAACATCGACTCGTTCGACCAATGGGGCGTGGAGCTGGGGAAGGCACTCGCGCAGCGCATCGTGCCGGAGCTCACGGCCAAGGCCGAGCCCGCGGTTTCGCACGACAGCTCGACGAACACGCTGATCCGCCACTATCGCGCGCTCAAGGAACAGAGGCCCGCGTGAGCCCGCCGGGCCGCCCCAAGGGCGAATCAGCCCCGCAGCGCGCAGCGCGAAGGGTAGTCCAATGAGCGTCCAGGAGCGCCGCCCGCTGCATCGACCAATGCCGGGCAGCGCCGGGCGCAACGTGCTCGCACTGAACTCGGGCTCGTCGAGCATCAAGTTTGCGTGGTTCGATACCACGCCTTCGCTCGAGCGCACGCTCGCGGGCCGCATCGAACGCGTCGGGTTGCCCGGCGCGACGCTGACCGTCGCGGATGCGCGCTCGCGCGAAAGCTCGACGCGGCCGGTGGCGGCGCCGGACCACGCGGCGGCCGTGCAAGTGCTGATGAAGTGGCTCGAGGCTCGCAGCGAGCACGCGACGCTCGGTGCGGTCGGCCATCGCGTCGTGCACGGCGGACCGCGCTACGTCGAGGCGCAGGCGGTCGACGCGAACATGATCGCGGAGCTGCGCAGGGTGAGCGCGTTCGATCCGCAGCATCTACCCGAGGAGCTCCTGCTGATCGAAGCCGTGCAGGCACGCTTCCCCGCGCTCGTGCAGGTGGCGTGCTTCGACACGGCTTTTCATCGCGAGCTCCCGACCGTCGCGCGACTGCTGCCGATCCCGCGGCGCTATGCCGACCAGGGCGTGCGACGCTACGGCTTTCACGGCCTGTCGTATGCGTTCTTGATGGAAGAGCTCGCACGCGTCGCCGGAGCGCATGCCGCTCGCGGGCGCATCGTGCTCGCGCACCTCGGCAACGGCACGAGCCTTGCGGCCGTGCGCGAGGGAAAACCGCTCGACACCAGCATGGGCTTCACGCCAACGGGGGGCGTTCCGATGAGCACGCGCTCGGGCGATCTCGATCCGGGACTCGTGCGCTATCTCGCGAGCACCGAAGGCATGGACGCGAACCGGTTCGCCGCGATGGTGAATTTCGAATCCGGTCTGCTCGGAATCTCCGAGACGAGCTCGGACATGCGCGATCTGCTCGCGCGCGAAGCGGACGATGCACGCGCGGCAGAAGCGATCGCACTCTACTGCTATCGCATCCGCAAATGCATCGGGGCTTACGCGGCGGCGCTCGGCGGCATCGAAACCCTCGTCTTCGCCGGGGGCATCGGAGAGAACGCGCCCGAAGTGCGTGCGCGGATCTGCGAGGGGCTGCAGTTTCTGGGAATCGGGCTCGTGCAGGAGCGCAACGCGCAAAACGTGCCGTTGGTCTGCGAAGACGCGGCTCGCGTAGCGGTACGCGTGATTCGCACCGACGAGGAATGGATGATCGCGAAAACGGTGTGCCGCACGCTCGGCATGCCGACACACGAGGAACGTTCAGCGTGAAGACGAACGACATCGCGCTTGCAAGGCGTCCGCTGACGCCCGAGCTGCTGCGCAAAATCGACGCATACTGGCGCGCCGCGAACTATCTATCGGCCGGCCAGATTTATCTCTATGCGAATCCGCTGCTGAAGGAACCGCTCACGCTGCAGCACATCAAGCCGCGGCTGCTCGGCCACTGGGGCACCACGCCCGGCCTCAACTTCGTCTACGCGCATCTGAACCGGGTCATCCGGGAGCACGATCTCGACGTCATTTATGTGACCGGCCCGGGACACGGCGGTCCAGGCCTCGTCGCCAACACCTACCTCGAGGGCACGTACAGCGAGCTCTACCCGGATGTATCGCAGGACGAGGCGGGCATGAAGCGGCTCTTCACGCAATTCTCGTTTCCGGGCGGCATCCCGAGCCATACGGCGCCGCAGACGCCCGGCTCGATCAACGAAGGCGGCGAGCTCGGCTATTCGCTGTCGCACGCCTACGGCGCCGCCTTCGACAATCCCGACCTCCTCGTCGCGTGCGTGGTCGGCGACGGCGAGGCGGAAACCGGTGCGCTGGCGACGAGCTGGCACTCGAACAAATTTCTCGATCCGGTGCGCGACGGCGCGGTGCTGCCCATCCTGCACCTGAACGGCTACAAGATCGCCGGGCCGACCGTGCTTGCGCGAATCGACCGAGACGAGCTCGAAGCGCTTTTCCACGGCTATGGTTACACGCTGTACTTCGTCGAGGGCGACGATCCGCCGCTCATGCATCAGCGCATGGCGGCGACGCTCGATCACATCGTGGGCGAAATCCGGCGCATCCAGAAGGAAGCGCGGGCGAACGGTTTTCGCGAGCGTCCCCGCTGGCCGATGATCGTTCTGCGCTCTCCGAAAGGCTGGACGGGCCCGAAGTCGGTCGACGGCAAGCCGGTGGAAGGCACGTTCCGCGCGCATCAGGTTCCGGTTGCGGACTTCGCGCAAAACCCCGAGCACCTGGAAATTCTCGAGCGTTGGCTCAGGAGTTATCGCCCGGAGGAATTGTTCGACGCGAAAGGCACGCTCGTACGCGAGCTCGCCGAGCTTGCGCCCACCGGCACGAGGCGCATGGGCGCGAACCCGCATGCCAACGGAGGGATACTGCTGCGCGATCTTCGCCTTCCCGACTTCCGCGACTACTCGATCGACGTGTCCGCGCCCGGGATGATCGAAGCCGAGGCGACGCGCATACAGGGCGAGCTCATCCGCGACGTCCTCGGCCTCAACGCCGATACGCGCAATTTCCGCGTGTTCAGTCCCGACGAGACCGCGTCGAACCGCTGGAACGCGGTGTTCGAGGTCACCGATCGCTGCTCGACCGCGCGCATTCTTCCCGGCGACGAGCACGTCGCGCCCGATGGCCGCGTGATGGAAATGCTGAGCGAGCATCAATGCGAGGGCTGGCTGGAAGGCTACCTGTTGACGGGCCGCCACGGCTTCTTCCCGTGCTACGAGGCGTTCATCCACATCGTCGACTCGATGTTCAACCAGCACGCGAAATGGCTCGAGACGTGCCGCCACGTCGCCTGGAGGCGTCCGATCGCCTCGCTCAACTACCTGCTCTCCTCGCACGTCTGGCGGCAGGACCACAACGGATTCAGCCATCAGGACCCCGGATTCATCGACCACGTCGCGAACAAGAAGGCCGATGTCGTGCGCGTGTACCTGCCGCCCGACGCGAACACGCTGCTCTCGGTCACCGATCACTGCCTGCGTAGCCGCAACTACGTCAACGTCATCGTCGCGGGCAAGCAGCCGGAGCTCCAGTGGCTCGACATCGATTCGGCGATCAGGCATTGCGCGGCCGGGCTCGGCATCTGGGAATGGGCGAGCAGCGATGCCGGGGCCGATCCCGACGTCGTGATGGCGTGCTGTGGCGACGTGCCAACGCTCGAGACGCTCGCGGCAGTCGAGATCCTGCGCGAGCATTTTCCGAAGCTCAGGATACGCGTGATCAACGTCGTCGACCTGATGACGCTGCAGCCGCAAAGCGAGCATCCGCATGGCCTGCCCGACCGGGACTTCGACGCCCTCTTCACGACGGACAAGCCGATCATCTTTGCCTTCCACGGCTACCCGTGGCTGATCCATCGGTTGACCTATCGCCGCGCGGGCCACGACAACCTGCACGTGCGCGGCTACAAGGAGAACGGCACGACGACGACGCCTTTCGACATGGTGGTGCTGAACGATCTCGACCGCTTCCATCTCGCGAGCGACGTGATCGACCGCGTCGCGAGCCTCGGCTCGCGCGCGGCTTACGCGAAGCAGTTCCTGCGCGACAAGCTCGTCGATCACAAGGCCTACATCGAAAAGCACGGCATCGACATGCCGGAGATCCGCAACTGGAAATGGAGCGCCGCGAGCGCGGTTCAGCGCGCGTAGATCGATCGCGACCCGGCCGAGAACGGCCGCCCCGGCCGGGAGTCGAACGGACAAGGAATGGTTGATCCGACTTGCGCATGAACAAAGGAACGCCGGCGAAAGCGCCTCGCCCCGACGAGCGTATCCGCCTGTTTCTGGCGGACGTGGACGGGGCTCTGGTGACCCGCGACAAGGTGCTGACCGTGGGCGCTCAGGCGGCGGTGCGGGCGCTGCGGGAGGCGGGCATCGAGCTTGCAATCACGAGCGGCCGACCGCCGCGCGGCATGCGCATGCTGGTCGAGCCCCTCGCGCTGACGACGCCGATCGCGGGCTTCAACGGCGGCGTGTTCGTCAATCCCGATCTGACGGTCATCGAGAGCCATACGCTCGATCCCGCCGCGGCGCGCGAGACGGTGGCGCTGATCGGAAAGCAGGGTCTCGACGTCTGGGTTTACACCGAGACGGAGTGGCTGATCCGCGATCCGAACGCGCCGCACGTCGCGCGCGAGACGTGGACGGTGAAGTTCGACGCGCGCGTGGTGCCCGAATTCACCGACGAGCATCTGTCGCGCACCGTGAAAATCGTCGGCATCTCGGACGATCTCCCGCGCGTTGCCGCATGCGAGAAGGCGGCACAGGACGCGCTCGGCGATCGCGCGAGCGCCGCCCGATCGCAGCCCTACTATCTCGACGTGACGAACCCGAAGGCGAACAAGGGCGTCGTCGTCGCGATGCTCTCCAGCCGTCTCGGTATTCCGTCCTCGCAGATCGCGACGATGGGCGACATGCCGAACGACGTGCTGATGTTCCGCAAGAGCGGCTTCTCGATCGCGATGGGCAACGCGAGCGACGAGGTGAAAGCGCAGGCGAGCGTCGTCACCGACAGCAACGAGAACGAAGGCTTCGCGAACGCGGTGCGGCACTTCATCCTGCAGAAGGACGCGCGGTGAGCGCGCCGGGCCGTCCCAAGCGCGAATTGCGCCCCCTGGGGGGCAGCGCAGCGGCGAAGCCGCAAGCGTGGGGGGAACATACAAGGCCGGCCTTCGGGACGCTGCGCGTCTTCGACGATGCGCAGGCGCTGGCCCGGCATGGGGCTCGCTTCGTGTGCGAGCAGGCAGAAGCGAAAAGCGGCAGCTTCGCGCTGTGTCTTTCCGGCGGCTCGACGCCGCGCCCGCTTTACGAAGCGCTCGCCGCGCCGCCGCTGCTCGAACGATTTCCCTGGAGCCGCATCCAGTTCTTCTTCGGAGACGAGCGCTTCGTGCCGCCGGACGATGCGGCAAGCAATGCGCGCATGGCTGACGAAGCGATGTTCTCCCGCGTAAGCGTACCGCCGCAAAACGTGCATCCCATTCCGACCGTCGGCATCACACCCCCGCAGGCCGCGAAGGAGTACGAGCGCACGCTTTCGGCGCTGCACGGCGGGCACGCGCCGACGCCGGAAGCGCCGCTCTTCGACATGTGCCTGCTCGGCGTCGGCGACGACGGCCACACCGCGTCGCTGCTACCGGGCGACGCAGTGCTCGATGTGCGGGATCGCCTGGTCGCCGTTGTCGCACATGGGCGGCCGCAGGCGCGCATCACGCTTACGTACCCGGCGCTCGACAGCAGTCGCATGGTGGTGTTTCTCCTGCAGGGCAACGGCAAGCGTGCGATTCTCGATCGTCTGCTTTCCGGCGACGACTCGCTGCCGGCCGGACGCGTGCGGCCCGCCGGCCAGGTCTTCTGGTTCGTCGATCGCGCGGCCGCCGGACGCTGGGCCGGCGCGTGACCTGGCCGCTACGGTAGAAAGGATCCACCGTTCACGATGGATGCCCGAGCAGCGCGAGTGCCCGGTCGACCACCGCATCGGCGCTGAAGCCGTATTCGCGCATCACCACGGGGCCGGGCGCGGAAGCGCCGAAGCGATCCACGCTGACCACGTCGCCGCGCTCGCCGACGTAGCGCCACCAGCCCTGCGATACCCCGGCTTCGACCGCGAGGCGCGCGTGAATCGAGCCCGGCAGCACGCTTTCGCGGTACTGCGCGGGCTGCGCGTCGAAGAGCTCGAAGCTCGGCATCGACACGACGCGGGCGTTGATCTGCCGCGCGACGAGCTTCTCGCGCGCCGCCAGGACGAGCGCGACTTCCGATCCGGTCGCGATCAGAATCAAGTCCGGCTTTTTGTCGAGCGATTCGGCGAGCACGTACGCGCCGCGCCGCAGGCCATCCGCGCCTGCCATTCGCGTGCGATCGAGCGTGGGCACGTTCTGCCGCGTCAAAACGAGCGCGACCGGGCGCGCCTTCGTCTCGAGCGCGACCCGCCAGGCAACCGCCGTCTCGTTCGCATCGCACGGCCGGATCACGTCGAAGCCGGGAATCGCACGCAAGCCCGCGAGTTGCTCCACGGGCTGATGCGTCGGGCCATCCTCTCCGAGCGCGATGCTGTCGTGGGTGAAGACGTAGATCACGTGCAGGCCCATCAGCGCTGCAAGGCGCATCGGCGGGCGCATGTAATCGGAGAAAATCAGAAACGTCGCACCGTACGGCACCGTGCCGCCGTGCGCCGCGAGGCCGTTGACGATCGCGCCCATCGCATGCTCGCGCACGCCGAAGTGCAGGTTTCGACCGGCGTAGCTCCAGACGCCGCCATCGGAGCCCTGCGTATCCGACACGCGCGGCATGGCCGGCTCGAAGTCTCCCTCGCCCACGAGCGCGGTGTGCGTGGACGGATCGAGATCCGCCGAACCCCCGATCAGCGCCGCAACCCGCGGCGCGATCGCGTTCATCACCTTGCCCGAAGCGACGCGCGTGGCCATCCCCTTCGCATCGGCCGGAAACGTCGGCACGTCGGCGTCCCAGCCCGCCGGCAGGTCGCCGGCGGTGATCGCGCGAAACGCCCGCGCAAGCTCGGGGAACGCGCGCGCGTACTCGCCGAAGCGATCGTTCCACGCCTTTTGCGCGCGCCCGCCCTCGTCGATCGCTTCGCGAAAGTGCGCCGCCGCGGAATCGGGAATGTAGAAGTTCGGCTCCTCGGGCCAGCCGAGGTTGCGCTTGGTCAGCCGCACTTCCTCTTCGCCGAGCGGCGAGCCGTGCGCCTCGAAGGTGTCCTGCTTGTTGGGCGACCCGTAGCCGATATGCGTGCGCACGAGGATCAGCGACGGATGCCCGGTCTCGGCGCGCGCCGCGGCGAGCGCCCGATCGATTGCCTCCACGTCGTTGCCGTCCTCGACGCGCTGTGTGTGCCAGCCGTACGCGTCGAACCGCCGCGCGCGGTCTTCGGTGAAGGTGAGGTCGGTCGCGGCGGACAGCGTGACGCGATTGTCGTCGTAGAAGTAGATCAGCTTGCCGAGCCGCAGGTGGCCGGCGAGCGAGGCGGCTTCCGACGCGACCCCCTCCATCAGGTCGCCGTCGCTGACGATGCCGTAGGTATAGTGGTCGACGATATCGAAACCCGGCCGATTGTACGAAGCGGCCAGGTGGGCTTCCGCGATCGCCATGCCGACGCCGTTGGCGAAGCCTTGACCGAGTGGCCCGGTCGTCGTTTCGACGCCGGGCGTGACGCCGCGCTCGGGATGCCCCGGCGCCATGCTGCCCCATTGCCGGAAGCGCTCGATCTGCGCAAGCGGAAGGTCGTAGCCGGTGACGTGGAGCAGGCTGTAGAGCAGCATCGAGCCGTGGCCGGCGGACAGAACGAAGCGGTCGCGATCGAACCACTGCGGATCGCGCGGGTTGTGCTTGAGAAACCGCGTCCAGAGCACGTACGCCATCGGCGCCGCATCGAGCGGCAGTCCGGGGTGGCCGCTGTTCGCCTTCTGCACTGCGTCGACCGACAGGAACCGCAGCGTGTTGACGCACAGCGTATCGAGCGCGGACGCGGACGCGGGCGTGGAATGTTGTGAGCTCATGAAGTCTCCGTGCGCCGGTCGAACCAGCGAGATTGGGTGATTGGGACGTTCGATGCATCGGAATTCGTGGTGACGAGCGCACGCGCGGCTTCTCTCACGCGGCGGACGCCGGCAGTCGCAGTTGCGCGATGATTTCCGCGGCGATCGACGAGGGGTCCGCGTCGATCGAAACGACGATCGGATGCTCGTCCTGCGTGGGCTCTTCGAGCGCGTCGAACTGGCTCTGCAAAAGCGCGACCGGCATGTAGTGGCGGTGCCGCTGCTTCATCCGCTGTTTGACGAGATCGAAGTCGCCCTTCAGGTAGACAAGCCTGACGTCGTTGCGATCGCCGATGAGGATGTCGCGATAGCTTCGCTTCAGCGCCGAGCACCCGATGGCGCCATGCCGGCCCGCGGCGCGCACGCCGTCGATCCATGCGGCGATGGCGCGCAGCCACGGCCAGCGGTCCTCGTCGGTCAACGGAGTGCCGCTTTCCATCTTGTGCACGTTCGCGGCCGAATGAAAGGTATCGGCATCCGCGAGCTCCCAGTGCAGACGCCGGGAAAGCTCCGTCGCTACCGTCGTCTTGCCCGAGCTCGAGACGCCCATGACGACCAGAACGGCGACCGGATCGGATGCAGCGATCGTCGGCGTCGCGTGTCCGTTCATGCGGTGTCGCCCGTCGCATTCGGTCGCGGCAGTTGCCGGAGCGCGGCGATCGCCCGCGCATAGTCGGGCGTGCCGAATATCGCCGAACCGGCGACGATCGCGTTCGCGCCTGCCGCGATGGCGCGCGCGGCGTTCGCGCCGTCCTGTCCGCCGTCGACTTCGATCCACGGATCGAGACCGCGCGATTCGCACAGCGCACGCAGCTCCCGGATCTTCGGCAGCATCTCGGGCAAAAACGCCTGACCGCCGAAGCCGGGGTCGACCGTCATCACGAGAACGACGTCGGCGAGGTGCAGCACGTGCTCGACGAACGCGATCGGGCTCGCGGGATCGAGCACCACGCCCGCCTTCCTGCCGAGCGCGCGGATGCGCGTGAGCACGCGATGGAGGTGAACGGTGGACGACGGTTCGCACTGCACGAGCAGGTGGTCGGCGCCGGCCGCGGCAAAGGCTTCGAGATAGCGCTCGGGCTCGACGATCATCAGATGCACGTTGAGCGGCTTCTTCGTCGCGCGACGAACGGCGCTCACGATCGCCGGGCCGAGCGTGATGTTCGGAACGAAGCGGCCATCCATCACATCGACGTGGATCCAGTCGGCGCCCGCCACATCCGCCGCGGCAACCTCTTCGGCGAGGCGTCCGAAGTCGGCCGAAAGTATCGACGCGGCGACAATTGGACGTTTCATGGCCGCCCGAAACCGGCGAGCGCGCCATGCAGGACGTGAATCAGCGCCGCCGGGTAGACGCCGA
>Ga0070660_100001848_pt1 | contig 14561 bp, 9 predicted proteins | sample KBSC33metaG_FD_64670 | JGI IMG/M metagenome (GOLD analysis project Ga0070660, IMG submission 64670) | Corn rhizosphere microbial communities from Kellogg Biological Station, Michigan, USA - KBS C3-3 metaG | ecosystem: Host-associated > Plants > Roots > Rhizosphere > Soil ... | reverse complement strand
ATGGTGACAACGGCTGCTATGATAACTGTTTTAAATCGAATCGAGAAAAACCAGCCCATGAGCAAACCTGTCTTTACCTACAGCCATGATGACCTGAAACAGTTGGCCGAGGATGTGCTGCGCTTCGCCAAGGAGAAAGGCGCTTCCGATGCAGCCGTGCAAATCAGCGAAGGCAACGGCCTGTCAGTCACGGTGCGCAAAGGCAAGATCGAGACTATCGAGCAGAACAAGGACAAGGGTATCAGCGTGTCCGTCCATCTCGGGGAGCGTGGGCATATCCGTCGTGGCAACGCAGATACGTCGGATTTTTCGAAGCGCTCCTTGGAGGATACGGTCGAGGCAGCGTACAACATTGCCCGTTTTACCGCAGAGGACGATTGTGCCGGTTTGCCGGACGAGGACGTGCTGGAAATGGACCCGCGTGATTTGCGACTCTACTATCCATGGCCGATTTCGGCGGAAGAGGCGGTGGAGATCGCTACGCGGTGCGAAGCAGCGGCCTTCGACGTGGACAAGCGCATCACCAATAGTGAAGGTGCGGGCGTATATGCGCATCAGTCGCATTTTGTCTCGGCGAACACACGCGGCTTCATCGGCGGTTATCCCTATTCACGGCATACGATTTCAGTCGCGCCGATCGCCGGCAAGGGGGCCAATATGCAGCGTGACGACTGGTATTCGTCGATGCGCGATCCTAATCGTCTGGCCAAGCCGGAGGACATTGGCCGTTATGCCGCTGAACGTGCGCTGGCAAGGCTGAATGCGCGCAAGCTGGACACGCGCAAATGCCCTGTGCTGTTTGAAGCGCCGTTGGCGGCCGGATTGCTTGGCGCTTTTGTGCAGGCAGTGTCAGGAGGCGCGTTGTACCGTAAGTCAACCTTTCTGCTCGATTCGCTGGGCAAAGAAGTATTCGCGCCGCACATTAGCATCGTCGAGGACCCGCACGTGATCGGCGCGGTTGGCTCTTCGCCGTTTGACGATGAGGGCGTGAAAACCATGCGGCGCGATATCGTCCAAGACGGCGTGGTGCAGGGCTATTTCCTGTCGACTTATTCGGCGCGCAAGCTGGGCATGAGGACCACGGGTAATGCCGGTGGTTCACATAATCTTTCGATCACGTCGTCTCTGACACAGCCGGGTGACGACTTCAAGGGGATGCTGAAAAAGATGGGTACCGGCCTTCTGGTGACCGAACTGATGGGGCAGGGGGTGAATTATGTCACTGGCGACTATTCGCGCGGCGCCTCTGGCTATTGGGTGGAGAACGGCGAGATCCAGTATCCGGTGGAAGAAATAACAATCGCCGGCAATCTGAAAGAAATGTTCCAGCAGATTGCAGCTATCGGCACTGACACGCTGATTCGTGGTACCAAGGAAACCGGTTCCATTCTGATTGAGAACATGACGGTAGCCGGTAATTAAAAGACGCCTTGCGGCCTTGTCACATCGGAAGGTGTTGCTGAGGCCGATTTCACAAATCTCTGACGGCACAAAAGAAAACAGCCCGCGAACGGGCTGTTTTTTTGACAGTTGGGTTTATACCCCTTGTTATTTATGCCGCACGTTTTACTGCTGCTGAAGGCATTGTTGCTTCGTTGGCATCGAGCACGGCTTCGGGGTGCTCGGCTTCCAGCGGGGTTTCGTTGTTGAGGTGCTGATGCATCTGTTGAACATTGAGCTCGCCGGTCCATTTGGCGACCACTACAGTGGCTACACCATTGCCAACCAGGTTGGTCAGAGCGCGTGCTTCGGACATGAAACGGTCAATGCCGAGAATCAGTGCAAGGCCGGCAACCGGAACGCCGCCCACTGCCGAGAGGGTAGCTGCCAGCACGATGAATCCACTGCCGGTGACACCAGCTGCACCCTTGGAAGTCAGCAGCAGAACCGCGAGCAGGGTCAGTTGCTGAGTAATGGTCATCGGTGTATCGGTTGCTTGTGCGATGAACACGGCGGCCATCGTCAAATAGATGGAAGTGCCGTCGAGGTTGAACGAGTAGCCTGTCGGGATAACCAAGCCAACTACCGATTTCTTTACGCCGAGATTTTCCAGCTTGGCCATCATGCGTGGCAGCACGGATTCGGAAGATGATGTGCCGAGAACGATGAAGAGTTCTTCCTTGATGTACTTGACGAACTTCCAGATGCTGAAGCCGTGCAGCTTGGCAATGGTGCCCAGCACCACGAAGACGAACACGAGGCAAGTCAGGTAGAAGGTGCCCATCAGCTTGCCGAGCGAAAGCAGGCTGCCGACGCCGTATTTGCCAATGGTGAATGCCATTGCGCCGAAAGCGCCGATCGGTGCCACCTTCATGATGATGCCGACGATGCCGAACAGCACGTGCGATGTCTTTTCAATGAAGTCGAACACCAGTGTGCCGCGACCGCCGAACTTGTGCAGGGCGAAACCGAACAGTACCGAGATCAGCAATACTTGCAGAATGTCACCCTTGGCGAAGGCGTCTACCATGCTCATCGGAATGACGTTCAGCAGGAATTGCGTCGTGGTCTCCATTTTGCCGGGCGCGGTATAGGCAGCGATTCCCTTGGTGTCCAGGGTGTGCGGATCGATGTGCATGCCCGCACCAGGCTGTGCCACGTTGACGATGATGAGGCCGACGATCAACGCAAGAGTGCTCACAGCCTCGAAGTAGAGCAGCGCCAAGCCGCCGGTCTTGCCGACCTTCTTCATGTCTTCCATGCCTGCAATACCTACGACCACCGTACAGAAGATGACGGGGGCGATGATCATCTTGATGAGCTTGATGAAACCATCGCCGAGCGGTTTCATTTCGGCTCCGAGGCTGGGATAGAAGTGACCAAGTGCGACGCCGATGACGATGGCAGTCAGCACTTGTGCATAGAGCGACTTGTAGAATGGTTGTTTGCCTGGTTGCATGTGACTCCTCCAAAAATATGGATGCCCTTGCCGGAAGGTGGGCTTATGGTCACAAATTGTGACGGTCGCTTGCAAGGCGAACAATTGTGGACATCCACACAAAAGCTTAGACAAGCGGAGGTGGAAAGTTTGATCAATCAGCTTGATTTTTTCTGCGATAAAGCAGATGTGATTGTTCAGGTGACGGTTGATCGGCTCTGAATGGTGCGCTGCGGCAAGCCAAATGTATTGCAAGTATTCCATTTGTCCTCCTACAATCTGCGTCACCCTGGCTCGTGCCAGATGTTTGCTCAAGCAGTTTCGCCTTTAAATCAAGGAGACAAAATGGAACGCCGTTCCTTTCTCAAGAAAGCCACTGTAGGCGCATCTGTCGGGGCCATCGCTGCTCCGGCACTTGCACAATCGCAGCCCACGATTAACTGGCGCTTGGCGTCCAGCTTTCCGAAGTCGCTGGATACCATCTACAGTGCAGCGGAAGTTTTTTCCAAGCGCGTTGCTGCATTGACTAGCGGTAAATTCAATATCCGCGTCTTTGCCAGCGGCGAAATCGTTCCTGCCCTGCAGGTGATGGATGCCGTGCAGGCCGGTACGGTCGAGGTGGGGCATACGGCTTCCTACTACTACTTCGGCAAGGATCCGACCTTCGCTTTCGACTGCGCCGTGCCTTTCGGCCTCAATTCGCGGCAGCAGACCGCCTGGTTCGAACAGGGCGGTGGCAAGGCCTTGTTGCGGGATTTCTTTGCCGGATACGGCATTATTAACTTCATGGGAGGGAATACCGGCACCCAGATGGGGGGGTGGTTCCGCAAGGAGGTGAAGAGTGTCAAGGATTTGGACGGCTTGAAGATGCGCATCGGCGGCTTCGCCGGCCGTGTGATGCAAAAGCTTGGCCTGGTGCCGCAGCAAATCGCCGGGGGCGATATTTATCCTGCGTTGGAGAAGGGCACCATCGATGCGGCGGAGTGGGTTGGTCCGTATGACGATGAGAAGCTCGGTTTCTACAAGGTTGCCCCGTTCTATTACACGCCCGGCTGGTGGGAAGCGGGTCCGCAATTGTCTTTCTATGTCGGCTTGAAGGAGTGGAACAAGCTGCCGAAGGAATATCAGGCTGCGCTTGAAGTGGCGACCTACGAGGCGCACGTCATGATGCAGGCCGAATACGATGCGCGCAATCCGGCGGCGCTTGCACGTTTGCTGAAGAACGGCGTAAAGCTGCGCAGCTTCAACAAGGAAATCATGGATGCTTGCTGGAAGGCGGCGAATGAAGTGATGGACGAAGAGGCGGCGAAGAATCCGAAGTTCAAGAAGATCTACGAACCGTGGAAGCGATTCCGCCAAGACCAGAATCAGTGGTTCTCCGTGGCGGAAGTGCCGCTCCAGAATTTCATGATCGGCCGCAAGTAAGTTTCACGGAATTGCTCCTTCAACCCGCAGTGCACATGTATTGCGGGTTTTTTTGTTATCTGCAATTGAAAATAATTCTCATTCACTATATATTGATGTCAATGCGTTCATTGACAAGCAGACAGCTATTTCTGCTCGTGCTTGTCTTCGTACGCTAGCCAGCCAGCTTTCTTCCTCTTCGGAAAGCGCCAGCCAGTGATGTTGCCAGGGAATGCGATAAGCATCCCGGCGCTGGCTGACTATCCGTTGTGCCGCCAGCCCGGTATCGCCGGCTTTTTTGCGGATCGTCATTCCCTTTGTATCGATTTTCGGTCTCGTCTCGTGGCGGGACTTTAACGTCGTTATTCAAAGGAAATTTCATGTGGACACGCGCCGCCTTTTTGCCGGTGTCGGGACTGCTGCTGCCTCGCGTCTTGTCACCGGCTTTCGCCACGGAGGGAGTGGCATGAATGCATTCATGGCTTGGGATGTTTTTGCCGAGGCGCTGGCTTCGCCTTGTTACCAGCTTGCGCAACGCAGGGTGCTGCGTCAGTTGATCGAAGCGCTGCTATTCGAGCAGGTGCTGATTCCGCAAACCACAACAGAGGATGAGGGCTCGACATGCTTTCATATTCCCGCGCGCACGTTGGAGGGGCAGTCCATCGCTTACCGCTGCCATGGACGTATCAGCAGCAGTTTCGGGCGCGTACGTTTGGACCATTCGCCTGTTGTGCGCGTTGGTGGCGATGGCCTGCGGCCGGTCGCTTCGGTGCAGGAGTTCCTGCTTGAGGTCGGGCCGACTATCGGTACCGACGAAACCTTGCTGGCGCGGTTTCTGCGCGAGCTGCAGCAAACGCTGCTGAAGGATACGCTTGCGCGATACCTGCGTCGCATGCGTGATGAGGAACGTGACCTGACTGCTCTGGAGGGGCAATTGCAGGACGGGCATCCTTATCACCCGTGCTACAAGTCTCGCATCGGTTTCGATCCGATCGACAATTTTGCCTATGGTCCCGAGTTCGAGCCATCGGTGCGTCTGTTGTGGCTTGCCTTGCGGCGGGAATGCGCTTCGGTGTCTGTTTGCCGCGATATCGATCTTGGCGCTTTCCTGTTGGCGGAATTGGGCGAGGTGCAGCATGCGCGATTTCTCTCTCGATTGCAAAGTCTCGGCCTGGAGCCGTGCGACTTTCTGTTGCTGCCGGTTCACCCATGGCAGTGGCGCGAGAAAGTCGCTGCTGAATTGTTTCCTTTGCTGGAGCGTCGGGATCTGGTGTTGCTGGGTGAAGGCGAGGATCAGTACCGGCCCTTGCAGTCGATTCGCTCGCTCGCCAATGTCAGTCGCCCATGGGCTGCGCATGTCAAGCTGCCGATCGGCATTGTCAACACGTCTGCCGACCGGATTTTGTCGTGCCATAATGTGGAGAACGCGCCGTCGGTATCGGACTGGTTGTGCGGTATACGCGAACAGGATGCGGCCCTACGCGATTACGGGCTGGTTTTTCTGCGCGAAGTAGTCGGCATTACCTGGCGTGATCGCGACTTGCCGCTTTTCCTGCAAGCGCAACAGTATGGGATGCTGGGCGTGGTATGGCGGGAGAGTGTCGAGATTCACCTGCAGACAGGCGAGTCGGCTGCACCGTTTTCCGGCTTGTGTCAGTGTGAGGCGGATGGGCTGCCGTTCATTGCGCCGTGGGTGGAGCGTCATGGACTGTCAATCTGGCTGGATGCTCTGCTGGAAGTCAGCATACAGCCCTTGATTCACCTTCTTTATGCACACGGCATCGGCATGGAGGCGCATGCGCAAAACATCGTGCTGATTCACCGAGACGGTTTGCCGTGCCGGATCGCATTGAAGGATTTGCCCGGCGGCTTGCGTTTTGTGCGGCAGTGCCTGGCGCATCCGGATGGCTGTCCGTCACTGGTGCCTACGCCGTCGTTCCGCAAGCAGGTCAATGCGACCGCAGGCATGGAAGTCCTGACACCCGACGAGGTGCGCGACTATTTTCATGATGCTGTTTTCTTCATCAATTTCGGCGAGCTGGCATTTTTTCTGCACCGGCACTACGGATTGGACGAGGCGGATTTCTGGGAGCGGGTTGCGGCGTGCATTCACCGCTACCAGGCTCGTCATCCCGAACTCGCGTCGCGCTTTGCCAGCTTTGACCTGTTTGCACCCACTATCCTGGTGGAGCAACTTGCCAAACGCCGGTTGTTTGCGGAAACCGAGGCGCGTTTGCAAGCGGTGCCTAATCCCTTGCACCGTTATCGGCGATCTGCACGCAAAGAGGCGGCATGAAAACGTATCGTATCGTCGCTGCCACGCTCGCCGGTCATTTCGCCGCCGCCGTGGCTGCGCTCGGCATGCCGCCGTTTTACGAGCGCATCCTGCGCGAGTCGCTGCACAGCGATGCCGCTTACCTGGCTGGCTGGTTCTTTGTCATTCCGACGTTGTTGGCGGCGCTCGCCAATCCATGGTGGGGGGCACTGGCCGACCGCTTCGGCAAAAGGAGATTGCTGTTGCGCGCTCATCTGGGACTGGCCGTCAGTTTCTGGTTGACCAGCATGGTCGATAACGCTTGGCAATTCAGTTTGGCGTTGGCATTGCAAGGGTTGCTTGGCGGAACTTTCGCAGCGTCGAATGCTTATCTTGCGATGGTCGTTTCCAGGCATCGCTTGACGCGCTTGTTGACCTTGATGCAGGGCTCGGCGCGTGCCGCGCTATTTGCCGGGCCGGCGGTGATGGGGGTGCTGTCGCATGGGGCGGAGCCGCTGGTCCTGTATCGTTATCTCGCCGTATTGCCGTTGGTGTCGGCGTTGCTGGTCTGGCTTCTTCCTACGTATGAGTTGCCCGAAGCGGCGAGTACCGCGAGCCCGGCAGCAGCCGATACTGCGCAGCGCATTCGGGAGAGTGTCTCTCCGTCTCAACTGTACGGTTTGCAGTTCGCGTTCATCTTCGCCACGGTGATTACGTTTCCTTATTTCGTTCCTTATGCGGAGCGAAGCCTGTCGAATTTGTCGCAAGCCATGCCGGGGTTTCTGTTCGGATTGCCGCATCTGCTTTATCTGATCTGTGCATTTCCCATGTCGCGCTACCTCGGGCGGCAGCGGTTGTTGGCCACGCTGGCAATCGGTCAGGCATTGCTGGTTGCCGCCATGCTGGGTCAGGCATGGTCGTCCAACCTGGTTGCACTGACTCTCTGGCGTATTGCAATGGGGATCGCGATGACGACGAGCTACATCGCGCTGCATGGTCTGGTGGCCGCCATCACCCATGCCGGCAATGCCGGGCAGCGTTTCGGTTCACTGGAGGGCAGTACCAAGTGGGGGGCTGTCGCAGCAGGTCTGGTTGCCGGCCTTGCTGTTGCGCATTGGGGGTTGCATGCGCCTTTCCTGATCGGTGCAGCCACGCTGGCGCTCGCCAGTCTGCAAGCATTTTTACTCATGTTCCGGCAGCACCGGAACGATTTCAAACAGCCAGCAAGCATGTAAGGGACTAACCGTGCAGCCAGCCACCAACTGCTTTTTGGAGAATGTAATGTCGAATCCAGCTTTACACCATCGTTCGAGCATGTCGGCCGCTTATTGCGCGGCCAGTCAACGCAGCTTGGAAACTTTGCTCAACTGTTACTGCCGCGAGGTGGCTATTCCGGAAGGTCACGCCAGCGTCGGTCCGTTGTTCGGTCATAACGACTGGCCGTTGTCTTTGCGCTGCGCATTGGCGACCGGCCAAGCCTTGCACGTTTTGCTGCCGCGCCTGGACAGCCGTGTGGTGGTGGCAGTGCAGCATGATTCGCCGACTGGCAATTATCGTTATCTGTCGGCAGCCTACTGCAAGACTGCCGGACAAGCATGGGTTCAGCTCGACTGGCGCGCATTGGCCGATCTGGTGATCCACGATCTCGCGGCCAAGACCGATCAGCCGTACAACGAAGAATTGTTGGAGCAGATCGAAGACAGCGTACATGTCACCGCTACCATCCTCGAAGCGCCATGGCCGAATACGATTCCGTCAGATCCGTTGCAGGCGTATCTGGACTCGGAACAGTCGCTCACCTATGGCCATCCTTTTCACCCTGCGCCCAAGAGCCGGCAAGGTTTTACCGCTGAGGATCTGCGCCGCTATTCGCCGGAGCTGCGGGGAGGCTTTCCTCTGCATTATTTCGCTGTGCAACGGGATGCCGTGCATCAGCAATCGACGCTGATGCAGCAATGCAGCGATATCGTCGCGGCCCAGGTGCCGCAGGGATTGAAGGCGGACGACAATTATCTGCTGATACCCGCCCATCCCTGGCAAGCGCGCTGGCTGCTGGAGAAGCCTTTGATCGCCGAGGCCATACGTGATGGCAGGGTACGCCATCTCGGCGCACAAGGAGACCTTTATTATCCGACTTCATCGGTACGCACCTTGTATCAGCCGGGCAATCCGTATTTCTACAAGTTCTCGCTGCATGTGCGCCTGACCAACTGCGTCCGGAAAAACGCAGTGTACGAACTGGAAGGGGCGTTGCAGGTGAATCGCATCATGAGCCGCCTGATCCCGGAATTGCGCGAGCTGTTTCCGGGCACGGCGATCATGGAAGAGCCTGCATTCCTTTCGGTGGACCTGAAGGATAGCGATGCGCAGCGCAACCGGGAAATCACTGAAGGCTTCGGCATGATTTTGCGGCGTGCTTTCGACTCCGCGACTCTCTTGCCCGGCACAGTGCCGCTGCTCGCCGGTTCCCTGTTCGGCAACCATGTCCTGGGAGAAGCGCGTCTGACAGCCATCCTGCAGCAGCTTAGCGAACGTCATGGCATGCCGGCCGATGCAGTGACAGAAGAGTGGTTTTCACGCTATGTACAGCAAGTGATGTATCCGGTACTGCATTGCTACTTCGCGCATGGCGTGGTGTTTGAGCCGCATCTGCAAAATGTCGTCATCGGCTTGGTGAACGACTGGCCGGGCCAGGTTTTCTTGCGCGACTTCGAGGGCGTCAAGCTGGTGCCCGAGCATTTCCCTGCCGAGGCCTTGGCAGGCATCAGCCCACGCGCACGGGAATCATTGTGGTACGAGCGCGAGCTTGGCTGGAAGCGTGTCGCCTACTGCCTGTTCGTGAATAATTTTTGCGAAGCGATCCATCAACTCAGTTCAGGCAAGCCAGCTTTGCAGCAACGATTGTGGAAGCAGGTGTGCCGTCACCTGCAGCGCTACCAGGCCGAATATGGCAGTAGCGCGTCAGCGCCGCGCATTGAGGCTGTGCTGGCGGGGGAGCCATTGCCTGGCAAGGGCAACTTGTGCAACCGCTTTCTCAAGCAAGCCGACAGGGCGGTGGATTACGTTCCTTTTGCCAATCCGTTCGCCAGCATCAATAGGGGGCTGGCATGAGGCTCGATTGGGACCGTGTTATTGCTGCCACGCGCACCGCGCATGCGCAAGCACAGTCGCCGCTGTGCGCCTATCTTTATGATCTCAAGGCCCTGGCGCGTCATGCGGCATTTGTGAGGGAAGGGTTGCCGAAGCAATGCGACTTCTTCTACGCCATCAAGGCCAATTCCGATTTGCCGCTGCTGGCGACGCTGGCAGCAGCGGTAGATGGTTTCGAGGCTTCTTCAGGCGGCGAGATCGCCTGGCTGCAGCAGCATTTCCCGCACGTGCCGGTGATTTTCAGCGGCCCGGGCAAGCTTGACGCAGAGCTGGAATTGGCCATACGGCATGGTGCGACCGTGCACGTCGAAAGTCTGCACGAGCTGGAGCGGCTGGCTGCGTTGACCCGCTCGACCGGACAAGCGGCGGCTATCCTGCTGCGTGTCAATCCTCCCTTGGAGGAACTGGCCACGACGACCCTCGTCATGGGCGGCAAGCCGACACAATTCGGCATTGCGCTTGAACATCTGCCAGCCTGCCTCGCACGGCTAAGGCAGGAGCCGGGGCTGGTGCTGCGCGGCTTCCATTTTCACCTGCTGTCGCATCAACTGGATGCGGACAAGCATCTGCAACTGCTGGCAGCCTATCTTCGGCAATCACGGCAGTGGTGCGAGCAGTATGACTTGCGCATCGAGCATATCAATGTGGGGGGCGGCATCGGCGTCAACTACCGCGAACCGGAACGGCAGTTCGACTGGCCGCGCTTTTCCGATGGATTGGCTCGCTTGTTGGCGAGCGAATGGCAAGCGGCCAATGGCAAAAGCGTGCCGCGCCTGCGCTTCGAATTGGGGCGCTTTATCAGTGCGTTCTGCGGCTATTACGCAGCCGAGGTGGTGGATATCAAGGAAGCGGGGGCACGCGCTTTCGCGGTTGTGCGCGGCGGTACGCATCACTTCCGCACGCCTTATGCACAAGGGCATAGTCATCCGTTCAGAGTGTTGCCGGTCGAAGGCTGGGACCGTCCTTATCGCCGTCCTGGCATCAAGGGGCGGGACGTCAGTGTGGTCGGCCAGTTGTGCACCCCGAAGGATGTGCTTGCCAGCGACACGCCAGTGGAAGAACTGCGGATCGGCGATCTGCTGTTGTTTCCCTATGCCGGCGCCTATGCATGGCACATCTCGCACCATGATTTCCTGCGCCATCCACATCCGCAGCACATCTACCTGCCGGTAGAGCAGGCTTGAAGTCATCACGATTTTTAACGTAGCAAGGGAGTGAAGCAGTCATGCAATACCAGCCTTTCCAGCCCCGCGTTCTGGCTTTGACCATCGCGGCCCTGTTTTCCCATCTGGCGCATGCCACCGACGTCGAACTTGCGCCTGTCACGGTCAGGGCTAGCGTTATTTCCGACCCGATCAATGGCAGCGGCAGCGTCGCCACCAAGCTCGATGTGCCCTTGCGCGATGTGCCGCAAGCGGTGCAGGTGGTCGGCAAGGAGCTGATTCGGGAGCAAGGGGCATTGGAAATGAAGGAGGTGCTGCGCAATGTCAGCGGCGTCGCGATCGCGCAAGGGGAGGGACGGCGCGATCAGTTTTACATTCGCGGCTTCGATGCCACGCGCGATACTCTGGTAGACGGCATGCGTGATGACAGCTTGTATTTCCGGGATTTGGGCAACGTGGAACGCATCGAGGTGCTCAAGGGGCCTGCGGCCGCTCTCTACGGTCGCGGTTCCGCAGGCGGTGTGATCAATCGTGTCACCAAGAAGCCGGTTGCCAGGACTTTGCGCGAAGCGTTGCTTACCGTGGGGAGTCACGATTTGCGCAGGCTGGATGTGGATCTGGGAGGCGCGCTCGGTTCCGAGGCGTCTTTCCGTTTAACCGGCGCTTACGAAGCGACTGACAGTTATCGCGACGTGGTGCATTCGGAGCGTTCCGTGCTTTCGCCTTCGATCGCCTGGTCGGCGGGCAGAGATACATCCTTCCTGCTGCAAACCGAGTTCCTGCATCAGCGCCGTACGCCGGATCGCGGTATTCCTTCGGTGAATGGTTTGCCTGCCGATGTCCCGGTGGGTAATTTTTATGGCGAGAAGTACGACTACACCGATACCGATGGCCGCAACCTGCGCTTCAGTGTGGAACACATCGTCAACGACAAATTAACATTACGCAACAATTTCCAATATTCGAAGCTTTCCCTGGATGCGGTTAATACGCGCACGCTTGGTCTTACCCCTAGCGGTACGCAAGTACGCCGTCAGATTACCTTCTTTCCGCAGAACCAGAGCAACTATCTTAATCAGACCGAGGCTGTTTACAAGCTCGATACGGGAACGATGCAACATACCCTCTTGGGCGGCGTGGAATTGGGCTACCAACAGGCTGACCGTTTGACCAAGGCCGCAAATGCCAGCAACGTCAGTCTGCAGTCACCGCAACAAGTGTCGGCAGCGCCAAACCTCGCGACCTTGCCGACCACGCTCAATGTGGACTTCGAGGGACGTACCGAAGCGATTTATGCGCAAGACCTGATTTCGTTCAGCCAGCATTGGAAAGCGTTGGCTGGAGCACGCTTCGACCGTTTCAGGCAAATGCAGGACGACCATCTTGCAAACGTGACTCAAGAACGTACTGACTCCGTATGGAGTCCTCGCATCGGCCTCGTCTATCAGCCGAATGCGCTCCATTCCATCTATGGCAACCTGAGCCGTTCCTTCCAGCCAGCAGCCAACGACCTTTTCTACAATGGTTCTGACCTTGCGCTGGTCAAGCCACTTGAATCATTGCTGCAGGAAGTCGGGCTCAAGAGCGAGTGGCTCGGCGGCCGCTTGTTGTCTACTGTAGCGCTCTACCAGATCACGCAGCGCAACGTCCCCACAACAGATCCCTCCGATCCCAGTGGGCAGCGACGTGTGCAAACCGGCGAGCAGCAAAGCAAGGGGCTGGAAGTCGATCTGTCCGGAAGATTGCTGCCGGGCTGGAAAGTGTTTGGAAACTACACGCTGAATCGGGTGCGCATCACGCAGTCCAATGATGTGAACATCGCCATCGGTAATCGACCTGCAAACATTCCCATGCATGCAGCCGGCCTGTGGACCACCTATGAAATCGGCCATGGCTTTACTCTCGGTGGTGGTGTCTTCTACGTTGGTGACCGCTATGCGCTGGAAGATAACAAAGTAAAATTGCCCGCTTATACACGCATGGATGCCATGCTCGGATACAAGGCAAACCGCTGGGAGGCGGGGCTGAATATCGGCAATATCACGAACCGTACCTATTACGAGTCGGCCAACAACAATAACCAGATCCAGCCGGGAGCGCCGCGTAGCGTGACGCTGTTCGTGCGTGCAAGCATCTGACAGTTCCCATAGCAAACGGTAAGTCGGGCATGCTGACAGCTTTGTAGAGCGAACTATCGGCATTAGCGAGCGCGGCTCGCTTTGGGCCGCTGAAGCGGTTGATCTGGTCTATAAGAAGAGGGGGACGGAGGGTGGCATGTGCCGGTTTTTACGCAGCCGCCATGCTGTTATTAAATAAAACCCCGCGCGGCGTACCGGGCGGGATTTTGCGTGGATGAAGCCTTATTTTTTATCGCTGTCAGTGGAGAAGTTCAGCTGCGGAACCTCTCCATCCTTGCTGTCTTCGCTACCCGGCAAGTTAAGCGGGGGAGCTTCACTTCCTGACGCGGCAGGTACATCGACCTTCAATTCGATTTGCTCCTTCATGTCGGTCTTTTCCTTGACCGATACGATGTTCGGAAAGAGGATGATCAGCCCAACCATGATGATTTGGATCAGCACGAAGGGTACCGCGCCCCAGTAGATGTCGGAAGTCTTCACTTCTTTCGAGGCAACCGAGCGCAGGTAGAACAGCGCAAAGCCGAATGGCGGGTGCATGAACGAGGTCTGCATGTTCACTCCCAGCAGCACACCGAACCAGATCAGATCAACACCAAGTTTTTCCGCCACCGGGCCGACTAGCGGCACCAGGATGAAGGCCAGCTCGAAGAAATCGAGGAAGAAGGCCAGTATGAAGAACATGATGTTCACCACGATCAGGAAGCCCAGGGAGCCGCCGGGTAGCGAGGTCAGCAGGTGCTCGACCCACAGATCGCCGTTGACGCCACGGAATACCAGCGAAAACACGGAAGAGCCGATCAGGATGAATACCACGAAGCAGGAGAGCCGGGTGGTGGAGCCCATCGCCTGCTTGAGCAGGTCGAAGGACAGGCGGCGGTTCATGACCGCGAGCGCCAGCGCGCCGAAGGCACCCATGCCGCCGCCCTCGGTAGGCGTGGCGATGCCGACAAAGATGGTGCCGAGTACTAGGAAGATCAGTGCCAGCGGTGGAATCAGCACGAACACGACTTTCTCCGCCATGCGCGACAGCAGGCCGAGTTTTAACTGGCGATTGATCAGCGCCAGCACAAAGGCGCCGACGATGCCTACCCCTGCCGAATAGATGCCAACCTCATCTGCCGCTGCTGTGGGATGGGCGGCACCGTACCAGCCGGCAAAGGCAAAGGAAGCGATTGTTGCGAGCGCTACCAGCACGAGTAGCGAAACCACGCCGCTCTTGCGGTTCGGCTCGCGCAGATTGCGTGCTTCCGGCGGCAGGGCCGGCATCGATTTCGGCTTGAAGATCGACATGCTCAGTACGTAACCGGCGTACATCGCTGTCAGCAGCAGGCCTGGGGCGAAAGCGGCCTTGTACATGTCGCCAACGGAGCGGCCGAGCTGGTCGGCCATCACGATCAGTACCAGCGAAGGCGGAATGATCTGCGCCAGCGTGCCGGATGCGGCGATAACGCCTGATGCCAGTTTCTTGTCGTAACCGTAGCGCAGCATCACCGGTAGCGAAATCAATCCCATCGAGATCACCGAGGCTGCTACCACGCCGGTAGTTGCCGCCAGCAGCGCGCCGACGAAAATCA
>Ga0070660_100001839_pt1 | contig 14583 bp, 11 predicted proteins | sample KBSC33metaG_FD_64670 | JGI IMG/M metagenome (GOLD analysis project Ga0070660, IMG submission 64670) | Corn rhizosphere microbial communities from Kellogg Biological Station, Michigan, USA - KBS C3-3 metaG | ecosystem: Host-associated > Plants > Roots > Rhizosphere > Soil ... | reverse complement strand
TCAAAGCGGTACAGCCCGCCGCAAAGGAGCGCAGGATGATGAAGATAAAGGCGAGCTTCGCCTCGCTGCCGATGGCGCCCGGATCCGCATCGATCACCTGATGCATGGGCGGAGCTCCTATCGTGCGATAGATGCCTACGAGGATGAGGGCCAGGATGCAGAGGATGAATCCGTAAGTCGGAATGGCGAAGACGGTGCCGGACTCCTTCACGCCGCGCAGGTTCGCCCAGGCGATCACCGCAATCGCCAGGATGCTCAACATTACGAGGTGTTGGTGGAGTGCCGGATAGGCAGACACAATCGCGGCGATGCCGGCCGCGATCGACACCGACACGGTTAGAACGTAGTCGATCAGCAGCGCCGCACCGGCGAGCAGGCCTGGCGTCTCCCCCAAGTTGTCCGTCGCCACGATGTATGACCCGCCGCCAGACGGATACGCATGAATGGTCTGGTTGTAGGAAGTTGCGATGATGACAATCAGGACGCAGATGCAGAGCGTGATCCAGATCTGGAGATGCAGGGAGGCTAGGTTATAGAGCACCAAGATGCTCAAGATCGCCTCGGTAGCATAGGCAACGGAGCTGAGCGCGTCGCTCGAAAACACCGGAAGGCCGAGCAACGGCCCTAACCGCTCGTGATGTGCTTTGGAGGTAGGTATCGGCTTACCGAAGAGGGTTTGCCGGATGCGGGAAATGGGCCGCTGGTCGATTTGTGCCATTCATCGGTGACCATGTCGATCACCAATGGTTGAAGGTACGCGATGACCTGATCAAGAACGCATCAAGACCGCGCTCATGAGCATCAAGAAAATATTAAGGACCACTACTCAGTTCGGAAGCGATAGCCTACACCGCTCTCCGTCATAAGCATTTTTGGCTGAGCGGGGTCGTCCTCGAGTTTGTGGCGAAGCTGCCCCATGTAGACGCGCAGGTAGTGAGACTCGTCGGCAAAGGCAGGTCCCCACACTTCCGTGAGCAGTTGCTTGTGGGTGACCACGCGACCCAAGTTCTTGATCAACGCGGCCAGCAGATTAAATTCGTTCGGCGTGAGGTGCACCTCCGCTCCCTTCTTCCTCACGAGGTGCCCGACAAGATCGACCTCGAGGTCGCCTGCCACAAATGTGGGCTGCGCTTCCACCTTCGTCCCGCGCCTGATTGAGGCACGAATGCGAGCTTGCAATTCACCCACGCTGAAGGGCTTCGTCAAGTAATCGTCGGCCCCGGCATCGAGGGCAGCAATCTTGTCCTGCTCCTGCTCACGCGCAGACAAGACAATGATCGGCACTTGGCTCCATTCCCGAATCTGCTTCGCCACTTCTACCCCGTCCATGTCGGGCAAGCCGAGGTCAAGCAGCACGACGGCGGGGGATTGGGTGGCGGTGAGGCGCAATCCCTCCGCACCCGTCGCCGCCTCCAGCAGCTCGTAGACATCTGGATCGAGGCTGTGCTTGAGGAATCGGCGAATGCCTACCTCATCATCCACGATCAGGATTGGGGCTCGCTTCTCAGCCAACCGGCACCTCGGGTGGTTTGCCAACGGAGGGAATCTCCAAGCAGAAGCGCGAACCCCCACCTGAACGTTGCTCGAACCAGACTCGGCCCTTGTGCATCTCAGCCACGGACTTACAGATAGCAAGCCCGAGACCGAACCCGAGATCGCCCTTCGCGCTTGCAGGCTGATAGAACTTGTCGAAGATACGCTCCTCCTCACCCGACGCAATGCCGGGTCCCCTGTCTGCAACACAGATCATCACTCCGTCTCCGGTGCGGCTCGCCTCCACGGAGATTTCGCTCCCTTCTGGAGTGTATCGTGCGGCATTCTGGAGCAGATTCACGAGGGCTTTCGTTAGGAGCGTGCCGTCGACTTTTACCAGTCCGAGCTCCGATTCGATAGCGGTGTGAACCGGCCGGTCCTCGAGCAAGTGCTCGACGTCCTGTAGGGCTCCCCCGATCAACTCCTCAAGTGAGTGCCACTCCAGCTTCGGCTCAATCGTGCGCTGCTCGAAGCGTGTGATATCCAAGAGGTTCTGAACGTGTCTGTTCAGGCGCTCGGACTGCTCGACGATGGTGCTCGCAAGCTCCTTCGGTTCGCCCACCCCGTCGGCAATCGCGCCTGCTGCGCCTGCAATGACGGTCAGAGGCGTGCGGAGATCGTGGGAGACGGAGTTGAGGAGCACATTGCGCATCTGCTCGGCCTCGGCAGATAGCTTCGCCTCCTGTGATTCGCTGGCGAGGATCGTGCGCTCCAGTGCCGTCGCCAAGTTATTGGCAAAGGTCAGGAGGAGCGCTTCCCTATCCGGGTTCAGTGAACCCTTGGCTCGGACGCCCAGCACGCCCACAACTCCGCGGGCACCCAGTAGAGGGACATACAGGCCGGTCGCATCCGCGAAATTGCTCGTCCCCCTCCCGCCATTCTTACGGCTCTCGGCTACCCAAGCTGCCGCCGCTCGATCGTTCCCTGCAGACTCAAAGTTCGACTCGGAACTGTGCAGGACTGAAAGGTCGTTGCATCCCTCCTTTCCCACGACGCAGACGTCCGCGTCGAAGAGAAGGCGCATCTCCTCGGCGGCAATAGTCACGAGGTCTTGCGCGCCTAGGCTCTTCGCCATGTCGCGGCTCAAGCGATAGAGCGCGGCGGTTTTCTCCTCGCGCGCTTGCCAGAGCGCCGCCTGCTGCCTCAAGCGGATCGCCATGCCACTGATGAGCAGGGCGACCATCAGCATGATGGCGAAGGTTAGGAAATACTGCACCTCATGCACGCCCAGCGTGTAGTAAGGCGGCACGAAGAGGAAGTCAAAAGCCGCGACAGCCAAGAGTGAAGCAAGGACCGACTCTTTCCAGCCGTACTGAGAAGCCACCGCAGTGACGCCCAGGAGGAAGATCATGATGAGGTTCGGCGGCTCCAGCGTGGTGCGCAGAGCCAGACAGAGCAAGGTGGCGGCGGCGATGATACCGAGCGTCACGGCAAAGCTCAGCCATGGCCGGCGCGCTTTCGAATCCTCCGCGTGCCCTTGCAGCGGCTGCTCCTCCGTGCTGGGTCGCCGATGTGCCACTTTGCTAAGGTTGCCACATCGCGGGGCTTGCCCTTGCAAGGGGTCGAGATCAGTGACTTGTCCTCAGGTTGGTAAGCACTTCCCACATGACTTTACAGTCAACGCGGTTGTAGCTTTCGATCTCCTGCATGAGGGGGAGATCCTTCATGCTGCAGCCCTTGGCGGCGGCTTCGCGGTCGCAGGTCCATGCGCCGACCATCGCTCCGAGCCCGTCGGTCGGGCCGTTGGTCCAGTTGGTTTCGATCAGGCCGTGGCCGTGGAGGGCCTTCGCGACGGACTTGAGGCCGAAGGCGAAGGCGCCTTTGGCCGTGATCGGCTCCTCCTTCGCAACCTTATTCAGAAGGTCGTACCAGTTCAAGGGCGGCCAGTCGGCCTGGTGCCGATCGCGGGCGGAGTTGTAGGAGGTGTTGAGGAAGCTTTGCTCGGCGTGCGACCAGTGGAAGACGAGGGGCGTGCCGCCGGGCCAGAGGCGCTCGGTTACCTTTGCCATGTGGGCGTGCCAGGCGTCGATGATCTGCCGTTCGCAAGCTTCCGTTAGGCGGTCGCAGGTGAAGACCTCGCAGACCCACTCGCCGTTCTCGATATGGCCGCAGCCGATCATGAAGATGAGGGACTGTCCTCCTTTCTGGGGCATGCGGGTGAAGTCGTCGTCGAGGTCGGTGACGGTCTCGAAGTCCACGTAGAACTCGAGCGGGTTCGGCACCCGCCAGTCTTGCTCGTTGGCCGTGACTTTGGCGGGGCGGACCTTGTCGGGGCACCCGGAGCGGTTGATCTGGATCACCTTGCGGAGTGTCTCGAGGCGATTGTCTTTGTAGCCGAAGTCCAGCTCGTCGCAACGCTCGTCTTGGAAGGTGACGATGCCCGCATCATGAGCCATCTGGCGCTTGTCGGGCGAGATGTACCAGAGCCGGGTCAGCTCGTCGGTGCGGTCGGCGATCTCCTTTTTGGCGGCGTGCCACGGCGCATCGGTGGAGTTCTTCATATTCGGGTGAAGCTCCGGAATGCTCGGCCGGGGGTAGACGTGCCAGGCTGCGCCCTCTTCCCTGACCCGCCGCGCCCAATCGATGGCCTCATCGACTAGTTGGTGGAGCTCGGGGTCTTGCATGTCGCAGGGGCCGAGCCGCTCCAGACAAGCACCGCCTCGGTACTCCTGCCCTTTGCTCTTGTAAGCCCAGCTTCGGCCCAGGAGGTAGGCGGTGGGCGGCTCGTAGCCTTGCATTAGGCCAAGGGCGCGGTTGTAAACGAGGAGCTGGGCCTTGCGGCGGCGGTCACTCGCGTCGTTGCCGACCCACTCTTTGGCGTTCAGGCCGAGGTTGGTGAACTTGATGTCCAGGACGCGATAGTGGTGGGAAGGCGTGATTCGGGACTCAGCAGACGTGATTCGGGATTCAGCAGACGTTATTCGGGATTCGTGATTCGGGATTCGGAGCGGAATGGCAGACTCAGCCTCGCTTACGCAAGGCTTGTCCACAAGGCGGTTCAGGAGGTCGCTGCGGACGAGGAGGTCGGGATAGCCGAAGGTTCCCCGCTCCTTATCTTCCACGTAGCCTTGGTAGATGATCTCGACGCCTTCTGCCATGGCTTGGAGGGTGCGGTCGTACCAATCCTGCCGCTGCTCCTCCCTTTCGAACAGTGAGCCCTGCTCATCCGGCTTGCGGGCACCGCGCTCGGGGACGATGCGGACGATCTGGAAGTTGTCTTGGAGGCAGCGCATGACGGCGGCCTCGAATTCCCGGCCCTTCTGGGCGATGAAGGGGAGCATGTCGGTGGCGATGCTGTACCCGGGCAGGTCGGTATCCGGGGTGAAGCCCTTGGCTTTGCCGTAGAGCTCGAGCCAATCGAGGATGGGGTCCTGAGCGCACCAGTTGCGGGTGGCGGAGGCAGGGATCAGGACTCGGGTGGGGAAGAGCATGCGGCTCTCAGTATAAGGGGGAGGCGGGGTTGAGGTGTTGGGGCGCGAGTGTTTCGCCCTGACATGCGCTCTCTACGGGAGACGAGCGGGTGGGGTTTAACGGCAGGTCCTTCGACTTCGCGGCTTACTAGACGGTGGGTCTATTGCGGGCTTGTGGGCCGCTTCGCTCAGGATGACGCGGGTTCCCAAGTTTACGGCGGCTTCACCCTGTCCTTGCCCCGTCCCCGGGGCGGGAGGGGAGATTTGGTTTGCTTCTTCTTTCGAGTCGGTGGTGGGCGTCACCCTCCCCCTACCCCCTCCCGTCGAGGGAGGGGAACGGAGCCGCAACCCCTTCAGGGTAGGGGGCTATTCCTCGGTCTACCCAGGGTAGCTGCGCAACCCTGGGCTTTTGCAAGCGGAACCCCTTCGGGGTAGCGGATTGGCTGAGTGCGCGAGAAGCTCGCACGCAAAGGTTGAGCCCGGTGTTCTCTGATTTGCGGGGCCGAGGCGAGGAAGGGTGGCATGTGGGCACCCCCAACCCCTCTCAAGGGCGGTTCATCTACCCTGTTGCCGCGCGGTCTTTCGCCCCTTCCGGGCTTGGGTGTTCGGGGCCGTCACCTAGGGCATTGGCCTGGGCTTTAACATTTCTGCCCTTTGGGGCATTGGTGGATGTTAAGGGATTGCAACTTATGCGACTTGACAACATTGCGGGAAACCTTTATTCTTCTGCAACTGGTCCGGTTCAGCGAGAATCTCATGTCCTTAGGAAAGCCGTCTCTCTTAGTCTCCTCCGTCTGCTTGTTCTCGGGCTTGTGCTTTGGCCAACAAGTGCTTCACCCGGTGGTCATTACGTCCGGCAGCTTGACTGCTATCGACGCGGCGGTCGCGATCAACAATGAGGGTTTGATTGCCTTCACGGGAAGGGACACGGACGGAAGCAAGGTGTTTGTAGCGACGGCGCCATCTACTTATCGGGCAGTGTCCTTTTGGAACTCAAACCGCACGTTCCAAGGCGTGGGCATCTCTAGTGGAGCCAGCCCAGCGATCTCAGCTCGAGATCTTGTCTCTGGCAGTCCGCCTGCCTATCTCTTGAGAAAGTGGGACGTCAACACTGGCGGATACACATTGATCGGCAGTTCTCCCTCGAACTTCGATTCGGTTATTACGCTCTGTGACATCAACGATAGCGGCGTGGTCTCCGGTGTTGCCCTGATCGGTGGTTCCACATCAACGGCACTGGTCGCGGGGGCGACTTCTCCCCCAACCCAGTTGGCTGTTTACAGCGGAGCGCAGTCGATCCGACCGCAAATCGCGAACACGGGAGATGTCGTCATCCGAGACAACATCGGGCGGATCATAAGCTGGAACTACCCATCGGGGGCAGCCACCGTCTACGCTGGGTCAACCACGGGCTTCGACAGCACCACTGGCAGGCGGCCGGGCATCTCGAAGGATGGCGCGATCGTTGGATTCACTGGGAACCGGGGCTTTGGCCCTGGGGTGTTTGTTTCCATCCCCGATGGTGCCGGCGGCCGGACGATTCGCGCGATTGCAGGAGAGGGGGACAGTTTCACAGGGTTTTTCGACGAGCAACGTGTCGGCGTATGCGACACGCTGGTCAACTCTACGGACCGGATCGTGCAAGTGGTCTTTGCCGGGATCAAGAACGGCGTGACGGGGGTTTACACAGCTTCCGTAACGAGTACGGGAGGGATCGTTACCGTCTCAACACCAGTCAAGCTGCTCGCGGTTGGCGACAGCGTGTCGGGAGTCCCAGGGACCGTCACCGGATTTACGCTCTACAACGCGATCAACGCAAATGGAATCATTGCCTTTTCGGCAACGTTCTCAGGAGGGCAAACTGCGATTCTGGAGACATCCGCCTACGGAATCGACGTCTCGAAGTACACGAATCTGCTCTCGCCGACAACTTGGAACCAGCTTCGCGGTAACGGATGGGGATATGCAGTGGTCGGAGGCTTTGCGGGCCACGGGTCAAGTTCCGACTTCACGAACAACCTTGCCCACGACCAGGTCATGAATGCGCGGACAGCCGGACTTGGAGTAGGGACTTACTGCTTCCTCAACTTCGACAATGGCTCACTGCTCACGGGTGCGCCGGCAAATCAGACCGGAGGGTGGCAGATTCAGCAGACTTTTCGGCTGCTTGGCGACCAGGCAGCGTACGTCTCCTTCGTAGCAATCGACATCGAGGCCGGCTACATGGGCACGATGTCGGTTGCTCAGCGTATGGCGAGGATTCGGGAGGCCCGGCAAGCGATCGTCGATGCAGGTCTGCGCCCGATCGTCTATACAAGCCGGACCGGGTGGACCAGTTTGACGGCTAATAACCTGGACGCCGACATAGCTGCTTTGCCTCTATGGGACATCAAGTGGGAGGACCCCACACCACCCAATCTGGCCAACTTTACGCCTTATGGCGGCTGGCTGCAACGCCTCGCACAGCAGTGGGGATATGACAATGGCAGTACGAAGTCGCAGACTGCCGACCAACTCGAGACTCAGTACGGCATCTCCTCGCTGGACGTCGACGTCTTTGATCCCTCTCTTTTCGCCGCGCAAGCTGCACCCTTGATCCCGATCGTCGTAGCCTCTCCGGCAAGCTTCAAGGTCGGGGCGCAGAGCACTGGCAGCATTCTGCTATCGGGTCCGTTGCCGGCTGGAGCGGTAACGGTGTCCTTGAGCAGCTCTACAGCAGGGGTGACCGTGCCTGCGTCGGTTACTGTGCCCAGCGGGAGCAGGAACGCGCTGTTTACGATCACAGCAAGTGCAGCCGCCGTTGGGCAGCAAACGATCACTGCTTCGGTTAACGGGATAAAGACGACGGCTGTTATAACAATAAAGTCGGCTCCGTCATCCGCACCACCTCCATTTTAGAGGGATCAGTGACTCGAGGGAGGGGAGATCCACTTACCGGAGGCGGGAAATCCCTCCCCCTAACCCCCTCCCGGAGCGGGAGGGGGAACTCTTCGACTTAGGCAGCTTTCTTCTGCTTGGCCGTCTTGGGCTCGAGGACTTCCAGGGCGAGGGTTACTTGCTGGACGAGCAGGGGTTGGAGGGGGGTTTCTTGGCCTGTGTTGGTGTTCACGAACTTGTAGGCCACGGCCCAGGCTCCTGGGGTGAGGTTTGCGGTGTAGGTGTGGGCCAGGTTGCCGAAGTTATTGAAGGCCTTCGTGCGGTACTTGAGGGGCTGGGGGACTCGGTTGGCGTTGGCTAGCGGCTGGACCAGGATCTCGGTCTTGATTCCGGAGGCGTTCGCTGCGCTGGCGGTGAAGGTGATCGTGCCACTGCCCGCGCTGGCGGTGATGGTGATCGAGTCGCCGGTGAAGGCTCCGGTGGGCGGGGTGAGGGGGATGGTGCCGGTTGGGTTGATCTGGAGGAACTTGATGGTGAGGCCAGTGAAGAGGTTGAAGCCGGTCGGGTGGTACTGCTCGCCGGTGATCGGGTTGGTCTTGGTGACGGTGAGGGCGTACGTGTTCCAGGCCTGGACCTGGGTAGTTGTGAGGGTCTTCCAGGTGGCGGCGGCCTTGGAGAAGGCACCGCGGATGCCCTGCTGGGCAGCGGTTCGCGGGTTCTTGCTGCGGATGCGGTTCTTGAGGTTCAGGCCGGTGCGACCCTTGCTGATCACGACGTTGCCGGCCTTGCCGCGCAGGTCTTCGAAGGCGATGGAGAGCGATGCTTTCATGGTGGTTATGTTGTTGGTTGTTGGTTGTTGGTTCTTTAGGGGTGGGCGGCGTTGGGGTGTTACGGTGTTGGGGTGTTGGGGGTTTGCGCCGAGCCTGCACCGAGCCTGCACCGAGCCTGTACCTAGCTTTGGGGGTGGGCGTTACGGTGTTGCGGTGCTACGGTGTTGCGGTGCAGGCGCCTTCCGGGGTGCTGGGGCCCTGAAGTGTTGAAGCGTTGGGGCGGGTGGCTCTCTGGACTGGCCGAACGGGTGGTGCTTCCTGTCAGGTGCTTCGGCTGCGCGGCTTACGAGCGGGTGGCCTCTCAGGATCGGTGGGCCGCTTCGCTCAGGATGACGTGCTCCTGCGTTTCGCTGTGGCGTGGAAGGGCGCTTCAGCCTAGGGTTCGCGGTGATTGGACACCCCCCAAACCGCCTCAAATCGGGCTTTTCGTGAGCTGGGGCAACAAAAAAGCCCTCGCTGTGAGGGCTCTTGAACCTGAATTCTGGTGGATCGTGTAGGGCTCGAACCTACGACCCGCTGATTAAGAGTCAGCTGCTCTACCAACTGAGCTAACGATCCAGGCGAAGGTGAATATACCACAGGGGTTTCTTGGATGTGAACTGGGGGGTCCTCCAGACCGGTGTTGCGGTGTTTCGGCGTTACGGTGTTGCGGGTCGAGCTTAGGCCTTGAGGTGTTGAGGCCTGGGGGCGGGGCGGGGTTGAGGTGTTTCGTTGCTACGGGCGAAAGGCCCACTGCGGGAACTTGGGGCGGGTGTTGGGGGACTTAGGGATATGCCGGAAGAAAAGGGTGTCTACAGCCACAACCTCGATCGCGGAGTGCTGAACGAGGACTCGGACGTGCGGGAGAAGGGGACGGGCGAGGAGTTGGACGAGGTTCGGGAGCGGGATTCCCAACCCGGCGGCGGGATGGGGCGGGGCGAGACGCCTCGCGAGGACCCGGGTCAAGGGCGCTATGAGCGGCCGAACGACCCCGATCGGGATGAGGATCAGCAGGTCAATACGACCGAAGGGACGGAAGAGACTCCGATGCCGACGCGGCATGCGCCGGGGAGCGACGAGGAGCCATCTTAGTCTTGCTTGTCCAAGTCGAGGACCTTGGGCTGGGATTTTTCGGCCTCGATGGCTCGCTTGTCTTCGTCGGAGCTGACGATGGCATCGACTCCGGGCCCGGCTACCTTTTCCCAGACTCCCCGTTCGGCCCGCTTGAAGGTGGTTAAGTTGTGCCGGGCGGCCTTGTCCGCGCTGGCGCCGCCCTTGGGGATGCGGAAGCTTGCCTGACTGATGACGCGGCGGACTTCCAGGCCGCACCAGGGGCAGAACTTGAGCGCCTCCTCGCCGATGGCTTGGATGGCTTGGACCCGGCCCTCGCACATGAGGCAGTCGTGGCCCTCGGGTTCGTACTCGTAGATCGGCATGTCCTAGTTTAAGGACGCTTCGGCGGGCGGTTTCGTCTACGCCGGGGCTTTCGCGGCTTCGTGGACGATCTGACTGAGCTCTGGCTTGCTGCCGTCGATCATCACAGTGATCATGTCTCCGGCGACGAGGAGAGTGCTGCCTCCGGGCACGATGTGCTGTGAGCCGCGCTCCAGGGTGGCCACGAGGGTGCCGGGCGGGAGGCCGAGATGACGGACGCGGCGGCCGTCCATGGTGGAATGCGGCTCCACGAGTATTTCGAGGAGGATGGGCTCCTCGTCCGGGTGGACTTCGGCGCCGGACATGCGCAGATCCCGCTCCATGAGGGCCTCGTAGATGGGCTTGTCCCGGAGTGCGTCGGCGACGAGCATGGCGACGAAGGCGCTGACGAGGAGGGCGTAGAGGAGTCCGTACTCGGCGGTCATTTCGACGATCAGGACCACTCCCGTGAGCGGGGCGCGCACGGAGGAGGCCAGCATCGCGGCCATGCCGAGGGTGGCGAACCCCTCGGTCGAGAACTGGACTCCGGGAATCCAGGCGTGGACGGCGATTCCGAAGCCGTAGCCGATGAGGCTGCCCATGACGAGGATGGGGGCGAAGATGCCTCCGGGAACTCCGGTGCCGTAGCTGGCGCAGGTCAGGAGCAGCTTGCCGGCGAAGAGGATGCCAATGAATGCGAGGGTTGGGTGGAAGGTCTGGGCACCTGAGAGCAGGCGTTCGGCGACGGCATGGCCGCCTCCGGTCATCTGGGGGAGGAAGAGGAGGGCGGCTCCGGCGAGGGCGCCGACGACGAGGCCGTACGCCCAGCGCGGGACTTTGTAAATGGTGCGGAGATTGAGGGCGAGGAGCAGGCCGCGATTGAAGAGGACTCCGGCGAGGCCAGCGAAGAGGCCGAGGAGGGCGGTGAACGGGAGAATGCTGAGCGGGGCGGCCCCCGGATTCGGGATGTGGAAGCTGGGTTGAGGGCCTAGGATGTAGCGCGTGACGAAGACGGCGCAGACCGACGCGACCAGCGCGGCTCCGTAGGTTAGGGCGGACATCTCGCGCTTGAGCTCCTCCATCACAAAGAGGAAGCCTGCGAGCGGGGCGTTGAAAGCGGCGGCGAGGCCGGCTCCCGCGCCGGCGGCCACAAGGGAGCCCCGGGCTCGGCGGGGTGCGCGGAGACTGGTGCCCAGGAGATGGCCAACGGACGCGCCCATCTGGACCGTCGGGCCTTCGCGTCCGAGAGACATGCCGACAAAGAGTGCGGCAAGGCCGCCCAGGAACTTGGCCACTATGAGGCCGATCGGGCGAATGACTTTGAGGTGGAGGAGGGCGGCTTTGATGTGCGGGATGCCGCTGCCTCCGGATTCCGGTGCCCAGCGGCCGATCGCCCATGCGGTGAGACCGGCAATCGCGGCGGCGGCGAGCAGAAAGAGGATGATCGTCGCGGGTCCGTGGCTGAGGGCGCGACTTGCGATAGCCAGCCCGGCCTTCTCGGCGCGGGCAACGCTAACTTGGAAGAGGACCGCGAGGAGTCCGGCAGCAAAACCCACCGCTGCAGCATGCAACAGGCTGGTGCGGCGCAGCACCCGATGCAGTTGGTGCCGCCGCTCTTCTCGCGGGTCGCTCAGGCTCTCCAAACCAAGCTCACATTATTGTGGCTTGTCCGGAGGGTTCGTTTCCATTAAGCACCGCCATGCTGCGGCGCTGGGTTCGGGAGTCGTGCAGACCCTCGTTCATCTCTTCGGTGATCTTCTGGACGAAGGCCGGGATGTCGTCCGGCTTGCGGCTCGTCACCACGCCTTCCGATGCGACGACTTGCTCGTCGACCCAGTTGCCGCCTGCATTGCGGATGTCCGTCTCCAGGCTTGGCCAACTCGTGAGCTCGTGGCCTCGGGCGATACCGGACTCGACAAGCATCCAGGGGCCGTGGCAGATCGCGGCGACCACCTTGCCCTGCCGGTAGATGTCTTGCACGAGTCGGACTGCGCGCTGCTCTTGGCGCAGCTTGTCCGGGTTCATGACGCCTCCTGGGAGCACGATCGCATCATAGTCATCCGCGGCAATGGAGTCGAGGGTTCGGTCGACGGGCACATCCCTTCCCCAGTCTTTGTTGTCCCAGCCCTTGATCGAACCTTCTTTCGGCGCGATCACGTGGCATTGCGCGCCTTCTTGTTCGAGCATCTGCTTCGGCTGCTCCAACTCAGACTGCTCAAATCCATCCGTTGCGACAATCGCGATCTTCTTTCCTTGGAGGCTTCCCATAGCTAGTCTGAAGGACATGCGAGCCGGGCGGTTCCTCGAACAGACTTGCAACCTTGTCGTCCAAAGGGCTACCAGCGCGAAAGCGCGGGAGACAGACTTTGAATAAGAAAACAATGATTTGGACCGGTGGCGTCCTTGGGGCTGTGGCGGCCGGATTCGCTTTGAAAAAGTTGCTCGAGAACCGCCAGGTGCGTGAGTGGCTGCACCTCGACAACGCGCCAGGCCTGCAGCAGACGGCGACAAGTCGGTACCAGCAGGTAGACGATGCCTCCGAGGACTCGTTCCCTGCGTCCGACCCGCCAAGTTTTACTCCAACTACAGGGTTGGGGAGTGCGCGATGAAAGGTTCGGACGTAGGCAAATTTCTGCTCTTTGGCGGCGTCGCCGGCGTTGCGGGCTACTTCGGTTGGAAGGCTTGGAAGAGCTACGAAGCTCGCAGAGCCACGGACGAGGTTGCCGAGAACGATCGGATGATCGAGGAGTTCGACTATCGGATGAACCAGTCAAAGGGGAATGGCCACCATAAGCCGAAGCCACGGCGCAGGAGCAAGGCTTCGACAACATGATTGGCGGTGGTGGCGTGGCAGATACACTCGAGGGGTGACGCGCTTTCAGCCGCTGCCCCTCTCCTCGATTAAGCTCACCGACAGGTTTTGGACACACTGGCAGAAGGTCATCGCCGGTGCGGGTTTGCAGGCCCAGTACGAGCAACTGGAGCAGACGGGGCGTCTAGAGAACCTGCGTATCGCTGCCCGCCGCGAGCGGGGCGGTTTTGAGGGCCGATACTTTAACGACAGCGACGTCTACAAGTGGCTGGAGGCGGCCGCTTATGCCCAGGCAGCGCATCCTTCAGACCTGCTGAAGAAGCAGATCGATGAGATTGTCAGCCTCATCTGTGAAGCGCAGATGGATGACGGCTACATCGACAGCTACGTGCAAACGATGCACCCCGATGTGCGCTTCCGCAACCTGGGCTCACTTCACGAGATGTACTGCATGGGTCACCTCATCGAGGCTGCCGTGGCGCTTGCCGAAAGTGTCGCGGACGAAAGGCTCATCCCTGTCGCCAGAAAGATCGGAGACATGCTTGCAGACACCTTCGGGCCGGGCAAGCGGCTGGGCTACTGCGGACATCAAGAGATCGAGCTCGCGCTCATGCGTTTGGCGGGACTCACCGGCGAGAAGAAGTATTTCGACCTCGGCGCGTGGATGATCGAGGCGCGCGGATCGCGACCGAGCCCATTCGAAACAGAGACTGCTGACAAGGACGCGATGGCGCTATCCCCGAACGCCACGCGGATGATGTTCGATGATAAAGGCAGCTACTGGGGCGAGTACTGCCAGGATCATTTGCCGATCAGCGAGCACACAAAGGTGGTCGGCCATGCGGTGCGTGCGATGTACATGTACACGGCCGCGGCGCAGATCAGTGACGACAAGATCCTGCAAGCCTTGGAGACCTGCTGGGAGAATCTCACGACCCGACGGATGTACATCACGGGCGGAATCGGTCCGAGTGACAGCAACGAAGGTTTCACCACCGACTTTGATCTGCCAAATCTCACCGCGTATTCCGAGACATGTGCCGCCTGCGGTCTGATCTTCTGGGGCGCACAGATGTTGGCAGCTTCCGGCGACTCGCAGTATGCCGATGTGATCGAACGTGCCCTCTACAACGGCGCTTTGTCCGGCATCTCGCTCAATGGGACGAAGTACTTCTACACCAACCCACTCGAAAGCCGGGGCACTCATCAACGTCAGGATTTCTTCCATTGCGCCTGCTGCCCTCCGAATATTGCGCGCCTAATCGGCTCGGTTCAGAGGCTCTTTGCCAGCCGCCGCAATGATGACCTGGTGATCCACATCCCCGCCCGTTGCGAGATCCAGCACGGCGGAGGGGTGGTGCGAGTCGAGTCCAATTACCCTTGGGGCACACAGGTGACGATTACCGTTGAGGCTGATGTCGAATTCGCGCTTCTCGTCCGAATTCCGGATTGGGCATTCGATGTTGAGAGCGAGTGGCCCGGCGAAGAAGCCGCCGATTACGAAGACGGTTATGCGGTGTTCCGTCGAAACTGGAGTAGCGGCGACCAGATTGTAATGACGTTCGATGCGCCGCCGCGCTGGATTGAGGCCGATCCTCGGGTACGGGACAACAACGGTCGCTTGGCCCTGACGAGAGGGCCGTTGGTGTACTGTGCGGAGTCGCCGGACCTCGGCTTTGCCCCGCAACTCATGACCGTCGGTCCCGAGGAACAATTGCATATCGACAGG
>Ga0070660_100001836_pt1 | contig 14584 bp, 16 predicted proteins | sample KBSC33metaG_FD_64670 | JGI IMG/M metagenome (GOLD analysis project Ga0070660, IMG submission 64670) | Corn rhizosphere microbial communities from Kellogg Biological Station, Michigan, USA - KBS C3-3 metaG | ecosystem: Host-associated > Plants > Roots > Rhizosphere > Soil ... | reverse complement strand
AAATAAAAGCTAAAACTATTCTTTCATGCCTTCTGCTAAATAGTATTGCGATTGTTGGTACTACTCCATCATTTGCGCAAAAAAATGAACCTGTAAAAGTGGTGAAATCTCCGACAGAAAATAAGATTGATGTTTTGATAAATAACAAACCATTTACAAGTTTCTTATATCCTGATACACTTGAAAAGCCGGTTTTATATCCGGTGCATGCCGCTGACGGAATAATTGTCACAAGAGGATTCCCGCTAAACCCACAACCCGGTGAACCTACCGATCATCCGCATCATCTCGGGATATGGTTTACTTATGAAAATGTGAACGGCCTTGACTTCTGGAATAATTCGTATGCCATTCCGGAAGACAAGAAACATTTGTATGGATGGATAAGAACGGATCGTATTATCAGTACGTCGGGCGGGAAAAAGGGAAAAATTATTTATCATGCAAACTGGACCGATCAGCAAAAAAATATCCTGCTTGAAGAGACAACAGAGTTAACTTTCACCGGAACTGAGCATCTGAGAATCATAGATAGAAAAACTACTTTGAGAGCAGACACCATCGTCAACTTCAATGATGCAAAAGATGGAATGTACGGTATGAGACTTGCACATGCTTTGCAAATACCTGACAATAAAGACAAGGAATTTAAAGATGATAAGGGGAATGTAACTATTGTAAAAGGAGAAAAAGATGCCGTCGCTAATGGGAATTATCTTACGAGCGAAGGAAAGACGGGCGATGACGCATGGAGCACAAGAGGAAGATGGTGTAAAGTATATGGCAAAATGGGAAATGATTCTATAAGCATAGCCATTATTGACCATCCGGAAAATCCCAACTACCCTACCTTTTGGCATGCACGCGGCTACGGATTGTTTGCGGCCAATCCGCTCGGCGAAAAAATATTCACGAATGGAAAGTCTTCTAAAAATCTCCGTTTAAAAAAAGGAGATTCTGTAACGTTTCGGTACAGGATTGTGATAGATGCAAATAATAAAACCCTTAGCGTTGCTGCATTAAACCAATTGGCAGATGATTTTGCGAAATAGAATTTATTCGTAAGTGTAGAGGTGTCAGGCCACTCGAAGTGGCCAGACACCTTTTATTCGTTTAAGCTATACCGTTATAACTATTTTTCTTCCTTGTTTTAGTGCAGGCAAATTTATATTATAGCTGCAACTATTTTTACCTAGAAAAAAAAAGTATCACCGTTGTATTTTGTTAACACCTTAAAAGCAGTAAACGTACTTATAATGCGGATTTGTATTTTCTTATTTAATGTTTCTTGCGGGATGAATCAAAAATATTTTTAAAAATGTTTCATGAGATAAGAACCTGTGGTTCTGGAAAATTATAAAATAAAATGTGCTGAGTTGCACCCGTCCGCCGGGGCGGAAACGTCAGAATACATTCACGGGTTAAAAATAGTTTTCAATATTCGCAATGAATAATGGCTGATTATTTTTCTGCTATTTTGAATTCTAAAAATATTTTTTTATTTTGGGCAACTAAAAAGAAAACCATGAAAAAACTAATTGCGCCAACCTTGCTTTCCATTGTTATTTTGATAACCTCTTGTACAAAAGATAAGAATAACGTCAATTCTGCTTCAGCAATTGATGGAACTTATAAATTTACATCTGTTTCAGCCTCCACAAACAGTACATTGACTGATGCTTATGGCGGTAAGATGGTGACTACTTCTGACTATACCTCTATTAACAATGGCGGGACAGCGATTTTTAACAACGGCAGTTTAACCGCAACCGGTTTAACTTATACTGTGGATGCACAAGCCAAGGGCATATACTACCAAGATGGCGCGATATTGGATTCCTCAAGCTATCCATTTGCTTTTACATTACCATCAAGCAATTCTGTCGGCCAATACAAAATAATATCTTCTGATTCTATTTATTTCCCACAGGGTGGCCTTACTACCCCGGTAGATGGAAGTAACCCATACCCGGCGACAACTGGTGGCGGCGGACGATATAAATTATCAGGAAAAACACTCACCATCACCCAACAGTATTTAAAAGATTCCACTTTTACTGATTCCGGGGAGACTTATAATATGGAACAGTCTGCAACTACTTCAATTATGTTGGAAAAACAATAAAGTTTTATTAAAGTCGAATAACGACAATTCAGATCTCTGTAATGTTTCGGGTGTTGCAGCATTAAACAAATTGGCAGATGATTTTGCGAAATAGAATTTATTCGTAAGTGAAGAGGTGTCAGGCCACTTCGAGTGGCCTGACACCTTTTATTCGTTTAAGCTATACCGTTATAACTATTTTTTTTCCTTGTTTTAGCGCAGGCAAATTTATATTATTGCTGCAACTATTTTTACCTTAAAAAAACGCATCGCTGATGCTGTATTTTGTTTACACTTCAAAAGCAGTAAACATACTTATAATGCAGATTTGTATTTTCTTTTTAATGTTTCCTGCGGAATGAATGAAAAATATTTTTAAAAATGTTTTAAGAGATAAGAACTCTCAGCAGCATAAGCTTTTCTGTCTGCCTTTATTCAGGTAGCCCTTTCCCATCATTGATAAAATTCAACAAGGTGTTGATATGGCCATTCCACCCTTTTTCACAAATACCATAACATTCAACTTCCGGCACCAGGCCAATATGAGTAAAATCAATTTTAGTTTTACCCCGTCCGACTGGATCATCCGGGCGGCCATTTTCTGGCGAAAGTTGAAACACAACTTCGGTATTGTTCCATTCTTTTTTATCCTCAAACCAGTGCAAAAAACAATCAGTAACTTTCCAAACCACTTTTTTGCCTGGCACAAATTCGCTTACAACAAAATCAACAAAAGACGGCTCTCCAAACGGAACGGTGAATGTATCATTCAATTTCTCTGCACTGCCCGAAAAATCTTTTCTCCACCAAAGGTTTATCTGGCTTATTTTTTTCATTGCCTCTTCTGCAGAAGCATTAACCACAATGGTTCTGTGATAATTTTTGTTTTCCATTTTTATAAATTTTATTCCAGAAAATTATTGTGGCATTCCTTTGCCTTTATTAATAAAATTTAAGAGGCTTCCTTTCACATGGCCATTCCAACCTGTTTCGCAATCATTGTAACATTCAACGCCAGGCACTAAACCAATATGGGTAAAATCAATTTGCGTTGAATCCCCCTTTTTTGAAATTTCAAAAACTACTTCGGTACCCTTCCATTCTTTTTTTGCTTTAATCCAATGCAAATTACAGTCGGTTACTTTCCAAACCACTTTTTTGTCTGGTATCAATTCACTGATTTGAAAATCAACAGATGTTTCGCCAAAGTGAACACTAAATTTGTCATGCAGTTTTTCTGCTTTACCGGTAAAATCTTTCGCCCACCATTTATCAACTTTTGCTATTTTTTCAAAGGCTTCTTTGGGTGTGGCATTTACGCTGATCGTAGCGTTATAATCTTGCTTTTTCATTTTTTTTATTTTTAATTGGAGATACAAAGGAAAGAAGTTCCCATGATCAAAAATTGTAAAAATCGGAAGTACTAATCTCGGTAATAACTTTCACCGAAGTTGTTTGTTTGCTTTTCAAGCTTTGTGGGCGATAATCCGGTGAAGCGTTTGAAATCTTTGATGAAATGAGATTGGTCGTAATACAACTCGTAAAAATCATTCCTGGAAAATAATTTTTCATTGCCGTTGATAAGTGCCTGATAGTATTGTTTGAAACGAATAATAGAACATAAATTCTTAGGGCTTACACCTAATTTATCATTGAATTTTACATTCAGCCAACGACTGCTATAACCTGTTTTCTTTTCTAATTCTTTAATAGTTATTTTCCCTTTTGAAGCAGTTATCTTTTTGATGCAATACTCAAAAATTAAATCTTCATTGTGCAACGAAAGTTGTTTAAATAAGAATTGTTGCAATAAATTTATTTTTTGCTGCCGTAAGGTAGTGTTATTAATTTGTTCCGTTAATCGCTTTCCTATGTTTCCCAGCACATCACTTAGAGAATAAATTTGATTTTGAATATCATTCAACGTGAAATGAAAAAAACGATATGCCCCCTGCGGGCTAAATTCAATGCCGATAGTTTCCGTAACAGCATCTTCATCAACATCTAATATAACAGGCACATCAACCAAACCCGTCAAAGTAATGTCATGTTCTTTTGATGCAAATGTTTTTCCGTTTACTGCGGCAACAATTCCATTTTGATAAGATACAGTGAGTTTGATATTTCCGTTTGGTACAACCAATTTCATATCGTCAAAAGGCATCCTTCCGCTGCTTTCAAAAATCCACATTTTTTCAATGTAGTTTTTTAGTAGAAAATGAGGTTCAATATGATGAAATTCAATTGGCATTTTTACTTGTGCTAAGATAAATTTTTTTGAGATTTATTCCATGAGGCGTTGGCTATATGTGTGAAGAATTGTCTGTTCGTGATAATTTTTTCTAAAAGTAAGTGAAGGACTGCGCGTCCGCATAAAGTTTGAAAAAAGTTTCAGAAAATCCCGCAGATGAATAATAATAATCCAAATAATCCCGGGCAAAATCTTATTCACCACTAACGGGAGTAGCAAACCCCGCCTGCCAGGCATTCAGGCAGGAAATTTATAATGCAGATTTGTATTTTCTTATTTCAAGTTTTACTGCCGCAGTTTTTAGAGTGCTCAAATAACAATGTTGTTACCGGCAGAATTATTATGCATTTTGCAATTTAGGAATTACAGGAATAAGCCCGTGTTTTGCCATTGTCAACTTTAATTTTTCGATGTCCGGAGGACCACCTGCATTTAATATTGCGGCAACTTCCTTAAAGAATATGGAGCCAAGCAGTGCCGGTGTAATTACTGTCAGCGCTTTGGCATCCTTCTGTGTTAAATTATCAAAACCATGGACAGCGCCACGGGGAATAAAACAAGTTTCGCCCGGACCAATGTCTATCGGGTTTCCTTCTACCGTAAACGTAATAACGCCACTTAATCCATAAATGGTTTCATCGTAACTTTCGTGGTAATGAGGTATCGGAACTTTTGCTCCGACCGGCACTGTAAATTCAAACATGGCTGCAGAACCGTTGGTATCTGCTGCTTCCAGCAGGAAATCAATAATGATTTGACCCACTTTGATTGTTTCTTTTTTCATAATACTTATTTTTAAATTTTATAGAACAAAACTATAAAGCCGAAACAGCAAAGTCCTTGATTTGAAATAAGAATTTATTTTTTAGTAATTTTTTTTCTGATGCGGCTTAAAGTCTCGGGAGTCATGCCCAAATAAGCAGCTATATGATACAACGGTATCCGTTGTAATAAAAAGGGTTCTTCTTTTATAAAACGCAGGTATTTTTCTTCAGGTGTTTCAACAGTAGCTTCGGCAAGTCTTTTTTTCAAAATATAATTCGTGTCCTGCTGTGACCTTATGAACCCCATTGTAACGGATGGAAAATGGGTTACGAAATATACCCAGTTCTTTTGATTGATGATTTGAAGTATGCTGTCTTCAAGCGCCTGCACGCATAATTCGGTGGGCTTATTATCCAGGAAACTCACCAGTTCGCTGCACCAACCATTTTCTACTTTAAAATAAATGGTACGTTCCTCACCATTATTATTAATATAGTATTGTCTCAGGCAACCTTTTTCTACAAAATAAACATACCTCACTATTTCCCCCGAACGATAGAGATACTCATTCTTTTTTACTTCTTTTGTTTCAAATAATTGGATAATTCTTGCAAAATCTTTGTCAGAAACTTTATATACCTCTCTAAGTTGTGTAAAAAGCGGGGAACTGTTCATCTTTTTTTAAACTACGTTTTGCAGATAACAACACGCAAATTTATGTGATAAGACGGGACTATTTTGCCATTTTAAAAAAGCAGTAAACAAACTTATAATGCCAATTTGTATTTCCCTGCCTTATGCCTTCTGCCCTCAAACATTCCAGGGTAAAGGATGTTGCCACGGTGAGCGGTATTGCCTTTGTAGCAGTTTGGTGGCTTCTTCATCGCCGGTTATAATGCGTTTTACGGGATCGTAACTCAGTGGCCTTTGCAACTGCATGGCAAGATTAGCAATGATGCAACTTGCCGTAGAGATGTGTCCCTGTTCAATATCGGCAACCGGGCGTGTGCCCTTATCTATGGCTTCCAAAAAATTGAGCATGTGCCGCCGGGTGGCGGAAGCAACGTGTAATTCTATATCCGGTTCTTTCAGGTCTTCGGGATATTTTTCTTTCTCCCACAACAGATCGCCGTGCAGTTTTTTGCCGTCGCCAACCGGTGTAAAATCATACTTCCACACATCGCAGGAAAGCGTTCCTTTATCGCCATAAATTTTAAAAGCCCAGGGATAATCGGGATCGGCGGGATTACCCCAGGTTCTATGTTGCCAAACACATTCAATACCATCGTAAGCAAACACCGCATTCTGTGTATCCGTGATATTGCTTTTACCTTTATTATCTACATAAATACCTCCATTGGAAGAAACGCTTTTTGGCCAGCCAAGGTCAAGCATCCAGCGTACTGCATCAAACATGTGAATGCACATATCGCCCATGATGCCATTGCCATATTCCATAAATGCGCGCCACCATCCGCGATGCGGTAAACCATCGTAAGGACGCAAAGGCGCAGGGCCTGTCCACATATCGTAATTGAAAAAATCAGGCACCCGCTGCACAGGCGGATTGGCATTGGAGTGCATGTGATAATAACAACACATTTCAGCATGATGTATGTTGCCGAGCAAACCTGCATCCACGATTTTTTCTTTTGCTTCCACCAAATGCGGCGTGCTTCTGCGTTGTGTGCCTACCTGTACCGTGCGGTTGTATTTTCTTGCTGTAGCAAGAATGGCTTCCCCTTCCATTACATCGCGGCTGATGGGCTTTTGAAGATAGAGGTCAGCCCCTGCTTTCATCGCATCAATAGCTTGTAAGGCATGCCAGTGGTCAGGTGTTCCGATGAGAACGATGTCCGGTTTTGTTTGTTTTAATAATTCGCGGTAATCGCTGAAACAGGCAAGGTTTTTTTGAGGCTTTCTCGCATTGATCATTGTTGCCGCCTGTCGTAGCTGATGCGCATCCACATCGCAAAGTGCTACCACATCAACCGGTGCAACCTGCATAAGCCTGAACAGGTCGCTCTTTCCATACCATCCTGTGCCGATAAGTGCAACACGTTTTGGCCTTGCGCTGATATTTGGAATGTAAGGATGCAGGGCGGACATCGCCAATAATATTGAACTGTCGCGTAAAAATTCGCGGCGGTGAATGATGTGTTTACTCATGCTGATAGATTTTTTAATTGTTGTTGATCCCTGCAAAGGCGCCATCGCAATGGATGTTTATGGATTCCATATTGAATGCTCAAAGATAGGGTTTCGTTCAATTCGTTTTGTTGGAGAAGCAGCCGTTGCTGTCTTAAGTTTGCAAACTCAGGACAGCAGCTCTACTTATTTTTAAGATTTTACGGAAAGCTGGGAAAATCCCGAAAGAGCAGGATTTGTAAAGCATCCATTGATTGGAAGCAGAGGAACGCGATTGATTATTAGACTGGAAAATGTAGAGGTTTACCGGAACTATTAAGATTATATTGAAGATTTGTTAAACCCGGATTTTTTATTCATTGATTTTTGAGCAACCTATTTTAATCTCTCAATTCTTTAGTAAATTCGGTTTTATAAACCATGACCGACCAATGACTAGTTATTCTTACCCTCCCTCCCCTGCTAATGTAAACCCAAAAATACTTAATCCATCGGGTTCTTTTAAAAAGCAGGTAAGCTTCGTAGTTAGTTCAATTGTGCTATTTTTTATTGTCTACATTTTATTAGTGCTTGCTGCTACAGCGTTGGCGATTGCATGCTTTTATTTTGGTGCTTTAATAATTATCAATGCACCAAGAATTTTTACAATTATGATAGGGCTTGGCTTAATGGCATTAGGAGTTTCTGTAGTCTTTTTTCTCATTAAATTTATTTTCGCAGTCTCTAAAAATATAAATGATTCCCGAATTGAAATTAAGGAAGAAGATCAGCCGGAATTATATTCGTTCATTCGTACATTGAGTAAAGAGACTAAAACACCCTTTCCTAAAAGAATATTTTTAACAAGCGATGTAAATGCAAGTGTTTTCTACAACTCAAGTTTCTGGAGTATGTTTTTTCCTGTGAAAAAAAATCTTGAGATAGGGCTGGGACTGGTAAATAGCATTAATATCAGCGAGTTTAAAGCGGTGGTTGCGCACGAGTTCGGGCACTTCAGCCAGAGAAGCATGAAGCTTGGCAGTTTTACATATAATGTAAACCGGGTAATTTACAATATGTTGTATAATAATACTGACTATACTGACTTTCTAAATTCGTGGGGAAGCGTAAATAATTACTTTGCTTTTTTTGCACGTACAACAATTAAAATAGCGCAGGGTATACAATGGGTCCTAAGAAAAATGTATGCCATAATTAATAAGAGTTACCTGGGCCTTAGCAGGGAAATGGAGTTTCATGCAGATGCAGTTTCAGCAAGTGTTTCAGGAGGTAACAATTTGATTGCTGCATTAAGCAGGATTGAGCTGGCTTTCAGTTGCTATCATTCAGCGTTAAATAACGCAGGCGACTGGCTCAGGGAAAAAAAAGCTACAACAAATATTTTCAGTAACCAACTAACTGTTTTACAATCACTGGCTAAAGAATTTAAGCTTCCATTAAAAGAGGGATTGCCTGAAGTTTCATATAATTTCATTCAATCTTTTTCTCAATCACGAATCAACTATAAAAATCAATGGGCCAGTCACCCTTCACTGGATGAAAGAAAATCGCACCTGGATGAATTAGGAGTAAACGTTGATCCCGATGAAACTACAGCCTGGCATCTGTTTACAGGCGGGGAGGCGCTGCAGGAAATGGTAACTGAAAATTTATACAAACTTGCGAAAGCTGAAGAAGTATTGGAAAAATATGACGGAAAATATTTTGAAGAATTGTACAATAAACAACGGGAATCCACCTTCTTGCCTTCGATATACCGCGGTTTTTATGATAGCCGCTTTATTAATACAAGAAAATGGGATTTTGACGCACTGACAAATACATCCTGCACCAAAGCATTTGACGAATTATATAATGATGAAAACGGCCAGCTTCAATCATTGATTAATAATAATCAAAAAGATATAGCAACTTTAAAAGCGATTAAAGCAAGACAATTGGATGTCAGAAGTTTTGACTTTGATGGACACAAACGTGATGTGGAGGATTGTGATGCAATCGTTTCACAATTGGAAGCGGAAATACAGCAATTGATCAATAAACAGGAGATGCAGGATAAAGAATCATTTGTGTTTTTTTACCATCATTCAAAAGATAAAAGAGATGAGATGAAAAATAACTACCTGAACTATGCCATCTTATACAAAGAGTTTGAAGATTATGCCGAAATTGCCAATGCAGTATTCCAAATTATAAATCCTTTTTATCACGGTGGGCTTACATTTGAAGAGGTGAAACAATCAGTAATGACGTTGAAAACCATTCATGAAAAAAAATTAAAAGATTTCTTTACAAAATTATTGAGCCAGTCAGTGATCACCAATAAATTAAATAACCTGGCAGATCGCACTGAAGCATTTAATAAAAAAGACTATACCTATTTTGCTTTCGATACGTTTAGAACTGAAGAGCTGAATGAATTGAGAGATCTGTCAACAGAAATTGCTGACGAATTAACCAACCGCAAGTTCAAGTGGTATAAGAAAATGCTCGAAGATCAATTACAATATATTGAGCAATAGAATTTTTAATTTGAATGTCTTGGTATTATTGGCCCTTCAGAAAGCGTTACATCCTCCGATTATCTCCAACCTATAACAGGAACTATGTAAAGTTTCAACCGCATAATGAAAGATTTACCTTGCTTCTTCCTTTTTCTGCAGCAAACAAACTTATAATGCGGATTTGTGTTTTCTTATTCTTGATGGTTCGTGCGGAATGAATTAAAAATGTCTCATAAGGAAAATTGCGGATGTTCTGCTATTATTGATTCCATATTTAATGCTCAAAGATAGGGTTTCGTTCTATTCATTTTATTGATGAAGCTACCGCGCTTATCCTTCCCTTTTTTTTGCGGGAACAACAACAAAGGCACTTTCTTTTTCTGAAGACCTACTAGGGGAGAAAAACCTGGTACACTATCTATGCATTTTTTTATAAAGGCCACTGATCAGCACCGCTTGTATCATAAGCATGATTAACGCGCTGGAAACGATATAAGAAATATAAGCAGGTATTTCCAGGTTAAAATGAAATGCTTGAATACCGTTCAACAGATTTTCCAAATAGGGATAATTTCCTTTCGATTGATAACCGCTTCCGAAAATAAAAAACACAATTAAAACCACACCGGAAAATATTGCCGCTAAAATATATTTTGAAATTAAAGGTTTGTAGGCAACAGGGTTTTCATTGGCCGCCACAACACTACTCATGACTTTATTAAGAAACCCATCCGGAGGAGTTTCCAATCCATCCTCCTTCACCATGTTTTTTATCAAATCGTCTATGTTGATCTTGTGGCTCATGTTTACAAATTTAAGATAGAAATGATTTCATTTTTAGATTTTAAGAGTTCCATCAATTTCGACCGGATCCTGTATAGCTTTATCTTGACATTGTTTTCCCTGATTCCTATTATCTCAGCAATGTCTCTGAGAGGAAGGTCTTCGTAATAATACAAAGTAATTATCACCTGGTCATCAGAAGAAAGATGATGAATAGCCTCTTTCAAAAGTAACTGAATTTCTTTAAGGTCAATCTTCTCATCAAAGTACTGGTGCTGCATCATATCCGGCTCCAATTCACTTTTCCATTCTATGGTATGCCGTTTTCCTGTATTCTTCTTTAGTATGTCAAGGGCATGGTTATAAGTAATCTTATACAACCATGTGGAAAAAGAAGCGTGGCCATTATAGTTTTTCAACGCCCGGTAACATTTTACAAAAACTTCCTGAGCCGCATCTTCCGCATCTTCCTTATTACCTAATATTTTACAGGCAAGCGTATAAACCATATCCTGATACTTTTCCACCAGGTATGCAAATGCACCTTTATCGCCACTTAATATGCGATGAATATATATCGTATCAGTTTTATTTTCCAAAGTTCTTTGTTAGACTGTAAAATAGTTTTTTGGTTACACAATTTTTTTTGGAAAAAAGATGTAACCAATCTTGTAAAGTTCTCGTCAAAGAATGTAGAAATTTAAACAAAAACTTTTAAACACTTATTTATGGATACCGTAATTTTTAATGTCTTGATTATTTTCGGGACACTTTTTGGAATTATTTATGTTGGCATTTCTGCAAGAACCAGGGTCAGGCTGGCCTTGATTGAAAAAGGAGCAGATGCCTCTATCTTCGCCAGCGGGCTTAAAAAAAATTCTAATATTTTTTCAATTGTACTGGTCAATCTGTCTTTGTTGCTTGTATCTGTTGGTATTGGAATTTTTCTCGCGGCAATATTACATCAGTCATTTAATATTGATGCAAGAGTAGCCTATCCCGGAACTATTTTCACTGTGGCAGGCATAGGGCTTTTTATTGGATATAAATTATCATCAAAAATTGGGAACCAATAGGTGAAAAGGGCTTTTCTTACCGGAACACATCCCAGACTTCAGTATTTAGTTTACACCTCAAAGCAGTAAAAGCACTTATAATGCTGATTTGTATTTTCTTATTCCTGATGGTTCCTGCAGAATGAATAAAAAATATTTTTAAAAATGTTTCATGAGATAAGAACCCGTGATTGGTTTTGAACCTAAACTACAACCTGGCGCCAAGATGAGGCTTAAATTTTCTAATTTCCGATTCTTAATTTAAAATTGTCCCTTAATACCGCGGCCTGCCCTTTGGTGCCGGCCGCTATTTTTTATGCAACCATTTGCATTTGCTTTTTCATTATAAAATCTCCTTTACTTGCTGTACCTGCGTTAAAGGTGATTACCTGCTCAATAGATTGGTAGCCTGGCCTTGTGATATGGAATGTATAAAGTCCTTGTGCAATCCGGGAAATGCGGTAATAACCTTTGCTATCAGTAGTGGCCGTATATTTTTGATTTTGGGAAATGATAGTTACCCCTTCGACGGGCAGGTTAAGCTCATCAGTAATATAGCCCCTCAGGCTGGCTGAGCCCTCGCCGCGGTGGACAGAAACGAGGTAATTAAAAATAAACTGCTTTTTCACGGTGGCATCATATCTAAATATTTGCTGGCCATCTTTCAGCATTTCTATGGCGCTTGCATATATGGCATTATTGGCCTCTATTTTTAGTTGTGTGGCCATTTCTTTATCCATATTGATGCGCCCGAATTCTCCTGATAGCTCTATGCATTTGTCACCATCCGCCGCATATTTGGTTTGGAAACCTTCTGGCATATTGTTGTTGGCAGTAAGCGCCTCCATGTTATTTCTTATAAAAGTATCAGCAGTATGTGCCAGGCTGCGAACCGCACTCCAGTTATACAAAGCGGCTTTGTTATAAAATGATGCGCCCGCCTCCTCCAGCATAACGTTTACGATGTCTTTATCAAACGCTTTGGAAATATAAAGCTTAAGCACTTGCCAATTGTCCATTACCTGCCGGGCAGCCCCTTTTAAGTGAATACGCGCTTCTTTGCGGCCGGCCTTGTTTTGGCATATTCCCGGAAGCGCCCTTGCTTTCTGTACCGATTCTACCGCCTCAGCAACAAATGTTTTGGTATAATAGCCCTTAAACCCGGCAAATTTTTCAATGTTTTCGCTACACACATTCCATGCAGACAGGCAAACGGAATACAGTATCTCCTGCGGAACATTGTATTTTTTATTCTTTTCTTTCATGGCAATAGTTTTAACAATCAATCAGTTGTTTATACAAAACGCATTATGCACGCTTTTATTTCAACAGGCTTCATTTATGCCAATATTACCAGGTACTCTGAGGGAATAAGCCAAATACCCATAACTCCGGGCCGGATAAATAAACCAAATAGAAAAACATTTCTAAAGAATGGAACTTTATGCCTTAATCCTGTGTATTTATCTGGGTCTTTTGTGCTCATTATCAGCCCTTATTGGCAGTTATCTGCACTTTATTACAACATATCTGTATGATATTGACAGATATCCGGCGCTGCTTTGCTTTTATCTAAAGAAATGATACAGGCCGCCAAACATACTATGCTCATAGCCAAAGCTTATTGCCAAATATCCGGAAGTTCCCGGCAGGCATCTGTAAGTTATTGGCTCCTATTTATTCGTTCAGGGCATAAACAGGTAGGTTTTACAGGAATCGTTTTGGAATAATTAATTGGCTTCGGTTTTAATTAAAGCACGCGCCTGGCGGCGTGTTATAAAAATACAGTAAAGCAATAAATAACTGGTTTTTCGAGTGACGTTTTTATTAAATGAAGGCTAAGTAACGCTCATGGAGAGGTCTGGAGATCTGCGCAAGAGCGGTAAGTTGCTACAACTCGTATTACATACAAAACTTTGATAGGAAAGAATTAAAACAAAAGTTTATTTGTATATTTAAGGTTGCAATATTGCAGCCTTTTTTTAATTTAAAAACATTTATTATGAAATATCTAAAAGTCGTCTTGACCGTAATTGCTTTTTGCTTATTAATCATAACTTTTAATATCATGGGTTTAATTCCATCAGCACAAGCCAGAAATAACACTCAACATTATGCTACAATTCCGGTAAATTCAGACGGTTCAATTAACGTAAAATTTGACAAATCCGATGTTTTGAATGTAAATCTTGATGAAATTGGAGGCTATGACCAGCTTGAAAAAACAGTTGATGTTAATGTTGATAAGGTTGATGGCTCAAGCGCTGATTACCCTTTGCATGTTGAAACAGATAATTAACCCTTGTCCCAACTGGTATATAGTTACCTTAAATATACTTCGGGTAGAAGATGCAGGTTTTTTTGTTGATGTTTCATACTTTATTTGGCTTAATAAAAATTGAAATAATCAATCCTACACTTACAATTACATCCACTACGTTCCAGATAGTTCTGCCCAACGCCACTTTTATAAAAGGCTGAAATAATAGTGCCAATGCGATATAAATAATTGCTCCGGAATTTATGATTTGATTTTTTTGATAATCATAATAGGCTAATAAAGCAAATCCTAACATGCCAACAAAGCGAGCGAATTCATAATAGCCATAGGGCATGTGAAATAGGCATAGTAAAAAAAGGATGCTTAATATTATTTTTATAATTGACTGGTACATTAGCTCTTTCATTGAATGAATCAATTTTTTATGGATGAAATTGTTCTGAGAGGGAAGTCATTTCGATTTCAATTTTAAACCCTGTTTTCTTAGCTATATGTTCACTTAAAGAATTTTTAATTTTTCCAAATTCATCAATTGTATATCTATAGCCCAACAAAATTTTTTCAATAAGGATTATAGGTTCGTTTTTATGAATCACCTCTTTAATGAGATTTATGTCTTTTTCATAATTAAGATCGAACAATTTATTTTTAAACTCATTTTTTATATCGTATAGTCTTCTTATGTCTTGCTTT
>Ga0070660_100001835_pt1 | contig 14585 bp, 14 predicted proteins | sample KBSC33metaG_FD_64670 | JGI IMG/M metagenome (GOLD analysis project Ga0070660, IMG submission 64670) | Corn rhizosphere microbial communities from Kellogg Biological Station, Michigan, USA - KBS C3-3 metaG | ecosystem: Host-associated > Plants > Roots > Rhizosphere > Soil ... | reverse complement strand
ATGCCCGTGGATAATTATGGTTTTAGCCAGAAGTTCGGCTGGACTGCTGATAAATACGGCGTCTCCTGGCAGCTTAATCTCGCTTAAGCGCGCTGGGCGGCCAGTAAGATGGCTGCTGTGCTGGAACGGATGGGGCGGCCAAGCTCGGCATAAATTTTTCTATACTCCTGAGCCAGCTCGATGCGCTGTTGCTCGGTTAAGCTGCTGTAAGCAGAGAGGGTACTGAACAGCGCGATCAGTTCGTCGGCCGACTGTTCGAACATCTGTGGCACGGCGGCGAGCTGCGCATCATTAAATAACGGGCGCACATAATCCCGCGCCAGATCATAACCCCCCAGCCAGGCCCAGGCCTCGGAAATATTTTCTTGGCGGCGCTGTACGCCAGCGATGATCTCGCTCAGTTGATAATAGTGCGGCCAACTGGCGGCAATGGCCGGTGAAATTTTTTTGAGGGCTGCCAGCAGCAGCGCTCGGTCGTTTGCTGACTGCGCTTCGCTCAGCCCAAAGTAAGAAATGAGAGCCAAAGCGCCGCCGGGCATGAGCAGTTCAGCCGTTTTCTGCCAGCTGACGTCGGGGTCCAGCCAGTGAAAAGCCGAGGCCGAGAAGACGGCTTTATAGTGTTCTGTTGGTAGTCTGGCATCCTCGAAGCGGGCAGTTATAAAATCGACTTTCCCTGGTCCGGAGACATTTTGCTTGGCGAGCGCAATCAGCTGTTTGCCGGGTTCCAGCGCCGTAACATGAAAGCCGCGTGCCGCCAACGCAGCCGTTAACTGGCCGCTGCCACAGCCGATTTCGAGGACGGCATCACCCGGCTCGAGCCGGGCTATTTCGCAGGCGTAATCAATCAGCGTAGCAGGGTAGCCAGGGCGATGGCGATCGTAATCGTCGGCTATGGTATCAAATACTTTTCCAAACTGCCGGTTTGCTGCCGGCGTCATTTTTGGTAGCCCATATTGCTCCTCCTGATAGACGTATTTAATCATGCGTCACGTACTCCAGCCAACTGGGTCGCTAAGCCGAGCGGTCTGACAGACTATTTCTTTTCGAAGAAGACCATTAAGTAGCCATTTGGGTCGCGCAGGCCAAATTCACGGCGGCCATTGATGGTTTTTTGGGGCTCGTACTCTGGGGTGTGGCCGGCGGCCAGGACGCCTTTGTAAAAATCATCAAGCTCGACACTAACCAGCACTAGCGGGCCGTCTTTGGGGCTGGTATCGATGTCGTTGGCCAGGTGAAATTCGGCCGAAAACCAATTCACGTAGGCTGTGGCGACCTGACCATCATTTTTGCCAACCTTGAACCCCAGGCTTTCATAAAAAGCGACGGTTTTGTCCAGGTCGGCGACTTTGTAGACCAGTGCGGAGATACTTTTCGGTTTCATGAGACCAGTATACACTGCCCCGCGCGGCTGTGTTTAGCCGCTCGTTAAGGCCTGCACGCGGCCACCCGTCAATAGTTTTTCAATTTCTGGGGCTGGCGCACCATCAATTCCCAGTAATCGATAGCGAAAAATGGGATGTGCGCTAGGGCGGCGAGAGTGAGCGGCTGGGCGGCGCGGCGGCTTGCTGGCAGGCTTCGAGGTAACGACCGGAGCGGGCGCAGGAGCTGGCGCGGCGACTGCGGGCGCGGCGACCGTTTGTTCGACTGGCGCGGCGGCTACCGGAGCTGGTGACGGGGCGGCTGCCGGTGGAACGGCTGGGATGCCGTATTCGGCCACTACCAGTGTGGCTGGCCCGGAGTTCCGAAAGTTGTCAACCGCCAAGACGGCAAAGCCGACGTCGTAAAAGGCGCTATTCAACATATTGGCCCGATGCGAAGCCGAGTTCATCCAGCCGGTTATGACGTCATCCAGTGAGCTGAACCCATACGCCAGATTTTCGCCGGCTCCGCGGTAGCTGTAACCGCTCTGACTTATGAAATCCCAGGGCTGTTCGCCGCTGGGCGAGACGTGCGCCCAGTAATCTTTGGCGGCCATGTCTTCGGCTTTGGCTTCGGCGGCGGCGGTCAGCTGGCCGTTGAGGTGCAGGTCGGCTTCGCCGCTGCTGCGACGCTGCAGATTGGTATCTGCCAGCAGCGTATAGGCACCGGCGCTCGGTGCGCTAAAGGCGCCGGCATCGGCGGCGACCGGCGCAGCAATTGCCGCGCTGGCCAAGCAGAGACTAAGAATAAAAATGGTGCGTCGTTTCATGCGCCTCCTTCTGCTACAAGCGTAGAAGGAGCACGCCGAGAAAACTGTGCGTTGCCGCAGCGCTGGATGTGATCAGGATCACACTACCGCAGTAGACGGACTACTGGTAGATGGCTTTGAGTTTTTCGAGATCTGGAATAATGATGTGGCTATCGAGCTCTATCAAGCCGTGCTGACGCAGTTTTCCGAAGGCCCGTGAGATGGTCTCGCGATTGAGATTTAGATTGTCGGCCAGATCCTGGTGTGTCAGCGGCAGGTTCAGCTCATAGCCGCGCGGGCTGACTTCACCGAACTGTGCCGCCAGAAAAACCAACTGGTGGGCCAGGCGCAAATAAGCACTTTTGAGCGAAATATTCTCGAGATTTTGTATATTGGATTGCAGCCGGCGGCCAGCTTCATAGAGCACTTCTTTGTAGAGAAGGGGATTGGCTTCGGCAGCAGCAGTCAGTACGTCGCCTTTTATGGAATAGATTTGCACGTCGGTGATGGCTTCGTAAAAATAGGTTTCGTCACCGTGATAAATATGCTGATCGAGCAGCGCCACAAAAGCCGCTGTTAAGGGGAAAAAATAGCCCGGTCCGTAGATGCTTTGGGTGCCCAGGGCGCCCTCTTTGGATATTAGGTAGCGCTTAATGTAACCGTCGCGTATCAGGCTAACCGTACCCTTAGTCTGGTAGAGGTCAATGGTTTGGCCTTTGCGGCGGCGGTAAAAATGGCCGTCTTGCAGCAGGGCCTGCAGCAGGGGCGTTGGGGTCGTCATACCTACGAATAGTATCAGAAAGTTGACTAAAATGGTATAGAGTTGTGTTACAATTTTTTTATGACAGAGTTTGATCCACTCTCAGCTGATACGGCCGTCGATCCGGCGGTTATCGACCGCAATTATGCCGTCAGCTCAGCCAATGTCCGGGCTCGCTTTAAATTATATGAATATGTGGTGTTCGAGGGGGCTTCGACCCAGGATATTTCGGAAATCGCCGTCGACACGCTCCAGGCGGCCAATATGTTGCCACCCCAGGGAACAGTCGCCGACGTCGGTGGCGCCGACGCGGCGCTGGCCGAGTACCTGCTTGTCAATAAGGACCACCGGGGCGAGGTGTGGGTTATTGAACCCAATACCCGGCAGTTCAGAGATTATGATCAGCTGCGTTTTACGCTCAACGACTGGCAGGCTCTGAAACGAACGGCTCCCCATCTGCCTTTGAACTTTGAGGCTATCGAAACGTTGGTGGCCAGCGGCGAGGTCAAGCCGTGGGGCATCGGTGACAATTTGATTCTGCATCCCGGTCGAGCCCAGGACCTATCGTTCCTGGCAGATAATTCTGTCGACGCGTTGTTTGCTATGTTTATGCTGTATCACGTGCCGACGGTCGAACGTCCCACGGTGTTTCGAGAGTTTCAGCGGGTGGTGCAGCCCGAAGGTGTTGTTACAATTGCTACCAGCGGCGCGCGCAATAAACAAGAGCATCGCCGCCTTGAACATGCAGTAGCCGATCGGCTAGGGGTTGAGCCGCCGCCGGCCATGAACGCTGGCTTTACGAGCGAGAAAGCGGCCGCGGAAATCCCCGTCGAATATGAGCATGTCTATCGTTTTGAGCAAAAGGGTCGGATTGTTATTGATTCGGCCCGCAAAGTTCGGGACTACATGCGTTCGCTGCATTCATTGCGGGATCAATTCCAGCCCGTGCCTACACGAGAAGACTATGATGAAGCCATAGTTGAGGTGGTGCTGCCGTTCGTGCGTCGAGACATAAAAACCGGCGGAGCGTTTTATGATTATGTGCACCGCAGTGTATTCTTCGCCAGCCATGTAGCGCTCGAATTGCCGCCAGCCAGCGGCTTCGAAAGCATCGGCTAGCGCAGGGCGTTGATAGCTTGGTGCTCGTAATCGACGCGCAAATACAATAAGAAGCCGATGGCTACGGCGAGCATGACCAGCAAAAATAGCGTGCGCTGCCATTCTTTCATCTGATTGCCTCACGATCGGCGACTATCACCAGCCGGCTCTTGAGAGACCACAAGGGCGTGCAGGTGTACAAGGTGAGCTGGCTCTGAGTAGTGGGCGCTTCGACGCTGCTGTCGGTCGGGGCGACGACGCTGATCGTCTGAGTGTGGTAACGGTACGCCTGGCCGTGCCAGTAGATTGTTAACACGTCACCTGGTTTTAATTTGTCCAAGAAGTAAAAGACGCCGCGCGGGTTGGTGTAGGTGAAGCGGTGGCCGACCAGCACGGTGTTGCTGCCCTTATCCGGCGTGCTGGCATTGGGGCGGATCCAGACGCCTTTATTGACGGTGTAGACGCTCTGGCCTTCATAAATCGGCTGGTCGAGGCCGAGAGCCGGGATGACCAAGCGGTTATCTTGGGGAATGGCGCCGCCGGCCGGCTGTTGCGCCTGGTGGCGGGTGGACCGGGAGATGAGCGGCGCCGAGTGGTGCAACCACCAGCCAAATTGCGGTACCACCGGTAGCAAAAAAATGTACAGAGCCACCAACACAATGGCAACGCTGAGGGCATCGTTGATACGGCGGAGATTGAAATTCTGCTGGATGCTTGCGAGCATAGGCTTATAGTATAGCCCGTCACAGCCAGCGGCAAGGGCGTGATTTTTATCGCACGGGACCACAAAATATTTGCATTCTAGGCCTCAATGTAGTATTACTAAGGCTAGAAATAAACAATTCTCTTGAATGGTGCACAAAAAGCTCAGAGGTACTCACTGGGGTGGTGATTGAGAATCTCGGAGCCGGAACGATACGAAGTATCGTTACGTATTCACAATTAAGGAGCTCCCGTGGTCCACAACCGACTGTCCCGTCCGCTTGGCCGACTAAAGAATACTTTGGTCGCTTTATTATTTGTGGGCACCCAACTGGTCGCTCCCCTCGCCGGTGCCGGTATTTTTGCCGGCCACGCCGCAGCCGCTGCTACCACCAACTGTGTGAGCGATACAGCCGGCCCTAATGACGTACCCGGCCAAAAAGATTTAACCAAGCTCTGCGTTGATTACTCGGGCAGCCCAACCAGCATCGAAACCACCTGGAACTGGGATGACACCGGCACTAGCGGTAATGGTAATACCCTGGACGCTTGTAATTTATTTGATACCAATGGCAATGGCAACGCCGATACGGCGGTCTGTGTCACGACTACCGGTGATCCGGCGACGATGCAGAGCACGACTACCTATACCTGCGGCGATAGCCGGGCTGATCGCTGCACCAATTCGGTACTGATCTCGACCATCACGACCGGTACTAATTTCTGTAATGTCAGCCAACAAAGTACCAATCCATTCGATTTCGGTGTCGACACGCAAGGTGACTGTACAGTGCCACTGGCGTCAGTGGGCGGCGCGGCTGCCAAATTGATCGACGTTTGTTCCTACCCTTCGTCGCAACCCAACTCCGATCCTTCGGACTGTGTTATTGCTCAGCCGAAAGCCGGCGAACTGGAAGTCGTGAAGCACCTCGTACCGACTACCGACAACGGTCTCTTTAACCTGCAAATCGACGGTACTACCAAAGCTGCCAACGTTAGCAACAACGGTACGACCGGCATTGTCGTGTTGCCCACCGGCAATCATGGTGTCGCTGAGACGGCTGGTACAAGCACCGCGCTGACAAGCTACGATTCGACGATTTCATGCCGAGATTTGGACGGCACCGGTACTGTCGTGGCGAGCGGCAGCGGCACTTCACTGGCAAGCGTTCCGCTGGCCGAAGGCAGCCACGTAGTATGCGTGATCACTAATACGCTGAAGCAGGCGACTCTTATTCTGCAAAAGACTGTCGTAAACGACAATGGCGGCACACTGCAGCAAGCTGATTTCCCGGTAGCTATCAGCGGTACAACTGCCAGCTGGGGCTCCAACACGGTTTCTTCTGGCACATACACGGTTAGCGAAACGCAGCAAACTGGCTATCAGGCTGGCGACTGGGGTGGCGACTGTTCTGCTGCCGGGGCTGTGACTATCGCGCCTGGTCAGACCAAGACCTGCAGCATTACCAATAACGACATTCCTCCGCAGCTGACCGTTATTAAACATGTGATTAACGACAACGGCGGTACGGCCACGGCCAGTAGCTTCACCATGAACGTCACCGGTACGAATGTTTCTAGCTCCTCATTCGGCGGTGCTGAAAATCCTGGCACGACGGTGACTCTGGACGCCGGCAACTTTAGTGTTGGCGAAGGCGCACATACGGGTTACGCAGCTACTCCGAGCAGTGATTGTAGTGGCACGATTGCCATCGGCGAACATAAAACCTGCACTATCACCAATGATGATGTTGCCCCTTTGTTAACGCTCGTCAAGCACGTCACCAACGACAATGGCGGCACTGCTCAGCCCACCGACTGGACCTTAAGTGCCACGCCTGGCAGCGGTAGTACTTTGAGCGGCAGCGGTGGCTTCACGAGCCAGACTGCTCAGGCCAATAAAGCCTATACGTTGGGTGAAGCCGGTCCGAGCGGATACAGCGCCAGCAGCTGGAGTTGTAATGGCGGCGTCCTGACCAACAATAATAGCCTGACTCTAAACCTTGGCGATAACGTGACCTGCGACATCACCAACAACGACATCGCGCCCCAGCTGACTGTTACCAAAGTAGTAACGAATGATGACGGTGGCCTCTTACAGGTGTCTGACTTCCCGCTGTATGTCAGCGGACTACAGGTGACGAGCGGTGCGACCAATCTGTTTAATGCCGGTTCTTATACGATTAGCGAAACTCAGCAACCGGGCTATAGTCTCGATTCAATCACCGGCAATTGTCTGTCGAACGGCTCGATAACACTGGCGATTGGCGGCGTTTATACCTGTACGCTGACAAATAATGATATTCCGGCCACCATTACCGTTACCAAGCATGTGATCAACGACAACGGCGGTGGTGCGACGGCCAGCGACTTTAAGCTGCTGGTCGGTGCTACTCAGGTCACCAGTGGTGTCAGCAGCACGTTTGCGGCCAATCAGTCATACACGGTGAGCGAACAGGCACTTGTCAACGGCTATGCGCAAACCAGCCTCAGCTGTGAAGACAGCACGACGCATGTTGGATTGGGTGCAACCTTTACGCCAACGAACGGCGAACAGATTAGCTGCTCGATCGTCAATGACGACATCGCTCCGCAGCTGACCGTTATTAAGCACGTGGTAAATGACAATGGTGGTGGTGCGACGGCCAGCGACTTCACAATGAATGTGAGCGGTACCAATGTTTCCAACACCTCGTTTGCTGGCGCCGAGAGTCCCGGTACGACCGTGACCCTAAACGCCGGTAGTTATGGCGTTGACGAAGCTTACTACAGCGGTTATACCAAGACGCTTGGTGCTAACTGTAGCGGCACGATTGCCATCGGCGAGCAGAAGACCTGTGTCGTTACCAATGACGACCAGCAGGCGACGCTAACGCTGATTAAGCACATCATCAACGACAACGGCGGCAACGAGACGGCCAGCGACTTCCAGGCATACATCGACACCACGCCAGTTAGCTGGAGCAGCGCCACCAGCCTGAACGCCGCCAGCTACAAAGCCAGCGAACATGAACTGCCAGGCTGGACAGCCTCGGATTGGAGCGGTGATTGCGCTGCCGACGGCACAGTCACACTGGCCCCCGGCGAGAACAAGACCTGCGAGATCACCAACAACGACGTGCCGCCATCACTGACCATCGTCAAGAACGTGATTAATGATAATGGCGGTGACGTAGTGGCAACTGCTTTCAAGGTCCGCGTCAACGGCAGCTTGCTCAGCGACGCCACAACATCGAATAATGACCAGACCGCTACCTACCAATATGCCGGCCCGCTGGCCAATACTGCCTACAGTGTTACCGAAGATAGCACCGCTGGCTACACGCAAACCAGCCTCGCCTGCACCGATACTGACACGCAGGCAAGTGTCGCGCAGCCAGTCGTACTCAACGAGGGCCAGCACGTCACCTGCGTTATAACCAACGACGACCAGGCACCGCATCTGAGCCTGCAAAAGTATGTCAGCAATACGCATGGTGGTACCGCCCAAGCTACTGACTGGACATTAAGCGCCACACCGACTGACAACAGCTTGGCCACCATTACTGGCAGCGGTAGCGCCAGCGGTTCGGCCCAAGCCAACCAAGCCTACACGCTCAGCGAAACGAACGGGCCAGCCGGCTACGCCGATAGCGGCTGGGTCTGTGATCACGGCGATCTGACGGGCAATCAGCTGACACTGAGCCCCGGTGTTTCGGCCAGCTGTAGCATCACGAACAGCGACGTTGCGCCGACCTTAACGCTCGTTAAGCGCGTTACCAATAACGACGGCGGCAATAAAACGGCTGACCAGTGGACGCTGACTGCTCAGCACGGTTCCGGAACCCCGGTCATCAACGAGCAGGGCACTGCCAGCAGTAATGGCACGGTAGCCACTACGGCGCAAACTATGGCTAAAGCCAACACCAGCTACGATCTGAGCGAAGACGGCCCCGCCGGCTACGACGCCAGCAGTTGGAGCTGTGACGGCGGTACGCTGAACGGCTCGACGCTAACCTTGGCGCTGGCCACCGATGTGACGTGCACCGTCACCAATAACGATCAGCCAGCTTCCATCACGCTCATCAAAGAGATCGTCAATGACAACACCAACCTGGTGCACCCCGACGACTTTAATCTGACAGTTGACGGCACCAAGGTGTTGTCCGGCCAGAGCACCAATGTTACCTCAAACCAACCGCACACCATCGGTGAAGGCTCGCGCAATAACTACAAATTCGTTCAGATCGTCGGCCAAAGCCAAGCTGACGATGCCTACTGCCACGCCGCCAACGCTAGCCTGTTACTCTTTGGCACCATCACATTGAGCGAAGGCCAGCACGTTACCTGCATCATTACCAATACCAAGTTGACCACCATTCGTGTCAATAAAGTCACGCAGTTCGCCGACGGCACAGCCACCCACGATCCGCAGGACTTCCATTTCACCACTGATGGCGCTGGTCTGAGCGACTTTAGCTTGGACACCGACAACAGCGATTCCACCTTGAGCGATACCCAGGTCTTCGACAACCTAACGCCCGACCAAAACGAGGGCGGCTACCACATTTCTGAAGCCTCAGTGAATGGCTGGCAGCTCGACCACATCAGCTGTGGTGACACCGAAACGCGCACTACGCAAGATGGCGTGTTCATCTTCCCGTCACTGGGCGAAGACGTGGTCTGCAACTTCGTAAATACCAAGCAGCCTGTGGTCAATATTGCTAAAACCAACAACCGTCCGCAGCCGACAGTTGTCAACGACGTCGTCACCTACACTCTCACGGTCAGTGTCCCGGACGCCGATCAAGCTGGCGGCGCACCGCTCTACAACGCGGTGGTCACCGACTTGCCGCCGAGCCAGTTTAGCTATGTGCCCGGCAGCTGGACAGCCAGCTCAAACCTGCCGAGCCATAATGTCCATGGCGACGTAGTTGCAGGTAGCCCAACCGGTGAGCCAACCTATGGTTCGCCTGGGCTGTGGCACCTCGGCACCCTGATGCCCGGCGAAGTCATTACCCTGACCTACCAGGCCAAAATTGGCTCCAGTGTGGCCGCCGGCACCTACAACGACCTGGCTTTCGTGAAGGGCAACCCCGCTCCGCAGAGCAGCACTGAAATACTCGGCAATCTGTCTTTCGCTAACACGCCGTTTGTCGCGACCACCGTCAGCGTCCTGTCGCCGCCATTGGTTCCACAAGTCCTGGGCGCCGAAGTGCTGGTTAACACCGGTACCAACATCGTAGCCGCCCAGTATGTCCTACCAATCCTGTTGATCGCCGGCGTCAGCGTCACCCGTCGCACCACCCATTACAAAGAAAAGGCAGGCAAATAATATGAAACGTTTCATGACTTTGGTTGCAACGCTCTTGAGCAGCTCGTTCTTGTTGGTAGCGCCGGTTCACGCCGACAGTTCGTTCTGGTCACTTCAGCAAGACGCGCTCACCAAGCAAACTAGTGGCACCTTCAATGTTGGTTACACTGTTTTGTCGACCAGCCAGCACGATTTCGTAGTCAGTCTCTATGAAGATGGTAGTAGCAGCGCGGTTGGTTCGCAGCACACGCAAGTCGCCGGCGACTCGAACACTAACTTCGGCAATTCCGGCAAATTTGCAATTTCGCTGCCCAACGGCAACCACACCTTGACGCTGACTGCCGTGCGCGATGACGCCGATACCAAGACAGTCAGCAGCACAGTAACGGTCGATACCACGCAACCGGCACCAACGGTGGTTACCACGACGCGCGTTGTCGCTTCGACCAACCCCACTAATCCGGCGCCGGCAACGACTACGAGCGGTCTTGCAGCTGCTAACCTGGCTGACGGCAGCCTGACCAGTGGCTCGACTACTCAGGGCGAAGTTAATGCTCCGGGCGCAACCCATACCGGCACCACCTCGAAAGCCAACAATGGTAAAGTCCTTGGCGCCAAAACCACCAAACCAGACAATAACCGTACTGCTGCCTGGACTGGCGCCATTCTGGCCGTCGCCGTCGTTATTCTCGCCTATTATGCGCTCGCTATGCGTCGTCGCCGCCAATCCTAGCGATTGCAGTCTGCTCTGCGCGTAATCATGCTTCGAGACAGGTTAATTATTGTGCTTGGCGTGATGACGCATGTGTTTAATGGTGCGATGCTGCAGGGCAAGCGTCACCTGATCTTGACTATAGCCTTTAGCTTCCAGATCGCTCGTTAGCTGGGCTTTAACTTGCTGGCGAAAGGTCTGTTTGGTAAGACCGGCTTGGCTGATCAGCTGCGCCATTGTTTTATTTTTGTGGGCTGCCTGCACGTCAGTGGTTGTCGTGTTGAGGACGTGAGCAACCACACTAAGCTGTTCTTGGCGAAAGAGGCTGCGCGGAATGCCGCTGCTGCCCACATCTGCAGGGGTGTTAGCCGGCGCTGTGGCGGCGCTGGTAGCACTCACGGCGCCGGCGGCAAGGGCTGTGCCCATGGCTACTGTAGCGGCAAGGTAACGTAATTTCATATAAAAATCCCTATTTAATACCGCGAGTATAGTCTTCAATTCTGAGCCAAAGCTTAATAAATATACAAAATTATATGCTAGAATAAGGTACGTTAACAATTTGAAATATACAGAGTGCAGCCAGAGATCTAGCTCTATGACCTGCCAGCAACCTACCGCTTACCGGTGTTGGTGCTCCATCTAGTCCCGAAATCGGGAAAGATATTGCAGTCGCTTGCTATCCTTTCCCAATCGTCGGAGAAAGGATTTTTTAATGCCCGAAACCATGACCGAACAACGCATCGATGCCGTTCAATTAATTCTGGAGGTCCAAACGCCCTCAATTGTTCCTGCCTGGGAGGAATTATCGCAGCGACAGCGCACAATTGTGAATTTGGCTTCTTTGGGAGGAACGACCGAAAGCGTCGCCGGCGAGCTGAAGACGATGCAAGATATTATTGAAGGTGAGCGCAAAAGCTTGATTGCCACCTATGGTGTTCCGAATATGGCGGCGGTAGTTAATGCCGCCATCCGCCATCGCCAGTTGGCTGTTGAGATTTGTCCCGCGGAGGGGATAGTTGAAAGTCTGAGTCCGCTGCAGCAAAAAGCGCTGGCCTGCATCGCGATCGGTCTTACCAACCAGCAAATCGGCGCCACCTTTGACAAGAATCCGGCAACCTTTCATGCCAATAAAATCAAACCGGCTTTACGCAAATTACAGGCCAGCGGTCGGACGCATTCCGTGCGCCGGTCATATGAAGTCGGTATTTTCAAAACACCGGGGGAGGCTTAACGTGGCAACGAGATTATTTACCAGCGAATCGGTCTGCGCCGGGCATCCGGATAAAATCTGTGACGCCATCAGCGATGCAATTTTAGATGCTTTGTTGGAGCAGGATCCGCATAGCCGGGCCGGAGTTGAAACAGTCGCTGGCGCCAATCAGATTTGTTTATTCGGCGAAATTAAAACGACCGCCCAGATCGATTTTGAACAGATCACCCGAGCCAAAATTGCCGAGCTTGGCTACACCGAACCGGCTTGGGGGTTTAGCGGCGAATCGACGTTTAGTAACGACATTCATCAGCAGTCGCCGGAAATCGCGATCGGAGTTGATCAGGCTGGCGCGGGAGACCAGGGCATGATGTTTGGTTTTGCCGCCAACGAGACAGCGGAATTAATGCCGCTGCCAATCGCCTTAGCCCATGCTCTGACACGCAGAATTGATGAGGCGCGAGAGACGGGCCAGCTGACCTGGCTGCGGCCTGATGGCAAAGCCCAAGTAACAATACGCTATGAAGAGGATAAACCAGTGGCCGTCGAGAAATTGGTTTTGGCGCTGGCACACACCGAGGCTACGACTGCCGAACAAGTGCGCCGCGACGCTATCGAGCAGCTTATAAAACCGGTGCTGCTGAAGTATAAATTCGACTTGCCGAAAGAGGAAGATGTAATTATTAATGGTACTGGTTTGTGGCATATCCCCGGCCCCGAAAGCGATGCCGGGCTGACGGGCCGCAAGATCGTCGTCGACACCTATGGCGGCTATGCCCGGGTGGGCGGCGGTGCCTTTAGCGGTAAGGATCCCAGCAAAGTTGATCGCAGCGGTGCCTATGCCGCTCGGTTCATCGCTAAAAATATTGTGGCCGCTGGTTTGGCTACCAAATGCGAGGTTGGCTTGGCTTACGTCATTGGCCAGCCGCGGCCACTGATGCAAACTATCGACACGTTCGGTACGGCTACGGTGAGCCCTGAAGCAATCGAGGCCTTCCAAGCAAAATTGATCGATACTTCGGTGACTGGGATCATCGAGCGGCTTGACCTGAGGCGCCCCATTTACCGGCAGACGAGTGCCTACGGTCATTTTGGGAAATCAGCACTTCCGTGGGAACAGGTAACCGGCTAATAATAGGTCGCTTAGCGCTACAATGGTGTCATGTTGTTTCGTAACCATGTCCGCGCAACGGCGATCGGCCTAGCTGTCGCCGCCGCGCTGCTATATAATTCCTGGCCGCTCGGTTATTGGCTAAACCCGGCCTCGGCCGACAAATCGGCCAGTCAGCTTGAAGGGCTGCACCAGCCATACAACTGGCTTTTTGTAGGGCTCGATATTGCTAGCGGTGTGCTGGCGCTAGCTCTCAGTATATGGTTGTGGCGCACCAATCGGCGCAGCCGCTGGCTGGCAGCCGTGTTGATCTGCGTGGCGGCGTTCGGCATGGGAACGATTGTGGCGGCGTTGGTGCCGGTGCACTGCGCGACAGCCCACCATGTCTGCCCAAGTTTCACCCAGGCGCCGTACTTGATTGTGCACGCCCTGGCGAGCGTAGCTTCGGCACTGGCGCTCAGCTTGGCGTTATTGCTCGTCTGGTGGTGCAACCGACATGATAGAATTGTAAACCTGCTCTTATTGGCTGGCATCATTTCGGGTGCGACGACGGCATATGAAATGCTGGCGCCCGGTCGTGATGGCGGCGGCGAGAAAGTGTATCTGACAATTTGTAGTCTGTGGCTGGCGCTGTTGCCGGTATATATCTATCGGTTAGCGGCCTATGTCGCGGCGCCGGAAACCGACAAAGGCTAGGCTCATGAGCACCAGCGTGGCAATGCCCAGGCCGGCAATGTACGACCAGTGGTAATTGCCGCGTAAAATATCCGACGGCCGGTAGTAGTGGTAGGGCAGGAATTTAGCTGGCCCGCGCAGCCACTGAGCAGTGCCCTCTAGCGAAGTAAATAGATAGCTGGCGAGGGCAATCAGAATCGTAATGCCGGTGCTGGCGCGCCGTCCGAAACGGCCAAAGCCAATCAATAGCCAGCAGACACTTGAAAACAATAGGACTAGCAGCAGCATAACAAGCGTCACCGCGATAATGTGCAGAACGGCAATGCCAAAACCAGCGTGCGCCGCCGTAGCGATCGTCACTAGCATGGTAATACTGCCGACGCCGAGTAGCACCAGCAAAGCGGCGGTCAGCTTCGCCAGCAGTAGGCGACTGCGCGAGATTGGCCGGGCCAGTAATAGCTCCAAGGTGCCATTTTCTTCTTCGCGAGCGAGCAGGCCATTGGCCAGATTGACGGCTAGCATGGTAAACAGCAGGGGCAAGATTAAATAGTACAATTTTGACGCCAGGTAACCGACGGGCGACAGCAGGTCGCTGCTATCACTAAATAGCGAGCGAGTGGTTGGTGACAGATTTTTGAGCACATGGTTGAGCGTTTGGGCTTGGCCTTTGAGGCTGCTGTAGACCAGCGTGTTGATGGCGATGTAGACGGCGATGCCGAGCGTCCAGAATACACTCGACCAGCGTCGTTCCCAGAGAGCCCAGCGTATGATCGGCCTCATACCGGCACCTCAGTTTTGTCGCGGTAGTAGTGCAAGAACTCTTCTTCCAGGTTGACTTCGTGTTGTTCGAGCGCCGT
>Ga0070660_100001832_pt1 | contig 14606 bp, 11 predicted proteins | sample KBSC33metaG_FD_64670 | JGI IMG/M metagenome (GOLD analysis project Ga0070660, IMG submission 64670) | Corn rhizosphere microbial communities from Kellogg Biological Station, Michigan, USA - KBS C3-3 metaG | ecosystem: Host-associated > Plants > Roots > Rhizosphere > Soil ... | reverse complement strand
CGCCGAGCGGCAGGTTCACGTAGAAGACCCAGCGCCAGCTCAGCGTGTCCACGAAGAAGCCGCCGAGCAGCGGGCCGACAACGCTCGCGAATGCGAACACGGAGCCGATCAGGCCCATGTAGCGGCCGCGATCGCGCGGCGGCACGAGGTCGCCGATGATGGCCTGCGCGCCCACCATCAGGCCGCCGGCGCCGAGGCCCTGGAGGCCGCGGAACAGCACGAGCTCGGTCATCGACTGCGAGGCGCCCGACAGCGCGGAGCCCGCCAGGAAGATCACGATCGCGATCTGGAAGAGCTTCTTGCGCCCGTACATGTCGCCGAGCTTTCCGTAGAGCGGCGTCGAGGTCGTGGAGGCCAGCAGGTAGCTCGTGACCACCCAGGAGAGGTGGTTCACGCCGCCCAGGTCGCCGACGATCGTGGGCAGAGCGGTGGACACGATCGTCTGGTCGAGCGCGGCCAGCAGCATGCCGAGCATCAGCGCGCCGAAGACCGGAAGCAGCGCGCGAGTATCGGGCGTGGTTGAGGCGGGCTCTGACATGACGGACCGTTCGCCGGGGAGCTACCCGACGGCCACACACTCTAAGGACGCGTTTCGTTCGGCTACTGAGCGGCTGCCGCGGCGGCGGGGTTCTTCTCCGCCCAGGCCACGATGTTCTTCGAGTCCGCCACCACCTCGCCGCTGTCTGAGACCAGCACCGGCACCGTGTATTTGCCGGTGAGCCGCTTGGCCTCCCGACGACCCTCGGTGGCGTTGAAGGGCCCGGGCAGGATCGCGAGGCCGTAGGACTTGATCACCTCGGGCTCGTAGCCGGCTTTCTTGAGCGCGTGATAGGCGTTCGCGCAGGGGTGACCCCCGGGCCGCGGGGTGGGGAACGTTCCCCAGCAGACGTAGAGCTTCATGCGTCAGGCAGCTTACGGGATGCGATCCAGTCGGCCGCGATCCGCCAGGCCACGCTCCGCGGATCGACGTGCGAGCGGTGCCCGCCGGGGCTCGGCTCGATCAGCGTCACGTCGTCTCCCGTTGCGCGCGCGGCCTCGGCGAAGCGGCGGCTGCGAAGCACCGGCACCGTGGCGTCGTCCGCGCCGTGCACAAGCAGGATCGGCACGCCCAGCGGCACGAGCTGGATCGGGTCGCACTGGGCGTAGCGCTCCGGCACCTCGGCGGGCGTGCCTCCCATCAGCTCGCGCGCCGCTCCGGCTGTGGTGAGCTCGCACACCGCGGCCTGTCCGCACACGCCGGCGATCGGCACGGCGCCGTTCTTGCGTGCCGCCGCCCACAGCGCCAGCTGGCCGCCGGCCGAGTGGCCGAACACTGTCACGCCCGCGTTCAGGTCGAGCCGCGGGTGCCGCAGCTCGGGCAGGTGGTCGATGGCGGCGGCGACATCGTCGAACGTGTTGGGCCACTCGCCGCCGCGGCCGATGCGCCGGTACTCGATGTTCCACACCGCCACGCCCCGCCGGGTGAGGTCCACCGCCACCGGCTTCTCGAGCCGCTTGGTGTAGCGGGCCTGCCAGTAGCCGCCGTGGATCGCCACCGCCACCGGGAATGGGCCGTCGCCGCGCGGCAGGTACAGGTCGGCTCGCTGTTCGGGCCCAGGCCCGTAGCGATGGCGCTCTGGACGGGCGAACAGGAGGTCGCGGAGGACTCGAGCGGTTCCGGGGATGGCGGAACTGTAGGGGCGGCCCACATAATGGCTGGGTGCCTGCCCGCGTATCGAGCCCGACCTTTGTCGGCCGCGCCGCCGAGCTTGCCGCGCTGGAGGCGGCGCTCGCGCGTGCCGGCGATGGCACCTCCGGCGCCGTGCTCGTGGGGGGCGACGCCGGCATCGGCAAGAGCCGCCTGGTGGCCGAGTTCGAGCGCCGGGCGGGCGGATCGGGGGCACAGGTGCTGGTCGGCGAGTGCGTGGAGCTGGCGGAGGGCGAGCTTCCCTACGGGCCCCTGGTGGCGGCGCTGCGCCCGCTCATCGGGCAGATGGACAGCGGGCCGCTGGCGATCCTTCATCCGTCGGCGCGCACCGCGCTGGGCCGGCTGTGGCCCCAGCTCGCGGACGACGGCAACGGGGCGAACCCCGGGGAGTTCGCCCAGGGCCAGCTGTTCGAGGCCGTCCACCGGCTGATCGCCACGTCCGCGGCCGAGCGGCCGCTTGCGCTGGTTGTGGAGGACCTGCACTGGGCCGACCGCTCCACGCGCGACCTGCTGGCCTTCCTGATCCGCAACTCGCGCGGCGAGCGCGTGCTGTTCGTGGCCAGCTACCGCACCGACGAGGTGCACCGCCGCCATCCGCTCCACCCGTTCGTGTCCGAGCTCGAGCGCAGCGGCCGCGCGGAGCGGATCGCGCTGCCGCCGTTCGACGAGCCCGAGTTGCGCGAGCAGCTTGCCGGGATCCTGGGAGAGGAGCCCGAGCAGCGGCTGGTCCGGCGGCTGATGGAGCGCTCGGAGGGCAATCCCTTCTTCGTCGAGGAGCTGCTGGCCGCCGCCGACGCCGGCGTATTGCCGGACTCGCTGCTGGACGCCCTGCTCGCGCGCGTGGAGCGCCTGTCCGAGGATGCGCGGCGCACCCTCCAGGTGGCCGCGGCCGTGGGCAGGCCCGTGGAGCACCCGCTGCTGGCCGCGGTGAGCGAGCTGGACGAGGCCGCCCTCCGCGAGGCGCTGCGCGACGCCGCGTCCCAGCGCATCCTCGTGCCGACCGAGGACGGGACCGCGTACGTGTTCCGGCACGAGCTGCTGCGCGAGGCCGTCTACACGGACCTGCTCCCAGGCGAGCGCACAGCGCTGCACGCCGCGTTGGCCGAGGCGCTCGCCGAAGACGGCTCCGCGTCCGAGCTCGCGCATCACTGGCACGCTGCCGGCCGCTTCTCGCTCGCGTTCCGGGCATCGCTCGACGCTGCGGCCCAGGCCCAGGGAGTGCATGCGTACGCGGAGGCGCAGCGCCACTACGAGCGCGCGCTCGAGCTGTACGACCGCGCTCACGCCGAGGCCCCTGTCGAGGTGACCGCCACCGAGCTTGCGCGTACAGCCGCCGAAGCCGCGCGCCTGGCGGGCGATGTCCGCCGCGCGATCGCCCTGTCGCGCAAGGTGATCGGCGAGATCGACGCGACCGCGGACCCGGTGGAGGCGGGTCTCGAGCACGCGCGCCTGGCCCGGTCGCTGTGGTCGGACGGCCAGGGCGAGGAGGCGCTGGACCACTACGAGACGGCGCTTCGCCTCGTGCCGGAGGGCCCGTCCACCGAGCGGGCACAGGTACTGGCCAACCACGCCCACGCGCTGATGCTGATCGGCCGCTTCGCGGAGTCCGACGCCCGCTGCGCCGAGGCACTCGAGATCGCGCGCCAGGTTGGGGCTCGTGACGTCGAGGTGAACGTGACGATCACGTACGGGATCAGTCAGTTCAGCAGCGAGGGCCGGACCGCGGTGCCAGAGCAGCTCAGGACGGCGCGGCGGAGGGCCGAGGAGCTGGGCCTCGTGGAAGAGGTGGGGCGCAGCTACGTGAACGAGAGCCAGGTGCTCGAGGAGCTGGGCAGGCTCGAGGAGTCCGTGGCGGTGGCGGAGGAGGGCATCGCACGTGCGCGGGAGCTGGGCGTGGAGCGCTGGTGGGGGGATTACCTGGCGGCGGACGTGGCGATCCGGATGGCAGTGCTGGGGGAGTGGGACCGCGCGGTGGCGCGCGCGATGGACGTGGTGGAGATGACCTCCGGCGCGCTCAACTCCGCGTCCGCGCACGGGGCCCTCAGCTACATCGCGGCCGAGCGCGGCGACTTCGACCAGGCGCTCGAACACGTGGCGCGCGGCGAGGAGCTGAGCCGCAACGCCGGCGGCGCGATGTGGCTGGCCCCGGACTACCAGGTGCGCGCCACGGTGGCGCTATGGCAGGGCGAGCCGGCCCGCGCGCTCGAGCTGATCGAGCACTGCCTCGAGCTGCTTGGCACAACGGAGATGACGCTCTTCACCTGGCCGCTGTTCACGGTCGGCATGCGGGCGGCGGCCGACTCGGCGGAGCGAGCCAGGGCACTGGGGCGAGACGACGAGCTGGCCGCCGCGGTGGCGTCCGCCCAGGACCTGCTGCGGCGCTTCGACGATTCGGCGCGCAGCGGCAATTTGCCGGGCGAGCGCGCCTACGCGCTTGCATCGGCGGAGCTCGATCGCGCGCGCGGCGAGCACGACCCGGAGCCGTGGCGGGCGCTGGCCGCGGACCTCCGCGAGGCAAGCCATCCGTATGAAGCGGCCTACGCGGAGTGGCGCGCGGCGGAGGCGTTCGTGCGCTCGGGCGGCTCGGCCGAGGAGGCGGAGCGGCTGCTGAGGACCGCCGCCGAGACGGCGCGCTGGCTCGGCGCGCGGCCGCTGCTGGGCGAACTGACCGCGCTCGCGCGCCGGGCGCGCCTCGACCTCGGCGGCGAACAGGCTCCCGCCGCGGCTCGGGGGGACGACGCCCTCGGCCTGACCGACCGCGAGCGCGACGTGCTCGCGCTGCTGGCCGGCGGGCTCACCAACCGGCAGATCGGCGAGCAGCTCTTCATAAGCGAGAAGACCGCGAGCGTGCATGTCTCGCGGATCCTGGCCAAGCTGGGTGTGGCCAATCGCGCCGAGGCCGCCGGCGTGGCGCACACGCTGGGACTTGAGCCAGCGGGCGCCGGGCCCCCCGAAGGCCCGGCGCCCGGCTGACGCGCCCCTGTCACCCCCGCTTGACGCGCACCTTCGCGCGAGTTGAGAAGGACTGGCCGTGGGCGTCGCGCGCCGTAGCCATCACGGTGGCGCTGAAGCGGCGCAGCTTGCGCAGCTTGCGCGCCAGCGACACGGACACCTGCTTGGAGTGGCCCGGCTTGAGCGTGAACCGTGCGTGGCTCGCGCGCAGGGTCAGCACGCCCTTGCAGTAGCCCGCGGCCTGCGCCGGACAGCTCACCCGCACGCGCACCTTGCCGTGGCGGGCGCGCAGGGCGCCTCCCGCCAGGCGCACGCCGTGGAACACGAGCGCAGTGCTCGTGGTCGACGGCCCGGTGGGCGGGTTGCCGCCCCGCGGGCCCTGGGGCTGCAGCGGAGCCGCCGGGGCGGGCGTCCACTCGTAGGCGCCGATGTCGGGCGCGGAGCCGACGGTGCGCGCACCGCCGCCGAGCGACACCGGGCCGAGGTCCGTGCTCGCGACGCCGGCGTCGCGCGTGGGCGAGCTCTCCAGCTCACGGAAGTCGCCGTTGGCGGCGTCCACGAACTGCGGCGCGGCGCTCTGGTTCGCATCCGTGTTCGACGAGGTGATGTTGTCGCTCGCCGGGACGTCGTAGTTCGAGTGCGACGCGGTAACCGACCACGCGACGGCGAACTGGCCCGGGTTGGCGATGTCGCCCGCGCCGCCGCGCAGGATGGTGTTCTGACTCTGCACGAACAGGCCGGTCCCGCAGCCGCTGAGGCAGTCCTCGTAGAGCCACAGGCCATACGCGTTCGGCCCGCCCACGGCGGTCACGTTCTCGAGCCGCACCTGTGCCGGGGCCCACGCCGCGATGGCGGCCCACTGGGACGAGGGCGCCCAGGCGACCGTGTCGCGGATCACCGCACTGGCGGCTGCGTTGATGGCGACGCCGTTGGCGCTCTCCGCGTACACGTCCTCGATCGTCTCGCCGCCGGCGTAGCTCTGGATCGCAAAGGGGCTGCTGCCCTTACCGCCTGTCTCGATGACACGGAGGTGGCGGAGGCTGCCGGTCGCCCCGATCGTGATCGTGTTCTGGCCCAGGCAGACGATGTCATTGGCCGCGCAGGAGCTGTGGTCGTTCACGATCGTCGGCGCGGGCTGGCCGTCCTCGCCGTGGATGTCGAGCTGCGTCCCCACCTGGATCGGCGCCTGGTGGCTCACGTAGGTGCCTGGCTCGAGCACGAGCTCGCTGCCCGAGCTGGCCTGGCTGATGGCGGTCTGGAGCGGGCACGGGTTCGAGGACTGGGTGCAGGCGCCGACGTTCGTACCGGTGGGACTTGCGTAGATCGTGTCCGCCAATGCCGGGGCGCTGGCGAACAGCGCGATCGCCGCGGCGAGTGACAGGGTGGTCTTGAGGGGGGAGAGGGAGATCATTTCGCTGGCTCCTTGGTGCCTTAGCGGCTCTTGATGCGCACCTTGGCGCGGGTGGAGAAGGACTGGCCGTGGGCGTCGCGCGCCGTGGCCATCACGGTGGCGTTGAAGCGGCGCAGCTTGCGCAGCTTGCGCGCCAGGGACACGGACACGTGCTTGGACTGGCCTGGCCTGAGCGTGAACCGTGCGTGGCTCGCGCGGAGGGTCAGCGTGCCCTTGCAGTAGCGGGCCGCCTGCTTCGGGCAGCTCACGCGGACCCGCACCTTGCCGTGGTGGGCACGCAGGGTGCCGCGCGCCAGGCGCACGCCGTGGAACGTGAGCGCGGTGCTCGTGGTCGAGGGTCCGGTCGGCTGGCTGCCGCCCTGCGGGCCCTGCGGCTGCTGCTGGACGGGCGGCGCGGGCGTCCACTCGTAGGCGCCGATGTCGGGCGCGGAGCCGAAGGTGCGGGCACTGCCGCCGAGTGACACCGGGCCGAGATCGGAGCTCGCGATGCCGGCGTCGCGGGTGGGCGAGGTCTCGAGCTCGTGGAAGTCGCCGTTGGCGGCGTCGACGAACTGGGGCTGGGCCGTCTGCTGCCCGCCCGTGTCCTGGATGTACACGTTCGTCGCGTCGTAGTTCGAGTGCGAGACGCGCACCGAGAACCCGCCGTTGAAAGCTCCCGACGGGTAGACGTCACCCGTGCCGCCGCGCATGATGCTGTTCTCGCTGTAGAGGTCCACGCCGCAGCCGTCGACGATGCAGTTCGCGTAGACCCACACGCCACGGGCGTTCGGTCCGCCGATTGCGGTCACGTTCTCGAGCTGCACCTGCGCATGCGGGGCGGTCACCGCGGGAGCGGCGGCCTCGATGGCAGCCCAGATGGATGAGGGCGTCCAGGCGACGGTGTCGCGCACGAGCACGTCGCCCTGGGTGAAGAGGGCCACCCCGTCCACGCTCTCCACGTAGACGTCCTCGATCGTCTCGCGGTCCGTGTCCTGGGGGTTGTAGGCCTCAATTGCGTCGGGGCCGGCTCCAGGGTTGCCGGTCGCGAGCACGCGCACGTGACGGAGGGTGCCGCTCGTGCCACCGAGCCTGATCGTGGCCTGGCCGGCGCAGTTGGCATCGCTCGTTGCGCACGTGCTGTGGTCGTTCACGATCGTGGGCGCCGGCTGGTCGTACTCGCCGTGGATGTCGAGCGGCTTGGTGACCGTGATCGGCGACTGCGTGCTCGTGTAGGTGCCGGGCTCCAACACCACCTCGCCGCCCGCTATGGCATGGTCGATCGCGGTCTGGAGCAGGCAGGGCTGAGACGGGTCGACGCAGGTACCGAGGCTCACGCCGGTCGGGCTTGCGTACACCGTCTGGGCCGCCGCGCCCGCCCAGGCCGGGGCGCTCGCGAACAGCGCGATCCCCACGGCCGCGACCGCGATTGCGATGAGCCGGAGGCGCGGAGTCGCGCGCTTCGAGCGAACCGCGCGAGCCGCCATCGCGGCGCGTCGCAGGTCTGCGGAATGTTCCTTGGAGAGGGCGGTGCTCAGTGGGGAGGTGGAGATCATTGCGCGGCTCCTTGGGCGGGTCGGGGTATGCCTCCATGCTGCGGCTAAGACCCCTGGCTCCACATCGGGCAAGTGCGCGCTCTTGCTCCTTACATTCGGGGGTAAATGCCTTAGGGCGTACGGCTACCCGTACTAAGCTCCTACGCGCATGCCGTCCCTTCGACCCCTTCTCTGGTCGGCAGTGCTTGCCCTTGCGCTCCTGGTGGGCTGCGGCGGCGGCAGCTCCGACTCGAGTGCCACGACGCCTCCTCCGGCCTCGGCTCCGCACGCCAAAGCGAGCGCGCACTCGGGAGACTGGACGCGCTTCGGCTACGACATGAGCAAGTCGAACCACTCGCCGCACGGGATCAGCGCCGCCAAGGTGGCGGGCCTCAGCGAGCAGCGGATCAGGCTGCCCGGCACGGTGGACAGCTCACCGATCTACATCGCGCGCGCGAGCGTGAAAGGCACGCGCCGCGAGCTGCTCGTGATGACGACCACCTACGGCAAGACGCTGGGCATGGACGCAAGCTCGGGCGCGATCCTCTGGACCTTCACGCCCTCCTCGTACTCGAGCGTGGCCGGCTCGCCGCAGATCACCACCGCCACGCCGGTGGCCGACCCGAGCGACCGCTACGTGTATGCAGCGTCGCCCGACGGGCTGATCCACAAGCTGCGCGTGTCGAATGGTTCGCAGGTCCGGTCAGGTCACTGGCCGGCGCGTATGACCGTGAACCCGCAGCACGAGAAGATCGCGTCCTCGCTCAACCTCGACGGCCGCTGGGTGCTCGTCACCACCGGCGGCTACATCGGCGACGCTCCGCCGTACCAGGGCAAGATCGTGGCCATCGACCGCCGCAGCGGCCGCGTGACGCACGTGTTCAACTCGCTCTGCTCCAACCACCGCGCGATCATCAACCCTTCGACGTGTTCCGCGCAGGAGTCCGCGATCTGGGGGCGTGCCGGCGCGGTGGTCGACCCTGTCACGCACAGGGTCTACGCCACCTCCAGCAACGGCCCGTGGAACGGCAGCACCAACTGGGGCGACACCGTGCTCGAGCTCTCGCGCGGCGTGGGGCGCTTCCTGCGCCACTGGACGCCCGCCAACCAGAGGCAGCTCGAGGCCGGTGACGTGGATCTGGGCTCCACGAGCCCAGCTCTCCTGCCCGCGCCGGGCGGCGGCAGGCGCGCGAGCTTCCTGCTTCAGGGCGGCAAGGACGCCCAGCTCCACCTGCTGAGCCTCAGGTCGAGCCTGTTCGGGGTGACCGGCGCGGCGGGCAGGCGCGTGGGCGGCGAGGTGCAGAGCATCGGCGTGGTGGGGGACACGCAGGTGTTCACCGCGCCAGCCGTGCTGCACCGCAAGGGACTGACCGAGGCGTTCGTGGCCACCAACAACGGCACGGCCGCCTACCGGTTGAGCGGGGGCAAGCTGCACGAGGTCTGGAGCAACGGCAAGGCAGGCACGAGCCCGGTGATCGCCGGCGGCCTGCTGTGGGTGTACGACCCGAGCGGTGGCGGGCTCAACGTCTACAGAACGAGCGGCAAGCTGGTCCGCAACCTGCCCGCGCCGTCCGGCCACTGGAACAGCCCGATCGTCGCGGGCGGCCGCGTGTACCTGCCGAGCGGCAACTCGAACGACCACGCCACCGACGGCGAGCTGTCGATCTACCGCTAGCCCGCGGGCGGCCAGGGGAAGCGCCGGGCCTCCGGTCGCTGCCAGTTGGCGTAGGCCACCTGGCGGTCGCTCGTGTCCTCGTCCACACTCACGCCGTACTTGGCCGCGGTGTCGCTGTGCGGGAACACGAGGTCCCCGTCCCGCGCGCGCGCGCCCACCATCAGCACGACGCACGGTCCCTCGCCCGCGCCCACGATCACGTGCGCTGTGTTGGGTGGCATGTGGACGAAGTCCCACTGCTTGAGCGGGCGCTCCTCGTCCTCCACGATCAGCGTCGCCTCGCCCTGGAGCACGAGGAAGGCCTCCTGATCGGGCTCGGCGTGGTACATCGCGGCCGGCCTGCCCGGCCCGAGCACGCGGATGTTGATGCCGAAGTGCGGGAAGTTCCCAAGCTGCCCCTCGAAGACGAAGCCGTACTGGTCATCCGCGAAGCCCATCGCCGCGGCGTCGCTCACGTTCACCACGAACCAGCCGTCGCCCTCAGGTTTCTTGCCCACCTCCGTGTCCACCAGCTTGGCCTCCGGAACGGGTTTGCGGTCCATCCGAGCTCCTTTCGGTCGAGAGCAGCTCCCGCAGGTGACGGTGCGCGATCAGGGCGGGAAGTGCGGCGAGCAGGAAGTTGAAGGCACGGTACGCGACCACCGCAGCAAGCGCCGGCGCGAGCGGCTGGCGCACCCAGTAGAGCGAGTAGGTCATCAGCACCTCGGTGAGGCCCGCGCCTCCGAACGGGAGGGAGCGGCGGGTGGCGGCGTAGCCCGTCGCGTACGCGAGGATCACCTTCCCCGCGCCCATCTCGATGCCGAAGGTGCGCAGGGCGCCGTAGAAGGCGGTGATGTCGGCGGCCCAGTAGAACGCGGTGCCGATCCACGCGCCGGCGTACTGCCGTGGGTGGGAGATCAGCGTGTGCAGCACTCCCACCCCGTCCAGCAGGTCGGCCAGCCAGGCGCGTCGCCTGCCGCGGATGTGCGAGAGCCGCTCGCGCCTGCCGGGCGCGCTGGCCCACAGGCCGAAGCCGAGGCCGATGGGCACCGCCAGCGCCCAGGGCCACAGCAGCGAGGGGAGGATGTCCGCGCCCTGGATCAGGAAGACGATCGAGATGACGCACACCGTGGGCGCGAGCAGCGCCCACTCGAGCACGCCCAGGCCAAGCACGCGCACTCGCGCACTGCGAGCGTCCTCGTGCAGAGCCTCGAGCGCCCGCTTGTCGATGCCGAAGCCGCCGGTGAGCGCGAAGGGGCCGAACCCGGCGGCAACCACGCGCCCCACCACCGGCAGCTCGAGCGCCGAGTGCCCGTGCACCTGCGCGATCGAGCGGTAGGCGATCGTGTACGCCGGATAGGTCAGCAGCTCGCCCAGCAAGATCAGCGCGAGCCACTGCGGGTGCACCGCCTCGAATGCCCGGCCGACCGAGTCCGCGCCCGTGACATACGCGATCACGAGCACGCCTGCCGCCGCGATGATGGTCGCGAGAACGGATGCCGCGAACGGGTGCTCCCGCAGCCAACGTCGCACGCATCGACCCTACTGAAGGGTCGGTTGGGTGTAGCCTGCCCGCGCCATGGGATTCGTCCTGTTCTACGAGTACGTCGAGGGCATCGTCGACAAGCGCGCGCCGCACCGCGAAGCGCACCTCGCCCGCATCAACGCCTGGCGCGACGACGGCAAGCTGCTGCTCGCCGGCGCGATCGGCAAGCCGCCGCACGGAGCCGCGCTGATCTTCGACGTGGAGGACGAGGCCGAGGTGGAGCGCTTCGCCGCCGAGGATCCGTACGTGCTCGCAGAACTCGTCACCTCGCGGCGGATCGAGCCGATCGCGCTGGTCTGATCGGCTGGGTCCGGCGGATGCCACGCGTTCTGACCAAACGCGAGCTGAACCGCGCATTGCTCGCCCGCCAGCTCCTGCTCGAGCGGGGGCGCGCCGGCCTTCCCAAGACCCTCGAGCGCATCGGCGGCATCCAGGCGCAGTACGCGCCCTCGATGTACATCGGGCTGTGGACGCGCATGGAGGGCTTCGAGCGCGAACAGCTCGACCGCGCGCTCGAGCGCCGCACCGTCGCGCAGGGAACGCTCATGCGGATCACGATCCACCTCGTGTCGGCTGGCGACTGGTGGCCGTTTGCCGTAGCCCTGCGCGATGCCCGGCGCGACTGGGTGCTGCGCAACCGCAAGCCGGCCGGCGGAGCGCCCAAGCTCGCGGCCGCGGCTGGCAGGCTCCGCAAGCTGATGGGCGGTGAGCCCATGCTCACATCGGCGATCCGCGATCAGCTCGGCGACGAGCTCGGCCGCAACGCGCCGCTCTGGATCGACAACGTGCGCGTGCCGCCGTCGGGCACCTGGAGCAAGCGCTCGGCCAACCTCTACCTGGCCGCCGAGGACTGGCTGGGCGAGCCGGACGCGCGCTGGGATCGCCACAGCGCCGTGGACCACCTGGTGCTCTCGGCACTCCGCGGCTTCGGCCCGATGCCGCCCGCCGAGGTGGCGAGCTTCACGGGCCTGGCGCGCGCCGATGTGATCGCATCGCTCGCCCGGATCGACCTGCGCCACTTCCGCGACGAGCACGGCAAGGAGCTGGTGGACCTGCCGCGCATGCCGCTGCCGGACCCCGACACTCCGGCGCCGGTGCGCTTCCTCCCGCAGTGGGACGCGACCCTGCTGCTGCCGGCGATCCGCCGCACCGGCATATTCGACGAGCGCCACCGCCCGGCGCTCGGCAACAGCGACTACCCGCAGGGCGACCGCATGTTCCTGGTGGATGGCGTGGCCGCCGGCACGTGGCAGTTCGAGGGCGGCCGCGTGCAAACGAGGCCCTTCGAGAAGCTGGACCGAGCGACCGCACGCGAGGTCCGCGACGAGGCGGAGCGCCTAACCGAGCTGCACCGCGGCTAGTCAGCGGTGCCGAACGGCGCGCTGCCACGTGCGCAGGTACGCCTCGGCGGAGCGGAACAGCGGCGCGAGCGCGCGCCTGCCGCCGTTCTGCTGCATGTCCGCCACCAGGTCGGCGAACAGCCCGTAGTGGGCAACCCCGTCCGTGTTCAGGTCGAACGTGCGCGTGCCCGTGCGCTCGCGCGTGAACGTCACGCCACCGTCGAATGACTTGAACGGGTAGCGCAGCGGATGCTGCGCGGCGTCGCTGCGGGCGGCCGGGAGCGACGCGAAGCCGCCCGTGTCCGACCCGATCCCCACGCCGTAGAAGCCGAAGCGCGACATCCGCAGGAGCTTGGACGCCAGCCGCGGCGCCTGGTCCGGCGTGACCGACGCGTAGCCGCCGAGCGCGTGCAGCTTGCGTAGCTCGGCCGAGGTCCACTCGCCGCCGGTGCCATTGTGGCTCGACACGAGCGGGTAGTGGTTGCGCGCGGCGATCGCGAGCACGGTGTCGCGGGCCCGCTCGCTCATGTGATCGACCTCGATCAGCATGTGCTCGGCCATCATGCGCCGCACCGCGTAGCGCCCGAGCGCGGTGAGCCCGCGCGCGTTGCACCGCTTGCCCTTCGGGTACTTGGGGAAGCCCTTCGACGCGAGCTGCTTGGTGGCGGGGAAGAAGTTCGACAGCACGCTCAGCTCGACCGGGCTGAGCGTGCCGACCTGCTCGCCCTGGCCGCGGCCGGGGCAGCGCGCGGTCTTGAAGTAGCTGCCGGTCTGGAACGCGTTGAACACGTTGATGAAGAGGCCCTTGGTGCCGCCCTCCAGCGCGGAGCCCGCCAGCGCGTTGTTGACCCAGTGCGCCACGAACATGCCGCGCACGCCGAGCCGCTTGTAGGCCCGCAGGCCGCGGTTGATGTCGCGCTTCGAGCACTGCGCGCGGCCGCGCCGCTCGCTGCAGCCGAACAGGTCGGACGACTCGATCCCGATCACCACCGCGAGCTTGCCGCGCGCGATCACGCGCCGCGCCTGCGCTGGGCTCGTGACGAGCCGGAACCAGCCGCGCCCTGGCCCGCCGGCCTGCGCATCCACGTAGTTCTGCAGCGCGCGCAGCCGCGCGATCTGGCGTCTGATCGAGCGCGTCTCGTCGCAGCCGCCTGGGTTCTTGACCGGTTCGATGCGGCAGATCGGCTCGTCGTCCACCGTCTGCGCCACAACGAGCTTGAGCCCGGCCTTGAACGCGCGCTCGAGCCACACGTAATAGGTCTGCTGATGGGTCTGGGTGTCGTTCACCGGCCAACCGGTGAAGTTCGGCCAGCCCTGCGTGTCATGGGTGCCGAACGGAAGGCCGGTGCGCAGCAGGTTGCCGGTCACGTCAGCGCTGCCGTCCGGCCCGTGCTCGCTCGCGTCCTTGCCGAGCGCGGCCGGGATGCCGAAGCGGTCGAACGCCTCGCCGGAGATCACGCGCCCGCCCGCGCGCATGTCGGCGGTGATGTGCAGGTGCGACTCCACGAAGCCGAACACCGTGCCGTTGCGGTTCACGTTCCTGCGGGCGCTGCCGGTCGCGTCGAGTTCGGCCTCGGGGAAGGGCGTGCAGGCGCTCGAGGGCGCCAGCGTGAAGGTCGTCCCGCCAAGGGAGTAACGCCGGCCGCCGACGTGTGCGGGCTTCCACTCGGCGCTGGGTCCCGCCACGGTCACGCGAGCGTTCTGCGGCGCGAGCATCCCGCCCGACTGGTCGTACAACAGGTAGCTGCCGAGCGCCGTGGCCTTGAAGTAGAAGGACGCTGCGCCCGCCGTGGCTTCGGCGTAAGCGCTCGGGCTCGCGACCGCCACGAACTTGCCGTCCGCCGCCTGCAGCGTGAAGCAGCGGCCGGCCAGGTTGTACACCGGCGCCGCCGCGTGGGCGGCCGGAACCACTGCCAGCGCCGCGACGGCCCCAACCGTCGCCAGCATCACCCTCCTCGAGCCAAACATGCGCCGCGCCAGATTACCGCCCGGCGCGCGCAGCAAGTGTTCGCGCTGTCTCAGTCGAGCGTGAGCCCGGCGCCCATCGCCTTGGCCACGAGGTGCGCCCGCGAGCGCGCGCCGGTCTTCGTCATCGCGTTTCGCACATGCGTGCGGACCGTGTTGTGCGTGATGTGAAGCTGGTCGGCGATCTCGGGCCCGCTCTCGCCGAGCGCGATCAGGCGGATGATCTCGGCCTCGCGGTCAGACAGCGGAATGTCGTTCTGCGGCTCCTCCGCCTGACGGCGGAAATGGCGACCGGCCCGATGCGTCGTGAGCGCGACGAACAGGACCAGCCTCCTGCCGGTGACGAGCTCGGGATGGCCGGCCCACTGAACGTCGACGCATTCGCCGTCCGGCAGGTTCATCCGCGCCTCGCCCACGAACTCGTGCTGGAGCATCAGCGTCTGCCACTCCTCCGGGGTCACGAGCGGGCCACCCTGCACGAAGTCCCACAGGTGCCGCCCGATCAGCTCGCTGGGCCGGCGGCACCTGTGGGACTTCGTG
>Ga0070660_100001824_pt1 | contig 14632 bp, 14 predicted proteins | sample KBSC33metaG_FD_64670 | JGI IMG/M metagenome (GOLD analysis project Ga0070660, IMG submission 64670) | Corn rhizosphere microbial communities from Kellogg Biological Station, Michigan, USA - KBS C3-3 metaG | ecosystem: Host-associated > Plants > Roots > Rhizosphere > Soil ... | reverse complement strand
ATCCAGCGTCGGCGCACCCTCTTCCAAGACCGACCGGGGCCCGCCAGATAAGACCACCGCTTCAGGCCGAATAGTCTGAATCTTCTCCGCTGCGGAGGTCCACGGCACCATCTCCGAATACACGCCCAGCTCGCGAATTCGCCGCACGATCAGCTGCGTGTACTGCCCGCCAAAATCGATCACAAGCACGGTCTGGTGCGCCATGGATGCCGATCAGTTTGGCAGACATCATGGAGCGCGGTGCGGCCAGCTTTGGGAGTGCGCTCGCTCGCGAGCGCTTTGTATTTGCGCCGAGCGCATCCTCGAAGTAGCAGAACCCATCTGTAGCTAAGGGATGGTTTGTGCCCTTAGCTCGTGAGCCCAAGAAGGCGCAGAAGCGATAAACTCTCCATCGATGATCCGCATAGGAGTCCTCGGCGCAGGCGGCATGGGCAACGTGCACGCCCGCCAATACCGGAAAATGTCCGACGTCGAGCTCGGCTTCTTCGACCCCGACCCGGAGCGCTCCGCCAAGTACCAGCAAACCTGGGATGCGAAGCCCTACAGCTCCGTCGAAGATCTCCTCAAGCAGGTCGACGTAGTCGACGTCTGCTTACCCACCGACCTCCACCGCGAGTTCGCCGAGAAGGCCTATGCCCACGGCAAAGCTGTCTTCGTCGAGAAGCCCATCGCCGGCAACCTCGAAGATGCCCGCGCCATCGTCCAGGGTGCGGAGAAGGCGGGAGTACCGCTGATGGCCGGCCAGGTCGTCCGCTTCTTCGCCGATTTCGCCAAGGGCCACCAGCTCGTCGCCGACGGCAAGATCGGCAAACCGGCCGCCGCCCGCACGCGCCGCGGAGGCAAAGCTCCGAGCGGATTGGGCGGCTGGTTCATGGATCACTCCCGCTCCGGCGGCGTTCTCATCGACTTGGCGGTCCACGACTTCGATTGGCTCCGCTGGACGCTTGGCGAGGTCAAGCATCTCTACGCCCGCTCCGTTGGCGCGAAGACGGGCCAAGGCCCCGACTACGCCCTCACCACCCTCACCTTCGAGAGCGGCGCAGTAGCCCACGTCGAAGCAACCTGGATGGACCCCGCCGGCTTCCGCACCACCTTCGAAGTCAGCGGCAGCGAAGGCATGATCCAGCACGACTCGCGGACCAACCAAGCCCTCCGGATCGCCACCAACAGCGGCACAGTAACCGAAAACCCCCTCGCACCCCTCGACGATCCGTACTATAAAGAGCTCTCGGGCTTCCTGGAAGCAGTCAAGAACGGATCCCCGCCACCAGTGACCGGCCACGACGGCTTCATGGCCCTAAGCATCGGCCTCGCCGCCCTGGAAAGCGCCAAAACAGATCGCGTCACCATCCCCCAAAAGCTGTGACTCACGAACACGACTGGCGCGCCTTGCATCCGAATAACGAATACCGAATCGCGAATCTCGAAAAGCCTCGGGTATCATCAACTTTCGCGCCCGGCACCCTGCCTGGCAAAGCTAAGGAAACTAGGAAATGGCGAAGATCTGTCAGGTCAGCGGTAAGAAGGGTAACACCTCGGCGAAGTTCATCCGGAACACCCACTCTCAGGGCTGGAAGTACAAGGCGCCCCATAAGAATCGAATTCAGCACGCCAACCTCCAGACAGTCAAGGTCAAGACCGCCCACGGCACCCACACCCTCACGGTGTGCACCTCCGTGCTCAAGAGCGCCGAGTTCAATGCCGTCCTCTGCGGGATCCGGCCGGTTCCCAAGGCTTGGCTCAAGAAAGCGAATTACGGAATCTAAACCAGCCCTCACATCACCAAAAGCCCTTCGGCCCACCAGCCGAGGGGCTTTTTTCATGGAGTGCGGACGTCTCCCCCGCCCAAGTGAACTTTCCTGCAGCACCCGCGTTCTACCCCTTAGTCCTCATCACAAAGAGGGAAGGGAAGTATGAAGAAAACGCTAGTTGTTCTCCTCGCGGTTGCCTCGATGGCAGTCACCGCGATCTCGTCCGCTCAGACCGCCGGCCCTCAGGGCGGCGCCCCCGCCGTCGGCCAAGGCCAGCAGGCCGGTCGCCACGGAGCCGGAGCCAAGAAGCTCCAAGAAGCTCTCAGCAAGCTCAACATCACCGACGCGCAGAAGTCTCAGATCAAGGACATCATGTCCAAGATGCAGGCCGAGCGCAAGGACCTTATGGGTCAGGTCAAAGCGGGCAAGCTCACCAAGGACCAGGCCCGCGCGCAAATGATGGAAAAAGGCAAGGCCTCGCGCGAAGCCATCATGAAGATTCTCACGCCCGAGCAGAAGAAGGAACTCGCCGCGACCCTCAAGGCGGACCGCAAAGGCAACAAAGGTGGCAAGGCTGGCAAAGGCAACAAGGCCGGCTCGCCCCCGCCTTCGAACTAACGTCTCACTTACGAGCCTCCGAACAAAGTGGGCCGCCCAACGTCGGGCGGCCTTCTCCATTTCTAAGCCCCTCGACCCACTAGGCAACAAAAAGCAAGAAAGCGGCATAGAAAGACCATGCGATTTGCTTTGGTTGCCCTCGGCGGAGCCGCCGCCCTCCTGATCGGCTGCGGAGGAGCAGGCGTTTCCAGTTCCACCTTCGAGCCTCACTCCACCTCAGGCGGCCAAGGAACCCGCCCCGGAAGCCCCTCGTCGGGCGCAGGCAGCACCAGCGTCACCGGAACTCCCCAGCCCGACCTCGGCCCAGGAGCCGACATGCACGGCTACCGCCCGTTCCCAGCGAACAACCCCTGGAACACCGCGATCGACCAAGATCCCGTCGATCCGAACAGCGCCAACCTGATCGCCTCGATCGGCCTCTCGACTTCGCTCCACCCCGATTTCGGCGCGAACTACAACGGGGGTCCATTCGGCATCCCCTACATGGTCGTGAGTGGCACCCAGACCACCGTGCCGATGACCTTCCTCTACGCCGACCAGAGCGATCCTGGGCCCTATCCGATCCCGCCGAACGCCCCCGTCGAGAACGGCTCGGACAAGCACATCCTAATCATCGACCGTGACCATCTCAAGCTCTACGAGACCTACAATTCGGTCAAGCAGGCCGACAACTCCTGGCATGCGGATTCTGGCGCGAAGTTCGACATGGTGACGGGCGCTTACCGGCCGCCCTACTGGACCTCGGCCGATGCCGCGGGACTGCCGATCTTTCCCGGTCTCGTCCGCTACGACGAGGTGCAGGCCGGTGCGATCAACCATGCGCTGCGATTTACCGTGCAGGTCTCGCGGCACGCCTTCACCGCTCCGGCGCGTCACTGGGCGAGCAGCAATACCAGCGTCAACGTCCCGCCGATGGGCATGCGGGTCCGGCTGAAGGCGTCGGTCGATATCTCGACGTATCCGGCAGACTGCCAGGTGATCCTGCGAGCGATGAAGAAGTACGGCATGTTCGTCGCGGACAACGGCGGCAACTGGTTCGTCTCCGGAGCGCCGGATACTCGCTGGGACGACAGCCACATGAACCTGCTCAAGCAGCTCCACGGCAGCGATTTCGAGGTCGTGAAGATGGGCACGATCGTGACGAACTAGTCATCCAAATCTTGGACTAAGTTCGCACGACAAGCCCGCTTGATCAGGCGAGTTACGCTGCTATCAGTCCGGCTTGGGCCCAAGAGGCCACTCCGATACAGAGCCTGAGCCAGGGAGAAGCAATGCATCGCCTCGTGAAGATCTCGGCCCTCGCCGCCATCCTGGTCGGCCCCTGCGCGCAAGCACAATACACCGCAGTTAGTATGAATCCTCCGGGGGCTTCGGTCAGCCGGGCCTGGGGTGCCCACGGCGGCAAAGAAGTCGGCCAAGGCGGAGGGACAAGCATCCAAAGTGCTGCGCTCTGGTCCGGGACCGGAGCCTCCGCCATCGTCCTGACCCCCACCGGCTGGACCAGCACAGCCTTCGGAGCCGGACCTGGGCAGCAGGTCGGCACGGGCAGCGGAGCCGGCACGGGATTTGCCTTTCACGCGCTTCTCTGGACGGGCACGGCAGCGAGCATGGTCGATCTGCACCCGGCAGGCTATGACGCGTCAGCCGCGTATGCGTCGGACGGCATCTATCAGTCCGGTCAGGCCGCTACCAACGGCGTGATCCACGCCTTCCGGTGGCAGGGCACTTCCAGTTCCGCGGTCGACCTCGATCCGACGAACGTCTATACCGAATCGCACATTTACGGAGCGTTTGGGGGCAGGCAGGTTGGGTACGGCGTGCAAGGCAATGGGCATGCATTGCTTTTTACTGATGCAGGGATCGTCGACCTGAACGGCTCGCTGGACGGTTCGATCGGCTACGCGATGGATGCCACCCGCCAAGTCGGCAGCGGCTCCGGCACTCTCACCGGCAGCGCCACTCATGCGCTCATCTGGTACGGCGGGCCAAGTCTCGTGGCGGACATCAACCCGTCCGGCTTCACCTATTCGGAGGCGGATGGCATCGCGGGGCCCGTGATCGTCGGATACGGCTCGGGCCCAACCACGAACAACAAGGTGCACGCTTTGGTTTGGTTCAACGGCCGCGTGATCGACCTCCACTCCTTCCTGCCAACGGGCTACTCGAGCTCGCACGCCTATGGCATCGATCCGATCACCGGGCAGATCGTGGGTGAAGCGGTGAACAGCCTGAATCGGTCGATCGCGTTTATGTGGACGCCGATCGTGAAGCGCCCGCCATTTCCGCCGAGAGTCGGAGTGGGCGGACAACCGGTCGCGCCGTAGCTCTGCGGTTTGTCATTTTGTCATCATCGTTCGCTGGCGCACGACGCCGGAGGCGTCCCATACGATAGCCCGGCGGTCGAAGGCCCGGGATTCGTGTGAAGTTGTGTCAAGTGGTGTTCGCTGGCGCACGACGCCGGAGGCGTCACATACGATAGCCCGGCGGTCGAAGACCCCGGGATTCGTGTCAGGCATCGGATCCACCCCAGCGGGGTGGCAGATCTTGAACACGCTCCTTTAGAATGGGCGTATGGCGTCGACGTACCTGAGCTTGCAGGTTCACGTTATCTTTGCGACCGACGGGCGCGCTCCTTCAATTGGTGAAGAGTGGCGGTCCGAGTTGCATTCTTACATTGGCGGTGTTGTTCGTGGGTTGGGAGCGGTGCCCATTATGATCGGGGGCACTGCGGATCATGTGCACGCCTTGGTCGGTCTGCGGGCGACGCATGCCGTGGCGGATGTGGTCCGGGAGGTGAAGAAAGCGAGCTCGTTGTGGGCAGCGGATCGGTTTGCGAGATTTCGGTGGCAGACGGGATATGGTGCTTTTAGCGTGAGCCCAGGCGATGTGGAGCGTACGATTGCGTACATTGCGGATCAGGAGCAGCATCATCGCAAGATTTCGTCGGCCGAGGAGTTGAAGGCGTTGATGGCGGAATTCGGTGTGGAGTGGGACGAGCGGTTTTTCGAATAGCTCAGCCTTGCGGGCGGGAAGCTTGTCGGTTCTGCCACCCCGCTGGGGTGGGACATCCACGCTCGACCAAGACCTGGGGTCTTCGACCACCGGGCTATTGTCTTTGACGCCTCCGGCGTCGACGATTCGGCAAGCGTGCACTGGCAGCAGCGCCCGTCGCTTGGCCCACCCCGAAGGGGCACCAGACGATAGACCCAGGCCCCCCCGAGGTCTCACCTAGATAGCACACATCGTTTCGACCACCCCGAAAGGGGTGCCATACGATAGCCCCAGGTCGCAGACCTGGGGATAGCAAGCAAGCACAATCCTGCACCGCAGCGCGGTGCCAGAACCTGACCAAGTACTTCCGGGCCAAAATACTCTCGTGCCCAAAAAGGTTAGCGGCCGCTACATCCGATTTTACGGACCGATCCTGGACGCGCTAAGCGCCCTCGGAGGCTCTGCGACTCCGCGTGAGGTGAAGGCTTGGATCCTGGAGCGCTTCGACCTTTCGGAAGAGGACCGCAATCGAACGCTGAAGTCCGGCCAGAACGCTGTCGGCAACGAAATCGCGTGGGCACGCGACTATCTTAAGCGTGTGGGCTTCATTGACCCGTCCCAATCAGGCGTTTGGAAGCTCACATCCGAAGGCGAGAAGACGCACTTGACACTTGAGCAGGCACGAAGTCTTAGAACGGAAATATATCAAGAATTGGCGAAGCGCATGCGAGAGCAGGCGAACGAAGTAACCAGGCAACCTGCCGATGACGCGGAGGAGGAGCTGCCTCCAGAAGAGCCGAACCTGATCGGCACGATCCAAGGACTTTCGCCATCCGGGTTTGAACGGCTATGCCAGCGAATACTCCGCGAAGCTGGTTTCAGTGAGGTCCACGTAACCGGTCGATCAGGAGACGGGGGCATTGACGGCGACGGCATTCTTCAAGTCAACGAACTTGTAAGCTTTCGAGTGCTGTTTCAGTGCAAGCGCTTTCAGGGCTCAGTCGGAGCAGGCACGATTCGCGACTTCCGTGGAGCGATGACAGGTCGAACTGATAAGGGAATACTACTAACGACTGGCTCGTTCACGAGGGAAGCGGAAAAGGAAGCGAGTAGGGAAGGAGCCCCGCCAATCGAGTTAGTCGACGGCGAGCGACTCGTTCACTTGATGGAACGATTGCGCCTGGGTGTTGTGCCTAGGACCGTATTTGACGTTGACGATCGGTTCTTTGATGAGTACCGGCTTTAGGATGTCGCTCAACACGCCTAGCTTATTTCTAGATCTGATCGAGGAAAGCGAAGACGTCAGTCGCAAAAGACACTCTAGATGGGCAGAACGCTCAAATGTTTTGATAGCGCCATCGAAGTTATCGGAGTCGCTCGGCAAGCGATCTTTCGCGAACGGTGTAATTTCCGTAGGTTGACAAAACCCCGATTTCCGCACGTAAGGGTATGAGCCGCAAGAAGCGCGACGAATACCTCTCCACCGATCCCATCGCCCTTGAACAGCGCGAGCGCGAGCGGATGACCTACTACGAATCCCTATTCCTCCCCATGCTCGTCGGTGTTCGGAACGATCTCGATTGGCTCGTCGAAGGCATCCTCCCCAAGGGCTTCCTGGTCATGCTCGCGAGCCCGCCGAAGACTGGCAAGACCTGCCTTGCCACCGCCATCGCCCTGGCTGTCGCGACCGGAACACCATTTGCTGGCCACAACACCAGCCAAGCCGGAGTCCTCTGGATAAGCGGCGAAGAGAACCCAGTCGAGCGCCAATTGATCTTCAAGCACAGCCCGCTCGCAGACCCCGCCACTCCGATCTACACCTGCTATCAAAAGGTCGCCATCGACGACGAGGACTTCTTGGATGCACTGGACCACTGGGTCAGCCAAACCCGAGCCAAGCTGATCGTCGTCGATTCGCTACTCGCCTGCTGCACCGGCCGCACTCTTCAAGACAGCCACAACGCCCGCCGCACGCTGCAGCCGCTAAAGGACTTCTGCAGTCTCCGAGGCATCACCGCTCTGGTGCTCCACCACGCCAAGCGTGCCGAGGGACGCTACGGCAAACGCCGAGTAGCCGACAATGACCAGCTCTCCGCTGCATCCAGCATGAGCATCGTTCTTAGGAGTCAACACGCATCACCCGCGCTTACACCCCCCATGAGTTCCTCCCCGTTTTCACCCCCCTTGAGGGGGGCAGGGGGGTGTCCGAATGCCGCCAATCCCGAGTCTCACGCTCCGCGCTTAGTCACTCTCTATTGCCAAGGCCGGGGAGTCCAGGTCAACCGCACCTTCAATCTCCTAAGCTACGGACCGCTCGACTATCGAGACACCGATGTCCTCACCCCCGGACCCAACGAGAAGGAGAAGCCCACACGCACCGAACTTGCCATCATCGAAGCCCTCATGGACGGACCGCTCGACTCCGAGCAGATCATCGCACGAACTCACATTCCCGCCGGAACGATCAGGAATACGATCACAAATCTGCGCAGAAACGGGAAAATCGAGATCGTTCAGGTTCAAGGCATGCGCAGAATCTACGCACTTGTCGAAAATGTCAGGAATTGCAGGAAACAGGAAAAGAGCATCCTGGACCTGATCAGGGCCAACCCAGACTACGGTCAACACCCGATGACGATGTTCTGATCGCTTGCTGCCCGCTGCCTGCTGCCTGCTGCCGGCTCACTGCTCACTGCTCACTGCTCACCGGCCGCAATTCTGGTACAATCGATGGCTCTGCCTGCGACCTTTGCAGAGAACCCAAGCCCATGGCGAAAACTGTTGAACTTAAGCCCGAAGAAGCGTTTGCGCGCTCGTATGTCGACCGTCTGATTCTCGAAAAACTGACCGAGATGGAGTCGGCGGTGAAGCTGGGTGAGCTGGCGGACCTGCTTTCTAGCAGCGGCATCGGCCTGGCGACCGTGCGGTCGTTGCTGGCGAGCAATCCGGAGCGGTTTGCTTACCATGAGCGCAAGTGGATTCCGGCGGCTCGGCTGGCTAGCCAGGGTCGGCCTTTTAATGAGGCGATCCGGTTGATCATCGACACCTTTGGCGGGCCGATGCCGATCGACCTGCTGGCGATGGAAATTGCGCGGGCTCGGCATGAGGAAGCGGACGACGTTCGGCCTCGTGTGGAGCGCGTGGTGGAGACGGACAAGCAGTTCGCCGTGGGACCTGACGGACGCGTGGCACTGGTGCGCTGGGGCTTCGTGGCTTCGGCGGAGTCGCGCGAGCGGGCCTTTGCGTTGAACGAGGTTTCCGCAGATGAAGTGGCGGCGGTCAGGGCCAAGCTGGGCGACGACTTCAACTGGCGGCAGGAGAACGCATTCACCGAGGCGGTCAAGAAGACGGCGCCGGTCTCGCTGAAGGCGCTGGGCGCGGCGGCGTGGTCGACCCTCAACCCCGAGGACCCGCGATCGATCCACCTCTACGACGCGAAAGAGTTTTATAGCCAGGTCACGACGATGGACGGCTTCGTGCTGACGCCGAACGGAATGATCTACCCCGAGGCGGAGGTGAAGAAGTGGGTGGCGGTGGCGACCCGGCTGGCCGACAAGCTCGCGCCGACGGTCGAGATGGAAGACGCGGCCCCGATCGAGATCAAGCCCGAGGACACGAAGCGCATGGCGGACAAGATCGCCGGCGCGGGCGAGACGGTCACGGCGACCAAGCTCCTCGAAGAGAATTACGAGATCACGCCGGGCACCAAGACCTTCCCGGACGACATGGCCAACCTGATGGATGCGCTCCGCGGAGACAGCCGGATCCAGTGGGTCGGCGGCGACCGGTTCCGCAAGGCGGGCGACGTGCCGGACTTCGTCAACGAGGTTCCGGAGCCATTCCAATTCGTGCAGACGGAGAACAAGGACGAAGAGGGCGAGCTCGTCGACGTCGAGCTGACGGACGAGGGCCTGAGCTCCACGCTTCGCAAGCTGCTGGTTCACCCGCTGGCGATGGACGTTCTGGATGAGGATCCGATGCCTGCGCAGAAGGCCACGCCGGAGACGATGCGGCTGGTGCTGAAGTCGATCCACCGCGAGCTGGGCACGTTCCCGCTGGCGCAGTTCCCGCAGGGCTGGTTCACCGACACGCCGGCGCTGCAGGAGTCGATTTTGATCGATCCGACCGGCCGCGAGCTGCAGGTCTGGATCAACCACGAGGCTCGGCTGATTTACAACTTCTTCGACTGGTGGTTCGAGCAGCCGGTGGAGAGCGGCGCTGTCTTCACGTTGACGAAGACGCCTCGAGCGAACGTTTACGACTTCGCCTGGATGGACCAGCCCGACCCGGTGGTTTACATCTCGACGCAACGGATGGAAGAGCTGCGGAACCTCGGTGCGGAGTCGGAAGGGAAGTCGACGCTTGATCTGCTGATCGAGACCATGGCCCACTGGCCGAAGGGCGCGGACTACCTGACGATCCTGGCGGAGCTGAACGTGGCGCGGCGGGTTTCTCGCCGGCTGGTGGCTTCGCTGCTTTCGAGCTACGTCTGCTTCTACCAGCGTTCGGGCTCGCCGGTTTGGCACTTCGACGCGAAGAAGGTCGAGCAGGGCTTCGACAAGACGAAGAGGAAGTTTATTAAGAAGTAATCCGGAGTGATGAATTGGGAGTGATGAATGATGAGTGGATTCATCATTCATCCTTCCGCATTCATCACTTCTTTCTGGTACACTCTGCCTCCTAAACACGAATTGACTCATGGCTAACACGAAATCGAGCAAGAAGGACCTCCGCCGCATCGTCAAGCGACGTGCGCGCAATTTGACGGCGAAGACGGCGCTGAAGACGTACGTGAAGAAGGTTCGCGTGGCGGCGGCGACTGGTGATACCGGGGCGACTTCCACCGCGCTGACGACTGCGGTGAAGATGCTCGACAAGGCTGTCAAGCGAGGGATCATTCACAAGAACGCGGCGGCTCGTCGAAAGAGCCGGATCGCGAAGGCGGCCAACAAGGCTGCTGCGGCTTCGTAACCGAGATTCGTTATTCGTTATTCGGAGGCACCCCTTGGGGTGCCTTTTTCGTTCTTGGGTTGTTGAGCTGGGGTCCGCGCCACTTAGTTTGGGCTGACGCTTGCTGGGAGGGGCGTGGGTTACTTGCTTTGGCTTGATTCCGACTTTAAAGGCTTTACGGACCTGGAGGTCCGCGCTACTTTCTTAGCTTGCCGACTCTTCGGCGGTCCACTCTTCTTTTAGCTCTTCTCGGACTTCCTCGCAGGTTAGATCTTCCTGCGGTGCATCGTTTTTCCCTTCCCGGCGTGCTTTGAAGATTTCGAAGATGATCGGGAGGACCGTGATCCCGATCATGGCTAGCATTGCCAGCGGGAAATTGTTCTTGACCACTTGAAGTTGGCCGAAGAAGTATCCTGCACCGACGCAGACCCACACCCAGAGGACGGCACCAAGAGAACTGTACTTGATGAAAGTTAGGAACGGCATCTCGCCCATGCCGGCGACGAACGGCGCGAAGGTTCGGACGATGGGGACCCAGCGGGCGAGCATGACGGTTTTCGGGCCGTATTTTTCGAAGAACTTGTGCGTCTTCTGAAGGCTTTGCGGGCTGAAGAGCTTGATCTTGCCACTGGCGCAGAGGCGTCTGCCGAGGTACTTGCCGACGTGATAATTGGTGATGTCACCCAGGATGGGGGCCATCGTGAAGACGGTCAGCACGATGTAGACGTTGAGCGGGTCGGGGACGTTGGGGGTCTCGTGACAGAAGACCCCGGCGGCGAAGAGCAGGGTGTCTCCTGGGAGAAATGGGGTGACCACGAGGCCGGTCTCGGCGAAGAGGATGGCGCACAGGATGAGATACGCGAACGGGCCCTGCTCCTGGATGAGATGACCGACGTGTTGGTCGATCGTCATCAGCCAATGGAAGATGTCGCGTAAGACGTGCATCAGGTTGCTTAGGCGATGGAGACGATCTCGATCTCGAAGACGAGGGTGGCGTTGGGTGGGATCACGCCGCCTGCGCCCCGAGGTCCGTAACCGAGGTCGGGTGGGATTGTGATGCGGCGCTTGCCGCCAGGTTTCATGCCGAGGACGCCCATATCGAAGCCTTGGATCACTTGTCCAGCACCAACGCGGAAAGAGAACGGAGCGTTCCGCTTGTAGGAGCTGTCGAACTCCTTACCGTCGGGGAAGGTGCCTCGGTAGTGCATGGCGACGGTGTCGCCGTCCTTTACGGTGCTATCGCCTTCGCCGGGGGCGAGTTCTTCGATTTCGATCACTTCACACGCTCCAGGTCGAAGCGGAGGGCCATGTTTGGCGGGATTGGGCCGCGGCCTCCGGGGCCGTAGGCGAGCGCGCCGGGAATGATGACTGTTCGCTTCTCGTGCAGCTTGATGCCGATGAGGCCGTCGGCGAAGCCTTTGATCGTGCGCTGGCCGACGGTGACTTCGAAGGGCTGGTTGCGATCGTAGCTGCTGTCGAACTTGGTGCCGTTCAGGTAGGTGCCCTTGTAGTGGACGCTGATCTGATCGCCGAGTTTGGCGCCGGGGCCGGTGCCTTGCTGGGTGGTTTTGATGTCGACCTTGGGAGTGGCGCCTTTCTTGTCGACGCGGAGGAGCTCGATGTCGAATTGGAGGGTGGCGTCGGCGGGGATCTGTGGGGGTGACCCGGCCTTGCCATACGCCATGTCGCTTGGGATGATGAGGTGGCGCTTGCCGCCGACCTTCATGCCCACGAGGCCCTTGTCCCAACCTTGGATGACTTCCCCTTGTCCGATGGTGAAGGCAAAGGCGGGGCCGCCTTTGCTGGAATCGAACTGCTTGCCGTCCATGAGTTTGCCGGTGTATTCGACGGTTATGAGGTCTCCGGGGGCGGCGGCGGCGCCGGAGCCCTTCTGCGCGTCATGGATTTGGAGCTTCGCGGGACCTTGCAGGAGCAGCGCGAAGACGAGGGGTGCCAAGTGCATCGGGCAAGTCTACCGGTCTCGTCTTCTCTGGCGTCTGATGTCGTACACTGTTGCCGGTTGGAGGGAATACACATGTACAAATACTTGGCATTAACGGTTGTCTTTGGGGGAATGGCGCTTGTCGGTTGCAACCATGACACGACGGTGGCGACAGGACCTAACGGCGAGAAGGTGACAGCCGATCAGAATGGCAAGTCCGTTACATTTGATGACGGGAAGGGCCACAAGATGACCAGCAGCGCGGGGCAAGTGTCAGAGGCGGACCTAGGCGTGCCCTACTACCCGGGATCATCGGACATCGAAAACGGTGGCGTCAAGATGGACTCGCCCGAGGGCACCTCGGTATCGAGCACTCGGACGACTGGGGACGACGTAGCCAAGGTCTTAGACTTCTACAAGTCCGAACTGGAGAAAGCCGGTTTCAAGGTTGGAGGATCAATGTCTTCCGGGGATTTTGGCTCTGTCAGTGGGCAAAAGTCTGAGAACGACGTAGTTTCTGTAGGTGTGACCGTGGACAAGGACAAGAAGCAAACGTCGATCACTATCACACACGTAGTGAAGAACGCCTCGGCGTCCCCTTCCGCGCCCACTCAGTAACGGTTTGCGGCCGCACCCGTTGGGGGGTGGCCGCGACCTGCTCGTCTTCCTGTTGCTCGCGTGAGCGGCTGCCGTCGCAGTCGCCCTAGGCGACCGCTTGCGCCCGGCACACTTGGAGATCACAGGGCAGTTCAAACAGAGGCTGTGGCGAATTGACGTCTATCGTAAACCAGATCTGTCGCGATTTTCCAGACTGCGGGATCGATACGGTTCTCGGGTTGGATCTTGCTGAAGTGCACGATCGCGCTGGTTAGGCCGGCTTCTCTCGCGTAGTGGAGGAAGGCGGAGTTCAGTACCTGGCGGGCGGCCGGTTTTAGGCCGAAGCTTACGTTCGAAACGCCGAGGATCGTGTTCACATGGGGGTGGCGCTCTTTCAGGAGCCGGATCGCTTCGATTGTTGCTTCCGCGGACTGGCGGAACTCTTCGTCTCCGGAGCCTAGTGTAAAGGTGAGGCAGTCGATGAACATGTCGTAATCCGGTAAGCCGTGGCTGCGGACTCGGTCTAGAAGACGTTCGGCGATTTCGAGCTTCTTCTCAACGGTTTTGGCCATGCCTTGCTCGTCGATCGTGAGGGCGACGACGGCGGCGCCGTACTTGCGGCAGAGCTTGAGCACCCTTTCGGTTCTCGCTTCGCCGTCTTCGAAGTTAATCGAGTTGATGATCGGCTTCCCGGCGAGGCACTGCAGCGCGGCTTCGACGACGTTTACCTCCGTCGAGTCGATCATGATCGGCACGGTGATCGCCTTGTTGTAATAGCTGAGCAGGATGCGCATGTCCCGCTCCTCGTCACGGCCGACGTAGGCGGTGCAGACGTCGAGGACGTGCGAGCCTTCGGCTTCAAGCTCTCTCGCTAGCTCGGTGAGACCTTCCCAGTTCTCGGCCGCGAGCATCTCGCGGAACGCTTTGCTTCCGTTGGCGTTGGTCTTCTCGCCGACGATGAGGAAGCTGGCGTCCTGCTGGTACGGCTGGAATTGGTAGAGGCTCGAGCAGCCTATCAATTTTAGATTTTCGATTTTGGATTTTCGATTTGGTGAATCGTTGGCCGTAAGTCGTGAATCGCCGGTCTCCAACGCGCTCGCAGGCTCGCTGGTCGAAAGCGCCGCCGGGTCGGCGCACTCCAAAGAGAAGTCAAGACCGGGGAAAAAGGCGCGGACCATGTGCCAGTGCGCCGTGCTTCCGTGTGGCTTGCCGCCGACTCGCTCGGCTACAGCTCGGATGTGGGCGGGGGTCGTGCCGCAGCAGCCGCCACAGAGGGCCACACCGTGATCTCGGACGAATTCCTCGTGGGCGTCGGCGAGCTGGTCGGGGGTGAGTTTGTATTTGGCTTCGCCCTTCTCCATGATCGGTAAGCCTGCGTTCGGCTGGACGCTGAGTGGGCGGGTGGAATTTTGGCCGAGGAAGCGGATGTGCGACTGCATTTCCTCGGGGCCGGTGGCGCAGTTCATGCCTACCGCGGTGACGCTGGGGAAGGCTTCGAGCATGTTGAGCGCTGCGCCTATTTCGCTGCCGAGGAGCATCGTGCCGGTCTGCTCCATGGTGACTTGCACGATGAGCGGGACTTGGCGGCCGGTCTCTTCCATGGCGCGGTTCGCCGCGACGATGCCGGCCTTCACCATGAGCAGGTCTTGGAGAGTCTCGAGGAGGAGCGCGTCCACACCCCCTTCGAGGAGGCCCCGGAACCCGTCGCTGTAGGTGGTCTCGAGCTCTTGCCAGGTTGCCTGCCCGAGCGAAATGAGCTTGGTTCCGGGCCCGAGGGCGCCCG
>Ga0070660_100001821_pt1 | contig 14639 bp, 12 predicted proteins | sample KBSC33metaG_FD_64670 | JGI IMG/M metagenome (GOLD analysis project Ga0070660, IMG submission 64670) | Corn rhizosphere microbial communities from Kellogg Biological Station, Michigan, USA - KBS C3-3 metaG | ecosystem: Host-associated > Plants > Roots > Rhizosphere > Soil ... | reverse complement strand
GTGCGCCCCGTCGGCGTGCCTTCGTCATCGATGGTCAGCGACCCGCGACGCTGCGCGATCGACCCGTCATCGACGATGGTCACGCCGGGGGTGGCGACCCGCTCGCCGATCCGTCCCGAGAAGGCCGACGTGCCCTTGCGGTTGAAATCGCCTTCGAGTCCGTGGCCAATGGCCTCGTGCAGGAGCACACCGGCCCAGCCCGAACCCATCACCACGGGCATTTCACCGGCGGGAGCGGCGACGGAATCCAGATTGACCAGTGCCTGCTTGAGCGATTCGTCGATCGCCCGGCCCCAGACCGCTTCGTCGAACAAACGGTCGTAGAGATAGCGGCCGCCAAGACCGTGATAGCCGATTTCGCGCCGGCCATTGTGCTCGGCGACGATCTGCACGCCGAGCCGGACCAGCGGCCGGATGTCGGAAGCGACGAAGCCGTCGGCGCGGACGATGTCGATCACGCTCCAGCTCGCGGCCAGCGCGACGCTGACCTGCGCAACGCGGGGGTCGCGGGCGCGGGCGGCGGCATCGATCCGCTGGCACAGCGCGACCTTGTCGGCGAACGGCACCAGACCAAGCGGATCGTCGGCGCCGTACATCGCCTGGTTCGTCCGCGCCGGAGCGGGGGCAGCGCCGCGGCCCGCCGGGTCGAGCAGCTTTAGCGTCGCCGCGGCGCGATCGATCGCCGCGGCGCTGATCTCATTGGCGTGGGAGAAGGCCGTCGTCTCGCCCGTCACGCCGCGCAGGCCGAAACCCGAATTGGTATGGTAATCGGCGGTCTTCAGCCGCCCGTCGTCGAAACCGAAAGCCTCGCTGGCGCTATACTGGAGATAAAGCTCGCCATCGTCGTGGCCGGCCAGATGGGTCGCCGCCAGGCGCTTGGCGCCGTCCGGGTCGAGACTGCGGTAAAGAAACCGCCGCGGATCGGTCGCAATGCTCATGCTTCACGATATAGGCGCGCTGACTTTTCGCGCCACCCCGCGCCCGCTAGCGTGTCCCCATGCGGGCGATCATTCAATCGGCTTACATTCTGCGGCGGGAAGTGCTGCGCCTGCTTCGGCTGCGAACCACGGGCGTCAAAGTGATGTTGTTCAACGACGCCGACGAACTGCTGCTTATCCGCAATGCCTATGGCGACAGCGGGCAGTATTTGCTTCCGGGCGGCGGCGTATCGCGCGACGAGAGTCCGGCCGCGGCCGCCATTCGCGAAGTCCGCGAGGAAATCGGTATCGAGCTGGACCGCGTCGAGCCGGTGTGGACCTTCGAGTCCAATGCCGAGGGCAAGCGCGACACGATTCATCTGTTCAAAGCGAAGACACGTGAACGGCCGGAAATCGACGGCCGGGAGGTGATCGAGGCGCGTTTCTTCCCGCTCGGCGCACTGCCGAGCCGGGTTTCCCCCGCGACGTTACGCCGCATTGCGGAAATCAGCGGCGAACGTCCGATCGACGGCCACTGGTAGTTTCAGGCCTGCTAGGTGTCGGCCGGTCCGCCTTCAAGGACGAAGCGCCGGTCGCAATAGCCGCACTCGACGAAGCCGAACGGTTCGTCGATCCGCAGGAACACGCGCGGGTGACCGAGCTCGGGTGCAATCTCCCCCGACCCGTCACAGGCGACCTGGAGCGTCTTGACCCGGATGATCTCGGGCGGTGGAATCTTGGATGCCATGACCGTCAATTAGAAGCGCCGGGCCGGGGTCACAAGCTTGTCGGCTCACTATGCCGCTCTTATGCCGACCGCCATGACGACCGAACCCGCGATCCGCATCGACAATCTGGCGAAGACCTATGCGGCGAGCGGTGGGGAACCCAAGCGCGCCCTCGACGGCGTCAGTTTCGAGGTTCCGCGCGGGCAGATTTTCGGCCTGCTCGGCCCCAATGGCGCGGGCAAGTCGACGCTCATCAACATCCTCGCCGGACTGGTCATGAAAACCAGCGGCACGGTCGACATCTGGGGCTTCGACATCGACGAGCATCCGCGTAATTCCAAGCGCGCGATCGGCATCGTTCCGCAGGAGATCATCTTCGATCCCTTCTTCACGCCGCGCGAGACGCTGGAGATCCAGGCGGGTCTGTACGGCGTTCCGAAGGCGGACCGGCACAGCGATGCGCTGCTCGCCGCGATGCACCTGACCGACAAGGCCAATGCCTATTCGCGGACACTCTCGGGCGGCATGAAGCGGCGGCTGCTGGTCGCCAAGGCGATGGTCCATTCGCCACCGATCCTGGTGCTCGACGAGCCGACCGCGGGCGTGGACGTCGAGCTGCGCCGCCAATTGTGGGATTACGTGCGCCAGTTGCACGCGCAGGGCGTGACGATCGTGCTGACGACCCATTATCTGGAGGAAGCCGAGGAGCTTTGCGACCGCATCGCGATCATCAATCACGGCAAGGTGATTGCCAATGAGCCGACCCGTGAGCTGGTCTCCAAGGCGCAGGAGAAAGCGGTCGTCGTCACGTTCGACAAGGACATCGCGACCGTGCCGACCAACGTCTGCTTCGAGAATATCGACCTGATCGACGAGCGCACGCTGGAGATCACCTACCGCAAGGACCGCGCCAATGCCGGGCAAGTGCTGAGCGCGCTGACCGGCGCGGGGCTGGCGATCGTCGATGTGTCCACGCGCGATCCCGATCTTGAGGATGTGTTCCTGAGTTTGACCTCTTCCTTGCAACCGGATTCCCCGCCCGCAGGCGGGAGGGGTTAGGGGTGGTCCTGTGATCGTCGAGGAAGGGGTTCCCACCCCCCGCCCCTCCCGCGAGCGGGAGGGGAGATGACGGCCGACGTTCTCATCGTCGGCTCGGGCGCGGCGGGACTGACCGCGGCGCTTAATCTTGCCGAGACGCACAAGGTCGCGGTGATCGCCAAGGGCGCGCTGGGCGAAGGCGCGACGAGCTGGGCGCAGGGCGGCATCGCGGCGGTGCTTGAAAAGGGGGACAGTTTCGATTCGCACGTCGAGGATACGATGATCGCCGGCGCCGGGCTCAACGACCGGCGCGTGGTCGAGCATGTGGTCGAGGCCGCGCCGCGCGCGATTCAGCGGCTGATGGAGCTTGGCGTACCGTTCGCGACCGATGGCGACGCGCTGCACCTGACGCGCGAAGGCGGGCACAGCCACCGGCGGATCGTCCACGTCGCCGACGCCACCGGCTATGCGGTGCAGCAGGCGCTGGAAACCGCGGCCGCCAAGCATCCCAACATCACGCTGATGCCGGATATGGTGGCGGTCGACCTGATCACCGGGCGGCACGCGAAGGACTTTTCGACCAGCGGTGCGGTGCACGGTCTCTATGCCTACAACCGCAAGAAGAAGCGGGTCGAAGCACTGACCGGCCGCGCCACCATTCTGGCCACGGGCGGTGCCGGCCGGGCCTACCTGTATTCCACCGCGCCGCGCGGGGCGACCGGGGATGGCATCGCGATGGCGTGGCGCGCGGGATGCCGCATCTCCAACATGGAATTCATGCAGTTCCACCCGACGTGTTTGTACAATCTTCAGGTCAAGAATTTCCTGATCACCGAGGCGGTGCGCGGCGAGGGCGGACTGCTCAAGAATCCGAAGACCGGCGAGCGCTTCATGCCGGCGTACGACAAGCGCGCCGAGCTGGCGCCGCGCGACATCGTCGCCCGCGCCATCGACAATGAGATCAAGCGCGACGGCCTCGATTACGTCTGGCTCGACATTTCGCACCGCGAACCGGATTTCGTTCGCGAGCATTTTCCCACGATCTACGACCGCCTGCTGGGGCTCGGCATCGACATAACGCGCGAGCCGATCCCCGTCGTCCCCGCCCAGCATTATACGTGCGGCGGGATTGTCGTGGACCTGCACGGCTGTACCGACGCGCCGGGATTATATGCCGCGGGCGAGGTCACCCAGTCGGGTCTTCACGGGGCCAACCGGCTGGCATCGAACAGCCTGCTGGAATGCCTGGTGTTCGGCGAGGCTGCGGCGCGGCACATCGCGGCGAACTGGGACCAGCTCCCGGCCGCGGCGGACGTGCGCCCATGGGACGAAAGCCGGGTCACCGACAGCGACGAGGAAGTGGTGATTGCCCAGACCTGGGGCGAAATCCGCCGCTTCATGTGGAATTATGTCGGCATCGTCCGCACCACCAAGCGGCTGGAGCGCGCCAGGCACCGCATCGACATGCTGCGGCAGGAGGTAAAGGAATATTATAAGAACTTCCGCGTCACGCCTGACCTGATCGAGCTGCGCAACCTGGTCGAGGTCGCCGACTTGATCGTTCGCTCGGCGCTCGGCCGGCACGAAAGCCGCGGCCTGCACTACACGCTCGATTATCCCGGGCTGCTGCCCGAGGCGAAGGACACCATTCTGGTGCCGTGAGAATGACGAGATAAGGACGTGAAAGGAGACCGCGCATGCCTATCGAAATCCGAATTTTGGCGCTCGGGGCGCTGCTGCTGTTCATTCACATCTTCGTCGCCACGCGGTTCAAGACCCAGCAATACGGCCGGCAGTGGAACACTGGCGCGCGGGACGAAAGCCTGCCGCCCGCCAACGCGATGACCGGGCGGACGATGCGCGCACAGGCCAATTTCCAGGAGACCTTCCCGATTGCGATCGTCGCACTGATGGGCGTTGTGCTTGCCGGCCGAACCAGCGAATGGACCGCGCTCGGCGGTTGGATATGGCTCGGCGCCCGAGTGCTTTACCTGCCGCTGTACATGGCCGGCGTGCCGGTCGTGCGGACGCTGACCTACACCGTCAGCATTGTCGGGCTGGCGATGGTGATCAAACCGCTGCTGATCGGGTGAATATCGGCGGCGAATGACCATATGGAGGATGGCGCGAGGCAAGCTTTCTTCCCGCCGTCACCCTGCTAAACCCGATTGCCCATGTCCGACACCGAAACCCAAGAAGCGCCCGCCAGCGAGGCCCCCGCTGCGACGGCGACCCCGCACCTCTATCTGGTCGACGGGTCGAGCTATATTTTCCGCGCCTATCATCGACTGCCGCCGCTGACGAACCGCCACGGCACGCCGGCGGGCGCGGTGTACGGCTACACGACGATGCTGTGGAAGCTGGCGGACGGGCTGACCCGGGCGGACGGGCCGACACACATGGCGGTCATCCTCGATGCGTCGGAAAGCACGCACCGCAACCTAATGTACGACCAGTACAAGGCGCATCGGCCGCCGCCGCCCGAGGACCTGGTCCCGCAATTTCCGCTGATCCGGGTCGCCACTCGCGCCTTTTCCATCCCGTGCATCGAGGAGAACGGGCTGGAGGCGGACGACATCATCGCCTGCTACGTCACCGAGGCCAAGCGCAAGGGCTGGAAGGTGACGATCGTCAGCTCCGACAAGGACCTGATGCAGCTGATCGACGAGGATGCCGGGATCGACATGCTCGACACGATGAACGACCGGCGCATCGGCCGGGCGGAAGTGCTGGAGAAGTTCGGCGTGCCGCCTGAGAAGGTGGGCGACGTGCTGGCACTGATGGGCGACAGCGTCGACAACGTACCGGGCGTGCCGGGCATCGGGCCCAAGACGGCGAGCCAGCTGATCCAGCAATTCGGGGATCTCGAGACGGTGCTGGGCAGCACCGACGCGATCACCAAGCCCAAGCTCAAGCAGTCGCTGATCGACCATGCCGACATGGCGCGGCTGAGCCGCGAGCTGGTGCGGCTGGTGTGCGATTCCAAGCTGCCCGAGCCGCTGGAGGATCTGGCGCTGAAGGGCATTCCGTCCGAGCCGCTGCGCGAGTTTTTGGCCGACCAGGGGTTCAAGACCCTGCTCGGGCGCCTCGAGAATGGCGGGCCCGCGCAGGGGCGAGGCAGTAGCGGCGGCGGCATCAATGACGTCATGAGGTCGCTCGACAAGAAGCCGGCCGGGCCGCCGACCGCCGAGCAGATCGAAATCGACCGGACCAAGTACGAGACGGTGACCGATGCGGCAGCGCTCGACCGCTGGATCGCGGAAGCGACGGCGCAGGGCTACGTCGCGCTGGACACCGAAACCGACTGCATCGACTGCATTATTGCCCGGCTGGCGGGGATCAGCCTGGCGACCGCGCCCAACCGCGCCTGCTACATCCCCGTCGGGCATAGCGGCATGGACCTGCTGTCGGACGCGCCGGACCAACTGCCAATGCAGCTCGTGCTGGAGAAGCTGAAGCCGCTGCTCGAGGATCCGTCGGTCCTGAAGATCGGCCACAACCTCAAATACGACTGGGTGATGTTCGACAAGGCGGGGATCACTGTCGCGCCGATCGACGACACGATGGTAATGAGCTTCGCCCTCGATGCCGGGCGGTCGTTCGGACACGGGCTCGAGGAGCTGGCGAAGCTGCACTTCGATCACGAGTGCATCCCATTTAAGCAGCTATGCGGCACCGGCGCCAAGCAGATCACCTTCGACAAGGTGCCGCTCGGTCCGGCGACCGAATATGCCGGCGAGGACGCCGACATCGCGCTTCGGCTGTGGCTGCGGCTGAAGCCGCGGCTGGCGCAGGAGAATGTCACGCGCGTTTACGAGCGGGTCGACCGGCCGCTGGTGCCGGTACTGGCGCGGATGGAGCAGCGGGGGATCAAGGTCGACCGCGAATATCTGGCGCGGCTGAGCAAGGAGTTCGCCGAGGAGACCGCGCGGCTCGAGGAGCGCATCTACGAAGCGGCATGCGGGCCGTTCACCATCGGATCGCCGCAGCAGCTGGGTGAAGTGCTTTACGGCCGACTGGGCCTGAAGGGCGGGCGCAAGGGCAAGAGCGGCCAATATTCGACCGACGTCAACGAACTGGAGCGACTGGCGGCAGAAGGCGTGTCCTGTGCCACCCTGGTGCTGGAATGGCGCCAGCTGACGAAGCTCAAATCGACCTACACCGACGCGCTGCAGGCGCAGATCAACGCCAACACCGGACGCGTGCACACCAGCTTTTCGCTGACCGGCGCGCAAACGGGGCGTCTGTCGTCGAACGATCCGAACCTGCAGAACATCCCGATCCGTACCGAGCTCGGGCGCAAGATCCGCGACGCCTTCGTGGCGGAGTCCGGCTACAAGCTGCTGAGCGCCGACTATAGCCAGATCGAGCTGCGGCTCGCGGCGCATATGGGCGACGTGCCGCAACTGAAGGAAGCGTTCCGCGAGGGCGTCGACATCCACAGCCGGACCGCCGAGGAACTGTTCGGCCGCGTCGACCGCGATACGCGCAACCAGGCCAAGACGATCAATTTCGCCATCCTCTACGGCAGCTCGGCGTGGGGCATCGCCGGGCGGCTCGGACTGCCCAAGGACGAAGGCAAGGCGATCATCGACCGCTATTACGAACGCTTCCCCGGCATCCGCGCTTTCACGCACAGCACGCTCGCTTTCGTGCGCGAGCATGGGTTCACGCGAACGCTGTTCGGGCGCAAGACGCATTTCGAGCCCAACATCCGCTCACCCAACCCCTCGATCCGCGGCGGCGCCGAGCGGGCGGCGATCAACGCGCCCATCCAGGGCACCAGCGCCGACCTGATCAAGCGGGCAATGGCGCGGATGGACGATGCGCTCGCCGAAGCGGGACTGAGCGACGTCAGAATGCTGCTGCAGGTGCACGACGAACTGGTGTTCGAGGTGCCCGACGGCCAGGAAGAAGCCGCCGCGGCGGTGATCAAGCAGGTCATGGCCAATGCTGCGGCGCCCGGTCAGCAACTCGACGTGCCGCTCGATGTCGAAGTCGGCTGGGGCGAGCATTGGGGCGCCGCGCATTGACCGACGCCGAGCGCGGAGGCGCGGCGGCCCAGCCAGCTCCCGATGCCGACATGGCGTCACTGGCGCGAGGCGGACGACTCAATGCCTTCGGATTCGTCCTTCGCCTGGCCGCCCGACTGCCATTCCTGTTCATCGCCGGCCGCGTGTACGGTGCCGCGGAGCTCGGGCGGTTTGCCTATGCCGTACTGGTCGTCGAATTCGCCGCGCAATTGGCGGCGCTCGGGCTTCGGCGCGGGCTGGCGCAGCTTCTGGCCAACGCGAAGAAGCCGCATAGCTGCGTGGTCGCCGATGCTTTGCTGGTTGCGGCGATCGGCTCCATCATCGGCATGGCGATCCTCATCGCCTTCCCGCGCGCCATGTACCCAACCACCCGCATTTCCGGCATGGACCATTTGCTGGCGATCACGGTCATTGCCATCGCCTGGACCGACATCGCGCTGGCGGCCCTCGCCTATCAGCATGACGTTGCCTCGACCGTGCGGGCGCGCTCCATCGTCGAGCCGTGGACGATCAGCATCATCGCCTTCGTCTGGTCCTACATCTCGCTCGATGACGGGCTGATCGTCTCCTACGTTTTCTCGATGGTGGCCGCGCTGATCGCGGCGATGATTCCCCTCGTGCGATGTTATGGGCTGCCGAGAGGCTGGAGGCCCGATCTTCCGGAAGCATGGGGCACGGCCGTCCGCAACATTCCGCTGGCGGCCGCCGATGCGGTCGAATGGGCGTCGCGCCGCGTCGACCTCGCGGTACTCGGCGCCTTCATGCCTGCGAGCTTCGTCGGCATTTATTATGTCGCACAGCAGGTGGCGACGCTGCCAGCCAAGCTGAAGACGAGCTTCGAGCCGGTGCTCGGGCCGGCGATCGCGCGCAAGATCGCGCTCGGCGACAAGGTGTCGATCGCCAAGCAGCTGCGGCAAGTGACCTATTGGATCATCGCCGCGCAGGCCGGCATCGCGCTGGCGCTCGGCATTCCCGGCCGCGCGGTGATGGGCCTGGTCGGCTCCGGTTTCACCGGCGGCACCGCGACGCTCGGCTTTCTCCTGGCGGCCGAAGTCATCGCCGCCGCGGCAGTCGTCAGCGAAGCGGCGCTGATCTATGTCGCCCGCGCGCGCAACATGGTGATCAGCCTGATCATGCTGGCGGTCGAAGCCGGGCTGGCGGTCGCATTGATATTGATCATGAAGGATCGCGGCCTGCCCCCCGCATTCCAGGCGACCGGGCCGGCAATCGCTCTGTGTGTCGCTTTGGGATTTGCCTCGATCGTCAAGTCACGCCTGCTGGCCAGGAAGCTGGGCGCTCCGGTTTCGGGCTGGCGCTGGAGCGTCGGCTGGGCGGCGGCGGCGGCTGTGATCGTCGGCGTGCCAGTCCGGCTGTTCCTGCCGGAGGTTCTGCAGCTGATCGTCGGCATTCCCGCGATCCTCGCCGCGTTCGGCGCAGTATTGTGGACCAAGGGCTTCGGTCCGGACGATCGCGAGCTGTTCAGATTGCGGAAGAGCGAGGTCGCCGAGCTTCGGGAGGCGGAGGACGCCGCCGAAGCCCGGGATCAGGTGCGCGATTCGATCGTCTAGTCGAACAGCTCTTCCAGAAACGACTTCCGCCGCTTCTGCTTGTAATATCCGCCGCCCGAATGGTGCGACGGATAGACGGGCGCTGGTGATGGCGCTGAGGCTATCGGGGCAGGTTGAGCCGCGGACCGCTCGAGGATCTTGTCGAGTTCACCGCGATCCAGCCAGACGCCCCGGCAGGTCGGGCAATAATCGATCTCAATCCCCTGCCGCTCCGACATCACCAGCGGCGTCCCGTCAGTTGGACATGGCATGCCCTGTGCGTGCGCGTTCATCATGTCCTCCCGTCAGGCGGTACGCAGGCGGGGAGTCAGCCGATAAAGGCGATCCTTCACGCGCAACTTGAGTTTCTTCAAGCGGGTGACCTGCAAGTGATTGGGCCAGCGCCGGCGCAACTCACGGCGGAGAGCGTCGTCGATTCGCTGGTGGATTTCGAGCAAGCGAAACGTTCGCGTGCGCATTGTCATTCTCCTCTCAAACCATGGTTCGATCGGAGGGTCCGGCGCTTTGTTGGGAGATTGGACCGCCCGTCATCGCGCATCGGATCATCCGATACGGTCCGACATCACGCGCCTGCCTTAGGCAATGCGCGCCAGAGGGGCCCGGTCCGCAATTAGCAATCTGTGGTCTGGCTCACCGAATTCAAGCCTTGCAGGCCAGCCCGTGGCTGCCGGGCGCTCAGTGGCGGAAATGTCGGACGCTGGTGAAGAGCATGGCGAGGCCGGCCTCATCCGCCGCGGCGATGACTTCATCGTCGCGAATCGATCCGCCAGGCTGGATAACCGCAGTCGCACCAGCGTCGGCGGCGGCGAGAAGACCGTCGGCAAAGGGGAAGAAAGCGTCTGACGCTACGGCCGAGCCGACCGTCCGCGGCTCCGTCCAGCCGTAAGTCTCGGCGGCTTCCTGCGCCTTCGCAGCCGCGATCCGGGCGCTGTCGCGCCGATTCATCTGGCCGGCGCCAATGCCCGCCGTCGCGCCGTCCCTGGCATAGACGATGGCATTGGATTTGACGTGCTTAGCGACGGTCCAGGCGAACAGACAATCCGCCAGTTCCTGCTCGGTCGGCTGACGCTTAGTGACGACCTTGAGGTCGTCGCGCGTGATCATCTTGTTGTCGCGATCCTGGACGAGGATGCCGCCGGCAATGACCGCGATATTCTGCCCGCCGCGCTCCGGATCGGGCAACTCACCCGTCAGCAGCAGCCGCAGGTTCTTCTTTTTCGCGAACAGCGCCCGCGCTTCTTCATCGGCATCGGGCGCGACGACAACTTCGGTAAAGATCTGGGTGATGGCTTGTGCAGTTGCTGCGTCGAGCGGACGATTGGTGGCGACGATGCCGCCGAACGCCGACACGCTGTCGCATGCCAGCGCTTCGTTCCACGCTTCGACCAGGTTGTGCCGGCTGGCGACTCCGCAAGGATTGGCGTGCTTGACGATGACGACGGTCGGATCGGCACCGCGAAACTCCGCCGCCAGCTCGAGGGCCGCGCTGGCGTCATTGAGATTGTTGTAGCTGAGCTCCTTGCCCTGCACCTGCTGGGCTTGCGCGATGCCCTTCGCGTGCGGGCCGGTCGGCAGATACAAGGCCGCCTGCTGGTGCGGGTTCTCGCCGTAGCGAAGCGGCATCTTGAGCCGGCTGGCGCGCGTCCAGTTCTCCGGCCAGCGCTGCTGCTGATCGGCGAAGGCGAACCATTGGGAGATGGTCGAGTCATATTCGGCGGTGAGCGCGTAGGCCTTGGCCGCGAGCTTCTTGCGCAATTGCAGCGACGTCGCGCCGCCATTGGCATCGAGTTCGGCCAGCAATTCGGCATAATCGGCGGGGTCGGTGACGATCGCGACGTGGGCGTGGTTCTTCGCGGCCGAGCGGACCATCGAGGGTCCGCCGATGTCGATATTCTCAATGATCGTGTCGCGGTCGGCGCCGCTCATCACCGTATTCAGGAATGGGTAGAGATTGACGACGACGAGGTCGATCGGCGCGATGTCCTGTTCGGCCATCGCCGCAACATGCTCGGGATTGTCGCGAACCGCGAGCAGGCCGCCGTGGACCTTGGGATGAAGCGTCTTCACCCGGCCATCCATCATCTCGGGAAAGCCCGTAAGGTCGCTAATGTCACGGGCAGAAGCGCCACCTTCACGAAGCTTCGCCGCCGTGCCCCCGGTCGAGACGATTTCCACGTTATGCCGGACAAGGCCAGCCGCAAGCTCCGCCAAACCGGTCTTGTCGGATAGCGAGATGAGTGCCCGGCGGACGGGAACGAGGTCGGTCATGATGATCCTCTAAGCTTAGCTGGCGCGGCGGAAGGTCCAGCCGATCTCGCCGCCCAATGCCGATACCTCGCCGATGATGACAAGCTGCATTGTTCGCTGCGGACGGCCGCGGCCGTCGATCCACAGGCTTTCCTCGGGGGTCAAATTGGCGCCGCGGCAGCGGAAGTTCCACGCGGGTGCGCCCTTTGAGCGAAGGATCGCGCCCATGCCATCGGCCGTCGCGGTAACCTCGACTCCGGGCGCGAGATGAAAGCGGACCGCATAAGGCAGGCCTTCACGAATCCGCTTGCGGCCCTTGGGCTGCAGCTGGTCCGCGCCGCGCAATTCCTTGCCGTCATTGCCGAGCATCAGGCTGCGCTTGTGAACCAGCCCGTAGGCGCGGACGTAGCCGTCGTGGCTCGCTTCGAGACGGCTGGCGTCATTGTCTTCACTGCGATCGATGGTGACGTCCTCGACGCCTTTGCCGAGCGAGCCGTCGGCCAGGATGTTGGTCGAGTTGGTGTCTTCGAGAATGAGCGTGCTGTGCGCCGCGGTCGTCCGCAGACCCTCGACCAGCTCGCCGGGCAAATCGGTGGGCAGAGGTCCGGTGCCGCCGCAATTGACGACCAGCCGCTGCGGTCCGTCGGACAGTTCAAACGCGAGGGTCGACGCCGATCCGCGTTGCGCCATTTTCTGTTGCGGCGGCGGCGCGGCGTCGAGCACGACGATCGTGCCGAGTGCCGACATCCGCTGATAGCCCCAGCCGCGCGCGTTGCGGAGCGGGCGCGCCCGCATGCCGCAGCCGTCGATCAGCGCGGCCATGGCCGTTGCTTCGCCGGGTCCGCATCCCTGCCAGCTCGACAAGGCGCCGTCGCCCATCGCGATTCCATGCAGCGCGGCGAGCGAAGCCTGCGCCGCGGCCTCGATCCCGTCGGGAATGGTCGACTTGGCGGCAAGATAGCAGGCACGGAGCAAGCCGAGGCGGTCGACCAGCAGGACCTGCTCGAACGGCGAGCGGCTGATGAGTCCGCCATCGTCGAATTGCGCCGAGGCCAGCGCCCGCGCCAGACCGGCCTCGCCGCGGGCGACACGCGAAACGCCGCCCTGCACCAGCAGACCCGCCGCCACGACGCCGCACCAGGCGGTCACCCGGTCGAGCCCCGCAGGCGCGCGGTCGGCATTGGCATCGAGGTGGCGTGCGCCGCGGGCGATCGTGTTGAGCAGCGCCGAGCGGTAACCGCTATCGCTGCTCGACAGGATGTAGGGCGCGTAGGCGGCCCAGAAAAGAATTCGCTCGCCCCAGAGTTGCGGCGCCCACGCTTCGTCGACCTTGGTGCCATGAGCGAGCAGCCAACGTCCGACCACGGCCTCGGCAAGGCGGGCGCCGCGTTCGCGCGAGGCGGCGGCGGCGGCGAGGTCGCGAAGCCAGGAAAAGCTCTGCAGCCGCCGGGCCAGCGCATTGCCGGCGCCGACTTGCCCGAAATCGAGATCCTTGAGGGGCAGCGTTTCGCTGCCGGCGGTGAAGCGCCCGGCGAGCAGCGCCTCGCCCCGGGCCCGGTCGCCATGAACATGGTCGCGCGGCACGGCGGCGAGCTTGAGCGGCTGACGCGAGCGCTTGAGGCGGGATAGCAGAGAGCCGCGGGCAAGCTTGCTGACGACCGCTTGTTCGGCCGCCGGATCCTTGTCGCTCACCCCTCGCCCCTGAGCGCCCGGATATTGTCCGCGTAGGATGCCGGGCCGCCCTTGAACGCGGCGGTGCCGGCGACGAGCGCGGTCGCGCCCGCGTCCACGCATTGGCGCGCCGTTTCGGGATCGATGCCGCCGTCGACCTCAAGCTCGACCGTCAGATTTTCCTTGGCGATGCGGTTGGCGATCGCCTCGATCTTCTTGAGCTGGCTGCGGATGAACTTCTGCCCGCCGAACCCCGGGTTGACGCTCATGACCAGCACGAGATCGACATCGCCGAGCACGTAATCGAGCATCTTGGCCGGGGTGGCGGGATTGAGTGAGACGCCGGCTTTCTTACCGAGGCCCTTGATCCGCTGGATCGTGCGATGGAGGTGCGGCCCCGCCTCGGGATGAACGGTGATGATGTCCGCGCCCGCCTCGGCGAATGCGTCGAGGAAATTGTCGATCGGCGAGATCATCAGGTGCACGTCGAACGGCTTGGCGCTGTGCGGCCGCAGCGCTTTGACCACGCCGGGCCCGATGGTCAGGTTGGGCACAAAATGCCCGTCCATGACGTCGATGTGGATCCAGTCGGCTCCAGCCTGGTCGATCGCACGCACTTCCTCGCCGAGCTTGGCGAAATCGGCGGACAGGATGGAAGGGGCGATGACCGGCATGGGTCCGATTAAGCGGGTTTAACCGGCGCGGACAAGGCGCGCGATGAAGAAGCCGTCGAGGCCGCCTTCGGCTTCGAGCAGGCCGGGGAGGATTCGGACTTGTCCTACATCGTCTGGTTTGGCGAAATCGGGCAATCCGGTGGATGTGAGTTCATAATTGGCGTGCTGATCGAGGAAGCGGGACACGATTCCCTCGCCCTCCTCACGTTCGAGCGAGCAGACCGCATAAACCAGGGTCCCGCCCGGCTTTAGCCATTGCGCAGCGCGGGCCAGCAACCGGGACTGAAGCTCGCAGGCCTCGGCAATGATCCGGGGCCGCGCGCGATAGAGCACCTCGGGATGGCGGCGGAAGGTGCCGGTGGCCGAGCAGGGCGCGTCGAGCAGGATGGCATCGTAGGACTGCCGCGGCTGCCATGTCAGCGCGTCGGCCGCGACCAGATCGGCCTTTAGACGGGTCCGTTCCAGATTCTCGCGCAGTCGTCCCAGACGACTTTCGGAGGCGTCGACGCCGGTCACCCGGTGGCCCGCCGCCGCCAGCTGCATGGTTTTGCCGCCGGGCGCCGCGCACAGATCGAGCACATCGGTCGCATCGGACCGGATCGCGCGCGCCGGCAGCGACGCGGCGAGGTCCTGCACCCACCAGCGCCCCTCGCCGAAACCCGCCACCTCGGTCACCGAGCGGCTGTCGATCCGCACGTGGCGCGGAGCAAGCGAGACACCGCACTGATCCTTGGCGAAAGCCTGCGCCTCGGCATCGTCAGCG
>Ga0070660_100001818_pt1 | contig 14642 bp, 8 predicted proteins | sample KBSC33metaG_FD_64670 | JGI IMG/M metagenome (GOLD analysis project Ga0070660, IMG submission 64670) | Corn rhizosphere microbial communities from Kellogg Biological Station, Michigan, USA - KBS C3-3 metaG | ecosystem: Host-associated > Plants > Roots > Rhizosphere > Soil ... | reverse complement strand
CGCGACACGATATTGGAGCGGCTCACGGCGGCGCTCGACGATCCGGGGCCACCAGAGCCTGTAGGGAGGCCGGCACCCCGTCCGCCTGCCGATCAGAGACCGCAAAGGATTTCGGTGACCGCGGTCGACAGGCTGAAGGCCGATCCATTCGCCTTCTATGCGCAGGCGATCCTGCACCTGCGCCAGCTCGATGCGGTCGACGCCGACCATAGCGCGGCATGGAAGGGCACCGCCGTTCACGAAGTATTCGAGCGCTGGCTTCGCGAAGACGAATGCGACCCGGACAGACTGAGGCCACGCGCCGAAGCTCTCCTCGCGGACGAGACAATCCACCCGATGCTCCGCGCCTTGTGGGCGCCGCGGCTGCTCGAGGCGATCGATTGGATGGCGGGGCTGGAACGCGAGAACCGGGCCCACGGCAGGACACCGCTGGTAGCGGAGACGAAGGGTGAGACGGTGCTTGCCGGGATCGTGGTCCACGGCCGCGCGGACCGAATCGATCGGCTGCCCGGCGGCGGGCTTGGGATCGTCGATTACAAGACGGGCAAGGCGCCTGCGAAGAAGGCGATCGAGGCCGGCTTCGCGCTTCAGCTCGGGCTTCTCGGCCTCATTGCCCGGAACAGCGGCTTCGGCGACGTGCGCGGAGAGCCGGAAACGTTCGAATATTGGTCGCTGGTCCGGGATCGCGACGGCTTTGGGAAATGCGTTCGCGCCGACAAGGACATGGGGCCGGAGGATTTCCTGGCCCATGCCGAATCAAATTTCGCTCAAGCCGCCGAGAAATGGCTGACGGGCACCGAGCCATTCACCGCCAGGCTCAATCCTGCTTATTCCCCTTACGGCGATTACGACCAGCTGATGCGGCTGGAGGAATGGTACGGCCGCAAATGACCGGCCTAGGTTCTCGGCTTCTTCTTGACCTTGGACGCGTAGAGCAATGCGGCGACGATTGCCGCGGAGCCTATTCCGACGGCGAACCCCGCTTTCACGAACTTTGCCCTGCGCTCTTCGCTCGCTCTGTCATTGTCACGGTCGGTCATGGCACGCACTCTATGGCCTCGAGGCCCGCTTTGGAAGTCGCATGAACGCGCGCCACGAAAGCCTGAAGGCGCTTCACGCGACCCAGATCGATGCGTCCGACCCGCAGGTCCATGCGGCGGTTTCGGCCTCGGCCGGGACCGGCAAGACCCAGGTGCTGACCTCCAGGGTACTCCGCCTGCTTCTCCAGGGCGCGCGTCCGGAATCGATCCTCTGCCTGACCTTCACGAAGGCGGCGGCGGCCGAAATGGCGAACAGGATCGGCGCCCAGCTCGCCGGCTGGGTGCGCTTGAAGGATAGCGAAATCGGCGCCGACCTGCTGCGCCTCGACGAGCCGAACGACCCGAGGACAATCCGCCGCGCTCGGCAGCTGTTCGCGAAGGTCCTCGACTGTCCCGGCGGGTTGAAGATCCAGACCATCCACGCCTTCGCGCAGTCCCTGCTTGCCGCCTTCCCGGCGGAGGCCGGGATCGTTCCCGGATTCCAGCCGGTCGAGGGCCGCGCCGAGCAGGAGCTGGTCCGGCGCACACTGGCCGACCTGGTGGCGGACGCGGAGGCCAGGGGCGACCGGCTGCTGATCGCGGACATCCAGTGCCTGAGCCGAAGGCTCGGCGAGGGCGGGGCGGTCGATTACCTGCGCGCTTGCGCGGGCCGGCATGACGCGCTGGCCGCGCTCGGCGCGCCCGACACCATCGAACCGCTCGTCCGTCGGATACTGAACCTGCCCGAAGGATCGGTCGAAGACTATCTCGCCGCCCAATGCGCCGACGACGGCTTCGATTGCGACCTGCTGCGGGCCATTGCCGAGACCAACCGCGCCTGGAAGACGAGCGAGGGCGCCGAGCAGGCGGAACGGATCGGGCGCTGGCTGTCGCTCCCGAGCGAGCAACGCGCCGCGAGCTTGCCGGACCTGGCGCTGCTCGTGTTCACAAAATCCAGCGAGCGGCGGAAGACCAGACCAGGCCAGGTCAAGCTCGACCCGGATTACGAGGCGCATGCCGACGCAATTGCGGAATCGATTGGCGAGTTGCTTGCGATCCAGACTGCCGCCCGGCTCGCCGCCGAAATCGCAGCGGGCCTGCGTTCGGGGCAGGCGTTTGCTGCAGCCTATACCCGGGCCAAGCGAAGCGCCGGAGTCGCCGATTTCAACGACCTGATCGACTGGACCCGACGACTCCTTGGCACGCCCGGAATGGGCGAGTGGGTGCGCTACAAGCTCGATCGCCAGGTCGACCACATCCTCGTCGACGAAGCGCAGGACACGAACGCCGCCCAATGGGAAATCATCGACAAGCTGGTCGAGGAGTTCTTCACCGGCGCCAGCGAAGCCGATGGCCGCTGGCGGACCTTGTTCATGGTCGGCGACTTCAAGCAGGCGATTTACGGATTCCAGGGCACGGACCCCCAGGAATTCGAACGGGCACGCCGCAAGTACCGGTCGCTGGCCGAAGCACTCCGGCAGGCGGAGCAGACGACCGAGGCAGCCGAGGAACGGGCGCTCGAATTTCGCGAAGTCTCGATCGATGCGAGCTTCCGCTCGGCGCAGCCGATCCTGGACACGGTCGATGCGGTCATCCGCGAGCTCGGCCATGGCGAGATCGGCCTTCCGGAGCCGCCGGGGCGCCACATTGCCCACCACTCGGAGCGCGCGGGGCTGGTGGAGATCTGGCAGCCATTCGAGGCCCAATCCGCGGAAGCAGATTCGGAGGAAGGGGAGGAGCGCTGGGTCGAGCTCCGGGACCGCCTCTACGCCGAAGACCTCGCTGCCCGGATCGCGGGACTGATCGAGCAGGCCCCGGTGCTGGGGTCGACCCGCCGGCCGCTTTCGCCTGGCGACATACTGGTGCTGGTCCGAAGCCGGGGCGAGCTGGCGTCGCTGCTGGTCGCCCGGCTGTTCGCAAAGGGCGTCCCGGTTGCCGGCGTCGACCGCCTCCACCTCCACGAGCCGCTCGCGGTGCAGGACCTGCTGGCCGCGATCCGGTTCGTCGTTCAGCCGAACGACGATCTCAGCCTTGCAAACCTTCTTGTCTCGCCCCTGATCGGCTGGGACCAGGAGCGGCTCCGCGAGTTGGCATTCGGCCGCGACGGCAGCCTGTGGCGCGAGCTTCGGCGACGGGCGGGTGAGAATGCCGGCTTCCGTCCGGCGCAGGAGGCACTGTCGGATCTGCTCCGGATCGCCGATTTCACGACACCGTCCCGATTCCTCGAAACAATCCTGACCGGGCCGATGCAAGGCCGGCGCAAGCTCTATGCCCGGCTCGGCATGGCATCACGCGATGCAATCGATGAGCTGATGAACAGCGCCATCGAATTCGAGCACAACGAGATCCCGTCGCTCGACCGCTTCCTGTCCTGGTTCTCGCGCGGCGACGTTGACGTCCAACGCGATGCGGGTGCTCCCGCCAACGAGGTGCGGGTGATGACCGTCCATGGCGCCAAGGGACTGCAAGCGCCGGTGGTGATCCTTGCCGATGCCACCGCCGACCCGGCGAAGCTCGGGCGCACGCCGCTTACGCTGGACTTTCCGGTCCCGGGCGGGACCATCGCGCCTCTGCTGAGGCCGAAGAAGGACGAGCGTCTCTCGCCCTTTGCCGAGATCATCGAGGATCAGGAGCGGCGTGACCTTCAGGAGCATTGGCGGCTCCTCTATGTCGCTCTGACCCGGGCTGCGGACCGGCTGATCGTCAGCGGGGCCGCGCCGAAGCCCAAGAAGGACGGGTCCGATCCGCGGCCGGTGAATTGCTGGCATCGGGCAGTGCAGCAGGCGCTTCTGGCGCTTGGAGCGGTGCCGGCCGAGAGCAGCGAGCGCGTGATGCTGATTCATGGATCGCACAGCCAGCCGAAGGCGCGGCCGCACAAGCCGGTGAAAGTCCCCAAGATCGAGATTCCGGATTGGGCGAAGACAGCGGCACCTCCGGAGGCGCGTCCCCCACGGCCGCTTGCCCCGTCGGCGCTCGCCGAGGATCGCGAGGCCGCGCCGCCGCCATCTCCGGCGATGAAGGCCGCGGCAGAGCGGGGCACGATCATCCACGCATTGCTGGAACGGCTTCCGGACATTCCAGCCAAGGAGCGCGAAGAGGCTGCGCTTCGGTGGCTCGAGCGGTCGGCGGGACTTGCCGATCGTGCCGTCCGGCAAGACATTGCCGACACGGTCTGCGGGCTGATCGCCGATGCGCGTTTCGCAGGCCTGTTCGGTCCCGGATCGCTGGCCGAAGCTCCGATCGTTGCGACTCTTCCCGACGGGCGGGTCATCGCCGGCACGGTCGACCGCATCCGGGTCGAGCCGCAACGGGTCCTCGTCGTCGACTACAAGACGGGCCGGGCACCGGAGCGGCAGGAGGATATCCCCGAAGCGCACCGGCTACAGATGCAGGCCTATGCGCAGGCCTTGTCGGTGATTTTCCCCGAGCGGGACATAAGCGCAGCGCTGCTCTACACCGCCAACGCGCGATTCTTCGCCCTTCCCGGTTGAGCGCGAGGGCGCAACTACCCATATTTCGTGCAACCGAATCGCAGGAGATACACCAATGGCCACCAAGACCGTCACCGACCAGAGCTTTGCAAATGACGTTCTGGGCGCCTCGGGAGCAGTGCTGGTCGATTTCTGGGCCGAATGGTGCGGGCCGTGCAGGATGATCGCGCCGGCGCTCGAGGAGATTTCCAACGATCTCGGCGAAAAGGTGACGGTGGCCAAGCTGAACATCGACGAAAATCCAGATATTCCCGCGCGCTACGGCGTTCGCGGCATCCCAACGATGCTGCTGTTCAAGGGCGGACAGCCGATCGCGCAGAAGGTTGGCGCAGCGCCGCGAAGCCAGATCCAGCAATGGCTGGAAAGCAATCTCGATCCCCAGTCACAGCAGAACGCCGGCTAGAGAGGGGACATCGAGGCAGGTACTTCGCCGCCGAACCTCTCGCATCGCCCGTCAGTCGATTGGCGTCTCCATGTTTGACTAAGGCTGGCGCCGTTCCTACATCGCCCGCCGCAACGCTCGCGCGCGGGCGAGGCAGGTCGCCGTTCCGCAGCGCGCCTAGAGCATCTAAAGGAATTCCATGTTCGCCGCACTGGCCAAGAGCATCTTCGGATCGGCAAACGACCGCTATGTCCGTAGCCTCGGAAAATATGTCGACGCGATAAACGCGTTCGAACCCACTATCGAAGCTCTGAACGACGAAGAGCTTCGGGGCCAGACGGAGATCTTCAAGCAGCGCCTTTCGAACGGGGAGGGGCTGGATTCGATCTTGCCGGAGGCGTTCGCGACCGTGCGCGAGGCGGCGAAACGGACCCTCGGGCAGCGCCACTATGACGTCCAGATGGTCGGCGGAATCGCGCTTCACCGGGGTGAAATCGCGGAAATGAAGACGGGCGAGGGCAAGACTCTCGTCGCGACCCTCGCGGTCTATCTCAATGCGCTGACCGGCAAGGGCGTCCATGTCGTCACGGTCAATGACTATCTCGCCCGCCGCGATGCCGACTGGATGGGCCAGATCTACAGGTTCCTGGGCATGTCGGTCGGAGTGATCGTCCCCAATCTCACCGACGAGCAGCGCCGCGAGGCTTATGCGGCCGACATCACCTACGGGACGAACAACGAGTTCGGGTTCGATTACCTCCGCGACAATATGAAATACACGCGCGACCAGATGGTGCAGCGGCCCTTCAACTTCGCCATCGTCGACGAGGTGGATTCGATCCTGATCGACGAAGCGCGGACTCCGCTGATTATTTCGGGACCGACCGACGACAAGTCGGAGCTTTATGTCGCGGTCGACAAGGTCGTGAAAACCTTCACGCCCGAGGATTACGAGAAGGACGAGAAGCAGCGCTCCGTCGTCCTCACCGAGGACGGTACCGAAAAGGCCGAGCGGATGCTTGAGGAGGCGGGGCTCATCGAGGGCCGCAATCTCTATGACATCGTCAACACGCAGACCGTCCATCACCTGAACCAGGCCCTCAGGGCCAATGTGATGTTCAAGAAGGACATCGATTACATCGTGAAGGACGGGAAGGTCGTCATCATCGACGAGTTCACCGGCCGGATGATGGATGGGCGGCGGTGGTCGGACGGACTCCACCAGGCGGTCGAGGGCAAGGAAGGCGTCTATATCGAGCCGGAGAACCAGACGCTCGCCTCGATCACCTTCCAGAACTATTTCCGGATGTACCCGAAGCTTTCCGGAATGACCGGCACGGCGATGACCGAAGCGCCGGAATTCTTCGACATCTACAAGATGAACGTGGTCGCGATCCCGACCAACGTCGCGGTCCTGCGCGAGGACAAGGACGACGAATTCTACAAGACGATGACCGAGAAGTTCGCTGCGATCGCGAAGGAGATCAAGGCGAAGCAGGAAAAGGGCCAGCCGGTGCTGGTCGGCACCGTCTCGATCGAGAAATCGGAGATGCTCTCCGAATTTCTCGACAAGGAAGGCATCAAGCATTCGGTCCTGAATGCGCGCTTCCACGAGCAGGAGGCGCATATCGTCGCGCAGGCGGGGCGAATCGGCGCCGTCACGATCGCGACCAACATGGCCGGGCGCGGCACCGACATCCAGCTCGGCGGCAATCTCGAATTCCGGATGCTGGACGAGTTCTCCGATCTCGTCGCCGGCACTCCGGAATATGATTCGCGGGCCGAGAAGATCCGCATCGAAATCGCACAAGAGAAGCAGCGCGTGCTCGATGCAGGCGGGCTCTACGTTCTCGGGACCGAGCGTCACGAAAGCCGCCGGATCGACAACCAGTTGCGCGGCCGGTCGGGACGCCAGGGAGATCCCGGTCTTTCTAAGTTCTACCTGAGCCTGGACGACGATCTGCTGCGAATCTTTGGCCCGCAGACCATGTTCTCGCGACTGATGAACAAGAATTTGGAGGATGGCGAGGCGATCATTTCGCCGTGGATCTCCAAGGCGATCGAGACCGCGCAGAAGAAGGTCGAGGCGCGCAATTACGACATCCGCAAGCAGGTCGTCGAATTTGACGACGTGATGAACGATCAGCGCAAGGTCATCTACGAGCAGCGCGCGGACATCATGGATGCCGAAACGGTCGCCGACGTCATTGCCGACATGCGCGCCGAGACGGTCGCGTCGCTGGTGATGGCGCATTGCCCGCCCGGAACCTACCCCGAGCAGTGGGACCTCCCCGGCCTGAAGGAAAGCGTCGCCGAAGTGCTCGGTCTGGAGCCTCCGTTGGAGCAGTGGCTCGAGGAAGAGGCCGTCGAGCAGGAGATCGTCGTCGAGCGGCTCCAGCAGCTTGCCGAAGACCATATGGCCGAGAAGCTGAAGGACCTGGAGGCCGACCGCTGGGGCGAGGTCGAAAAGAACATCCTGATCCAGACGCTCGACCAGCACTGGAAAGACCACCTGGCCACTCTCGACGCGCTCCGTCAGGTCATTCACCTCAGGAGCTATGCGCAGAAGAAGCCGATCGATGAGTACAAGCAGGAGGCGTTCCTGCTGTTCGAGAGGCTGCTGGTGTCGATCCGGGAGGAAGTGACTCGGATCCTGATGCGCGCGAACGTGCAGATCGAAGCGCCGCCGTTGCCCCCGCTGCCCGACTTCATCACGCAGCACATCGACCCGTTCTCGGGCGAAGACGACACGGCCGATATCGACGCGGCCACCGGGGCCATCCTATCGAATGTTCCGCCGATGATGGCCGGCGCCGGCCTTTCGGGCGGCCAGCCTGGCGAGGGTGATACCACGACTGCGCCAGTCAGCCGCAACGCACTGTGCCCATGCGGTTCGGGAAAGAAGTACAAGCATTGCCACGGACAACTGGCGTAGCCGAGGCGGCGCCGGCGACCGGGCCCGCCGCAGCCGTCGACAGAGCCGCCGTCCGGCTCGCCTACCGGCCCGAAGAGAAAGTTGTCGCGTCCGAGCGCGTCGAGCAGGCGCGGCTTTCACCACCCCAGCTCAAGGAAGCCACGGCGATTGCCCGGACGCTGGTCAAAGGCGTTCGTGCGCAAAAGCCGTCAGGCCTCGATGCGTTTCTTCACACTTATGATCTCGGCAGCGACGAGGGCATTGCCCTCATGTGCCTCGCGGAGGCGCTCCTTCGAATCCCCGACGCGCATACCGCTGACGAGCTGATCGCCGACAAATTGTCGAAGCCGCAATGGGCGGAGAAAGTCGGCGAATCCGATTCGGCCTTCGTGAACGCCGCCACCTTTTCGCTGCTGCTGACCGGAAAGGTGCTGGAGGGCGCGAACGACCGCTCCGACAACTGGCGGGCGGCGCTTGGTCGCGCGGTCGGGCGGCTGGGCGAACCCGTCGTCCGCACAGCGGTCAACCAGGCGATGAAGATTCTTGGCCGGCAATTCGTGTTCGGGCGGACAATCGACGAGGCCCTTCGGCGCGGGGCGCCGGAGCGCAAGCACGGCCTCAGCCACAGCTTCGACATGCTCGGCGAGGCGGCGCGCACGTTCGAGGACGCCGAGCGCTATGCGGAGGCCTATCGGCACGCGCTGGACCGCATCGCCGGAGAGGCGAAGGGCGGCTTCGTCCGATCGCCGGGGATATCGGTGAAGCTATCGGCGCTTCATCCTCGCTACGAATGGAGCCATGCCGAAGAGGCGAAGGCCTACATCCTTCCAGTGCTCCGCGAGCTCGCCGCAAAGGCAAGCGCGGCTGATGTTCACCTCACCATCGATGCCGAGGAAGCCGATCGCCTCGACTTGCAAATGGACCTGTTCGAAGCGCTTGCGGCCGAGGATTCGCTGTTCGCGGAAGGCTGGGGCGGACTTGGGATAGCGATCCAGGCCTATCAGAAGCGCGCGGAGCCCTTGTGCGCATGGGTCGCCGATGTCGGCCGGGCGCATGGGCGCCGCTTCATGATCCGGCTGGTCAAGGGCGCCTATTGGGACACGGAAATCAAGGCGACGCAGGTCGCCGGCCTTCCGGATTATCCGGTGTTTACCCGCAAGGTGGCGACCGATGTCTCCTATCTGGCCTGCGCCAAGGTACTGCTCGCAGCGAGCGACGTCGTCTTTCCGGCCTTCGCAACCCACAACGCCAATACGATCGGGCAGATCAAGGGACTCGCGGGCCAAGCGCCCTTCGAATTCCAGCGCCTGCATGGAATGGGCGAGGAATTGTACGGCGAGCTTGCAAAGCTGGAGCGGGGCATAGGGGAAACGCCCACGCCGGTGCGCATCTATGCACCGGTGGGCAATCACAAGGAGCTGCTCGCCTATCTCGTCAGGCGCCTGCTCGAGAACGGTGCGAACTCGAGCTTCGTCAATCGGATCGCTGATGAAGACGTGTCGCTCGACGAGCTGGTGCGCGACCCGGTCGCCGAGCTGGAAGGCCTGAAGCCCAAGCGGAATCCGAAAATCGTCCTTCCGCCGAGCCTGTTCGCGCCCCAGCGCCGCAACAGCGCCGGGGTCGACCTTAGCGACCCGCTGGTGCGCGAACCGTTGCTCGAGCGACTGAAAGCGCTCGAAGCCCGCAGCTGGACCGCGAAGCCGGGCCTCGGAAAGGGCGAAGGCCGGTCGATCGTCTCACCCCAGGACCATCGGATCGTTGTTGGGACGACATTCGAAGCGACAGCCGCCGAGGTCGACCGGATGGTTCGTGCCGCGCACGCCGCGCAGGTCGGCTGGGATTCGCTCGGCGGCGAAGCGCGGGCCAAAATGCTTGAACGCGCGGCTGACCTCTACGAGGCGCATGCGGAGGAATTCTTCTCGCTGTGTATCCGGGAAGGCGGCAAAACCCTGATCGACGCGGTGCTCGAAGTGCGCGAGGCCGTCGATTTCCTGCGCTTCTACGCGTCCGAAGCCCGGCGCCAGTTCACCAAGCCGATTCCGCTTCCGGGACCTACGGGGGAGGATAACGAGCTGCGGCTGCATGGCCGCGGCGTGATCGCGAGCATTTCGCCGTGGAATTTCCCGCTCGCCATCTTCACCGGCCTGATGTCCGCGCCGCTGGCTGCGGGCAACACAGTGATCGCAAAACCCGCCGGGCAAACGCCGCTGATCGGCGCGCTTGCGGTCGAGCTGATGCATCAGGCGGGCGTTCCAGAAGATGTGGTCCAGCTGGCGCCGGGGTCCGGCAGGGTCGTTGGCGGAACGCTGACCGCGCACCCGCTTCTTGCGGGCGTCGTTTTTACCGGCTCGACCGAAACAGCTCGAATGATCAACCGGACACTGGCGGAGCGCGACGGGCCGATCATCCCGTTCGTCGCGGAAACCGGCGGCCAGAATGCAATGATTGTCGACAGCTCGGCGCTTCCGGAACAGGTGACGCGCGATGTCATCTCGTCCGCTTTCCAGAGTGCCGGCCAGCGATGCTCGGCCTTGCGGGTCCTCTTCGTCCAGGAAGACGTGGCCGACGGCATGATCAAGATGATTGCCGGCGCCATCCAGGCGCTCAAGGTCGGGGACCCGAGCGACCCGGCGACGGACGTCGGGCCGGTCATCGACCAGGCCGCCAAGAAAGTGCTCGATGACCATCTCGAATGGCTCGACGGGAATGCAACGAAAATCTGTCGCCTGGAGGCACCGAAGGAGGCCGCGAACGGCTGCTTCGTTCCTCCCGCATTTTATGAGATCAAGTCGCTAAGCCAATTGGATCGCGAGAATTTTGGAGCGATCCTTCACGTCATTCGCTTTGCAGGCGACAAGCTCGACGAAGTCGTCGAGGCGATCAACACGACCGGCTACGGCCTGACGCTCGGGCTTCAGAGCCGCATCGACAGGGTCCGCGACTATGTCGAAAAACATGCGCGCGTCGGCAACCTCTACGTCAACCGCAACCAGATCGGCGCGGTAGTGGAAAGCCAGCCGTTCGGCGGTGAAGGTCTCTCAGGCACCGGGCCGAAGGCGGGCGGCCCGCATTATGTCGCGCGCTTCGCGACCGAACGCGTGACCTGCATCGACACGACGGCGGCCGGTGGCAACGCCAGCCTCATGGCGGCGCTCGAAGGCTGAGCATTCGGTCCCGCGGTCAGGCAGTTTCGGAACGTCGGACCCGGTTCTCCAGGGCCAGCTCATCTTCCAGATTGTCGCGGTCGCGTCCGATCGACGCCGACGCGCAATGCTTACCGTCTTCGAAATAGCGGATGGTGAAGGACTCGCTCTCGATGTCGCCGTCGACGATCACCTGGTCCCATCGCGGCGCATGGCCGACATAACGGATCGACGTCCCGAACTGCTCGCTCCAGAAAAACGGCGCGGAGTCGAAGCGCTTGCGTCCGCCGAGCATGTTGGCTGCGACGACTTGACCCTGGCGTTCCGCGACCACCCAATGCTCGATCCGGACGCGCTCGCCGCTGACGGGGTCCGGATAAGCTGCAATGTCGCCGGCCGCGTAGATGCCCGGAACGGTTGTTTCGAGGAAGGAATCGACGATCACGCCATTGTCGACGTCGACCCCGGCCGAACGGGCGACGCCGACTCGCGGTTGGACACCGATCCCGACGACAACGAAGTCCGCCTGGACGCGCTCGCCGTTGGCGATTGCAACCGAGTGGCCGTCGAAGCCGGACGCCACGCATCCGAGATGGAAGCGAACGCCGTTGCCCTCGTGAACCTGCTTGATGCGCTCGCCCATCGCGAACCCGAAAACCCGGTCGAACGGGACGTGCTCCACGGACACGATATCGATCTCGCAGCCGCGCTTGCGGAGCGCTGCCGCAGCCTCCATCGCGATGAAGCTTGCTCCAATGATCACGGCACGCTTTCCCGGCTCGGCCTGCCCGGCGATCGCGCGCGCGTCGGCGATCGTCCTCAGGGTGAATACCTTGTCGCTGTCGAAACCCTGTGCCTGCAGCCGGTTCGGTTCGGACCCGGTCGCGATCAGCAGCCGATCGTAGGGAACCGTGGCGCCCGACGCACAATGGACAGTCCGGTCGGACGAATCGATTCGCGTGACCTCGGTCGAGAGTCGCAGGTCGACGCGGTTGTCGGAGTACCAGTCGTCGGTACGGAGTGACAGCCATTCCTCCGGCGCGGTCCCGGCAAGATAGTCCTTGGACAGGTTCGGCCGGTCGCAAGGGGGATCGGAATCCGCGCTGAGCATCGTGATATCGCCGGAAAATCCGAGCTCACGGAGTTCATTTGCGCAGGCCAGTCCGGCCGCTCCGCCGCCGAGTATGACAATGCGGCGCACGCCGGTCTGAACATCGCCGCTCGAACCGGACTGCGGCTGAAGCTTGTAGCTGACATAAGCCCGCTCGCTGTCGACATCGACCTGCCAACGATCGAGTGGATCAAGGGCCGGTGCGCGGAGCACTCGCCCGGTTTTCAGGTCGAAACAGGCATGGTGCAGCGGACAACGAACGTTCGTGCCCCGAGTCAGCCCATCCGCGAGATGCCCGCCATAATGGGTGCAGGTTCCGCTGACCGCATAAAGATCGCCCTCGAAGCGAGACAGAAGCACCGCTTCGTCGCCGACCCGGCCCGCGACTGTCGCTCCCTCGGCGATGTCGTTCAGTCTTATCCCGGCCGACAGATCCGGCCCAGAGGCAGCTGATGCTTCACTCACCGTGCTCGTGCCCTTTCGTTGCCCTCACCGATTGGACGGCGAGGGTGGGCAAAAGTTCCTGAGCAGATTGAAGAGATGGCTCCCCGGGCCTGATTCGAACAGGCGACCATTCGATTAACAGTCGAACGCTCTACCGCTGAGCTACCGGGGAATGCCTTCTTCGAAGGTGGCGGCTAGATAGCGAAGCTCGCCTCAAAGGCAAGGCTTCAAGTCGCGAATTGCTCCATCGCTATCCGCTCGTCGAGCGCGTGCTCCGGATCGAACAGCAGCGTCAGGCAGCGGTCCTTGTCGAGACGGACGTCGACCTGGGCAACATCGCGCACTTCGAACTGGTCGGCGACCGCGGAAACGGGCCGGTTCTCCGGCTCCAGAACCCGGAATCGGACGCTGGTGTCGTCGGGAAGGATCGCGCCCGACCAGCGGCGCGGCCGGAATGGGCTGATCGGAGTCAGCGCCAGCATCTTCGCCTGCAGAGGCAGGATCGGGCCACCGGCGGAGAGATTGTAGGCCGTCGAGCCGGCGGGAGTCGCCACCAGGATCCCGTCGCAGGCGATTTCCGGCATCGCGGTTCGCCCGTTGACCGAAACTTCGAGCTTGGCGGTCTGCCGGGTTTCACGAAGCAGCGAGACTTCGTTCATCGCGGCGTGCGTGAAGGTTTTGCCACCGACTGTGAGCGCCTGCATCTCGAGTGGAGCGACCTTTATCGGCTTTGCCGCCGCGATTCGCTCGGCAAGACGATCGAGCCGCCAGTCGTTCATGAGAAAGCCGACAGTGCCGCGGTTCATTCCGAACACCGGCCGGGCATGACCGCTTTCCAGCATGTGATGGAGCGTCTGCAGCATGAAACCATCGCCGCCGAGGACGACCAGGATTGTCGCGGTATCGGCGTCGGCCCAGTCGTACCGGCGGCGAAGCATCGCCTCGGCAGCCTTGGCAAGCTCCGTGTGCGAAGACAGAAGCCCGATCCCGAGGCTCGAGAGATCGGTCTTGGCCAGCTGCCTGGACCGCGATGCGTCATTCGGGCTCAGCGCTCTACTCCCGACAACTCGTCCCAAGCGCGAACATAAGCGCTTTCGAGTCGAGCGGCCAATCGTTCACGCTGGCTCCATTGCGCGTTCGCCCGCGGCCGCGACCCGCGCGAGGCCGATCGAGACCTGCAACGCTCCATTGAGCCTGTCTTCCGGCGCGGGCCAGTTGCGAGCGATGGACAGCTTGCTGTCGGGACGGAGCCGGGCCGTGCCCTTCAGGCGCTCGATATAGCCGAGAAGCCCTTGCAGATCGGAGAAGCCACCTTCGGCGAAGGTGACGACCGCGCCTTTCGCGCCGATATCCAGCTTCGCGATCAGGCCCTTTTTGCAATTGAGCTTGGTCTCGACGATCTTGAGCAGGTTCGACGTTTCCTCTGGAAGCGCGCCGAACCGGTCGATCATTTCGGCGGCGAACTCCTCGATCGAATTCTTGTCTTCAAGGTCTCCGAGGCGTCGGTAGAGACCCATGCGCAGGTCGAGATCCGGCACATAGGTTTCCGGGATCAGGATCGGCGCGTCGACGCTGATCTGTGGCGAGAATTCTTCCTGGCGCTGAACGCCGCCCGCCTTCATCTCGACGATCGCCTCCTCCAGCATCGACTGGTAAAGTTCGAAGCCGACCTCCTTGATATGGCCCGACTGCTCGTCGCCGAGCAGGTTTCCGGCGCCGCGGATGTCGAGGTCGTGGCTTGCGAGCTGAAATCCGGCGCCGAGGCTGTCGAGGTCGGCAAGCACCTGGAGCCGCTTCGCGGCCGTATCGGTGATGACCCGGCTGGCCGGGGTCGTGAGATAGGCATAGGCGCGCACCTTTGCCCGGCCGACACGACCGCGAAGCTGGTAAAGCTGGGCGAGCCCGAACCGGTCGGCGCGGTGCACGACGAGCGTATTGGCGCTGGGGATGTCGAGGCCGCTTTCGACGATGCTCGTCGACAGAAGAACGTCATATTTACGGTCGTAAAAAGCGCTCATCCGCTCCTCGACCGCGGTCGCGCTCATCTGGCCATGCGCAGTGATCGCGTTGACCTCCGGAACTTCCTCGCGGAGCCATTGCTCGAGGTCGGGGAGGTCGGCGATCCGGGGAGCGACGAA
>Ga0070660_100001816_pt1 | contig 14649 bp, 7 predicted proteins | sample KBSC33metaG_FD_64670 | JGI IMG/M metagenome (GOLD analysis project Ga0070660, IMG submission 64670) | Corn rhizosphere microbial communities from Kellogg Biological Station, Michigan, USA - KBS C3-3 metaG | ecosystem: Host-associated > Plants > Roots > Rhizosphere > Soil ... | reverse complement strand
CCGGTATATTCGCCGCCCACCGAGAAGCCCATCACGCAGCGCAGCAACAGGAGGAGCGCTCCGGCGACCGGCCCCGCCTGCGCCCGGGTGGGGAGCAAGGCGGTCGCGAGCATCGCCCCGCTCATCAGCGCCATCGTCAGCAGCATCATGAATCGCCGCCCGTGCCGGTCGCCGACATGGCCGAAGAAGACCGCGCCCAATGGCCGCATCAGATAGGCGAGCGCGAAGGTGCCCAGAGTGAACAGCAGCGAAGCCTCGCCCGGCCCGAAGAAAACCCGCGACAAGACGGTCGCGAAATAGAGGTAGAGGGTGAAGTCGTACCACTCGACCACGGTCGAGAGCGCGGCGATGGCGAGCGAGGCGCGTGAAATGCCCTGAACCTTATTCATCGTCACCGCTTAGCCGACCGCGTGAAGGGAAGACAGTTGCGCCTGCCCCCGCTGCGCGGAGGTTCGTGCGCCCCGGCGCAATACAGATCGTCGTGATCGTCAACCGGCGCTGCGATCCGTTCGAGTCGATCGATAATCGATCGGCGCAGCACCACATTGCGCGTCCTTTCGGCTGAGTTACAATAAGGCTTTCGACTCGCAATTCGGGAGAAGTGAGGTGAGGCCTACTCTGGCGACGGGGGCATTGATCTCGGCTTCCTTGGGATTTCTGCTGTCGATGCTCACGATCGCCTTATTCGGGCTCTCGGTCTTGATTGGCATCGGTGTGGCGGTGATCTTGGGTTCTATAATTTTCGTCCTCGGCATTCGCACCGTTCGTCCGGGAAACCGTGCGCTTCTCGTCGTTCTCGGCAGACCTAACACGAACGGTCATGAAGAATATCCTGAAGGAATTTGCTGGATTTATCCCTTCTTCTCTCATCTGGAGGAAAGAAGCACCGTCGAGCAAACGTCGCGACTTGAGAACGTTAAAGTCGAGACGGGCGAGGGCATCCAGGTTACCGTCTCGATAGCGATCCAATGGTCTTTCGTCCCGACGCAGCTGCACCTGGCGCGGCGCCTCGACGCCCCCGCCGAAGCCGTAGGGGCGAGTCTAGAAGGCCGGATCAAACTGTTCATGGGCTATGTCGATGATCCGGCGGACGTTACCAAGGGCGAGGTCACGCGCCGGCTTGGAAAGTTTCTGCTCGATTCCGTGCAGCTGCGCGCGCGCGGGATCTCGCCGGCGGTGGCCGGAACGTCATGGAACGACCTGACGGTCATCGAGGCGGGTACCGCGCACCAGCCTTGGGGCGTGGCCATTCACAGCCTCGAGGTGATCAGGCTCGACCTTCCGGCTGGTGTCCGCGAGGCGCTCCACGCGGCGCGGGTTGATGAAATTACCGCAGAGGTCGCTCCCAAGGTGGGCATGGGAATGGCCGGAATGATGAAGCCGGTCCTCGAGATCGGGGGCGCTCCGGAACTGGCGCAGCAGCAAGCGCAGCAGCATCAAAAGCCCGGGGCCGAGGTGATAGCGCCGCAGCCGCGGACGGTTGTGATCCCAAGCGGCGCTCTCGACGGAGACATGGGCGCCATGCTCACCGCGAAGGCGATCGCGGATCAGAGCGCGCTCGCCGAACGAAGAAGGCCCTCGCCGCGTAGCCCGTCGCCGCAGGCGGACCCGACGGATCCCGCCGGGTCCTGATCTGTCGCGAGGCGCGGCTGCTCCGTGCCCACGACCTTCGGTGTGCGGGTCTGGCCGATCCCGGTCGTCCCCCCTTTGAACGTCGCGCCGCCTCTGCAATAAAGGTGCGAGGGGGATGGATGGCGAAAGGGGTGCTGGACCTGATCCGTCGTGCCGGCGAAGGCCGGGACCTTTTCCCTTGGCTTCGCTTCGGCCGCGGGTGGATTGCGGTCTTCGCCGGTTTGACGGTGCTTCTGCTGCTCCTTCTCGCGCCCCCGCTCCTCGCCTCCGAAGCCGAAAAGCCCGTCGCCCGCGACTACACGCTCGTCCGAGCCCCCGCCGCGCCGCAGTCGCAGGATGTGGAGGCTGCCGAGGCGAAGAGCGCGGGCTGCGTCTCGTGCCATACCGACAGCGACGAGAAGACGATGCATCCGGGGCAGGCGGTGGTGCTCGGCTGCACCGATTGCCATGGCGGCAATGCGGCGGTTCGCGGCGACGCTTCGCTGGCCCGGGCGGATCCGCGCTACGTCGCGGCGCGGGACCGGGCGCATGTGCTTCCGCTCTATCCGAAGGCGTGGGGCTGGCCCTCCTCGGCCAATCCGAAGCGCAGCTACACTTTGCTCAACCGGGAGAGCCCAGAGTTCGTCCGCTTCGTCAATCCGTCCGACTACAGGGTCGCTCGGGAAAGCTGCGGCGCCTGCCATATCGAGACGGTGGAGGCCGCCGAGCGATCGCTGATGGCGACCGGCGCGATGTTCTGGGGCGCGGCCGCCTACAATAACGGGATCGTGCCGTTCAAGACGCCGCTCTTCGGCGAAGCTTACACACGGACGGGGGAGCCGGCGAAGATCGTCTCGCCCTTCACCACCGCCGATGGGACGCTGACCGCCGGGCAGAAGAAGAAGGGCGCGCTCGCCGAGCTCTATCCGCTGCCGACCTGGCAGGTCGTTCCGCCCGGCGACATCTTCCGCGTGTTCGAGCGCGGCGGTCGAACGATCGGAACCCAGTTTCCCGAGATCGGGCTGCCCTCGCCGTCCGGCTCGATCCAGCGGCTCGAGGAGGCGGGGCGGCCGGACATCCGCCAGTCGAACCGAGGCCCGGGCACGGGGCTTCGGGTCTCGATCCCGATCCTCAACATCCACAAGACCCGCCTCAACGACCCGTTCATGTGGTTCATGGGGACCAACGACCAGCCCGGCGACTATCGCCATTCCGGCTGCTCGGGCTGCCACGTCGTCTACGCCAACGACCGCGAGCCGCGCCACAGCCTGACCTACGCGCCGTTCGGGCGGGACGGGCAGACGGCGACGGTCGACCCGACGATCGCGGGACGGACGGAGAGCGGCCACCCGATCCGCCACGCCTTCACCCGGGCGATCCCGACCTCGCAATGCATGGGCTGCCACATGCACCAGCCCAACATCTTCCTGAACTCGTTCCTCGGCTACACGATGTGGGATTACGAGTCCGACGCCGACCTGATGTGGCCGGGACCGGAGAACCGGCTGAAGCCGCCGCCGGGCAAGGAAGCGGCCTATCGCAGCCAGCATTATCCGAGCCCGGCCGAGCAGCTCGAAGTGCTCGAGCGCAACCCGGAGGGCGCCGCTCCGCGCGGGCTGTGGGGCGACGTCGATTTCCTGCGGCGGGTGGCTGACGATGTGAACCCGCAGGCGCGCCACACGCAGTTCGCCGACTATCACGGCCACGGCTGGAACTTTCGTGCCGTCTATAAGCGCGACCGCGACGGCAATCTGCTCGATGCCGACGGGAAGATCGTCCCGCCGGGCGATCCGGAGAAGTTCCGGAAGGCGGGGGCGCCGCCTTTCGCCGAGCCCGGCGGCCAGGCCGGGAAAGCCGTCCACCTGATGGACATACATGCCGAGAAGGGCATGCAATGCGCCGACTGCCATTTCGCGCAGGACAGCCACGGCAACGGCTTCGTCATGGGCGAGGTGCCCGACGCGATCGAGATCGCCTGCAAGGACTGCCACGGAACCACCCGCGACTATCCCAATCTGCTCACCTCCGGCCCGGCCGCGCCGCCCAAGGGGACCAACCTCGCTCTGCTCCGCAACGAGGACGGGCAGCGCCGCTTCGAATGGATGGAGGACGACCAGCACCGGCCGGTGCTGGTGCAGCGCTCGGTGGTCGATCCCAAGCTCTACTGGCGGGTGTCGCTGGTCAAGGAGAGCGTCGATCCCGACAGCCCGCAGTTCAACGCGAAGGCGGCGCGCGCCAAGCTGATGTCGAAGCAGGGGGCGGAGACGGGGCGCTACGTGTTCGGCAAGGGCGTCTCGGACGCGGACCTCGCCCACAAGCCGGACGAGATGGCCTGCTATACCTGCCACCTCTCCTGGACCACGTCCTGCGGCGGCTGCCACCTTCCGATCGAGGCGAACTGGAAGACGGCGATGCACCGCTACGAGGGGCGGGAGACCCGCAACTTCGCCACCTACAACCCGCAGGTCGCGCGCGACGACATGTTCCAGCTCGGCCGGCACATGACGACGAAGGGCAATATCATCGCGCCGGTGCGGTCGAGCTCGGCGCTGGTGCTAAGTTCGACCAACATCAACCGGGAGCGGATCTACGTCCAGCAGCCGCCGATCAGTTCGAGCGGCTTCTCCTCCCAGGCCTTCGCGCCGCACTTCCCGCACACCGTTCGCACCCGCGAGACCAAGACGTGCAGCGACTGCCACCTGTCGGAAAAGGAAGACAACAATGCGGTGATGGCTCAGCTGCTCCTGCAGGGTACAAATTACGTCAACTTCGTCGGCCTCAACGCCTGGACGGGACTCGAGGGCGGGCTTCAGGCGACCCGTGTGACCGAGTGGGACGAGCCGCAGGCGGTGATCGGCTCCTACCTCCACCGCTTCGCCTATCCGGATTATTACCGGCTCCACGTCGAGCGGAACAAGCGCCGGCTGATCGACTGGACCCGAGCCGGCAAGGGCTCGCGGGAGGTGTTCTCGAACGTCGTCCAGCAGTCCGGAGGGCCGGTCGGCTGCCTGCAGAATCGCGGCGAATATATGTTCGCGGCGGAAGGGAAGGGGGGCTTCAGAGTCTACGACATCGCCTCGATTGGCAACAAGGGCGTGTCGGAGCGGATCGTCACGGCGCCCTTCTCGCCGCTCGGCCAGCAGGGCCATATCGCGTCGAAGGACGCTACCTGCATTGCGCTCCCAACCAACCAGCCGATCGCGCCGCTTCGCAACACGCCGGCGCTTCGCGAGGCGAACCGGGAGCAGGCCTTCGCGCCGATCTATCATTATGCGGTGATCACCGATGCCGACGAGGGCCTCATACTTGCCAACATCGACGCACTTTCGGACGGCGATCCGACGAACAATTTCCTAAGCCGGGCAGTGACCTGGAACCCGGGCAACGTCCTCGCCGGAGCGCGCCACGTCACGCTCGGCGGCAACTTCGCCTACATCGCCGCCGCCTCCGGACTCGTCGTCGTCGACCTTTCCGACCCGCTCCACCCGCGCCTCGCGGCAAGCCTCCCGCTTCGCGACGCGCGCGCGTCGGCGCTCCAGTTCCGCTATCTCTGGGTCACCGACGCCGCCGGGCTGGAGCTGTTCGACGTTACCCGCCTCGATTCGCCCCGGCCGGTCCCGGCGGCCACCGTTCCGCTCGCCGACGCGAGGAAGGTCTATGTCGCCCGGACCTTCGCCTATGTCGCGGCGGGGGCCGAGGGCCTCGTCATCGTCAACGTCGCCAATCCCGCGCGTCCCGTCGTCTACCGCAGGGAGACGTTCGAAGGCCGGATGAACGACGTCCGGGACGTCGTGATCGCCTCCACCAACGCCTCGCTCTTCGCCTATGTCGCGGACGGGGCGAACGGGGTGAAGGTCCTCCAGCTCACCTCTCCGGACACCCAGCCGAATTTCTACGGATTCTCGCCCGCGCCGATGCCCGAGCTGATCGCCTGGGCGACCACTCCGCACCCGGCGCTGGCGATGGCCAAGGGCCTCGACCGCGACCGGGCGGTGGACGAGACGGGCGGGCAGATCGCCGTCTTCGGCCGCATCGGCTCCGGCCCGCTGACCCGCGAGCAGATGAACCGCCTCTACCTCAACTCCCGGGGCAACCCGTTCAAGGTCAGCGACTCCGGCTCGATGGTTGACTGGCTGCGCTAGCCGCCCCGCTCACCGGCCAGCGCTCGCACGAGCGGCTGAAGGCTCGGGCCGAAGCGGGCGATGATGTCATGTTCCCCCGCCGTGGCGAAGTGGGTGACGAGGCGGCGGCCGGTCCACAGGTGAAGGGCGAAGGCGGGCGGGTCGGCGACCACCATCGGCCGGGCGTCGGGCCGCTCCGGATCGATCGTTCCGAGGTCGAGGGCGAGCTGCGGCGCGGTGGCCGGGCAGACGACGAGGAGGGTGCCGGCGAAGCGGGTGACGAGCGGGCGGTGGAGGTGGCCGGCAACCAGCGCCACCACGTTGGAGGCGGCGGAGACGACGTCCTCCAGCCGCTTCACCCAGGCGGCTTCGGGATTCTCGCTCATCCAGCTAAGCCCGGTCTCGGCCGGCGGGTGGTGGAGCGCGATCAGGGTCGGCCGCTCCGGCTGCTCGGCGAGCCGTGCCCTAAGCCACGCCGCTCGCGTCTCGCAGAAGGCGCCGCCGTGCCGCCCCTCCTCCAAAGTATCGAGCGCGAGGATCCGCACGGGCCCGTCCTCGATCGCATATTGGATGAACCCGTCGCTTGCCGGAGTCTCCGGAAAGACTTTCCGGAAGGCGGGCCGCCCGTCGTGGTTGCCCGGCAGCGGGTAAGCGGGGAAGGGGAGGTCGGCGAGCGCCTGGCGAAGCCGGGCGTAGGCCACTCGGTCGTCGCCATGCTCGACGAGGTCCCCGGTCATCAAAAGCAGGTCCGGCCGGGGAGTCATGGCGACGAGGGCGCCAAGCGTCTCGTCGAGGCGGCGGCGGTTCGGCTCGTCGGGGTCGCCCGGCGCGAAGCCGAGATGGAGGTCGGTGATCTGGGCGATCAGCATCAGCGTCGAGCCTCCGTCCCGGCGACCGCTCCTCCGTCCGGCGCCTGGGGCAGGAGGCGGCGGCGGACGATCATCGGCGGAGCGCCTGCCCGGGCATGGTAATCGTGGCACATCGCGCAGGACGAGGCCACCGGCTTCGGCGTCCGCTCGCCGCCATGGCAGGTGCGGCAGGTGGCGATCCCGGGCAGAAGCAGGTCGGCGGCGCTCTGCGAGGTTCGGGCGGCATGGCAGTCCGAGCACTCCTGGCCCGAATGGGCGCGGTGGTCGAACCAGCCGTGCCGCACGTAGCGCAGCGGGAAAGCCACGGGATGGACGCGGTAGCCGGACGCGCCGTCCGCCGGCGTCTCAACCTTGTGGCAGTCGTAACAGGCGCCGCCGGGCGAGAAGACGGCGCGTACCGCGGCGTCGGGGCCCGGCTGGTCAGCCCCGCGCTCGAACTGGACCCGCGCCTCGGCCTGCGGTGCCGATCCGGGCACTCGGCGGGCGAGCGGGGCAAGGCCCGGCGGCAGAGGCGGCCGCCGGCTCCCGTAGAAGCCGCGAAGCTGCGCCATGACCAGCCCGACATTGCCGTGGCGAAGCATCTGCACCTCTCCGCCGACGCGGCGGAAGGCGAGGCTGTGGCACATCGAGCAATCCCGCTCCATCTCGACCGGGCGGAAGCTCGTTCCCTTGGGCTCGGCCTGGTGGCAATTGGCGCAATCGAGCGCCGCGCCGAGGCCGAGCCGCCGGCCCATCTGCGCCGGCCCTCCGACCGGCGACAGATGCAGCGCGTGGGGAAATTTCAGCCCGCTATCCTCCCGTGGCCGGCGGGCCAGCGAAAGTCGCTGAACCACCGGCCGCTCGCCCTGCCATCCGGTGATCAGCGCCGGCTGGAACTCGGGATGGACGCGCCCGAAGTCGGACGCATCGCCGATCCCGGTGTCGGGCAGGCGTCCCGAAAGGTCGCCGTGGCAGTCGGCGCAGAAACGCTGCGGAGTCGGCGCCATCTCCTGCGGGCCCTGGTGCTCGGTGTGGCAATCGATGCAGCGGCCGGGGGGAACGTTCAGAGCCTGCTTGATGCGCAGCTGGAAGGCGCCCCATGCACCCAGCTCCGGCTTCGCGCGGGCAAGCCGGTAGGGATCGGCATGGCCGTGGATCTGCGTGTGGCAGGCGAGGCAGGCGGCATCGCGCACCGATTCGAACGGCTGGACGTGGCAGGCGCTGCAATCGTGCTGGAGACGGGCATGCGCCTTTGAAAGGTGGCCGCTCGACCAGATCTCGTCCGCCTGGAAATGGGCGAAGCGTTCGGCCCGCTGCTGGCGATCGTAGAAGGTCCTGACCGGCCAGGCGACGCAGAGGACGAGCACCGCGACGGCGAGCAGCCAGGCCATGAGCCGCTTGCCCGGGAGGACCGGGGCGAGCGAGAACAGCCGGTCGGCGCTCCGGTCCGGTTTCGCTTCGCCTTCGGTGATCCGCTCGACCGTCACCGCGATCTCGTCGGAGTCCGGGTCCGCCGGCATGAAGCGGAGCAGGTGCGCGCCGATCCGGATGTCGCCTCCGCTTGCCGTCTCGATTTCGCCCGAAGCGCACGATCGGCCGTTCAGAGCGACCGTCAGGCCGCTCTCGACCTCGACCGAGAGGCGGGAGGCGTCGCGTCTCACCACGACATGGCGGAGCGCGACGGCGAGGTCGGTGAGGCGAACGTCGCATTCCGGGCTTCGGCCGATGGTGAGGCGATCGCCCTCGATCCGGGCGGTTCGGACGATCTCGCGGCCTTCGGCGCTGGTCGACACGGTTCGGATCAGGAACGGCACCGGCGGCTACCAGTAGAAGAAGACGCTGAGGATATGGGCGCCGAGCGCGGCGATCAGCGCGAAGGTGAGCGGTACGTGGACGTAGAGCCACAGCTCGAGCAGCGCCCGGATGCGCAGGTGCCGCCCGATCTGCGCGAGCAGAGCCCGCTTGCGCTCGAGCAGCGGGAGGACCGCCGCGATCCCTGGAGCGTCCGGGCCGAGGCGCCGCTCAAGGCTCGCCAGCGCCGAAGCGGTCCGGCTTCCGCCGCCGGGGCGCGCGAGGCGGCGGATCAGCCCGGCTCGGAAGGGGTCGTCGGCAAGGGCGCGGACGACGATCGCCGCCTCGCCATGCGCAAGGGGCTGGGCCGCGGCGCGAAGCTGCAAGTCGATCTTGGCGAGCGCATCGATCATCTGCGGCCGGGTAAGCTCGGCCCGGCTGTCGCTGAGCCTGGCGGGAAGGAGCGCATAAGCGGCGACTCCGCAAAGCCCGGAGAGGATCACCGCCATCATCAGGACATAGGCGAGCGTGTGGACGTTCCAGCCGAAGTCGAAGGCGGTGTGGAGCGTGGCGATCACGACGAGGGAAAGGCCGAGATAGACGTGGGCGCTGGTCCAGCCCTTGAGCGACCACCGGCCGCCGGTCATGGCGCGCTTGCGCACCCCGAGCATCGTCAGCCAGAGGATGAGGAGGGTCGCGACGGTCCCCAGCGTGTAGCCGTACCAGGTTCCGCCGCTGGGCCGGGGGCTGATGTCGGCCAGGGCGTAGACGAGGCCGCAGAGCAGGCAGAGCAAAGCTGCGATCTTAAGCCAGCGGAAGTCGGCGTGACGCAGGAAGCCTTCGTGCCGGGCGTCATTGCCGAGCGTGGTGCGCGCGATCTCGCGGCCACGCATCAAGCCGTCGTCCCGGCGAAGGCCGGGACCTCGTGGGGTGAGGAGCGCCGGCGCCTTTCACCCGCTGGGATCCCGGCCTCCGCCGGGATGACGGGGCGGTTCATCCGTCCCGCCTCAGCGTCACCGGCCAAGCCTGGCGACGGTCAGCATGTCCTCCGGAGCGACCCGGATCGCCGCTCCGGTCGGGCAGGCGCGGACGCAGGCGGGGCCGCCGGAGATGCCGGCGCACATGTCGCATTTGACGGCGCGCTTGGGGGTCTCCGGAGCGACTCGCTTCTCCGTCCACTTCTTGGGCGGCTCGCCGGGGCCCGGGCCGATCCCGGCGAGCAGCCAGGCGAGCAAAGGCGGCTTCTTCGGCGGGACCTTCTCCATCCGGATGACGCCGTAGGGGCAGTTGCGCTGGCAATTGCCGCAGCCGATGCAGCTGTCGTCGATGAACACCTCGCCGTCGGCGCCGCGATGGATCGCGTCGGGCGGGCAATCGGCCATGCAATGGGGGTGCTCGCAATGCCGGCACGAGGTCGGAACGTGGAGATGGGCGTAGGTCTTGCCCGCTTCCCGGTCGAGCCTCGACAGGCCCTCGTGGCTGTCGGCGCAGGCTTTCTCGCAATTGTCGCAGCCGACGCACAATTTCTCGTCGATGAGGAGGACGTCGGTCGCTTCGCCGATGCCGTTCTCGACCAGGAAGCTCGCCACCGAGGAATAGAGGTCGACGGCGCCCTCGAACCGGTCCTTCTTCGCTTCGACGAAGGCGTTGACCTGGCGGCGCGCGGCCATGTCCGCTTTCGCCCTGGCGAGCAGCTCCGGCTTTCGCTCGAGCAGGCGCGCGAAAGCGTTGCCGTCGAGTCGGATCACCTCGGACTTGATCGCGGCGCGGACGGTGGCGGTTCGCCGGCCGCCGTCGATCAGCGCCATCTCCCCGACATAGGAGCCGGCGGGCAAGTAGGAGAGGAAGACCGAGCGGCCGGCAATCGCCTTCTCAACCACCGCCGATCCGCGATTGATGATGAAGACGTCGCGGCCTTCCTCGGCCTCGGTGAGGATCGCCTGGCCGGCCTTGACGCTTTCGACCCTGGCGCTTTTCAGTATCTCGGCGACGTCGAGCGAGGTGAGGCCGGAGCCGAAGACCTGGAGGATCTGCCGCTCGGTCGAGATACGCTCGATCGCCCGCCGCGCCGCCGGGACCGCGGCCATCAGCTTGAGCGCCGCCATTCGCGGAACCTCGACCAGGATCGAATCCTCGGCGGTCCGGATCGTCGCGCCTCGGCGGCGGCCGGAGATGAGTCCGACCTCTCCGAAGATCGAGCCGGCACCGATCGCCACCGTCTTCGACCGGTCGGCCGCACTGACCTCGACCAGAACCGAGCCCGACGCGACGGCGAAGAGGGAGTCGCCCGGATCGCGGCGCTCGAACACGGTCGTCCCGGCGCGGTAGTGCCTGACTTCGCTGTCGAGCATGAACTCGCGCATCTGGAGCGGCGACAGTGGCTCGAGGATCGCGACGTTCGAACGCAGGAAGTCGAGCCATTCGGCGACTCTGCGCCGGCCGGGCAGCCCGGCGAACCTGGCTTCGAGGATCGGCTCGTCGGCCGGCTTGAGATCGGCGTTGCCGTTGATCAGCTCGACGACGTCGTGGCCCTGGTTCATGCAATGCTTGATCAGCGGATAGCCGGCCAGGGCGCCGATCACGTAGAGCCCCGGAACGCTCGTCTCGAAGCTCGGTGAGAGGCGCGGGAAGGATTCGGGATCGGGGCTTGCGAACTCGACACCGCAGCTTTCGACGAAGGCGCGGGGCGGGACCGATCCGGTGCGCGCGACGATCCGGTCGCAGCGAATGCGCTGGGGGCCGTCGCGGGTGTCGAGGGTCATCCAGCCCGGCTCGACCCCGGCAGGGCTCGTCTCGGTCAGCACCGCGATTCGCCCCGCCTCCCGGGCTTCATCGAGCAGGCTGACGTTGGCGCTCTTGGCTCGGGCGAAGGTCTCGCTGCGGTTCAGGATGGTGACGACATTGCCCTGCTCCGCGTCGGCGGCGAGTCCGAGCGCGTTCTCGATTCCCGCGTCGCCCGAGCCGACGACGACGATATGTTCGTCGATATATTCGCCGGGATCGTCGAGCTGGTACTGGATGTGAGGAAGGTCGGCTCCGGAGCAGCGCAGCCGGTTCGGATTGCCCTGCGTTCCGATCGCGAGGATCACGGTCTCGGCGTCGATCGTCTCTCCGTCGGCGAGCGCGATCCGGAACGCTCCGCGGCTCCCCGAGATCGAGCGGACGTCGGCCTTTGGCCTGACGTTGATCCCATGCTCCCGAGCGTTTCGGGCCCAGGCGGCGAGAATCTCCTCGCGGCTTCCGGCCTTGAACTCGACGTCCGAGCGAAGCACCAGCTGCGCCGGAGTCGCCATGACGTGCTTGCCCTTTTGATACTTGCGGATCGTGTCGGCCAGGTCCTCCGCTTTCTCGAGGAGGATGTGGGAAAGGCCGAGGCGGGCTGCACGCGCCGCCGCGCTCAGTCCGGCGGGACCCGAGCCGACGATCGCGATCCGGTAAGACGCCGGCATTCCCCTATGCTCCACCCCGCCAGCCTTGACGTTGACCAAATTAGCGGGATCATCGCAAGCCCATGCCCGGCATTCCCGATCGCCCCCCGAAACGACGCCTGACGGTTGCCACCGTCCTGCTCGCCGTCGCCGCCCTGGTCGCTGCGGGGTCGATCGCCTCGGCGCTGTGGCGCAGCGGCCCGGCCTCGGCGGAAGGCGCGGCTCCGGACGCGGCGGACTGGCGGGTGGTCGGCTGGGCCTATGCCGAGAAAGGCGATTCCGAAGCTTCCGCCGCCGCCTACCGCAAGGCCGCCGCGATCGAGCCCGCCAATGCCGAAAACTGGTCCTCCCTCGCCGAGGCGCTCCAGACGGCTAGCACGAGCGTCGTTCCCGAGGCCTCGGCGGCGCTCGAAAAGGCGCTCGCGCTCGATCCGAGCGACCCGCGCGCCCGCTATTTCCTGGCGGTTCAGAAGGATCTTCGCGGCGACCACAAAGGCGCCCTGGAAAACTGGGCCGCTTTGCTTCGCGACACTCCCGCCGGAGCTCCGTGGCGGGCGGACCTCGAACGGACGATCGCGCAGGGGGCGAGCCGCAACAAGCTCGCCGTTCCGGAAGCCGTGGCGGCCCCTGCGTCGGCTCCGGTCGCGACGGCGGCCATTCCCGGCCCGTCCCCAGACCAGCTCGCCGCGGCCGGCTCCATCCCGCCCGGACAGCAGGACGCGATGGCCCGGGCGATGGTCGAGCGTCTCGCCGCCCGTCTCGCCGCCAATCCGCGCGACGCGGACGGCTGGATCCGCCTGATGCGCTCGCGCGTGGTGCTCAACGACCCGGCGGGGGCGGGGCAGGCGCTCCAGTCCGGCCTCGCCGCCTTCGCCGGGGACGGGGCGACCCAGGGCCGGCTCAAGAGCGCCGCCGCCCAGCTCGGCCTTCCCGCCGGCGGCTGACCCGGCGTTGGACCCGCCCGATTTCCGCTGGATTTCAGCGCACTTGCGCGGATAGGCTGAGGAATATTCGGGGGGATTCGCGACAATGACCGCAACGCTTCCCCGCGCCGACGGCGTGGGTGCCAACTTCATGGTCAACTCGACCGTTTCGGGGCGGCAGCAGTCGCCGACGGTGGCGGCGCTGGCGTCCGGCAACTTCATCGTCGCCTGGTCCGAGAGCGACGGCGGCAATCCGAACAGCTTCGATCAGGACATCCGCGCCCAGATCGTCGGGCGCGACGGCGGGAAAATAGGCCCCGAGATCCTGGTCAACACGATCACGTCGGGGATGCAGCAGTCCCCCGTCGTCTCAGCGCTTTCCGGCGGCGGCTTCGTCGTCACCTGGATGGGCAATAGCGGCGTCGTCCTGTCGGCCCACGCCCAGGCCTTCGATGCCGCCGGCAACAAGGTCGGCCCCGAGTTGGACGAGCACATATTCAGCACCCAAGGCTGGCCCGAGGTCGCCGGCCTCGCGGACGGCGGCTTCGCCCTGGTCTGGCGCGAATCCTATGCAACGCAGCAGCAGCCGGGCGGCGATTGGCCGGTGAGGCTTCAGCTGTTCAACGCGGACGGCTCGGCGCGGGGCGCGGTCTCGACTGTGAGTCCGGGGGATACCGGCCTTGGCAACTCCATGTCGTTCAACGACGTGGCGAGCATCGCCGCCTTGCCGAACGGCGGGTTTGTCGTCGCTTGGACCGACAAGAGCGGCGCTTTCGCGGCCGATGCGAGCGGCAAGGCCATCCTGGCCCAGCGGTTCGACGCCGCCGGGGCCAAGGCCGGCGGTGCGTTCCTGGTCAATTCGACCGCGGGCGGAGACCAGGTCCAGCCGCACGTGGTGGCCTTGTCCGGCGGCGGCTTCGCCATCACCTGGAACGACGACCAGCAATTCGCCGGCCGGGCCCAGCTGTTCGACTCCGCCGGCAACAAGGCCGGCGCCGAAATCACCTCTTCTTACGGCCTCACCGCCGCGGCGCTGCCGGACAACCAGCTGCTCCTCGCGTGGAATGCGTTCGGCAATACGAGCCTTAGGCCCTACGACTCGGCCGGCAACGCCATCGGTTTCGAATCCCAGCCCTTCCCCGCCGAAGTCGTCGGGCACCTGGCCGTGAACGGGGATGCCCGGGTCCTGATGACCTGGAACAAGACGTTCGCCGAGGACTCGAACCGGGCCGACGTCTTCGCGCAGCTGGCCGTGGTCGGGCTGCACGGCACTTCGGCCGATGACGACCTGACGGGAACGCCCCATGGCGACGCGCTCTACGGCGAAACGGGGAACGACAACATCGTCGGGGGGAGCGGCAACGACACGCTCTACGGCGGCAACGGCGACGACAATCTTCGCGGCGGGGCAGGCGTCGACACGTTCGACGGCGGCGCCGACGATGGGCTCGAGAACCTCACCAGCGGCTATGGCGACAAGGTCAGCTTCTACGAGCGCGCGGCAACGCAGGCGGCCGTCGCCGACCTTCGCACCGGCACCATCGCCAACGACGGCTTCGGCAACGCCGAAACGATGACCGGTATCGAGTCCCTCGGCGCCGGAACCCGGTTCAGCGACACCTTCTACGGCAACGACAACCGCAATTTCCTCTGGGGGAGCTACGACGACCGGGTCTACGGCCTGGGCGGCGACGACATCATCTACCTCGATTCGACGACCGAGATCCTCGACGGCGGCGCCGGCGTCGACGAGCTTCGGCTAAGCTCGGACGGCGGCGGACTCGGCTGGGACGCCAACGGCGACGGACTGGCCGATATCGAAGGGCCGCTGATCTTCGGCTGGACCGTCGTCCTGTCCGACGCCTACATCACCGACAACGCGAGCGGGCATGGCGACGGACGGATCTACAACGTCGAGAACGTCACC
>Ga0070660_100001815_pt1 | contig 14652 bp, 12 predicted proteins | sample KBSC33metaG_FD_64670 | JGI IMG/M metagenome (GOLD analysis project Ga0070660, IMG submission 64670) | Corn rhizosphere microbial communities from Kellogg Biological Station, Michigan, USA - KBS C3-3 metaG | ecosystem: Host-associated > Plants > Roots > Rhizosphere > Soil ... | reverse complement strand
CTGAGCTTAGGGAACTCGGCGAGGATGCTCCTGTCATTCGCCTGGCGAGCCTTATCATCAGCCAGGGTATCTCGGATAAGGCGAGCGATATCCACATCGAGCCGATGAAGGACGGCATGCGGGTCCGCTATCGGGTCGACGGCGTGCTGATGGAAGGCATGACGCTGCCTCGCAAGGTCGTTGCGCCCCTCACCAGCCGCATGAAGATCATGTCGGACATGGATATTGCGGAGAAGCGCGCTCCGCAGGATAACCGTATTTCTGCGACGATCGGCGGCAAGGAATACGACTTCCGTGTCTCGACCCTGCCAGTCCAGTACGGCGAAAAGATCGTCATGCGCATCCTGGACAAAAGCGGGATCAGCGTCGGCCTGCACAAGCTGGGCTTTCTGCAGCACAACCTGAAGTGCATCGAGGACCTGTGCTCCAAGACGTACGGCATTATCCTCGTGACGGGCCCGACGGGTTCTGGAAAGTCAACGACTCTGTATTCGATCTTGAACCGCCTCAACACCGGCGAGACGAATATCACGACGATTGAAGATCCGGTCGAGTACGAGCTCTCCGGCATCAATCAGTGCGGCGTAAATGCGAGAGCCGGGATGACCTTTGCGGCAGGGCTGCGAGCCATGCTGCGGCAAGACCCCGACATGATCATGGTCGGTGAAATGCGAGACAAGGAGACGGCGACTATTGCGATGGAAGCGGCTTTGACTGGTCACCTCGTGTTGTCGACGTTGCATACGAACGACGCGTCTGGTGCCGCGACTCGCTTGATCGATATGGGCGTGGAGCCGTTCTTGATTTCCAGCTCCGTACTGGGCGTGCTCGCGCAGAGACTCGTGCGGCAGATTTGCCCGCACTGCAAGGAGAGCTACACATCGAGCAAGGATTCGCTTCTGCGTTTCGGTTTTCCTATACCGGACGATGTCGCCACGGAAACCCATGGGGAGTTGACTCTCTTCCGCGGGAAAGGCTGCGAGGCGTGTAAGGGCACCGGCTACAAAGGGCGTACCGGCGTACACGAGCTGCTGATGATGTCGGACGAGATTCGGGACAAGGTTCTTGAGCACTCGCCGGCGCACATCTTGCGGAACATCGCCGTGGAGCAGGGCATGCGGACGCTGCAGATGGACGCGGTCAGCAAAATCCTGCTTGGGATTACCACGGTCGACGAGGTCTTGCGGGTCATCTACGCTTAGCCGCGGATGACGATGGGTACACCCGACTCGGCCCAGCTATAGAACCACTGTGCCCAGTCGGTTGCGCCGTGCATCTCCAAGCGAATGCATCCGTGCGAGGCCGGCGAATTGGAGAACCACTCGCTCCCGTGGATGTAAATGGCGCCGGTCACGTGCACGCTCCACGGCATCGGAGTCTTGTAAATGGAAGAGACGTGATCCGGATCTTTGATGCCGAGGCGAAACCTGCCGATAGGAGTCTCCTTTCCGGGTCGGCCCGTGCTCACTTGGCAGCGAATGACTTCTCGCGATCCCTCAAACGCCTGCATCTCCTGACGGCCCAAGTCGACGAGAACGCGCTTCTCGCCACGCCTCACCTTTAGCGGCGGAAGCCCGTCGAGAGGAAGCAGGTACGTACCGTTCCATAGCCTTGGCAGGGCCGGATCTATGAGTCGGCCCTGAAGTTGCGCGATCTCCGTTGCCGAGTCGTAGGTGTAGCTCCAGCCAAGGACTCTGGCCGCTTCGTCGGCTGGCAGAAACGCCTTTCCGCCAAGGGTGACAGGCACGAGGATCAAGGCGGTTAAGAGCATCGCTGTACATAAGTGTGTCACGAGGCACATCCGGTTCCAGCGCTAGTAAACTGCGACCTTCCATGCTCAAGCACTCCGAGATCACCCGCGCTCGCGTCAAGCTCTTCCTTAACGAAGACCTGAAACCCCGTTTAGAGACGCGCATCGCCGATCTCGCTATCGAGTTCTGCGAGGTGCCTCATGTGGACGCGAAAGCGGCGCAAGCCGGTCCCTGGAAAGCTGTGGGTAAGGGTCACCGATACGGCCCGGCTTACAACACCTTTTGGTTTCGACTAAACGGCTTGGTCGAAAGCGTGGGGCCACATTGCTCGCTTGGCCTGGTCGCGAAGATTGGAGGGGAGCGCACCGTCTGGCAAGGCAATTCGCCGATCTGCGGCATCGACTACGAGCACGAGACAATGCCGCTGGGGCTCCTTGGCAATCCTAGGAAGCTGGACATCATTGTCCAGTCCTACACCCGCAACCCGCAATGCCGCGTGCATGTGCGGGAGCTCCCCCGCGAGGAGCTGGTCGAGGAGGTCGAAGGCGCATACGTCGTCGCCGTCGATGAGGAGCTCAAGGGCCTCTACTACGATATCGATTTCTATCTCGGCTACTTGGACGCTATCGATGCTGGTGATCCCGCGTTCGCGACGATGCTCCGCGCCATAAACGAGGTCGTCAACCAGTACAACCCCGACCAGCGAGACACGATCGCCCGCGGCCGAAAGATCATCAAGGACGCAGTGAACAGCCTTCCTGGTGAGGTCAAGCACCTGATCGTGCCCAGTGGTCACGCTCACCTCGATACGGCTTGGCTCTGGCCCCTGGAGATCACGCGCAAGAAGATGGCCCATACGACGGCCAATCAGCTCGCCCTGCTCGACCGCTATCCCGAGTACGTCTACTCGCACTCGCAGGCGAGCCAATACGAATGGCTGGAAAAGGAATATCCGGGGCTCTTCGAGCGAGTCAAGCAGGCAATCAAGAAGGGACAGTGGGAGCCGGTCGGTTCCATGTGGGTCGAAGCGGACTGCAACCTCACGGGGGGCGAGTCCCTGGTTCGTCAGTTCCTGTACGGCCGACGTTACTTCCGGGAGAAGCTTGGATATGAGACCCGCGATATGTGGCTGCCCGACGTGTTCGGCTACGCCGCGGCGCTGCCGCAGATCCTCTCCAAGTGCAACGTCGACTACTTCCTGACTCAGAAGATCTCTTGGAACGACACAAACAAGTTCCCGCACAACACCTTCTGGTGGCAGGGCATCGACGGAACGAAGATTTGGACTCACTTTCCACCCGCCGACACCTACACGGCAAGCTGTGAACCGAAGCAGATCGCGGATTCCGTGCGGAAGCACAAGGATCAGGCGCGCAGCGACATGTCGCTTTACGTATTCGGTTTCGGTGATGGCGGCGGTGGGCCGACCGAGCGGAACCTAGAGTTCCTCCGCCGAGCCCGCTCGGCTCCCAACTTCCCAGAGATCACTGGCGGACGCACCGCTCTGAGCTTCTTCCAAGAGGCGCGAGCCAAGAGCCGAGATCTCATGACTTGGGTCGGTGAGCTCTATGCCGAGTTCCACCGAGGCACCTACACGAGCCAAGCTGCCAACAAGAAGGGCAACCGGGTCAGCGAGTTCTTGCTCAGAGATGCGGAGATGCTGGCCTGCTTCACTGAGGATTTCCCGAGCAACTATCCCGGTGACGAGTTGGAGCGCGCCTGGAAGCTCGTGCTGCTCAACCAGTTCCACGACATCATTCCCGGCTCCTCCGTGCGCGAGGTCTACGAGGACAGCGACAAGGATTACGCAATCATCGCCGAAATCGGAAAGCGGATCGTCGATGAGAGCCTCCGCAAGATTGCATCGAAGTTCGACACCTCCAAGCTGAGCCGACCTGTAGCGCTCTTCCACAATTCCGACCTCCCGTGCCAAGGTTCCTTGCCGTGGAGTGAGGAAGCGGTCCCGCAGGCGCTGGTCACCTCTGAGGAGGTCCTGCCCGTGCAGGTAGTCGAGGACTTCCAAGGCAGCAAGGAACTGATCTTCTCCTCGCCGCATGCGTCGCTGAAGACGGTCTGTGTGGCGGATCTGTCGGACACTGCAACTCCGAGCCGAAATCGGCTCAAGGCTAGCGGCCGCCGCATCGAGAACCACGAGTTAAGCATTCGGTTCGACGGCAACGGCAACATCGTCAGCATCCAAAGTCTGGAGGACGGAAGCGAGTTCGTGGAGCAAGGCAAGCTCGCCAACCTCTTCCAGATATTCGAGGACAAGCCGCGGTTCTGGTCCGCCTGGGACGTGGACATTTATGCCACCGAAAAGGGGCAAGACCTGATCCGTAGCGAGAGCTTCGAGATCGTCGAGCGCGGTCCCGTGCGCGTCGCCGCCGAGATCGTAAAGAGGTTTGGCAAGAGCACCATTCGCCAGCGGATCTCCCTCGGACCCACGCCCGGTATCCGCTTTGATACTGAGGTCGATTGGCACGAGGAGGACACGTTGCTGAAGGTGGCGTTCCCCGTGAACGTCCACAGCACCCGCGCGACTTACGAGATTCAGTTCGGAAACGTCGAGCGGCCCACCCATTTCAACACGAGCTGGGATCAGGCACGATTCGAGGTGTGTGCCCACAAATGGATCGACCTCAGCGAAGGCGACCAAGGTGTGGCGCTCTTGAATGACTGCAAATACGGCCACGATGTGCGTGGAAATGTCATGCGGCTGTCGCTACTGCGGTCGCCGAAGGCACCCGATCCCTTGTGCGACATGGGCGTGCACCAGTTCACATACTGCCTGTTGCCGCACTTCGGGCCTTATCACTACGCCGGCATTGTTCAGGCCGCCTATGCTCTGAATGCCCCTGTCCGCGCAATGCAGATCGAGAAGAACGGTGGCGAGCAGGGAAGTCTTCCGCCCCTGATCACCTGCGAGGATCGGAACATCGTGGTCGAGACGGTGAAGCGCGCCGAGGACGGCAACGGGATTATTGTGCGCCTCTACGAGTGCCACAACAGTCGTGGCATGGCTGAACTGGCGTGCATTCGTCCGATTCGATCGGCGACGCTGTGCGACATGGAGGAGAATCCGATCGGGGACCTCGAAGTTGTCGAGGGATTGGTGTCCTTCGCATACACACCGTTTACAATTCTCACGCTAAGACTGGAGGTCTGAAGCATCGAGAATCGTGAGTCGCAAAGGGGTATCTCAGCGACTAGCCAAAGAACTTGGTTAGAGAGTCGCTGAGAGCCTTGGCGGTAAAGCTCACGAGCGGGATGCTGCGGTCGTATTGCATTCGAGTGGGCCCGATGAGCGCGATGACTCCGGCCTCTCGCTCTCCGACGAAGAAGCTGCTGCGAACGATTGAAAAGGGGCGCAGCCGTTCGTCTTGGTTCTCGCGACCAATCCGCACCACGTCAGTGGTGCCGCTCGAGGAGGGGCGCAGGGCCGCATACACCTCATCGCTGCCAAGAAAGTTCTGGAAGAGCTCGGAAATTGGAGCAACGTCTCTCTGGAACTCGGGTTTTGTGAAGATGTATTCCTCCCCCTCGATCACCAGCTTGCCGCGGGTGAGATCGCGGGCGAGGGACTTGAGCGCGGTCCAGAGGCCGTTCTGAAAACGATCGAGTGCGTTGTTGCCGCTCGCTGAGTGCACCTTGGTTTTTGCGAGGGATACAAGGGACTGCCCCGCGGCAGTCGCAGCAAGCGCCTCGTTAGCGCTTCCGATGTCTTGCAACGTCAGCCCGGGCGGAACTTCGATGACTCGGTTCTCGACATGCCCGTTGTCGAGGACGAGGACAAGAAGGGACTGGGTCGGGCCAAGTGCCGTCACAAGTGCGCTTCGAACAGTGATGCCAGCGTTGCGCGTGATCGCCGCGACCGTAAGGAGCTGCGTGAATCGAGAGAGCACGCGTGCCGCGTCGCTCAAGAGTGACTGGAGAGCATCGCCTTCGGCGGCCACGGCTCGAACTTTCTGCTTTGTCTGGGCATCCACATCCCGCTCCAGCAGCAGACGGTCGACGTAGTAGCGGTAACCCTGATCGCTCGGAATGCGCCCGGCGCTCGTGTGGGGCTGCTCCAGATAGCCAAGCTCCGACATTTCGGCCAGCTCGTTTCGCACCGTGGCCGATTTCACGCCAAGCTGGTACTTGTGCACGAGAAGCTCGCTGCCGACGGGCTCAGCGGCTTCGACATACTCCAACACCAAGGCATGGAGGATGCTCTGCTTTCGCGCGTCTAGCTCACTCATCGTTCCTCTATACGTTCTACCGCAGGCAAAGGGCGGAAAGGCGGAAAGGCGATTCCTAGCTCGAGCACCCAACGTTGAAGAATTCGCCATTCGGCATGCCGTCCATCCGCCATTCCTCTGGGCCTTTCTTCCGATTCCCCGCACTTCTTCGAGCTTTCAGCCGCTAAAATGGCAAGGGAAAGCGGCTTTGCCCTTTCGATTGCACGAGGCATCATGAGAATCAAGCAAATTTTGTTCGGCGGACTGCTGTGCGCGGCCGCGATCTCGACGGCGCAGAACACTATCACGTTCCAGCCGCACTACAAGGTCGGGCAGACCATGCGCTACGCGATGGACATGTCCATGTCCGCTCCCCAAGCGATGACCATGCACATGGTCGTGGCCCAGAAGGTCAGCAAGATCTATCCGAATGGAGACGTCGAAATGGCTGTGACCACGAGCGATGGCAAGATGAACATGGGCGGACAGAGCCGAGCTTTGCCTGGCAACACGACGACGATGAAGGTCAACAAGTATGGCCAGCCGGTGAACGGTGCAGGCGCGAACATGATGGGCTCGATGGGCTTCGATCCGGGTTCGATGGCTTCCATGGTCCCGCACCGGCCGCTAAAGGTCGGCGAGACTATTCCTCTTAATCAAAAGGGCAAGAACGGTTCGAGCATGACCGGGACGCTGAAGGTGGCTTCGATCTCTGGCGGCGTCGCCAAGATGATCATGAACGCCACTATGACTACTGGCACCACCGGCAGCATGAAGTTGGTGATGACGTCCTACGTCACCACCGCTGATTCCCAGATGAAGAGCATGGACGGTACGATGTCGGGTTTTATGGGCCAGCCGAACGCGGTCGCTCATATCAAGATGGTGAGGTTATAAGCATGAAAGCCAAGCTAGTCTTTGCTGCCCTCCTACTTGGTTCCATCGCTCTAGCCAAGGATCCCGTCAGCCTTGCCCGCAATTGGAAGGCGGGTGACAAGGACGTTTATGCGATGAAGATCAAGCTCAACAGCCAAATGGGCGAAATCACGATCGAAGGCACCTCCACACAGGTCGTGAAGAAGGTCTACGACAACGGCGATGCCGACATCGAGACCACGAACTCGGAGATGAAGTTTCACGGCATGGGGATGGATAGAGACCTCCCGGCGGGGCCGGCTTCCACGATGCGGCTGTCAAAGTTCGGCATGCCTGTAGGGCTCAAGGCCGACGGCCAGAAGAATCCGCGGGGCATGAACCTCAGCTTTATGCGATACGCATTGGCTACGGGTGAGAATCTGGAGGTTGGGAAAGCTGTCGCAATCGACAAGACGGATGCAGAGAACCCCAAGAACAAGGTGAAGGGCACCTACACCCTTGTGAGCACCGATAATTCAATCTACAAGATCACATCCAGCATGGACGTGAGCACAGAAGAGACTGGCGACACGCCGATGCACATCGATGCCACGAGCCTGGTCGCAGCCGGTGGCAAGCTCAACCGCACGGATGCGAAGATCACGCATCTGCCTGCAACGGGCGGCATGCAACTCGACTCGGTCGAAATGACCATGGAGCGAAAGGGCTAACCAGCAAGTCGGGATTGCGGTGTTGCGGTAACAACTCTAAATAGCCGGCGGGTTACTTGATAATTCCGCCGGCTATCAGTGTGTCGCCCTGGTAAGCCACGGCGATTTGGCCTGGCGTTACCGCTTTGACGGGCTTGTCAAAGATCAGTCTTGCCTCCGCCGGATAGAGCACCGCAGGTGCGGCTTCCATGTTGTAGCGAATCTTCGCCATCACCTCTATGGGCTCTGCGCAAGAGACTGGAGCTGGGAAGTGCAGGTCCTTTAGCTGGACTGAGCAAGTCTTCAATTCCTCCACATCGCCGACAATGACCTGCCGCTCCGTCGGGCGGAGTTCGAGTACGTACAGTGGCTTCGTCGAAGAAACTCCAAGCCCTCGCCGCTGGCCCACTGTGAAATCTGCAACGCCGGAGTGCTCGCCGAGCACGCGTCCGCTCGTGTCGACCAGTTCGCCAGGCGCCTCGACTCCCGAGTGAAACTTCCGCAGGAATTCGCGATAGCCTCCGGCCTCGCTCACGAAGCAGATCTCCTGGCTATCCGGCTTGTCGGCGACCCCGAGACCCAACTCGCGTGCGATCTCTCGACCTTCAGACTTTGACTCCAGTTCGCCCATTGGAAAGAGCGTCTTGGAGAGCTGCTCCTGACCGAGCATGTACAACACGTAGCTTTGATCCTTGTCGGCGGCTCGTGCTCGGAGCAGATGATAAGTGCGTTCGACTTCCCGAATGCGAGCGTAGTGTCCGGTCACCAGCTTGTCGCAGCCTAGCTCGACCATCTTCTGCATGAGGATCTCGAACTTGACGTGCCGGTTGCACTGGACACAGGGGTTCGGAGTCCTGCCTGCCTCGTACTCCTCGACAAAGTTGCGAATCACCGACTCGCGGAACTCCTCGCGGAAGTTCATGACGTAATGGGGAATGCCGAGCAGTCGCCCAACGCGGCGGGCGTCCTCGACAGCACCAAGGGAGCAGCAGCCTGCATGTCGCGGATCGGTCTGGCTTTCCTGCCAGATCTGCATCGTGAGGCCGATGACGTCGTAACCCTGCTGCACCATCAGAGCCGCAGCCACGGATGAATCCACGCCGCCGGACATGGCGACGAGAACGGTTCGCTTACTGGCCGGCATTGCCCATTGCCTGCTGATACTTCTTCAACTTCAAAACTTCCTGCACCTCATCTCCTACGGCAACATCGGGCTTCGTTTCGTTGCCAGTCGAGAAGATGAAGAATGTCGGAGTCCAGACAAGGCCATAAACACTGGCAGCCTGCACGTCCCGCGACACACGATTGAAGGCGACGCTGCTTTCGTCAGTGACCTGCGCGCGGACCTCCGTTGGGCTAAGACCCACACTTTCGGCGATCTTGAGCAAGTCATCGGCGGATTTTAGAGACTCAGGGTCAGCGTTGTAGACGGCAGTGACGAAATCAAAGAATTTGCCCTTGGTCGCGGCGAATTCCGCCATGGCGGCACCCGTTAGGGCCAGTGGGTGCTCGTTGGTTAACGGATAGTGGCGGAAGATCCAGCGCACTTTGCCCTTGTAACTCGACACGAGTTCTTTGATCTTTGGAAACTCGGACCGGCAACTCGGGCATTGCAGGTCTGCGAATTCTACGATCGTCACCGGCGCATTGGGGTCCCCGAAGATGTTGGCATCGGTGGGCACCAGCGGAAACTGCATGAATTTGCCAGGCGGGATGGGAGCCTTGACGGGCACGAACTTCTCACGGAGCATCGCGGGGGTTGCCACCACCCCAAGCAGGCAGACAGCGGAGGCGACCAGTACGAAGGCAAAATCTCGACGCCCCGACGGGGCTGTGGTCGATTCCTCTCCTGAGGTGATCTGAAACTCGGCTGCAGTCGTGACGAGCAGAAGGGTGATCAGGACCGCACTAGCGAGACACCAAACGCAGAGCGCCTCGATGACCTCGATCTCTAGGTAGGTGAGATAGCCGCTGAATGCCACCCCGGCAACGCACACGATGTACGAGAGCGTGAGATTCCATCGAGGAACTCTCGCCGAGAGCAGCCGCATGCTTGCAAGCACAGCCAACACGAGATATGCGGCGAGCCCCAGGTAGGCGTTATCCAAGCCAAACAGGAGGTGCGAACTCGGATGCGCAGCGACCGTGGCGCAGCCGCGGCTTGCGCCGCAAGGCACATTCCTGCCGAGCACGTGCGCGATCGCGAGCACCGCGGAGACGAAGATGCCCCCGAGGGAGAGGATCAGAGAAAGACGCTGGAAAAGCCGTGCGGCCATTGGTGCATAAGTATAACGGCCTAGTCCCTCAGGACGCTCCCGCAGGTTCAAATGCGAACCTCTCGCGACAATTCGTCGTCTGCATGCCACTGCACCCTTGGTTTTTCGTGCTGAGGGCTAACCAATGAGCGAATGAGGGGCATAATGGATTTAAAGAACTGGAGGAACATCATGTCAAACAACGACGATAGCAACGCAATGCTTTATATGCTGGCCGGTGTGGGAATCGGCGCCATTATCGGTGCCGCCGCAGGTCTGCTGTTCGCTCCGAAGGCTGGCTCTGAGCTTCGTGCCGATATCGGCGGCAAGTTTAGCGAGCTGAAGGGCAAGACCGAAGAGTGGGTCAACGAGCAGCGAGCAAAGCGCGCCGTCAAGGGCGCGGCTGAAGAGCTCGGCGTCTAAACAAGCGCCATAGAAACTCAAGTCACCCGCGCCAGCGGATGGAGAGTGGCCCTGTGGGGCAGCCTTGTGCTGCTCGCACTGGTCTTTCTTTACCTGGTGCGGGGGATCTTGACCCCCTTTATCCTTTCATTCCTCATTGCCGCGATGCTCGAGCCGGGCATTCGCCGTTTGCGTTTACGAGGATGGAATCGATTCGCGAGTGTCCTGCTCGTCTTTCTTGTTTTCTTCGGGACCTTGGGCGGCCTGATGGTCTGGGTCACGCCGAAGATCGTCGGCCAGGTTCGAAATATCTCTGACGGCACGCGGGACTTCGCTGAGCGGCTTTCTCGCGAGAACGAGAACGCAAATTTCTTCGTCCGTTGGAACCCGCGCGTTCAGGCCGAAGCGATCGCGAGCCCGGACCAGATCGATCAGATCCTCACGCGCTATAAGCCGACGCTCGAAAGAGTGGGGCTGCCCACTACGAAGCGAGGTTTCGTCGAGCAGTATGTCGAGCCCCGGCGAGGGCAGATTACGGCCTTCTTCCAAAAAGGCTTCGACTTCCTGTGGGGTTTTGTCGGCAGCTTAGCGACTCAGCTTCTGAACGTCATCCTCATTCCGATCCTCACCTTCATGATCCTGATGGACATGGAGAATTTTAAACGTCGCGCGCCGAGGTGGATCCCGCCATCGCTTCGTGCCGGGACGCTGAACATTCTGGGCGACATCTACGCGGTGTTCATCCGCTATCTTCGCGGCATCTCCATCGTGATGGCGCTGTACATCGTCACCGCTTGTATTCTGCTTTCGGTTCTGAGTGTGCCCTACAGCATCATCTTGGGCATCCTTTTCGGAGCACTCTATTTGGTGCCCTATATCGGCAACATCATCGCGCTCCTCGTGCTGTTCCTCTTGATCGGGTTCAAGGGTGTAGACGGCACGTTCGGCATTCACATGTCCAGCCCCTGGGTCTATGCAGTGGTCGTAGCCGTGGTCTACTTCGCGATGGGGTTCGTCTTCGACCACATGATCTACCCCCAGATGGTAGGGAATTCGGTGGGATTGAACGGGGTCGTGAGCATGTTTGTGATCCTGTGCGGGGGCGCGCTGTTCGGGATCATTGGAATGTTGTTGGCCTTTCCGGTCGCTGGGTCGGCGAAGGTGATCTTGGACCGGCTTCTTCGGATCACTTCTAAGTCCGGGGATTCGCTGGGGCTGCCTTCTGTGCCGATGCGGCATAGAGTTGGAACAAGCTAAGTTCTGAGCGCGGGGCTCGGGCCGCAACTCTTTTGTTAATCGTAGTATCTTGGTCGTATGGCCGTGTCGAGCAACTTTCCGACGTTTGCTAAGGCGGGGCGAAGGGCGTACGCCGGAGTCGCTAGCTGGGGAAGAACTCGGACGTCTCAGGCAGACGCCGCGGCGCTCGCCGTGCTTGGTATTTGCATGGCCCACTGGTGCTGGTCGCTCGTGCTTGTGGGCCCGTCATTTACGAACTTCCCTTTTGCTGCTGACGGTCAATTGCCCGAGGCTCTCATTGCAGAAGCGATAGGGTTCTTGACTATCCTTGCGATTTGCCGAAGTTGCGGCTGTCGTGTAACGGTTAAGGCGTTTGGGTTCGCGGTTCCCGTGTTCTACATTGCCGCTCTGTTTCTTACCGCTTGGGACCGAGTGCCCGATCAATTCGATGCCGTGCCCTTGTACGTGTCGTTAGCCGGCGCACGGGAGGATCTGAGACACACAGAAGAGCAACTGGGCCAAGTGAAGGATTCACTGGCTTTTATCGAGGAGCGTTCTTCCCCTGAATTTATCGGGAAGGTCGGCCGTGCCGAATATCTAACCCTTCGCTGGGTTGACCCGGTGCAGGAAAATTGGAATGTCGTGTTGATGACTCGCGATCTGAAGTTTGCGCAAGCTTCCTGGACCTATTACGCTCCAAAGCTGAAGAGGCTCTTGCAAATGGAGTCTGTCGACTATTCGAATCAAGTTGAACAACAGCGCCAGTGGATCGCTCGCTGGACGTTCGCGCGCAGGCTCGCCGGAACGGCGGGAATGGTTGCGATTTCTTGCGGGGCTCTCCTAATCGGTTGCATAATCGCGCTCTCTATAGGAGCCCTCTTGGCCAAGGTTGCGCGACTTTGCTCACGGGGAAATCGACCACATCAGGCCCTGTAGCCGGGTTGACTTGCCCGGCTACGTTGATGAACGCGAGATCCTAATAATCCGCGTACAGATAGAACTCGTATGGATGGGGCCGCAGGTCGACTGCGTCGCACTCGTTCACGAGCTTGTACTCGATGTAGGTCTCGATGAGATCCTTTGTGAACACGTCGCCCTTCAGCAGGAACTCGTGGTCGTTCGCCAGTGCGTGCAAGGTTTCGCGCAGCGAACCCGGCGTCGTCGCAATACCGACCCGCTCAAGCGGCGGAAGCTCGTACAAGTCCTTGTCCAGTGGCTGCGGCGGCTCGATACGGTTCTGGATGCCGTCGATGCCGGCCATCAGCAGGGCGGAGAACGCCAGATACGGGTTCGCCATGGGGTCTGGGGCGCGGAACTCGACCCGCTTTGCTTTTGGCGACTTGCTCACCATCGGAATGCGCACACACGCTGACCGATTCCGCTGCGAATACATCAAGTTAATCGGCGCTTCGTAGCCAGGGACCAGCCGGCGATAAGAGTTCGTTGTCGGGGCACAAAACGCGAGGAGCGCTGGCGCGTGCTTCAGAAGGCCGCCGATGTACCAGCGTGACAGGTCGGAAAGGCCGGCATAGCCCTTCTCGTCGTACATCATCGTCTCGCCGTTTTTCCAGATCGACTGGTGCACGTGCATCCCGCTGCCGTTGTCGCCGAAGAGCGGCTTGGGCATGAACGTCGCAACCATGCCCGCCTCGTAAGCCTCGTTCTTGACGATGTACTTGTACTTCATCAGCTTGTCGGCCATGACTTTGAGCGTGTCGAACTTCATGTCGATCTCGCATTGGCCGACCGCCACCTCGTGGTGGTGCATCTCGACGTCGATGCCCACTTCCGCCATGCGGGTGCACATTCGGGAGCGCAGGTCGCTGAGCTTGTCGGTCGGCTGCGCAGGGTAGTAGCCGCCCTTCTGCTTGATCGTGTAGCCGGAGTTCTCGGCGTTGCCCGAGTTCCACCACGCCTCCTCGACGTCCAGCTTGAAGCCCATGCTGTGAGGCTGAGTCTCGAAGGTCATCGAGTCGAACACGAAGAACTCTGCCTCGGGGCCGAAGAATGCCGTGTCGCCAATACCCGTCGACTTCAGATACTGCTCGCACTTGTCGGCGACATAGCGGGGGTCGCGGCTGTAGGGCTGCCTCGTGAGCGGATCCTCCACTTGGCAGATCACAACCGCAGTGGCCGCCTCGCTGTATGGATCCATGAACATGGACTCGGCATCGGGAATGAGCAGCATGTCCGACTCATTGATCGTCTGGAAGCCTCGGATGCTCGAACCATCGAAGGGCAATCCATCCTCGAAATGGTCTTCGCTGAAGTGGCTCACCGGCATGTGGAAGTGTTGCCACGTGCCGAGAAGGTCGGTAAAGCGGATATCGACGTATTCGGCTTCGTTCTCTTCGATAAATTTGATGGCGTGTTTTGCTGACATAGGGCTCCGCGGAAGGATGGATTAGATGAACTCAAGGAACTCGTCACTGATTGGGTTATCAGTGACGGTTGTCGGCTCCGTTGCCGCTTACGGAGTCAAAGATTATCCGTTTGAGATACCCATTTGATAGGTGCATCCAAGTTTCAGCAAAGGTCCGAGCATCACCATCTGCGTCTCAGCCGTCTCTGTCTCAGGAATGCGAGCCGGTGAGGCTCCAGGAACTCCGAGTTAGGTACAATGGCAGTCGCGTGGCCCCGGCATGCCGGGCCGCTACTCGACGATACGGAGGATTCCTTGAAAGTTATTCTGAAAGCAACTGTGCCCAAAGTCGGCAAAGAAGGCACGGTCGTGAACGTGGCCGACGGCTTCGCTCGCAATTTCCTTTTTCCCCGCGGACTCGCGATCATCGCGGAGAAGAAGCAAGTCGAGGCCCTAGAGCGACAGCTGAAGAAGGTGTCTGAGCGCACCGCCGGTCAGAAGACCTCGGCCGAGGGCGTTCGTGACCAACTGAACGGCAAGGCCATTCGCATTGAAGGCAAGGTCGGGCAGGGAAATCGCCTGTTCGGTGCGATTACCTCGCAGGACATCGTGGATGCCGTCGCCTCGCAGCTGAAGGTCACGCTGGACAAGAAGCAGGTTGCGCTCATCGAGCCGATCAAGCGCTTAGGGCACCACGAAGTGGAACTCGACCTTCACCGCGAGGTGGATGCAAAAATCTGGGTCGACGTATTCGATCCTAACGCTCCCGTCGAATCTGCTCCCGCTGAAGAAGAGGGAGCCGAAGAGCAAGAGCCGGAGCTCGAGCCAGTTTAAAAAGAGAGCCCCCGAAAGGGGGCTTTT